>Ga0210384_10001730_pt1 | contig 28515 bp, 23 predicted proteins | sample IncBWH2MmetaG_FD_160574 | JGI IMG/M metagenome (GOLD analysis project Ga0210384, IMG submission 160574) | Forest soil microbial communities from Barre Woods Harvard Forest LTER site, Petersham, Massachusetts, United States - Inc-BW-H-2-M | ecosystem: Environmental > Terrestrial > Soil >...
CCGGCGGGCGCCGTGGAGAACCACTCGGGCGCCTGTGCGTGCACCGCGTGGCCGGCGATGCGGGCGATCGGCTTCGCGCCGTACTTCGCCGCGTCGGACTCGCGCATCAGCACCAGCGCCGCGGCGCCGTCCGAGATGCTCGACGCGTTGGCGGCCGTGATCGTGCCGTCCTTCTTGAACGCCGGCTTCAGCGACGGGATCTTGTCGAGCTTGGCCTTGAACGGCTGCTCGTCGAACTTGACGAGGGTCTCGCCGGCCTTGCCCTGCAGCGCGACGGGCGCGATCTCCCAGTCGAACGAGCCGTCCTCGTTGGCCTTCTTCGCACGCGTGGTGGAGGCGATCGCGAACGCGTCCTGCGCCTCGCGCGTGAAGCCGTACTTGGCCACGCACTGCTCGGCGAACACGCCCATGGCGCGGCCGCGGTCGTAGGCGTCCTCGAGGCCGTCCATGGCCATGTGGTCGAACATCTGCGCGGCGCCGTAGCGCACGCCCTTGCGCGCGAACATCAGGTGCGGCGCGTTGGTCATGCTCTCCATGCCGCCGGCCACCATCACGTTGGCGCTGCCGGCCAGCAGCATGTCGTGGGCGAACATCATCGCGCGCATGCCCGAGCCGCACATCTTGCTCAGGGTGACGGCGCCCGCCGAATCGGGCAGGCCGGCGCGGCGCACGGCCTGGCGCGCCGGGGCCTGGCCCTGGCCGGCCATCAGGCAGTTGCCGATCAGCGCCTCGTCGACGGCGTCGCCGGGCACGCCGGCGCGCTCGACGGCCGCCTTGACGGCGACGGCGCCCAGCTCCCATGCCGCGAGCGCGGCGAAGTCGCCCAGCATGCCGCCGATGGGCGTGCGGGCGGCGGAAACGATGACGATGGAATCAGACATGGAAGGCTCCTGGAAACGGTGGATCAATGTGACGCGGACTGCGTGGCCCGCGTATCGGAATGGGATTGCGCGGCGCGGCGCGCGCTGAAGCGCCGCGCCGGGTCGTACGGGAACACGTCGTGCACATAGCCCGCGAGGATGCGCTGCTTGCGCTGCTGCCAGTAGTCGGCGTCGAGCAGGTCGGCGTGCTCGGCCATGAACACGCGGCGCACGTCGGGGTTGCCCAGAAGGAAGGGCGCGAAGGTCTCGGGAAACACGTCGCGCGGCTTCACGTCGTACCAGATCTCGCCCGACATCTCCTCCTCCTCGTTGCGCGGCTGGGGCACGCGGCGGAAGTTGCAGTCGGTGAGGTACTCGATCTCGTCGTAGTCGTAGAACACGACCTTGCCGTGGCGGGTGACGCCGAAGTTCTTCCACAGCATGTCGCCGGGAAAGATGTTGGCCGAGACGAGGTCCTTGATCGCGTTGCCGTACTCCACCACCGCCTGCTCGACCTGCGCCGGGCTGGCCTCCTGCAGGTAGATGTTGAGCGGCACCATGCGGCGCTCGATGTAGGCGTGGCGGATGACCAGCGTCTGGCCGTCGTCCTCCAGCAGGCTGCCGCAGAAGTGCTTGAGCTCGGCGAGCAGGTCGTCCTCGAAGCGGTGGCGCGGCAGCGTCACGTTGGAGAACTCGAGCGTGTCGGCCATGCGGCCCACGCGGTCGTGCTGCTTGACCAGCAGGTACTTGTCCATCACCCGCTCGCGCGTGGTGTCCTTCTGAGGCGGATAGAAGTCCTTGATGATCTTGAACACCACCGGGAACGACGGGAGGTCGAACACCAGCATGACCATGCCCTTGATGCCCGGCGCGATGCGGAACTTGTCGCTGGAGTGGCGCAGGTGCGTGAGCAGGTCGCGGTAGAACAGCGCCTTGCCCTGCTTCTGGAGGCCCACCTGGCTGTAGAGCTCGGATCGGGTCTTGCGCGGCATCAGCGTGCGCAGGAACTGCACGGTGGCGCTCGGCACGCCCATGTCCACCAGGAAGTAGGCGCGGGCGGCACTGAACAGCAGCAGCAGGTCCTCCTCGCCGATGAGCACCGCGTCGATCGCCAGCAGGCCGTCGTCGCCGTGCAGGATGGGCAGCGCGAACGGCAGCGAGCCGAAGCCGTTGACGATCTTGCCCACCACGTAGGCGCCCTTGTTGCGATAGAACATCGACGACAGCACCTGCACCTGGAAGTTGGCGCGAAGGCGGGCGTCGCCCAGCGAGTGCAGCAGGGCCGCCACCACGTCGTCGACGTCGCGCGCGAGATCCTGGAACTCGACGTCCAGCTGGAAGTTGGTGACGACGCGCATGCAGGTCTCGTGCAGCGTCTCGCGCGTGGGGTAGTAGGCGCGGTAGGTGGGCACCGCGGCCGGCTCGTCGTTCTCGATGTAGTCGGTGGACAGCGCCGGGCGCACGAAGATGAAGTCGTTGCGGAAGTCGCGCCGGTCCAGGATCTTGGTGATCACCGAGTTGAAGAAGGTCTCGGCCAGCTCGGGCTGGTAGTGGTCGATCAGCAGGCCGATGGTGTGCAGCTTGACCTGCTGCCACGTGCCGCGCGGCTGCTCGGCCGCCTTGAACTCGGTGTGCAGGCGCTCCACCGCCTCGTCCACGCGCAGGTCGTAGAACGCGATGCGGTCGCGCTGGGCGTCGAGCTGGCCCTGCCAGTCGGCCGTCTCGAAGCGCTTCTTGGCCGCGCGCGCCGCGGCCGTGAACAGCTGGTAGTGGCGATCGAAGCCCTCGACGATCGCCTGGGCGATGGCGAAGGCGTTCGGGTCGTCCAGCTGGTGCGGGAACATGATCTCAGATGATGGGGAGATGGCGCAGCTTGAGGGCCAGCAGCGCGCGCTGGTAGGCCGGCGCGACGTCGTCGGTGCTGTTGACCGCGAAGCTCAGGTCCTGGAGCAGGCCGTTGTGCAGGCCATAGACCCAGCCATGCACCACCACCGCCTGGTCCTTCGCCCAGGCATCCTCGACCACCGTGGACAGGCACACGTTGCGCGCCTGCTCCAGCACGTTGAGCTCCACCAGGGCGTCGACGCGGCCGGCCTCCGGCACGGCCTGCAGGAACTCGAGGTGCGCGTTGCGCACGTCCTGCACATGGCGCAGCCAGTTGTCCACCACCCCGACGCGCGTGTTGTTCAGCGCCGCCGTGACGCCGCCGCACTTGGAGTGGCCGACGACGATGATGTGCTTGACCTTCAGCGCATCGACCGCGTACTGGATCACCGACAGCGCGTTGAGGTCGGAGTGCGCCACCACGTTGGCCACGTTGCGATGCACGAACACGTCGCCCGGCAGCAGGCCCACCAGCTCGTTGGCGGGCACGCGGCTGTCGGCGCAGCCGATCCACAGGTATTGCGGCGTCTGCTGGGTGAGCAGGCTTGTGAAGAAGCCGGGGCTGCGGCGCTCCATGCCCTCGGCCCAGCGGACGTTCTTCTCGAAGAGGCCGGAGAGGTCGTGGTCGTTGCTGTTGTCGTCGGACATGGTGCTTTCGGAATCGTTTGAGGCGCGGTCGTCCAGTTTACGAAGCGTCGGGTTTCACCGCGAGGACAAGTGGCACTCGCTGGATTCGTCGATGGCGAAGCCGCCGTTCACGCCCGCTCCGTCGCCGTGGCGGCCAGCGCGGCGCCGATGTCGGCGTCGCGGCGGGCGATCTCGGTGCGGTAGCTGGCCCAGATCGCGAGGTCGATCACTTGCCCGTGCTTGATGACCGCCTGCCTTTGAAGGCCTTCGCGCACGTAGCCGCACTTGCGTGCAGTCGCTTGCGAGGCCTCGTTGCGAGCGTAGATCGACGCGTAGACGCGCGTGATCTGCGGCAGCGCGGCAAACGCCCAATCGCTCACCTGGCGCACCGCATCACTGGCGATGCCGCGGCCCCACCAGGACTCACCCACCCAATAGCCGATCTCCGCGTTGCAACGGTTGCCTGGGCCCTGCAGCGGCTGCACGCCGACGGTACCGACCAGGACGCCGTCGAAGATGATCGCCCAGACGTAGCCAAACTCGCCCGAATTCGCCTCGCGGCCGCACCACGCCTCGGCGTGCTCCGCCAAGTACGGCGACGGGAAGCCCTCGAACAGGTTGTAGGAGACCTTCGGGTTGTCGGCCAGCGTCCGCATTGCGATCGCATCGGCTGCTTCGTACGCGCGCAGCAGGCAGCGCTCGCCCTGGAGGATCGGCAACGGCAGACGGTCGGCGACGGCACTCACCACGATCTCACATCGTCTCGGAGAACAGCTCGCGCCCGATCAGCATGCGCCGCACCTCGCTCGTGCCCGCGCCGATCTCATACAACTTCGCATCCCGCCACAGGCGGCCCAGCGGGTACTCGTTGATGTAGCCGTTGCCGCCGAAGATCTGCACGCCCTCGCCGGCCATCCAGGTGGCCTTCTCGGCGCACCACAGGATGACGGATGCGCAGTCCTTGCGCACCTGGCGCACGTGCTGGGCGCCCAGCGCGTCGAGGTTCTTGCCCACCGTGTAGCAGAACGCGCGGCCGGCCTGCAGCACGGTGTACATGTCGGCCACCTTGCCCTGGATCAGCTGGAACTCGCCGATGGACTGGCCGAACTGCTTGCGGTCGTGGATGTACGGGACGACGTTGTCCATCACCGACTGCATGATGCCGATGGGGCCGGCGGCCAGCACGGCGCGCTCGTAGTCGAGGCCGCTCATCAACACCTTGGCGCCGCCGTTGAGCTGGCCCAGGATGTTCTCGGCCGGCACTTCCACGTCCTGGAACACCAGCTCGCCGGTGTGGCTGCCGCGCATGCCCAGCTTGTCGAGCTTCTGCGCGATGGAGAAGCCCTTCATGCCCTTCTCGATCAGGAAGGCCGTGACGCCGCGCGCGCCCAGCTCGGGCTCGGTCTTCGCGTAGACGACCAGCGTGTCGGCGTCGGGGCCGTTGGTGATCCACATCTTGTTGCCGTTGAGCACGTGCACGCCGCCGCGCTCCTCGGCCTTCAGCTTCATGCTGAGGACGTCGGAGCCGGCGCCCGGCTCGCTCATCGCCAGCGCGCCCACGTGCTCGCCGGAGATCAGCCTGGGCAGGTACTTCTTCTTCTGCGCCTCGGTGCCGTTGCGCTTGATCTGGTTGACGCACAGGTTGGAGTGCGCGCCGTAGCTCAGGCCCACCGAGGCGCTGGCGCGGCTGATCTCCTCCATCGCGATCATGTGCGCGAGGTAGCCCATGTTGGCGCCGCCGTACTCCTCGGGCACGGTGATGCCCAGCACGCCCAGCTCGCCCATCTTCTGCCACAGGTCCATCGGGAACTGGTCGGAACGATCGATCTCGGCCGCGCGCGGCGCGATCTCGGCCTGGGCGAACGCGTGCACGGCGTCGCGCAGCGCGTCGATGTCTTCACCGAGCATGAAATTCAGGCCGGGCAGGTTGTTCATCTGGGGTCTCCTGGACGGGCGCGCGGCGTGGGCGCGCCATGGAACGGTGGGAATCTTCGCGCCGGCGCGGGACGCGCGCACGCGCACCCGACCGGCCGGAACCGCCATTTTAATTGACGTTTACGTAAACGTAAATCAGGCGCGGGTTTTCAGGCCTTCACGGCGCGTTTCGCCGCCGGGGCGCCCGCGGTCGCCGCCTCGAGCAGCCGCTCGCAGCGCGCCTCGTGCTGGGCGATCTCCTCCAGCGTCACCCGGATGTCCTCCAGCTGCAGCTCGATCTGCTTGCGGTGCGCGCGCAGGACGGACAGGAAGGCCTCCAGCTGCGGCGCGGTGTCCGACGGCGAGTCGTACATGTGCACCAGCTGCTTGATCTCCTGCAGGCTCAGCCCCAGGCGCTTGCCGCGCAGGGTGAGCTTCAGGCGCGTGCGCTCGCGCTGCGAATAGACGCGGTTGCGGCCGACGCGCTGCGGCTCCAGCAGGCCCACGTCCTCGTAGAAGCGGATGGCGCGCGGGGTGACGTCGAACTCGGCGGCCAGCTCCGTGATGGTGAAGCTCTTGGCCGCGCCCTTGGCGGCCGCCACCTTCGGTTTCCTGCCTGCGGTACTGGGAGAAGCGCTCATGGGTAGACTGACGTTAACGTAAACGGAAGTCTAGTCCACCGGAGCCCGCATGGCCAACGCCGACGAATCGAAACTCGACTACCCGCTGGGCGACACGCTGCCGGCCATCGGCGCGGTGATCGAGCTGGCACCCGGCGTGCGCTGGCTGCGCATGCCGCTGCCGTTCGCGCTGGACCACATCAACCTCTGGCTGCTGCGCGACCGGGACGACGACGGGCGCGAGGGCTGGACCATCGTCGACTGCGGCGTGGCCAACGACGCCACGCGCGCGGCGTGGGAGAGCGTGTTCGCCCACCACCTCGACGGACTGCCGGTGCTGCGCGTGATCGTCACCCACATGCACCCCGACCACATCGGCAACGCGCAGTGGCTCACCGAGCGCTGGGGCTGCCGGCTGTGGATCAGCGCCACCGACTGGAACGCGGCGCGCATCGCGAGCCAGTCCACCACCGGCTTCGGCGGCGACGACGCGGCCCGCTTCTTCGGCGAGCACGGCCTCGTCGACCCGGAGGCGATCGCCAAGGTGCGCGGGCGCGGTGGCTACTACGCCTCGATGGTGCCGGCCGTGCCGCGCCAGTACCGGCGCCTGATGGACGGCCAGGTGCTGCGCATCGGCGACCACGACTGGCGCTGCATCGCGGGCTACGGCCACGCGCCCGAGCACATCTCGCTGCACTGCGCCGCGCTCGGCGTGCTCATCTCGGGCGACATGATCCTGCCGCGCATCTCCACCAACATCAGCGTGATCGACCTCGAGCCCGAGGCCGACCCGCTGCCGCTGTTCCTCGCGTCGATCGCACGCCTGCGCGAGCTGCCGGCCGCCACGCTGGTGCTGCCGTCGCACGGCAAGCCGTTCACCGGACTGCACGAGCGCGTCAACCAGCTGGCGCAACACCACGACCGCCACTTCGACGAGGTGGAGGCCGCCTGCCGCGACAAGCCCTGCAGCGCCGCCGACCTGCTGCCGGTGCTGTTCCGCCGCAAGCTGGACCTGCACCAGACGACCTTCGCGATGGGCGAGGCGGTGGCCCACCTGCATGCGCTGGCCGGCATGGGCCGGCTGCGCGGCCACCTGGACGCCGACGGCATCCGGCGCTTCTCGATGCCCGTCTAGACAAGCGAGACGCGGGCCGAAAAAAAACAAAGCCGATCGCTGTGAGGCGACCGGCCCTGCTGCCGGTCATGTCCGGCCTTCACTCCCTGAATGCTCCCCTGTCCCTTTTGGGTGATGACAGCATGCAGGTGCTACTTTGCCTTCGACTTGTGACACCGGCATCCCTCTTTTGGGGGGAGGCTCTCAAACAAGCGCACGCTCGCCGTAGTAATCGGCTAATACAGGCCGGGACACTCAGCCCAATACGGGCACGGGTACGTCCTTGAGCGTGTTGCGCAACGTCTGGTAATCGGGAACCACCGAACGCACCACGTCCCAGAACGCGGCGCTGTGATTCATTTCACGCAGGTGCGCCAATTCATGCGCGACGACGTAGTCGATCACCTGCATGCCGAAGTGCACGAGGCGCCAGTTCAGGCGGATCGATCCGTCGGCCGACGCCGAGCCCCAGCGGGTCTGCGCCGCGCTGAGCGACAGCCGCGTCACGCTCACGTTCAGCGTCCTGGCGAAATGGGCGCAGCGCTCGGTGAAGATGCGCAGCGCCTGGCGCTGCAGCCAGCTCTGCACGGTGTCGCGGATCTGTTCCGGCTCGGCCGTCTGCGGCAGGCCCACGTGCAGCACCAGCCGCGGCACGCCGGGCAGCGATTGCGCGTCGGAATTGAGCACGGCGCCCGCCACGCGCGGGTCGAGCACGATGAACACGGTCTCGCCCAGGAACGGCAGGCTGGTGCCGTCGTGCCATTCGATGCGCGCGGCCTCCACGCGGCGCGCGCGATCGCGCTGCTCCTGGAGCTTGCGCAGGATCCAGCCCGCCTTGCCCTGCACCGCCGAATCGATGTTCTGCAGCGAGACCCAGCGCGGCGCATTCACCTGCAGCCCGTCGCCGCTCACCACGAAGCCGATGCTGCTGCGCCGGGCACGGCGCAGCGCGTAGCCCACCACGTGCTCGCCCAGCCGCACCTCGCGATCAGCTTGCGGATGCCTGAAGTGCATGGGCGCCAGGTCGCTGCGGCGCGCGGCGGGAGGCATGGCGTCGAATTCGGGGGTGGGATCCACGGGGCGGGCGACGGGCGCGCGCGGCGGCGTGGCGCGCGGCGCAACCGGGGGCGGCGACGGCGCCTCGGCCGACGGCGAGGCGTCGAAAAGCGAGAGCTGCGAAAGGGTGTCGTCGGCCGGGCCGGTGCGGGGCATGGACGCCAATTCTAGCCGTCCAGGCTGTGGCGGCACGCGTCCATGGAACCCCTGCGACACGCGAGAATCCGAACGTGGCGACAATGCTCCGCGACCGCCACCGAAAGGATCCGCTTGAAACGCCGTCAATTCTCCGCCCTCGCCACCACCGCCGCGCTGGGCCTGGGCCTTCACCGCGGCGCGTCCGCCCAGGGCGACACGCCCATCACCGCCGCCGACTACACCCGCATGGGCACGCCCGTGCCGGTGTCGACACCGCCCGGCACCGTGGACGTGGTGGAGTTCTTCAGCTACGCCTGCCCGCACTGCTTCGAGTTCGAGCCCACGCTGGAAGCCTGGCTCAAGCGCAAGGCGCCGGAGATCCGCTTCCGCCGCTCGCCGGTGCCGTTCCTGCAGAACTTCCGCAACTTCCAGCCGATGTATTTCGCGCTCGAATCGCTGGGCGTGGTCGACGGGCTGCAGCAGAAGATCTTCAACGCCTTCCACCTGGAGCACCAGCGCCTGGACAAGCCCGACGACATCGCCGCGTTCGTTGGCAAGAATGGCGTGGACGCGAAGAAGTTCATGGCCGCGTTCACCTCGTTCGGCACCAGCGTGAAGGTGTCGCAGGCCAACCAGCTGTTCCAGAACAGCGGCGTCGACGGCGTGCCCACGATCATGATCCAGGGCCGCTTCCTCACCTCGCCGACCATTGCCAAGAGCGAGACGAAGACGGTGGCGGTGGTGGACTACCTCGTGGCGCAGATCCGCGCCGGTCACTAGGCCTTGACGTAGGCCTCGGGATCCAGCCGGCGCATCTCCGCCTCGATCCAGGCCTCCACCTCGCGCATCATCTCCTCGGGCTCGCGGCCCGCGGGCGAGATCGGCTTGCCGATCGAGATCGTCACCACGCCCGGCTTCAGCCAGAAGCTCTTGCGCGGCCAGCAGCGGGCGGAGTCGACGGCGATCGGCACCACCGGCACGCCGGTGGCGATCGCCAGGCGCGTGGCGCCCGACTTGTACGTGCCCTGGGCGCCGCGCGCGCTGCGCGTGCCCTCGGGAAACATGATCACCCACTTGCCCAGGCCGCTCAGGCGCCGGCCCTGCTCGGCCACCTTGTTCCACGCCTCGGTGCGCCTGCTGCGATCGATGTGGATCATGTCCATGCGCGCCATCGCCCAGCCGAAGAACGGCACGTAGATCAGTTCCTTCTTGAACACGTAGGCCAGCGGGTGGGGCATCACCACCGGGAACGCGAAGGTCTCCCAGGTGGACTGGTGCTTGGACGCCAGGATGACGGCGCCCTTCGCGTCGGCCGCCGACGGCACGTTCTCCATCCCGATCACGCGCTTCCTCACGCCGCAGATCCAGCGCGAGCCGTGGTGCGCCAGCGCCACCCAGTTGATGCACCAGCGGTAGATCTGGTCGGCGCTGAGGAACGGCGCGCACAGGCACACCGTCGCGCCCCACGGGATCACGGTGATGGCCATGTACAGGAAGAACAGGATCGAGCGAACGACGGAGAGCGCCTTGGTCATGCCGGGGGTCTTCTTCTTGGTGAGTGTTTTTTCAGCGCGCGATGAGGTGCTCGGCGAACGCGGCCATGTCGTCGTGCACCACCGTGCCCGGCACGGCCTGCAGCCATTGATCGACGGTGGCCGCGTCGGCAACGGCGGCGCGGCCGGTGCGCACCAGGTGCGGCCGGCAGCCGGCGGCCTGGGCGGCCTCGAGATCACGCAAGGTGTCGCACACCATCGGCACCGCGTGGAGCTCCACGCCGTAGCGCTCGCCGATGTCGTGCATCAGGCCGGGCGCGGGCTTGCGGCACTCGCACTGCTCGGTGGCCGCGTGCGGGCAGAAGAACACGGCGTCGATGCGCCCGCCCTTCTCCGACAGCAGCCGCATCATGTGCGAGTGCACGGCGTTGACCGAGGTCATGTCGATCATGCCGCGGCCGATGCCCGACTGGTTGGTGGCGACCACCACGTGCCAGCCCGCGTGGTTCAGCCGCGCGACGGCCTCCAGCGCGCCCGGGATCGGCTGCCATTCCTCAGGCGCCTTCACATGGTCGGCGCGGAAGACGTTGAGGATGCCGTCGCGGCCGGTGATCACGAGCTTGGGCGTTTGCATGGGCATCCTCGGTGGTGGGTCAGGCGGAAAGGCGGCTGAGGTCGGCCACGCGGTTCATCACGCCGTGCAGCGTGGCGAGCAGGCCCAGGCGGTTCGCGCGCACCTTCGGGTCTTCCGCGTTGACCATGACGTCGTCGAAGAACTTGTCCACCGGCGTGCGCAGCGCGGCCAGCGCCTTCAGGCTGCTGGTGTAGTCGCCGCCCTCGAACAGCACGTCGGCCGAGCGGCGCACCGTGGCCACGTCCGTCCACAGCGCGCGTTCGGCGGCCTCGGTGAACAGCGCCGGGTCGGCCTTGGCCTCCACCGGCTCGGCGTTCTTCTTCAGGATGTTGGCGATGCGCTTGTTGGCGGCGGCCAGCGCGGCGGCCTCGGGCAGCGCGGCGAACGCGCGCACGGCCTCGAGGCGGCGCGGGATGTCGGCCAGGCGCTGCACGCCCAGCGCCAGCACCGCGTCCACCTCGTGCGCCGAGTAGCCCTGCTCGCGCAGGCTGCCGGCCAGGCGCTCGACGATGAAGGCCGACACCGCGGCACGCGGGTCGGTGATGGCGGTGCCGAAGGCCGGCACGGCCAGCGCCAGCAGCGTGTCGAGATCGAGCGGCAGCGCGGCCTCGACCAGCATGCGGATCACGCCCAGCGCGTGGCGGCGCAGCGCGAACGGATCCTTGTCGCCGGTGGGCACCTGGCCGACGCCGAACAGGCCCACCAGGGTCTCTAGCTTGTCGGCCAGCGCCACCACCAGGCCGGCGCGGTTGCGCGGCAGCGCGTCGCCGGCAAAGCGCGGCTTGTAGTGGTCCTCGATGGCGTCGGCGATGACATCACCCAGGCCATCGTGGCGCGCGTAGTAGCCGCCCATGATGCCCTGCAGCTCGGGGAACTCGCCCACCATGTCGGTGACGAGATCGGCCTTGGCCAGGCGGGCGGCGGTGTCGGCCTGGTCGACCAGCCCGCGGTCGCCGAGCTCGGCCGCGATCGCGCGGGCGATCTCGCGCACGCGGGTGACGCGCGCGCCCTGGCTGCCCAGCTTGCCGTGGTAGACCACCTTGTCGAGGCTGGTCACGCGGTCGGCCAGCGACTTCTTGCGATCCTGGTCGAAGAAGAACTTGGCGTCGGCCAGGCGCGGGCGCACCACGCGCTCGTTGCCCTGGATGACCGCGCTCGGGTCGGCCGGGCTGATGTTGCTGACCACGAGGAACTTGTGCGTCAGCTTGCCCGCGGCGTCCAGCAGCGGGAAGTACTTCTGGTTGGCCTTCATCGTGAGGATGAGGCACTCCTGCGGCACGGCCAGGAAGTCCTGCTCGAACCGGCAGGTGAGCACGTTCGGGCGCTCCACCAGCGCGGTGACCTCGTCCAGCAGCGCGTCGTCCTCGATCGGCTTCAGGCCTTCCCTGGCGGCGGCCGCGGCGAGCTGGCGCACGATCTCGGCGCGGCGCTCGGCGAACGACGCGATGACCGCGCCCTCGTCGGCGAGCTGCGCGGCGTGGCTGTCGGCGTCGCGCACGGTGATCGTCGGGGTCTTCGCCTCGAAGCGATGGCCTTGCGTGACGCGGCCGGCGGACACGCCCAGCGCGGTGACGGGCACGACATCGGCGCCGTGCAGCGCGACGAGCCGGTGCGCCGGGCGCACGAACTTCACGTCCGTCCAGCCATCGGCGAGCTGGTAGGTCATGACCTTGGGAATCGGCAGCTTGGCCAGCGTCTCGGCTATGGCCTTCTGCAGGCCCTCGGCCAACGTGGCGCCGGCGACGGTCTGGTCGACGAACAGGCTCTCGGCCTTGCCGTCGGGCAGGCGCTTCAGCGACGGCACGGCCTCGGGGCCGAAGCCCAGCGACGCGAGCTTCTTCAGCAGCGCCGGCGAGGCGTTGCCGTCCTTGTCGAACGCGACGGCCGCGGGCATCAGCTTCTGCTGCAGCGCGCGGTCGGCGGCCTTGGCGGAAACGCCTTCCACGTGCACGCCGAGGCGGCGCGGCGAGGCGAAGGACTTCGCGAGCGCGCCGGCGCCCACGAGGCCCTGCGCGTGCAGGCTCGCCACCAGCGTGGCGGCGAACGACTCGCCCAGCTTCTTCAGCGCCTTGGGCGGCAGTTCCTCGCAGACGAGTTCGACGAGGAGGTTCTTGGTGTCTTGCGCGCTCATGTCAGGCAGCCTGCTTCTTCTTGTCGATCTGGGCGATGACCTCGTCGGCCCACGCTCTCGGCGCCATCGGGAAACCGAGGCGCGCGCGGCTCTCGAGGTAGCTCTGCGCCACGGCGCGGGCCAGGTTGCGGATGCGGCCGATGTAGGCGGCTCGTTCGGTGACGCTGATCGCGCCGCGCGCGTCCAGCAGGTTGAAGCTGTGGCCGCACTTGAGCAGCTGCTCGTAGGCCGGCAGCGCGAGCTGGTGCTCCATCAGGTGCTTGGACATCTTCTCGTGCGAGTTGAACGCGTGCAGCAGGAACTCGACGTCGGAGTGCTCGAAGTTGTACGTGCTCTGCTCCACCTCGTTCTGGTGGAACACGTCGCGGTAGCTGACGCCCGGCGTCCACTCGAGGTCGAACAGGCTCTCCTTGCCCTGGATGTACATGGCCAGGCGCTCGAGGCCGTAGGTGATCTCGCCCGTGATGGGCTTGCAGTCGATGCCGCCCACCTGCTGGAAGTAGGTGAACTGCGTCACCTCCATGCCGTTGAGCCAGACCTCCCAGCCCAGGCCCCAGCAGCCCAGCGTGGGGTTCTCCCAGTCGTCCTCCACGAAGCGGACGTCGTTCTTCTTCAGGTCGAAGCCCAGCGCCTCCAGCGAGCCCAGGTACAGCTCGAGGATGTTGTCGGGCGCGGGCTTGAGCACCACCTGGTACTGGTAGTAGTGCTGCAGCCGGTTCGGGTTCTCGCCGTAGCGGCCGTCCTTGGGGCGGCGGCTGGGCTGGACGTAGGCGGCCTTCCAGGGCTCGGGGCCGAGCGCGCGCAGGAAGGTGGCGGTGTGGCTCGTGCCAGCGCCCACCTCCATGTCGTAGGGCTGCAGCAGCGCGCAGCCCTGCTTGTCCCAGTAATCCTGCAGGCGAAGAATGATTTGCTGGAAGGTCAGCATGGCTCGTTCGGTGGGGCCGCGATGGCCGAAGACTGAAGGCCGCGGACAAGACTCGCCGGCGGTCGAACGAACGATTTTACGTGTGCCGGCTCACAGGGTCTCGTCCGGGCAGCCCGGGTCGGACGGATAGGCGCTTTCCAGCACCTGGCCGGTGGCGTCGTTGAAGTCCACCTGGAAGACGATGCAGCGCTGGATCGTGTCGAAGCGGTAGTTCCAGGTGGTGCCCGGCTCGGGCCGCACATAGCGCGACCTGAAGCTGGGCGGCCCGATCAGGCGCAGGACGTCCGGCGCGCGCATGCCGGGCACGATGGCGGCGAAGTGGTTCTCGTCGAGCACGTTCTCCCAGCGCGCCAGGTGGCCGCTGGAGTCCAGGTCGATCATGAACGTGTGCCTGCCCGCGGGCTGGCGGGTGTATTCGAGGCGCTCGTGGCCGTCGGGCATCGCGTAGGTGGCCGTGGGCGGCCCCATCGCGCGCAGGACGTCGTCGCGCGACGCGCCCGCGGGCAGGCCCGCGGGCGAGTACGCGCCGAGCGCGCAGGCCGCGAGCGCGGCGGCCAGCACGACGGGGAACAGGCGGCGGAGAAGACGCATGTCGCGAGGATGCCAGGATCTCAAGGCCGGCGCGGCACGAAGACGGCGAACAGGATCTGCGCGACGGCCAGCAGCCACAGCGGCCAGAGCTTCAACTGCGCCACCCACTGCGCGTAGGGCGTGGCGCCGATGCGCCCTTCGACGCTGGCGTCGAGCTCGCCCTCCACCTCGGGGGCGAGGCGGGCGGTGACGTGGCCCTGCCAGTCGATCACCGCGGTGGCGCCGGTGTTGGTGGCGCGCACCTGGCCGCGCTGGAACTCGAGCGAGCGCATGCGCGAGAACTGCAGGTGCTGGTCCTGGATCATGCGCTTGCCGAACCAGGCCAGGTTGGTGGCGTTGGCCAGCACCGTGGCCGCGTTGGGGCCCACCATCGCCGATGCGAAGTCCTCGCCGAACAGATCCTCGTAGCAGATCAGCGGGCGCACGCGCTGCCCGGCCACCACGAACGGCGCGGTGTCGACGCCCCTGGCCTGGTCGCCGATGGGGATCCTCATCATGTCGATGAACCAGTGGAAGCCCGGCGGCACGAACTCGCCGAACGGCAGCAGGTGGCGCTTGCCGTAGCGGTAGAACGTGCCGCCGGTCATGTGGTGCGTGGTGTCCAGGCCCACCAGCGAGTTGGTGTAGCCGTGCTCGTCGTCGCCGGTGAACACGCCAAGCAGCGCCGAACGGCCCGTCTTGTTGAACGGCCTCTCGTAGGCGAGCCAGTCCGCGAGAGGGATCTGCCCCGGCAGGACGGGCAACGACGACTCCGGCGTCACCACGAGCTGCCCCGGAGCCTGGGCCAGCTTGACGACGTGCCAGGCCAGGGCCTCGTCGATATGCGCCGGCTCGAACTTGTCGTTCTGCGCCACGTTCGGCTGGAACAGCGAGACCGTGAGCGTGCCGGTGGATCGGGTGAACGCCTGGGGCAGCGCGGCGCCGGCGCACAGCAGGGCCAGCGGCAGCGCCAGCGGGCCCAGCACCAGCAACGGCGGCCGCATCTGGGGGCCGCGCAGCTTCAGCAGCACCAGCGCCGTCGCCGCGGAGATGCCCGCCGCGAGGCCGCCGATGCCGTAGACGCCGATGAACGGCGCCCACGGGCTCAGCGGCCCCGACGTGTGCGCGTAGCCGCCGGCGATCCACGGAAAGCCGGTGAAGAAGGCGCCGCGCGCCAGCTCGGCCAGCATCCACACCGCGGAGAACAGCACCGCGTCGACGAGCGGCCGGTTGCGCCGCAGCCGCGCCCAGGCCCAGCCCGCGATCGCGTAGTACAGCGACAGCAGCGCGGCGAGCGTCGCCACGGCCAGCACCGACAGCCACGCCGGCAGGAAGCCATAGACGTGCAGGCTGATGTAGAGCCACCAGAAGCCGGCCGCCAGCCAGCCGAAGCCGAAGGCCCAGGCCCGGGCCGCGGCGGCACGGGGCGGGGCGTCGGACAACAGGGCCACCAGCGCGCCGGTGGCCAGGAGTTGCAGCCACCAGAACTCGGTGGGCGAGAACGAGCCGGCGTGGGCCACCCCGGCCAGGGCGGCCAGCGCGACGGCCTTCCAGCCGCTCACCCAGGTGCCGGCCGGGCCACGGCGGTGGCGCGGGGCGCGACTCACCCGCCGAGCTCTTCGGAAGCAGGCGCCACGCCAGTGGGCGCGGGGCGCGTCACCTTGAACCAGCGCACGGCGCCGCCGCGGGTGAGCATCACGGAGAACCGCAGGCCGCCCAGGGAGGTGGTCTCGCCGCGCCGCGGCACGTGACCAAGTTCGTGGGAGACGATGCCGCCGATGGTGTCGAACGCGTCCTCGGGCAGCGCCACGTCGAACGCGTGGTTGACCTCGGCGATGGTGGCGTTGCCGGCCACGCGCATGCTGCCGTCCGCCAGCGAATAGACGCCCGACTCGGCGTCGGCGTCGTCGAACTCGTCCTCGATCTCGCCGACGATCTCCTCGAGCACGTCCTCGATGGTGATGAGCCCGGCCGTGTTGCCGAACTCGTCGATCACGATGGCCAGGTGGTTGCGGTTGCTGCGGAATTCGCGCAGCAGCTCGTTCAGGTTCTTGGACTCGGGCACGAACACGGCCGGCCGCAGCAGCGTGCGCAGGTTCAGCTCCGGGGCGCGCTGCAGCTTGAGCAGGTCCTTGGCCATCAGCGTGCCGATCATGTTCTCGCGCCGGCCCTCGAAGACGGGAAAGCGCGAATGGCCGGTGCCGATGACGGCCGCGAGCAGCTCCTCGTACGGGGCGTCGATGTCGAGCAGATCCATGCGGGGCGCGGCCACCATCACGTCGCCGGCCGTCATGTCGGCCATGCGCAGCACGCCCTCGAGCATCGCGCGCGACTCCGGCTCGATCAGGGATCGCTGCTCGGCGTCGGCCAGGGTTTCGATGAGTTCCGCACGCGAATCGGGCCCGGGAGACAGGAACTCGACCAGGCGCTCGAACAAGGTACGCTTGTCGACCTCGGCCGGCGCCCGTTGGGAGCGCCCGGATCGACCAGACTGGGGATCAGACACTGCGGCTGTGTCGGGAGTGGAAGAACCGCGAGAATAACCGATCGGCGTTCACCCGACGGTGACTTTCCGGGTGCTTGAAACCGGCGTATCCACCCCCACTTGCCCCATCCGGCACGCCGCCCGCCGCCTCGCAACGACTTCTCCTGAACACCATGGCCGACAAGCTCATCCCCGCCACCATCCTGACCGGCTTCCTCGGATCGGGCAAGACCACGCTCCTGAAGCGCGTCCTCACCGAGATGCACGGCCACAAGATCGCCGTCATCGAGAACGAGTTCGGCGAGGAGAACATCGACAACGAGATCCTGGTGTCGGACACCACCGAGCAGATCATGCAGCTGTCCAACGGCTGCGTCTGCTGCACGATCCGCGAAGACCTGCGTGCCACCCTGGCGCTGCTGGCCGAACGCCGCCGCAAGGGCGAGCTGCAGTTCGAGCGCGTGGTCATCGAGACGACCGGCCTGGCCGATCCGGGCCCGGTGGCGCAGACCTTCTTCATGGACGACGAGATCGCCGAGAGCTACCTGCTCGACTCCGTCCTGACGCTGGTGGACGCCAAGCACGCCAACGAGCAGCTGGACACCCGCCAGGAAGCCCGCCTGCAGATCGGCTTCGCCGACCAGATCTTCATCAGCAAGACCGACCTCGTGGACGAGGCCTCGGTGGATGCGCTGCAGCACCGCATCCGCCACATGAACCCGCGCGCCCAGCAGCAAAAGGTGCATTTCGGCGAGGTGCCGCTGTCCAAGGTGTTCGACCTGAAGGGCTTCAACCTGAACACCACGCTGGAGATCGACCCCGATTTCCTGACGGTTCAGGGCCACGACCACGGGCATGACCACCACGGCCACGAAGGCCACGACCACGGCCCGGGCGAGGCCTGCGACCATCCGCACCACCACGCGCACGACGACGACGTCAAGTCGTTCGCCTTCAAGTCCGACCGGGCGTTCAACCCGGCCAAGCTGGAGGACTTCCTCGGCGCCATCGTCCAGGTCTACGGCCCCAAGATGCTGCGCTACAAGGGCGTGCTGTTCATGAAGGGCAGCGACAAGAAGGTGATCTTCCAGGGCGTGCACCAGATGATGGGCTCGGACCTCGGCCCCAAGTGGGCGCCGGGCGAGAAGAAGACCAGCAAGCTCGTCTTCATCGGCATCGACCTGCCCAAGGAAATCCTGCTCCAGGGCCTGGAAGGCTGCCTCGTTTAGGCACCTTTCTTGCCTCCGCCGTGCGATCCGGGCGAAATCCTTTCCTGGATCGCGGCACATCGTGGCTACAATCGGCCCGCCTTTTTGAGGTCAGCGCCTGTGCCAACAGGTTCTCAGTCCCGCGTTGCAACAACTACCCACTGTTGCTCGCTGCGGGTATAACAGCCTTCCGAGCGACCCCGCGAGGAGACCGACGTGACCAAGACTCCGGCCAAGACACTGGCCCCCAGCACCGCCACGGCAGCCGGCGCAGACGCCGCTGCGCCGAAGTCGCGTGCCAAGGCCACCACCAAGGTTTCCTCCTCCGCGGACAGCAGCACCGCCGCGAACTCCCCTCTCAAGAAGCCTTCAGCAAAGGCCGACCAAGAACCGATGAACGCCGCAAAATCCTCTCCTGACACGAAGCTGGCCTCCGCCTGGAAGACCAAGGCGGGCAAGGACCTGACCGAACCCGAGCTCATGGCCATGCCGGAGAGCGAGTACATGGGCGAGAAGCAGCTCGAGTTCTTCCGCGCCAAGCTCCAGGCCCTGAAGGACGACCTGCTGTCCAACGCCGGCGAGACCACCGAGCACCTGCGCGAGGACACGTCCATCGTCCCCGATCCGGCCGACCGCGCCACGATCGAGGAAGAGCACGCGCTGGAACTGCGCACGCGCGACCGCGAGCGCAAGCTGCTCAAGAAGATCTCGCAGTCCATCGGCCGCATCGACGCCGGCGACTACGGCTACTGCGACGAGACGGGCGAACCCATCGGCCTGGGCCGCCTGCTGGCGCGCCCCACGGCCACCCTGTCGCTCGAGGCGCAGCAACGCCGCGAGATGAAGCAGAAGATGTTCGGGGACTGAGCCCGCCTTGGCCGCTGCCTCTGCCTCCTTTTCCGGCTTGAGCCCGTCGTCCGATGTCAGATAAGGACGAAGGCGGGGGCCTGTTCCGGCGCATGGCGCGCAAGGTCGCGGCGCCGGCGCGCGAACTCGTGGGCATGACGCCGCGCGAGACCGACATCCGCGCCACCGAGTTCGACAAGGCCGAGATGAAGGCCATGATCGAGCGCAAGCGCCGCAACGACTACGTGCGCAAGCGCGAGCTCGACACGCTGCGCCGCATCCGGCGCGAAGGACTGTCGGGCGACCAGGCGCAGGCGCTCACGATGCAGTCGTCGCGCATGGACGAGAGCGTCGAGGCCCGCTCCACGCAGTCGTCGGTGCAAAGCGTGGGCATCAAGGCCAAGATCGACGCGATCGAGCGCCAGATGGTGGGCGCGAGCTCCGGCGTCTCCGCCGGCGGCCCGCCGGCCAAGCCAGCACCGCGCGCGGCACCCACGCTGCCGCCCGGCCCGCCCCCGCCCATCCTCACCACCACCATCTTCGACCCCGACGACGCCGCGCCGACGCTGCGCGTGCCGCTCAGTCAGGACGACGAGAACGAGACGGTGGCGCGCCTCGACGGCGGCCCGCTGGGCTTCGACATGCTGCCCGAGCATGCGGCGCCGGAGGGTCCGGAAACCGCGCCGACCACGCACAGCTTCGTCAACACGATGCCGCACGACCTGGCCGCCGACGACCCGTTCGCGCCCCCGCGCCCGGTGCGCGACACGGCGCACGCGCCGCTGGAATTCACGCATACGCCGTTCCCGGCACCCGCTCCCGCGCCGACCTGGCAGCCCCTGCCGCCGCTGCACGAGACCAATCCCTACGCCGCCGGCGCTCCGGCGCCGCGCGCAGCCCCCAGCTCCCAGAGCACCGTCGACCTGGGCGGCGGCGAGCGCGTCGAGGTGAGCGAGGTCGTGCACGACGAGGCGCTCGACGAGGCCGTGATCGCGTTCGCGGGCGGCGACTTCGCCGGCTGCGAGAAGGCCCTGCAGGCGCTCACCGGCCCGCGCGGCGAGCGCCGCGACCACGACGAGACCTGGCTGGTGCTGTTCGACCTGTACCGCGCCATCGGCCAGCAGGCCAAGTTCGAGACGGTGACGATGGAGTACGTGGAGCGCTTCCACCGCTCCGCGCCGCAATGGTTCTCGCTGCCCAGGCAATTGGCCGAGGCCACCAAGAAGCCCGACTCCGGCAAGAGCATCGCCGGCGGCATCGGCTGGGTCTGCCCGCCCAACCTCGACGCCGAGGCGGTGTCGCGCCTCGATGCCCTGTCGATGCAGCTGCCCTCGCCCTGGGTGATGGACTGGACCGCGCTGGCCACGATGGACGTCGAAGGCGCGAGCAAGCTGCAGAAGCTGTTCCTCAGCTGGGCCAACCAGCCGCTGTCGCTGAGCTGGATCGCCGGCGAGAAGCTGTTCTCGGTGCTGCAGGACCTGGCGCCCACGGGCGTGCGCGACGCGGACCCCGTCTACTGGATGCTGCGCCTCGAGGCCCTGCGCCTGGCGCACCGGCCCGACCAGTTCGACGAGGTGGCCATCGACTACTGCGTCACCTTCGAGGTCTCCCCGCCCAGCTGGGAGAACGCGCGCTGCAAGGCGCAGCTGAGCGGCGAGACGCACAACACCCGGACGCTGTCGCTGTCGGTGGTGGGCGAGGCCACCACCAGCTTCATGGACACCTCCATGCTGGCCGAGGACATGGCGCCGCCGGCGCCGGTGCAGATCACCTCGGTGGAACTGGCCTCCCCGCTGTCGGGCGACCTGGCCGACCTGCTGGGGCGCCTCACCAAGCAGGTGGGCGACTCCCGCGTGATCCGCATTTCATGCGCGCTGCTCATGCGCGTCGACTTCGTGGCGGCCGGTGACTTGCTCAACTGGGCAGCGCAACGCCATGCCGAGGGCCGCGAAATCGTGTTCCACGAGACCCATCGCCTGGTTGCGTTGATGTTCGGCGCCATGGGCATCAACGACACCGCCCGGGTTCAGTTGCGGCACACCTGACGCCGTTGTCAGTACTCACACTCAAGCAAGAGGCGCCATAACGCAAGTTGGGCGCCTCTTTTGTTTCCTGTCGCGAAGACCCCATGGCGCAGAAGTTCCGGTAAAGTTCGCTTTACCACAGATTCACCAAGTTGCGTTGCTCCTGACCGACTTTTTCAGCTTTTCGGGAAAACCCTCGGGTAGGATTTCCTCATCGCTCTTCGGAGTACTTTGATGAGGAATTGGAAAGTGAAAAAGACCCTGATCACCGGCGCCATCGCGCTGATCTCGCTGGCCAGCGGCTCGGCCTTCGCCCAGAGCTACGTGGGCGTCAACGTGGGCGCGAGCCACGCCGACCATGGCTGCGGCGCCTCCGAGGCCACCGGCGCCATCAGCAGCTGCGACAAGAACGACTTCGCCTGGAAGCTCACCGGGGGCTACCAGCTGCCCGGCACCCCGTTCGCGGGCGAGCTGACCTATTTCGACCTCGGCAAGTTCAAGGGTTCGGGCACCGGCGCGAGCTCCAACGCCAAGGACTCCTACTGGGGCCTCGGCGGCGCCTACCGCCCGGTCTTCGGTGGCGGCTGGGGCGGCGTCGCCCGCGTCGGCGCGGCCTACGGCACCAGCAAGGTGGACTACAGCCTGGCCACCATCGCCGGCGAGCAGTCGAAGAACGGCTGGCACCCGTACTACGGCCTGGGCGTGAACTACGAGATCGCCAAGAACGTCAAGATCGAAGCCGACTGGGACAACACCCGGATCACCTCGCAGGTGCCGTCCTACTCGTCGTCGACGAACGTCATCAACACGTACTCGATCGGCGCGACCTTCGGGTTCTGACCCTCTCGCACCCCGGATCCGGTTCGCCGGATCGCCGTCGGCCCGCCTTGCTCAACGAGCAATGCGGGCCGCTTCCATTCCGAGCAGGCCTTCGAAGAGCAGCGTGTCGACGATCTCGAACTCCACGTCGAGCGCCGGCGCCAGCTTCACCGCAGCGCCGCCGGCAATCAGCACCCGCGGCGTCCCGCCGTCGCGCGCCGCCAGGCGCTTGTGCTGGCGCTCCACGGCGCCGGCGATGGCGAACACGCCGCCCGACATCAACGCGTCGCTGGTGTTGGTGGGGAACTCCACCGTCTCGCCGGTGGGAACCTTCAGCCCGGCCGTGCCCATTTCCAGCGCGCGCAGCATCAGGCCGAAGCCCGGCAGGATCAGGCCGCCCAGGAAGTTGCCGGCGCCGTCGAGCGCGTCCACCGTGACCGCCGTGCCCACCATCACAACCAGCGCCGGCCGCGGGGGCCGGCCGGTAGCTGCGGCCTCGGCCAGCAGGCGCGCTCGCGCGCCCACCAGCGCTACCCATCGGTCGGCGCCCAGGCGCGACGGATGGTCGTAGCCGTTGACGACGCCCGCCTCGGCGGGGCGCGACACCACCCAGCGCGGCGCGACGTCCCACAACTCCATCTGCTCCTCGACGCGGCGGCGCACCGCCTCGCCCGCCACCACGCAGCCGAGCATGTGGTCGGGCGGCGGCAGCGTGGCCCAGTCGGTCTCGGCCAGTTCGTCGATGGTCTCCAGGAACACCGCGCCGTGGCGCAGGGGCGCCTGGCCGGGAACGGGCTGCGCGAACAGCGCCCATTTCAGGCGCGTGTTGCCGATGTCGATGGCGAGGAAGCTCACGGGGGCGAGCGTAGCAGCCCACCCCGCCGGAGGCCCCGGAACCCGCTGGCGGAAACCCGAAGGTGTGTCGGGAAGATCACACTTGCCGCCGCGGAAGCCCATCCGGACGGCTCATCTTGACGTTTACGTAAACGTCAATTGAACGGATACTTCAGGCCTTGCCGTGAAACCCGTTCTGGACTTTTCCCATGACCGACCTCTCCGCAGAATTCAAGGCCCTGGCGAACTACCGGCCCACCCACAAGGTGCGCTTCGTCACCGCCGCCAGCCTGTTCGACGGCCACGACGCCGCCATCAACATCATGCGCCGCATCCTGCAGGGCATGGGCGCCGAGGTGATCCACCTAGGCCACAACCGCTCGGTGGACGAGGTCGTCACGGCCGCGCTGCAGGAAGACGCCCAGGGCATCGCCGTGAGCAGCTACCAGGGCGGCCACAACGAGTACTTCAGCTACATGGTGGACCTGCTGAAGGCGCGCGGCGGCGAGCACATCCAGGTGTTCGGCGGCGGTGGCGGCGTGATCGTGCCAGCCGAGATCCGCGCGCTGGCCGAGAAGGGCGTGCGCATCTTCAGCCCCGAGGACGGCCAGCGCATGGGCCTGCAGGGAATGATCGGCGAGATGGTGATGCACTGCGACAAGGACCTGTCGTCGTACGCGCCGGCCGACCTGGCCGAAGTCCGCGGCCACGGCGAGGGCGCCTGGCGCAAGCTGGCCCAGCTGATCACGGCGCTGGAGAACCACGGCCTGCCGCCCGAGCGCGTCGCCGAGATCCACGCCGCGGCGACGGCGATCAAGACGCCCGTCATCGGCATCACCGGCACCGGCGGAGCGGGCAAGTCCTCGCTCACCGACGAGCTGATCCGCCGCATTCGGCTGGACCAGCGCGACCGCCTGCACATCGCCGTCATCTCCATCGACCCGTCGCGGCGCAAGAGCGGCGGCGCGCTGCTGGGCGACCGCATCCGCATGAACGCGATCAACCCGTGGGCGGAGTCGGGCGCGCGCGTGTACATGCGCTCGCTCGCCACGCGCGATGCCGGCAGCGAGGTCAGCCAGGCGCTGCCCGACGTGCTGGCCGCCACCAAGCTGGCCGGCTTCGACCTGATCATCGTCGAGACCTCGGGCATCGGCCAGGGCGACGCGGCCATCGTGCCGCTCGTCGACGTGCCCATGTACGTGATGACGCCCGAGTTCGGCGCCGCCAGCCAGCTCGAGAAGATCGACATGCTCGACTTCGCCGAGTTCGTCGCCATCAACAAGTTCGACCGCAAGGGCGCCGCCGACGCGCTGCGCGACGTGGCCAAGCAGGTGCAGCGCAATCGCGAGGCGTTCACCGTGATGCCCGACAAGATGCCCGTCTTCGGCACCATGGCCAGCCGCTTCAACGATGACGGCGTCACCGCGCTGTACCAGGCGATCAAGCCGCGCCTGGCCGAGCTGGGCCTGGAGCTGGGCGCGGGCATCCTGCCGCCCGTGGCCACGCGCTTCTCCACGCACCAGGTGCCCATCGTTCCGGCCGCGCGCACGCGCTACCTGGCCGAGATCACCGACGCCGTGCGCGGCTACAAGAAGCAGGCGCGTGCCCAGGCCGTCCTCGCGCGCGAGGCGCAGCAGCTGCGCGGCACCGCGCGCATGCTCAAGGAGGCCAACGCCGACAAGGTCAACGCGCACGCCGCGGTGACCGACCTCGCCGAGCAGCGCGAGGGCCGGCTCAACGCCGACGCGAAGAAGCTGCTGGCCATGTGGCCGGACATGCAGAAGGCGTACGCGGGCGACGAGTACGTGGTGAAGATCCGCGACAAGGAGATCCGCACCAACCTCGTCCACACCACGCTGTCGGGCACCAAGATCCGCAAGGTGGTGCTGCCGCGGTTCGAGGACCACGGCGAGATCCTGAAGTGGCTGATGCTGGACAACGTGCCGGGCAGCTACCCGTACACGGCCGGCGTGTTCGCGTTCAAGCGCGAGGGCGAGGATCCCACGCGCATGTTCGCGGGCGAGGGCGACGCGTTCCGCACCAACCGCCGCTTCAAGCTCGTCTCCGAAGGCATGCCGGCCAAGCGCCTGTCCACCGCCTTCGACTCGGTGACGTTGTACGGGGCCGATCCGGCACCGCGGCCCGACATCTACGGCAAGGTGGGCAACTCGGGCGTGTCCATCGCCACGCTGGAGGACATGAAGGTGCTGTACTCCGGCTTCGACCTGTGCAGCCCCACCACCTCGGTGTCGATGACGATCAACGGCCCGGCGCCGACGATCCTGGCGATGTTCATGAACACCGCCATCGACCAGAACCTGGACAGGTTCCAGGCCGACAACGGCCGCGAGCCCACCGCCGACGAGGCCGCCAAGATCAAGGATTGGGTGCTCGCCAACGTGCGCGGCACCGTGCAGGCCGACATCCTGAAGGAAGACCAGGGCCAGAACACCTGCATCTTCTCCACCGAGTTCTCGCTGAAGGTGATGGGCGACGTCGCCGAGTACTTCGTGCACCACAACGTGCGCAACTTCTACTCGGTGTCGATCAGCGGATATCACATCGCCGAGGCCGGCGCGAACCCGATCTCGCAGCTCGCGTTCACGCTGTCGAACGGCTTCACGTTCGTGGAGGCCTACCTTGCGCGCGGCATGCACGTCGACGACTTCGCGCCCAACCTGTCGTTCTTCTTCTCCAACGGCATGGATCCGGAGTACACGGTGCTGGGCCGCGTGGCGCGCCGCATCTGGGCGGTGGCGATGCGCGACAAGTACGGCGCCAACGAGCGCTCGCAGAAGCTGAAGTACCACGTGCAGACGTCGGGCCGCTCGCTGCACGCGCAGGAGATCCAGTTCAACGACATCCGCACCACGCTGCAGGCGCTGATCGCGATCTACGACAACTGCAACTCGCTGCACACCAACGCGTTCGACGAGGCCATCACCACGCCGACCGAGGAGAGCGTGCGCCGCGCGATGGCGATCCAGCTGATCATCAACCGCGAGTGGGGCCTGGCCAAGAACGAGAACCCGAACCAGGGCGCGTTCGTCATCGAGGAGCTCACCGAGCTGGTCGAGGAGATGGTGCTGGCCGAGTTCGAGAAGATCGCGGAGCGCGGCGGCGTGCTGGGTGCGATGGAGACCGGCTACCAGCGCGGCAAGATCCAGGAAGAGTCGATGCACTACGAGATGCTCAAGCACACGGGCGAGTACCCGATCGTGGGCGTGAACACCTTCCGCAATCCGAACGAGGCGCCGCTGGAGCACATCGAGCTGGCGCGCTCCACCGACGACGAGAAGCAGAGCCAGTTGAAGCGCCTGGCCGACTTCCACGCGGAACACGCGGCCGAGTCGCCCGCCATGCTGGCGAAGCTGCAGTCCGCGGTGATCGCCAACACCAACGTGTTCGACGTGCTGATGGAGGCCGTGCGCGTGTGCTCTCTGGGGCAGATCACCAGCGCCTTGTTCGAGGTCGGAGGCCAGTACCGGCGCAGCATGTGAGCGTTGCGCGCGCGCCAACTTGCGCGTATTCATGAATCATTCAGGGGTGGCGGCCGGGTTAAGCTGCCGCCCATGAACCTCCTGCTCGCCGAAGACGACGCGATCCTGGCCGATGCGCTCGCGGAGCAATTGCGCCATGCGGGCTTCGAGATCGAGCACGCGCCCAACGGCGCCGTCGCCGAGTTCCTGCTCCTCAAGCAGTCGTGGGACCTGTGCATCCTCGACCTCGGCCTGCCCATGGTGGACGGCCTCACCGTGCTGCAGCGCGTGCGCCAGAAGAAGCCGGAGCTGCCGGTGCTGGTGCTGACCGCGCTGGACGACCTGCAGAGCCGCGTCGCCGGCCTGAACGCCGGCGCCGACGACTACCTCACCAAGCCGTTCGACTTCCCCGAGCTCGAGGCCCGGCTGCGCGCGCTGCTGCGCCGCAGCCAGTCGTCGCCGGTGGCCAACGCGTCGATGGCCATGGGCGCGCTGGTCTTCGAGCGCGACTCGCGCCGCGCGAGCATCGACGGCGCGCCGCTGGAGCTGAGCCCGCGCGAGTGGACGCTGCTGGACCTGCTGCTCACCCGCCGCGACCGCGTGGTGACCAAGGAAGAAGTGGCGCAGGCCTGGGACAGCGAGCGCGCCGAGCCCGGCGGCAACAACTCGATCGAGGTCTACATCCACCGCGTGCGCCGCAAGCTCGAGGGCTCGGGCCTGAGCATCCGCACGGTGCGCGGATTGGGCTACCTGCTCGAGGCGCTCAGGCCATAAATGTTGGCCCCCTCGCTCCTCCCGTCGCTGCCCCCCGAGGGGGAGCTCGGTTCGGCTCGGGTGGTGACCCTCGCTTCCCGAGATTCGAACTAGCGCATGAAGACCCCGCCCAGCCCGCTGATGCTGCGGCTGACGCGCTTCGTCGTCGGCGACCAGTCGCTGCACAAGCAGTTGCTGTTATGGCTCGTGCTGCCCCAACTGGTGCTGTGGCTGGCCGCGGCGTTCGTCACCTACAACGTGGCGGCGCGCTACGCGAACCGCGCCATCGACGCGAGCCTGTCGCAGTCCACGCGCTCGCTGGCGCGCCAGATCAAGCCGGTGGGCAGCGGCCTGCTGATCGACTTCCCGAAGGCGGCCATCGACATCATGGACGCCGACCCGGACGACCGCGTGTACTACATGGCCAGCACGCCGCCGGGACAGTACATCCTGGGCAGCAGCAGCAAGTTGCCGCCACCGCCGCTCAACGGGCCGCCGAGGCTGGGCGAGCCCTACTTCTACGACGCCGTCGTCGATCGGATGCCGATCCGCGTGGCGGCGCTCTACCTCGCGTATGGCGACGCGAAGTCGCGCCAGCTGATCCTGGTGCAGAGCGCTCGCGGCCGCGCCCGCCGCGACGAGCTCGCGCGCAGCATCCTGGGCGACACCGTGCTTCCGCTGTCCGGCCTGATCCTGCTGATGACGATGATCGTGTGGGCCGGCATCCGCGCGGGCCTCGCGCCGCTGGCCCGCATGCGCGCGCTCGTGGAGGATCGCGCGCCCAACGACCTGGCCCCGCTTCGCATCGAGGCCGCGCCGCAGGAGCTGCGCTCGCTGGCCCGCGCGCTCAACGACCTGCTCGCCGCCGTGCACGAGAGCGTGGCCGCGCAGCGCCGCTTCGTCAACGACGCCGCGCACCAGCTGCGCACGCCCCTCGCCGGCCTCAAGAGCCAGACCGAGCTGGCGCTGGGCGAGAACGTGGACGCCGCGCAGCAACAACGGCTGGAGCGCGTGCACGAGAGCGCGGTGCGCAGCGCCCACCTGGTCAACCAGTTGCTGAGCCTGGCGCGCGCCGAGCCCGAGTCGGCGCTGGCGCAGCACAGTTCGCGCGTGGACCTGCGCGAGATGGCGCGCGAGGTCACGGCCGAGTGGGTCCCCAAGGCGCTGCAGGCCAGCATCGACCTGGGCCTGGACGATGCCGGCGACGACGCGCGACCGGTGGTGGTGCAGGGCCATCCCCTGCTCATCCGCGAGGCCCTGCAGAACCTCATCGACAACGCGATCCGCTATGCCGGCCCGTCCTCCGAAGTGACGGTGGGGGTGTGGCGCGACGGGGCCTTCGGCGTCGTGCAGGTGGCCGACACGGGCCCCGGCATCCCGCCCGACCTGCATCGTGCCGTGTTCGAGCGCTTCGTGCGCGCCACGCACGAGGGCTCCGGCTGCGGCCTGGGGCTGGCCATCGTCAAGAGCATCGCCGAGCGCCACGCCGGCCAGGTGTCGCTCTCCAGCCTGGCGCCGCACGGCCTGCAGGTGCGCATCGCGCTACCCCTGGTGCGTTAGCGGGGCCAATCTTTTACCCCTGTTGCGACCGACCGTCGCGCCTCGTTGCGTCCCATTACAGGCGGATGCGACCTTTCGGCAACGCCACAGGCGTTCAGGTGGCGTCAATCTAGGGGGGCGCCGTTCATGGACCGCTCCGGCCCGGTACGGTCGCGTTGAAGTCTTATTCGCCCAGCCCTGGTGCTTTTTGTGCACTGCAGTGGCATCTCAGCTCATCTGTTGCACCAAGTTGACACTCCGCCCTGCTCTACGCGAAAACCCTCATTAATTTTATATTAATGGCTGATTAAGCTTCTTAACGTTGGCCGGCGTCCAGGTTGCGGCTAGCGAAATCTAAACGCGCTCGCACGAGCGCAAAAGCAGGAGACACACATGCAAGACACCCGCGCCTCGCGCCCGGCATTCCGGCTCGTCGCCGCCGCCGCCTTCGCCCTCTTCTCCGTCAGCGCCGCGCAAGCCGTGGACTGGACCGGCTACATGCGCGGCGGCCCCGCGGCCACCTCCGTCTCTGGCAAGTCGCGCCAGTGCTACGGCATCGGCG
>Ga0210384_10001731_pt1 | contig 28501 bp, 23 predicted proteins | sample IncBWH2MmetaG_FD_160574 | JGI IMG/M metagenome (GOLD analysis project Ga0210384, IMG submission 160574) | Forest soil microbial communities from Barre Woods Harvard Forest LTER site, Petersham, Massachusetts, United States - Inc-BW-H-2-M | ecosystem: Environmental > Terrestrial > Soil >...
GCGCAACCACGACACCGTGAACACGTTTTATGACAACTTCGGCGGGGGTTGGGGCTGGAGGGGTTTCGGAGCGGGAGGTTTTGGAGAGGCGACCACCACGACGGATACATACCAGACCGGAACCCTTATCGTCGATCTCTTCGATGCGAAAAGCAAGAATCTGGTTTGGCGAGGGTCAGCCACTGACACGCTTTCCGACAAGTCCGACAAAAACATAAAGAAGCTGGCTAACTCAGTGCACAAGCTATTTGAACACTTCCCGCCGCAGGCCAAGAGTTAATTTCACAGCGCGAACCGTTCGAATGAAAAGGAGCGCGTAATGCCAGAAGCGGTTCAGCACACTTTATATCAGGTCTCTACGGCTACGGCCCTCGTCGAGGGGATTTACCAGGGAGCTGTGCGAGTCGGCACTCTGCGGGAACACGGCAATCTGGGATTAGGGACCTTCGAGGATCTCGACGGCGAAATGGTAATACTCGACGGACATTTCTTTCAGGTGCGGTCCGACGGTTCCGTGAGCGAGGTTGAAGACAGTACTCTCATTCCGTTCGCGGCGATCACGGCTTTTTCGCCGGACACTGAGGTGACGCTCGGTGATTGTCCGGATTTGGCCCATCTGACGGCACGGTTCGACGCGCTTCGACATACTGACAATATCTTCTTTGCACTAAGAGTCGACGGAGAATTTGAGTACATGCACACGAGGGCTATGCGGCGAACTGCGGAAGGGGTCCCGTTGGTTCAGGCAGCGGCCGTTCAACCAGAGTTCGAATTTCACGATATTTCGGGAACGCTCGTGGGATTTTGGACCCCTGAATACGCAAAAACGCTGAATGTGCCTGGTTATCACCTGCACTTTATTTCGTCGGACCGGACCCGCGGCGGACATCTCCTGCAGTGCCGCGGGAAAAACTTGCGCCTACAGATTCAGCGCGAGGGCGACTACCATATCGCGCTGCCCGAAACCGAGGATTTTTTGAAAGCAAACTTGCGACGAGACCCGACAGCGGCTCTCGCGCAAGCAGAAGGGGAGAAGAAATGAGCACTACAGGGGCAAAACCGGTCCCCCAGACGGGCGCTGGGTTGTTAGTCAAGAGCCTTGAAGCGCAGGGAGTCAAATACGTATTCGGCATACCCGGGGCCAAGATCGATAAGGTTTTCGACACACTGGTGGATTCCAAAATACAAACGGTGGTCTGCCGGCATGAACAAAACGCCGCGTTCATGGCCAGCGGTATCGGTCGCATGACGGGAAAGGCGGGAGTGGCATTGGTAACTTCGGGTCCGGGCTGCTCTAACCTGGTCACTGGCTTCGCCACGGCGACCTCAGAAGGCGATCCAGTCGTGGGCATCGGAGGCGCGGTGGCTGTTGCGGACCGATTGAAACAGCTTCATCAAAGCATGGATACAGTAAGTCTGTTCCGGCCGATCACCAAATTCAGCGCGGAAATCGACTCTCCGAGCTCCGTTTCAGAAGTAGTCGCAAACGCCTTCCGGGCGGCCGAGTCGGGAAGACCGGGGGCGGCGTTCATCAGCGCTCCGAAGGACATTATGATGGGTCAAGCCGGCGGCGAAGTCCTAACACCGACGCGACCCGAGAGCTGCGGAGCGGCCGATGCGCATGCGATCACTGCGGCCGCCAACCTCATCAACAAGGCTAGAAATCCTGTGTTGATGCTTGGCTTGCTCGCAAGTGGGAAAGACGCCGCCGAGGCTGTTCGTGGGTTGCTTGCCAAAACGAATCTGCCGATTGTGTGCACCTACCAGGGTGCCGGAGTCGTGCCGAAGGAGCACTTCGATCGCTTCGGTGGACGAGTCGGCCTGTTTCGCACTCAGCCTGCCGATAGAATCCTCGATGCGGCTGATCTGGTGCTAACGGTTGGCTACGACCCAATCGAATGCGAACCGGCTCTTTGGAACCAAGGTAAAAAGCGGAATCTCATTCATATCGACGCGGTTGCCGCGGATATCGACAAGGACTACCGGCCACAGATTGAATTGACCGGAAACATCGCGGCAACTCTTCGGGCGTTGGTCGAGCATGTTGACGGTGCAACTCTCACAGCCGGTGCAGAGTTGCTCCGCGAAGTCGCGCGGGACCGGACTAAGTTCGCCGAGCAGGCCGCAGCCTTGAACGGGCTGCCCATCCATCCCATGCGCCTCGTGCACGAGCTTCAACCATTGCTCAGCGATGACTTGACGTTGTGTCTGGATATGGGATCGTTCCACATTTGGCTGGCTCGGTATCTTTACAGCTTTCGCGCCCGGCAGATCCTGATGACGAACGGGCAGCAGACCCTCGGCGTGGCTTTGCCCTGGGCGATTGCGGCCTGCCTGGTTCGTCCTGGCGAGAAAGTGATTTCCATCTCCGGCGACGGAGGCTTCTTATTTTCGGCGATGGAACTTGAGACCGCGGTCCGACTCAAGTGCAACCTCGTTCACTTGGTTTGGATTGACGGTTTCTATGACATGGTTGGTATTCAAGAGATGGCAAAATACGGGCGGCTGTCTGGCGTGGCCCTTGGTCCCGTCGATGTTGTGCGGTTTGCCGAAGCTTTTGGCGCGAAAGGGTTGAGGATCGAGAGTCCAGATCAAATCTCGTCAACGCTGAAGAAAGCCCTCGCCATGCAAGGTCCCGTGGTCGTCGGGGTGCCCGTCGATTACAGAGACAATCACCGGTTAATGGAGATGGTGCATCCCGAAGCGCTGAACTAAAAAGGGGAAATCCATTAACGCGGTCTGGACATTCTTTTGGTCGTGATGCGGTATCAACCTTCCCTCATGTGCCGATCAAGGGCTAGAGTGCGCCTAGTCGTATCTCGTTGAATAGTACCGTTTCGCGCCCGGTGGACCCGTTGCGCGTGGCTAGCGTTTTCTCGATAGCGGCGCGCGGAGTGCGTGTTTTCTGCTGTTGCGCAATACCATCCAGGGCTTGGCCCTGCCGAGCATCCTGATAGCAGCCGTCTTCACCGCAAAATTTCATCTGCATTGAAAGCTGATCTCGAGGGATTTGTTCGCGAATTTCGAGAATCTCGCAAAGCTCGCAAAGTCTGCTTTTCAAATTTCCCGCCGTTATCCATGTTTTCATGACTTTGCGAGTGGCGAACGGGTTGCACGAAAGGCTCCGTGCTCGTTAGAAACTGAACCGACAGAAACGGCCTCGAACGCAGATGACTTGCAGGATTGAACGAGTAGGCGATGGCGAGAATTTTGCCGTGTTTCGGGTCACCGGCCGAATCCAAAGCGATCACGTCGAGACGCTTCGCGAGCTCTTCGCACAGGAAAGCGGCAGGGTGGCCCTCGATCTGGCAGAAGTGACTCTGGTGGACCGTGAGGTCGTGAGGTTCCTGGCATTTTGTGAAGGGAACGGAGTGGAGCTCAAGTACGCCCCGGATTACCTCAGTGAGTGGGTCAGCAAAGAGCGAGCGGAAATCGATGAAGCGAGGAACCGAAGGAAGTGATGAGCGCCGCGTGCGCAGAAAGGGAGCAAAGGCATGAGTTCGAAGACGGTCGCTGCGAAAACCAAGTTGGAGGCTACACGCAAGGAGACGGACAGCCTGGGCGAGGTGAACGTTCCATCGGATAAGCTCTGGGGCGCTCAGACGCAGCGTTCTCTCGAGCATTTCAGCATCGGCAAGGATCTGATCCCGCGGGAGATGATTTCGGCCTTCGCCACACTGAAGAAAGCCGCGGCCAATGCCAACCATGCGGGCAAGCGGCTTGACGACGTGCAACACCGGCTCATTGTCCAGGCCTGTGACGAGGTCCTCGCCGGCGGTCATGAGGAGATGTTTCCACTGCATGTGTGGATGACGGGCAGCGGAACGCAATTCAACATGAACGTCAACGAAGTGCTCTCCAACCGTTGTTGCCAGCTCGCCGGGACGCCACTTGGGAGCAAGGCCCCAGTTCATCCCAACGACCACGTCAACATGTCGCAATCCTCAAACGATTCCTTTCCTACCGCGATGAATATTGCCGCGGCTGTGAACGTAAAGGAACGGCTGATACCGGCGGTGCGGGCACTGCTGGAGGCGATCGAAGCCAAAGTGGAAGCCTGGAAAGACATCGTTAAGATCGGCCGCACGCACATGCAGGATGCAACTCCGCTCACTCTCGGCGAAGAGTGGTCGGGTTACGCGGGGATGCTAAGCGACAACCTCGAACGGATTGAGGATGCGTTGAAAGGTGTGTATCGTCTCGCGCTTGGCGGTACTGCCGTTGGGACCGGGATCAATGCTGCACCCGGATTCGGCGAAGCGGCTGCCGCGGAAATTGCCAAGCTCACAAACCTGCCCTTCGTTAGCGCACCGAACAAGTTCACCGTGCAGGGCGCTCACGATGCCCTAGTCCATCTCTCCGGAGCACTGCGGACGCTGGCGGTCTCGCTCTACAAGATCGCGAATGACATCCGGCTGATGTCCTGCGGGCCGCGTGCCGGGTTCGCCGAGTTGATTATCCCGTCCAACGAGCCGGGGTCGTCGATCATGCCGGGCAAGGTAAACCCCACGCAAGCCGAGGCGCTAACGATGCTCGCTGTACAAGTAATGGCCAATGACGTGGCAGTGGGCTTTGGTGGCGCTGGCGGGTACCTCGAAATGAATGTGTACAAGCCGCTGATCATTTTCAATGTCACCCACTCCATCACAATTATGACCGACGGGTGCACCAATTTTCGGAAATTCCTGGTGGAAGGAACCAAGCCGAATCTGAAGAAGATTAAGGAATACGTGGACCGGTCGCTGATGCTGGTGACCGCACTTTCGCCAGTCATTGGCTATGACAAAGCGTCGAAGATTGCGCACTACGCGCTGGACAACGACCTCACGCTCAAGCAGGCCGCCTTAAAGCTGGGATTTGTAACGGAAGACGAGTTCGACCGTGTCGTCGATCCGGCGAAGATGGTCCGCCCGTACGTTGCAAAGGCCAGCTGAAGGAAACGATAGCTTCAAATTCGATTCGAACGCGCAAGTCCAAAATCTGAAAAAGGAAAGGAAGTAAAGGAAATCATGACCACGAATGTGCAGGGAGTTGAAGTGCTGCGGAATCCGTCACTCAACAAGGCAACTGGCTTCACCGAAACAGAAAAACAGTCGCTCGGAATTGTGGGCCTTGTGCCCGATGTGACCGAGTCGATCGAAACCCAGCTTTCCCGCGTCTTATTGCAGCTCAAGCTCAAGAGTTCCGACCTGGAACGATACATCCACTTGATGAATCTTTTGGAGACCAACGAGACGCTGTTCTATCACACGCTGATGTCTGATCCGGCGCGCTTCCTCGAAATCGTGTATGACCCCACGATTGGCGAGGCTTGCTTGAAGTTCGATCACATTCTGCGCCGTCCTCGCGGAATGTACCTCTCCATCACTCGCAAAGGCCACGTCAAGGAAGTGCTCCGCAACTGGCACATCAAGGATGTACGGTTCATCTGCGTGACCGACGCTGGCCGCATCCTCGGTCTTGGCGATCTGGGCGCCAACGGCATGGGCATTCCTATTGGAAAGCTGCAGCTTTATACCGCAGCCGCAGGGGTGCCGCCGCAAGGTCTGCTGCCGATGTACCTGGATGCGGGAACGAACAATGAAACCTATCTCCGCGATCCGCTGTACGTCGGATTGCGTAAACGCCGCCCGTCAAAAGAGGAACTCTACGCCTTCGTGGACGAGTTTGTGGATGCGGTTCAAGAAGTGTTCCCAAACTGCTGCATCCATTTCGAGGACTGGACCGGTGCCGATGCCATCGCCTTGCTGGCCCGCTATCGCAACAAGGTTTCTTGCTACAACGACGACATCCAGGGCACTGCCGGAGTAACCCTCGCGGGTTTGATCAATGCGATTAAGATCGCCGCGGGACAACTGAAGGATCAACGCATCCTTTTTCTAGGTTCGGGGTCCGCAGCGATTGGCCTTGCCGATCTCATCGTCTCCGCGCTGGGCCAGCAAGGGATTGCGCAAGACGTGGCTCGCGGGCAAATTCGGTTGTTTGACACGCAGGGCCTCGTCGTGGCCGGACGTCCGGGCTTGCCTGCATCCAAACAGGCCTACGCCCATAAACTGCCACCAAGCAAACCGTTTAATCACCTGGATCTGGCCACGGAGTACCTGCAGATTCTCGCAGCGATCGAGGATTTCAAACCCACCATCCTCATTGGCGTAAGCACGGTGGGCAAGCTGTTCTCCCGGGAAATTGTCGAGGCGATGTCGCGCCATAACGCTCGGCCGATTATTTTTGCCCTGTCTAACCCGATCGAGAAACACGAGTGCTTGCCGGCGGACGCGTATGCCTGGTCGAAAGGCAAAGTGGTGTATGCGGGCGGTGTGCAATTCCCTCCGGTTCATCTTGGCGGTCAGACGTTCTTGCCGTCCCAAGCAAACAATCTCTACATTTTTCCCGCCGTCGGGATGGCCATTTACGCCACAAACGCCAAGCGCGTAACGGATGAAATGTTCATCGAAGCGGCACACGCCGTCGCGGATCAGGTGCCCCCTGATCAGTTGAAGCTCGGCATGCTGTTCCCCCCACAGTCGAACATTCTGGAGACCGAAATTCAGACCGCAGCGCGGGTTGCGAAACTGATCTTCGATTCCGGACTTGCTCGAGTGGAACGACCCGCAGACCTGGTCGCGTTCATCCGCAAGCATGTCTACAACCCGCAATATCCGGCGGCAGCGGGCGGCGCAACAAAGGCCGCTAAGGGCGCGTAGAAGTCAACAATTTCGTGGCGGGCGAGGCGACTTCATCACTCAGCCGAGACCTCGCCCATCGCGAAATAGATAGCCAACGTTGGTTGCACTTGTAGCCAACGTTGGTTGTATCTGCAAGCTACGGCGTCCTTCAGTCGCTCTGTTCTAGGCGAAAAGCCGTTCTTAGGGTTCGTGGCTCGTGCCACGAAAAATGCTGTGTGAGGGTGGAGTTGTGAGAACTATGGAAACACGAGACAACGCGCCGACCTCTCAATTGCCGCACATTGGCCAAGCAGTCGCCGATGGGGTCATACTGGGGATCGCCTGCTTCGTTAGCTACTTGCTGATTACCCGCATTCTTGGTCGCGCTTATTTTCTCTCGCGCGACGATGAACTGCTCGGTGGCATGTGGGCCGTGGCCTCCACAGTTTTCGTTTATCGCCAAAGCTATCAGCAGAGCGTGAGCGCAGCGTTATCCCGGGTTTCAGCCACATTCGTGAGCTTCGCCCTCTGTCTGTTGTACCTCCTTATCTTCCCGTTTCATCCGTGGGGCATGGCTGCGCTGATCGGGATCGGTGCTATCGTCATGGCCTTGCTCGGCCGGTCCGAAGACATCATTACAACGGGAATCACAACGACAGTCGTAATGGTAGTAGCTGGAATCAGCCCACAACACGCATGGAAGAATCCCATCCTACGCTTGATCGACACAGGTGTTGGCATCGTAGTTGGTATTGCCGCCGCGTGGATTGGCCGGCGCATGACGCGCAGCAGGACCCCATTCTCTCAGCAACCCCCTTCGACACATCCGGCTAGCACTCGCGTGATAGCATCGGACGGACCGGTCGGACGGAACATCTACCGGTGACCTCAGGGGTGGCGGAAGACGACCAGCCAGTTATGCGGTATCGCTCTCACCGCCTTGGGTGGCGAGAATGACGACTCGAATGGCAATTCTGCTCGTCGTATTGGTTTATGCGAGCCGTGCTCTGGCTCAAAGTGCCCCAGTTTCGCCGGATTACCCGTGGCATGCTCCCGCGGAGCGAAAAATCGAAGCTGATGCGGAGAAACTTGCTAATACCAGGTTTACCATGGATCCGGCCAAGACCTACGATCTAGCGGAATTGGTGGATCTTGCCGAGCAACATAATCCGCAAACTCGCGTTGCCTGGCAAAACGCCAAGGCCCAGGCAGCGGCTTTGGGAGTCGCCAAGTCGGAACTTTTTCCCACCATAGCGGCCGCGGCGCTGTCCGAAACCGACCGCTCGCAGGAGTTTGTAGAAACCCGCTTTTTCCGGCAGACCACCCAGGACTTTCAGGTGGCATTGGATCTTAACTACATCGTCTTTGACTTTGGCGCGCGGGCTGGCCGAATCAATGCTGCGAGAGCGAAGGTTCTCGCCGCCAATTTCGCGTTCAACGATACACATCGCAACGTCATTTACCAGGTTGAGCAAGCGTACTACCAGCTTCTCAGTGCGATGGGCCAGGAGGACGCCGCCCAAGCGAGTCTTTCCAATGCTCAGGCCGTGCAACAGGCTGCGGAGGAGCGTTTGAACAATGGCCTGGCGACTCTCCCCGACGTCCTGGAGGCACGAAGCGCGACCGCGCAGGCGGAATACGAACTGCAAGCGGTGTTAGGGGCTGAAGAGATCACGCGGGGAAACTTGGCGACGGCGCTCGGAACTTCCCCGACGATCGCGATTCACGTGCAACCTCTCAAGGAACTGGCGCTTCCTGACGCAATCAGCGATACCGTTGAACTGGCCATCGATCGTGCGTTCACGCAGCGTCCCGATCTCACCAGACAGCTGGCTGAGATACGATCGGCGAACGCCAGAGTCAAGGAGGCACGCGCGGCCTTCTATCCCTCTCTGAATTTGGACGCCGTCCCCATCGCCCAATCCATTTATGGCTTACAGCAAAATCTTCCCTCGGGACATACCGCCGGGCTAGTAGGTGGATTGCAGCTGAGTCTGAACTGGACTGTGTTTGATGGTGGCGCCCGGCGCAACAACCTTGCGAAGGCCCAGGCCAGTGTCCGGGCGGCAGAAGCACAAGCCAGCGTTGCCCGCGATCAAATCGCCGACCAGGTCTGGACTGCTTACTCCAATTTGAACACCGCTTTTCGCCAGCGCCAGGCCGCTGTCGCTCTGCTGGCCGCTGCCAGCCAGTCCTACGATGCGGCTCTTGAATCGTACAACTACGGTCTCCGCAACCTGTTGGACGTCACCGCAGCCCAGCGGACTCTGGCGCTGGCGCGGACCGCCGACGTACTTGCCCGCACACGGGTGCTTAGTTCCCTAGCGGAGCTCGCTTTCCGAACTGCAGATTCGATTCAGACCAATGCGACGAGGCCTTAATCGATGATCGCCAAGAACATCTGCGGGGCTATGAAGCATGGGTTTCTCCTTCCCGGTCCGTTGCTGTTTGCGGGCTGCTCGCGAGCTCCCACCGTGGATATTCTGGGTTCATTTTTTCCGGCGTGGCTCATTTGCCTGATAGTGGCCATTCTGCTCACGGCGCTGGTCCGACTTGTACTTCTGCGCCTTCGGCTGAACGTGGCGTTCCCAATCCTGGTTTATCCGAGTCTTGCCGCACTTTTCACTTTCGCGTTGTGGCTCATCTTTTTCTACTAAGAAGGGAGAGAGACAATGGATCTTGACGCCCATGCGAGTACAGAGAAGCAGCTTAGCCGCTGGATAAGTCTGGGCATAGTGCTTGCCGCGATTGTGCTGGGGCTCGCGGTGCTTTACCACATCAATCACTATCCACGAACCGATGATGCCGAAGTATTTGCCAACTTCATCGGGATGGCGCCCCAAGTTGAGGGGCCGATCATCCGTCTGAATGTGCAAGACAATCAGTTTGTAAAGAAGGGCGATTTGCTGTTCGAGATTGATGAGCGGCCGTATCAGTATGCCCTCGAAAAAGCTGTTTCAGACCAGGCCGCACTCGAAGGCCAAATTGCCGACGAGCAGCGCAGAATTGCGGCGCTGGTGAGTGCCGTCTCTGTGGCCCAGGCGAATATTCACAGTTCGCAAGCGGACGTCACGCGCTCGGCTTCCGCCATCGATCAAGCGCGAGCGGACGTCGCCAACGCAGAGCAGGGTGTAAATCGTGCAAAGGCGGAGTGGACCTACGCGAACAACAATTTGCATCGGCTCGAGCCGCTTCTCAGCAAGCAGTTTGTCACCGTTGACCAGGTGGACCTGGCAAGAACTTCGGAAATCGCCCAGTCCGAAGCTTTGAAGCAGGCAGAATCCCGATTGCTCCTTGCCCAGGCTGCTCTCAAGTCAGCCTTGGCACAATATGAACGTTCCGGAGCCGGCCTCGATCAGAGCAAAGCCCAACACGAGCAAGCCAAGCATGCAGTCACAACCCTCGAACCACTCGTCAACCAGCGCGGTGCGCGCACGTCGGCTGTCAAGGATGCGCGCTACAACCTCGATAACTGCCGGGTCTATGCGCCGTTCGATGCCCGCGTGACCAACCTCAACATCTCGGAAGGCGCCTACGCCCACATCGGGCAGCAAGTGTTCACTCTCATCGACGCGCGAACGTGGTGGGCCATCGGTAACTTCCGCGAAGGCCAGCTCCAGCACATCGTCCCAGGAATGCGGGCGGACGTTTACGTGCTATCCAAGCCGAATGTGCGATTTGCCGGAGTAGTGGACAGTGTCGGATTCGGCGTTACCCCCGACCCGGATGTCATTGGCCGCCTGGAACCTGGCCTTCCCGATGTGCAGCGAACGCTCAACTGGGTGCGCCTGGCTTCGAGATATCCCGTTCGGGTCCGTGTGCACAATCCTTCGCCCGACTTGTTTCGAGTGGGTGAGTCTGCCGTCGTAACGATCCGCGGAAATTGAATATGGCCAGCGTCGCTCAAAGCATACCTGCGCCAGCTTCCCCGCTGAATTGGTTCCGGGAATTTCTCAGAGAGGAACTAGCCCCGTACCCGGGAAGAGGCGCATTAGTCACACGGATGGTCGCCGCAGCAACCATCGTGATGATCCTCACTATGACCTTTCGCATTCCGTACGGCGCATACGGGGCAGTCTACGCGCTTACCATTTCGAGGGAAAATCCACTGGCAACCCTGAACGCAGTCAAGACTATTGTCGCTGCGTTCGCGATGTCGGTTTTGTATGTCCTCGTCGGAGCGATGTTGTTTTTGCACGATCCAACATTGCGCCTGTTTTGGGTCATCGGAACTTTTTTTGTCATGTTTTATGCGCTCAGCGCGATGGCCAACTACACCGCTGCCGCCCGTTTTGGCTATTTGCTCATCATCACCATTCCGCTCTGGGACGAACACGTTTCCGCAAGCTTCCGGGTGGAAAACACGTTGTGGGCGTTCGCAGCGATTACCCTTGCGAGCGTAATCACCGCGGCGACCGAAGTGGTGTTTGCAGCGCGCAGTCCTCAGGATGACGTTGTCCAATCGATCGCAGATCGCTTGGCTGGTGTCGAAGAGTTGCTGGACTGTTATAAGGAAGACCGGTCCGTCGACAGTGAAACGACCAAGCGACTCACGCGTCTGGCCATGGTGGGAACCTCGAGGCTGCGCCGCGTTTTGCAACGATCGGGCTACTCGCCGCACTACGCTGAACAAATGGGCGCTGTCGTCGCGCTGGCTGGAAGACTTCTCGATGTTGCCGTCAACCTTATGCATTTGCACTTCGATGTTTCCGACAGCGACCGACAGCAAATCCGCACGGTGGCGAGGAACGTTGCCGGTATTCGAACCGCCCTGCTCGAGGGACGCATTCCAAGCCCAATTCAAACCAGCGATGTGTCGTCACGCGTGCCCCTGATGCACGAGTTGGAAACGACTGTCTCCATGATTCCCGCTGTGTTTACGGGATCTGATTCGCTGAGCGCATTCGCGCCACGCCCCGCAGGCGGCGACCCACCTTTCAGGCTTTTCGTTCCGGACGCGTTATCGAACGTGGAACACATAAAGTTCGGACTGAAGGGCTGCCTGGCTGCGAGCCTTTGCTACATCTTCTACGACGCCAAAGACTGGCCCGGCATCAGCACGGCGGTAACCACGTGTTTTCTGACCGCCCTAAGCACCAGGGGTTCGTCTCATCAGAAACAGATTTTGCGCATTGCGGGCGCTATCGTCGGCGGGATAGTCGCTGGCATCGGGGCTCAAATGTTCATTTTGCCTTACCTCGACTCGATTGGCGGCTTCACTCTGCTTTTCCTTGCCGTGACCATTCCCGCCGCCTGGATAATAACTTCTGGCCCGCGCCTCTCCTATTTGGGTGTCCAGATCGCAGTCGCCTTCTATCTGATTAACTTGAGCGAATTTAGAGCGCAGACATCGCTCGAGCTCGGAAGAGATCGTGTGCTTGGCATTTTACTCGGACTCTTCATGATGTGGCTGACCTTCGATCGGCTTTGGGGCGCTCCCGCCGTTATCGAGATGAAGAGGGTGTTCGTTTCCACTCTGCGCTTGCTCGCGCAATTCGCGCGCGAGCCCGTCTCAAAAGATCTGAGGGTCGCCTTCGAACGCAGTTATTCTCTGCGCGAGACGATCAACAAAAATTTCGACAGCGTCCGGGCTTTTGGCGATAGCGTTTTATTGGAATTCGGGCCATCCCGCCAACAAGACCTCGCATGGCGCAGCCGAATCGTACAATGGCAACCGCAACTGCGCGCGGTTTTCCTCCTACGAATTGCACTGTGGAAATACCGCACCCAATTGCGCAGCTTCGAATTGCCTGGAGCCGTACTGCTCGCGCAGCAGGAGTTCGACAATCGATCCGCCGACGTGCTGGATAGCATGGCAGACCGAATGGAGGGTAGAGCCTCAGCGCAACACGGTGATATAAAGGAGAATTTTGACCGGCTAGAAAACGTGATCCAGAACTGCGTTACGGGACCATCGCAAACGCTTTCGCCTCAGCTACAGACATTTCTGCTCCTGTCGCGCAAGACCGAGAGCTTGGAGAATTCGCTCGATGATTTAATGGAGCGCGAAGTGTAGTTAACGGACTGCGGCCGATTCCTAGCCGTATATCCCCACCACCCTATTCTTCGCATCACAGTTCCTGACTCAGGTCCCGCCGTCGTTTTACTCCATTCCCCGAATCTCGCAAATCTCGCGAAAATCGCAAAGGCTGGAGGCGTGATTTCGCCCTACGTGCTTCATTTTCAGTGCATTACGAATGGTTAGCGACATGCTCTCCGGACAAGCATTCCATAATGCGCGAAAGGGATATGCACATGGCGACACAAACTGAAGCGAAGAAACAAAGCGCCACTCCTCAAAACATGAGAATTGGCCTTTTCATACCTTGCTACATCGACATGATCTATCCCGAGGTTGGAATTGCCACCCTTCAGCTCCTCGAGCGATTCGGGCTCGACGTCGGCTATCCCCTCAACCAGACTTGCTGCGGACAGCCAATGTCCAACAGCGGGGACGAACGCAATGCTGCTGCGGCAGAACGCCTTTTTGTCGAGAACTTCAAGGACTTTGATTGCATCATCGGCCCGGCAGGAAGCTGCGTCAAGCAGGTGCGGTGCCACTTCGACACCATCGAACAGACCGACGAGGTCAAGCACGTTCGTCAACATACATATGAGTTAGTGGAATTTCTCCACGATATTTTGAAAGTCGACTCCTTCCCTTGGGCGGAGTTTCAGCATTCGGTGGCAATTCACAACAGTTGCAGCTCCCTTCGGGGTCTCGGAATCGCAAAGCCATCGGAAATCATGGGCGCTCCGTTCGACAAAACCGCGAGTCTGCTTTCGAAAGTGACGGGATTGGTGCTTGTGCCCGTGGATCGTCCGGATGACTGTTGTGGTTTTGGAGGCACGTTCTGCGTTACCGACGAAGCCGTGTCCGCCCGGATGGGCTTTGAGAAGGCACGCGATCATCTTCGCCATGGCGCCGAATACGTCGTGTCGCCTGATATGTCCTGTCTAATGCACCAGCAGGGTATCGCACGGCGGGCTGGGCTCGATTTGAAATACATACACGTGGCTCAAGTTCTGAATGGTGGGCCATTTTAAGAGAGGAGTTCAGTAGATGAGCACACCGAAACAGGTAAACCCGGCGGCTGCAGCCGAATTATTCATCATTCAAGATCAAGTCCACGAACCGATGCATGATCGTTTCTTGTGGGCGACCATGCAGCGCCGCAACCAGGAGGCCGCGGCGATCCCGGAATGGGAGGAACTCCGCGAGATTGCTTCGAAGATCAAAGAGCATACGCTTACTCACCTCGATCGTTATCTGGAAGAGTTCGAGGCGAATGCCACAAAGCGCGGCGCGCACGTCCACTGGGCAGTGGATGCAGCCGAGCACAATGAGATCGTGCACTCCATTCTCCGGAGCCGCGATGTAAAAGAGCTGATCAAGAGTAAGTCGATGCTCCAGGAGGAGTGCCAGATGGTGCCCTTCCTGGAACACCGCGGAATCAAGGTAATTGAATCGGACCTCGGAGAACGAATCCAACAACTCGATGGTCAACCGCCCAGCCACATTGTGTTTCCCGCTATCCACAAAACGCGGCAGGACGTGGCGCAGTTGTTTGCACGCACCATCGGCACTGATCCCAACAACGACGACCCACATTTTTTGACGGAGGTCATGCGAAACAACGCGCGTCCTAGGTTTCTGGCCGCCGGCGCGGGCATGACGGGCGGCAACTTCGCCATCGCGGAAACTGGGACTTTCATGGTGTGCACCAATGAAGGTAACGCGGATATCGGAGCTTCCGTCCCGCCGCTCCATATTGCCAGCATCGGAATCGAGAAGATGATTCCGCGAGTGGAAGATATGGGCGTGTTTCTGCGACTCCTGGCTCGAAGCGCAGAAGGAGCCCCGCTCACTCAATACTCTTCGCATTACACCGGGCCAAGGAAGGGCGGCGAACTGCACATCGTGTTAGTGGATAACGGGCGAAGCCGCCGCCTGGGCATGTCCGAATTCTGGCACTCGCTCAAGTGCATCCGATGCGGTGCTTGCATGAACACTTGCCCTGTCTATCGACGCAGCGGGGGATTGGCTTACGGCGCAACCTATTCTGGGCCAATCGGCGTCATCCTCGACCCCACGTTCGATGAATTCAAGTACAGCGAGCTGCCGTTTCACTCAACCTTGTGTGGATCATGCTCGGATGTCTGCCCGGTGAAGATCGACATCAGCGACCAGATCCTCAAATGGCGCAGAGTGATGGCGAAGAAAGGGTACCTGCCTCTCGCAAAGCGGCTGTCATTCGGCGTCGCCGGTCATGTCTTTGCTCACCCGGAGGAATACCACGCCTTGCAAAAGGCTGCAGGACCGGCAATCGACCACGCGCCACACTTCCTTCTATACAACCGTTCCTTGAATCCCTGGGGACGCGATCGGGAACTACCGCAACTTGCCGGGCAAACCTTCCGCGAGTGGTATCTCGAGAATCGGAGCAAACATGCAAACGTCCATAACTAGCCGGGAAGCAATTTTCAATGCGATCCGCCATAACCTCCCCGAGACAAAAGTGGAACATCCCCGAATTCCCATTTTTCAACGAGAGCCCGGTAGTCTTAGGCCGGCGTTCGAACAACATCTCCGGGAAGCCGGGGGAGCAGCTCACGATGTCTCGAGCGCGCCGGAGGCCGAGGCCAAGTTGCGGGAGCTGCACCCCGGAGCAAAAGTGGTTTGCTCGGCTGTTCCGGAGATTGCCGGGACGCGCCGGGTGCAAACGGTTCAAGATCCTCACGAGCTTGCGGATGTCGATGTGGGGGTTGTCCGCGCACAATTCGGCGTTGCTGAGAGTGGGGCCGTCTGGCTGACGCAGGAAGATCTCATCGTTGATGCACTCGGTACGCTGTCACAACATCTCATTGTTCTACTGGACCCCGAACAGATCGTGGCGGATATGCATGAGGCGTATCGCCGGGTGCGGCTCAATGAGACGGCATTTGGGTGCTTCATGATGGGCCCATCCGCCACCGCAGACGTGGAGGCCACCTTGGTCCACGGTGCTCAGGGCGCGCGTTCATTGAATGTATTTTTCTTGCCACGAACCTAGCAAAAAACGGCAGAAGGTTCTTTCACAACCACAACCGGTTTCCTGATTCGCAAAAGCACGGCGGCGTCCGAGCTGAAGGCTTTGTTGAGGTGTGCTCATGGGCCGATTCAGGAAGCCGGGATGTTGAGCCGTGTCTTTTTGTCGTGGACGCTGAAAAGTCAGAAGCTGTAACGAGACCGGCTTTCGTTCATGCGAGTCTCTACTCGGAACCGTCGCCAGCACGACAAGCTACGTCACTTGGTATATTATTGGCCGCGCAAAAGATAAGAGTAATGGAGCAGAAAAGATGCGTTTAGCCCGCCCACTTTTTTCGGTAATTTTTGTCGCACTTTGGCCGCTCTTCCTGGCGGCTCAGGTTTCGCATCCTTTGCTGCAAAGGCCGGCGTTCAACGGCAATCTGATTGTTTTCTCTTACGCTGGCGATTTGTGGACAGTGGACCGCGGAGGCGGCCACGCTTCTCGCCTGACAGCAGGGACCGGCATCGAGACCGACCCGGTTTTCTCGCCGGATGGCAGCATGATCGCTTTCACGGGCGAATACGACGGCAATACGGACGTCTTTGTGGTCCCGGCAACCGGCGGAGTTCCAAAGCGCCTGACGTATCATCCGTCGGCAGATTCCGCGGTGGGTTGGACACCGGACGGCAAGTACGTGATCTTCCGGTCGAACCGCGAAAGTGGCAGCCCGCGCTACACGAAGCTGTTCAAGGTTTCGGTGAACGGGGGCCTACCCACGGCGCTGCCGCTGCCCATGGCTTTCTCCGGTAAGTTTTCTCCCGACGGAAAATACTTTGCATACTCACCAGTGGGCGGCGCATCGACCTTCAATTATTCCGCCTACGTCGCGTGGAAACACTATCGCGGCGGGCTGGCAACCTCGGTGTGGATCGCCGACATGGCGACGCTGGATGTGGTGAAAGTCCCGCGGGAAAAATCGAATGACTTCAATCCCGTGTGGGTGGACAAGCAGGTCTATTTTCTTTCCGACCGCAACGGGCCGACAACGTTGTTTCGTTATGACCCGGCGACGAAATCGGTAAGCGAAGCCGTGAAGAACGATGGCGCGGATATTCGTTCCGCGAATGCGGGGCCAGGCGGCATCGTGTACGACCGCTTCGGCGAGCTCTTTTTATACGACACGGCGAGCGGACAGACACACCAGATCAATGTGGACGTGAGCGCGGACCTGCCGGATGTGCGGGCGCGCATTTCGCCAGCCGATCGAGAAATCCAGAACTATGGCATCTCGCCCAGCGGCTTGCGGGCGGTGTTTGAGGCTCATGGCGACATCTTTACTGTCCCCGCAAAAGAAAGCACCACGCGGGATATCACCAGCTCGCCTGGCGTGATGGAGCGCGAGCCGGCCTGGTCGCCAGACGGGCAGAGCATTGCGTATTTTTCCGATGAGGCGGGCCAGTACGCTCTGCACATCAGCAGTCAAACGGGCTCCGGCGAGGTGAAAAAATTCCCTCTGGCGAGCGAAGCCACGTTTTATTTCCAGCCCAAGTGGTCGCCGGACTCGAAGCTGATCGCTTTCAACGACAACAAGCTCCAACTCTGGCTTCTGGACACGGCGACCGGCAAAGCAACCGTCATCGATACAGCTGTTGTCGACGATACTTACGACGCATCCTGGTCGCCAGACTCCAAGTGGCTGGCTTACGCTCGAAGCGTCTCGAACCGCTTCCATGCCCTCTTCCTGTACTCCGCGGCGTCAGGCAAAAGCACTCAGATCACCGATGCCATGAGCGATGTTCGCTCCCCCGCGTTCGACCGCGGCGGAAAGTATCTGTACTTCACGGAAAGCACAAACTACGGGACGTCCACGAGCGGGCTGGACATGAGTAGCGACGCCTTTAACGTGACCCGCAGTGTATACGGACTCGCGTTGGCGGCGGATGCAGCTTCTCCCGTTGCCCCGCAGAATGAAGACGAAAAGAAACCCGACGCAAAAGACAAGAAGGACTCCGGCGACGAGCACGCCGATAAAGACAAATCCGATGCTGCAAAGAAACCGGAAGAGGCCGGCAAACAGGAGAAAACCGAAAAGGCCGAGAAGCCCAAACCGGTAAAGATTGACCTTGAGCATTTGGAAGATCGCGCCGTCGCGCTACCGCTGCCTCCGGCCCCCTATACAAGTCTGACGGCGGGCAAGGAAGGCACGCTTTATCTGCTCGAGGGCGGCGGAAGATTCCAGGGCAACACCGGCCAGACGCTGACGCGGTTCGAACTGAAGACGAAGAAATCGGAGAAGCTGGCCGAGCACGTCGCCGGATTTGATCTTTCCTTCGACGGGAACAAGATGCTGCTGGAGATGGCGCGGGGGGCGTCTGAAGGTCCGCCGGCGGCCGGCGGTCCCCCACCCGCATTTGTGATCGTTCCCGCGGATACGCCCATTAAACCTGGCGAGGGCAAACTGGATCTGTCCAAAATGGAAGTACGCGTCGATCCGCGCGCGGAGTGGCGGCAAATGTTTCATGAAATATGGCAAATCGAGCGCAGCTTCTTCTACGATCCCCACTATCACGGTGTGGACACGTTTGCAGAAGAAGCGAAGTACAAACCGTATCTGGATCAGGTTGGCTCCCGCAGCGATTTGAATTATCTGTTTCAGGAGATGCTCGGCGACTTTTCAATCGGCCATTTGCGCGGCTTCGGAGGAACGATTCCGCACCCGAATCGTGTGCCGGGCGGTCTGCTTGGCGCCGATTACGAAATCGCAAACGGCAGATACCGGATAAAGCGGATTTACACAGGCGAGCACTGGAATCCGCAGGCGCATGCGCCGCTGGCGGAGCCGGGCGTGAAAGTCGCAGAAGGAGATTTCATCCTTGCCGTCGGCGGTCAGAACCTCAGCGGCTCCGATGACATTCAACGATTGCTGGAAGGCACGGCGGGGACGCAGGTTGTGCTGAAGATCGCCGCGGACGCGAGCGGTAAAGATGCGCGTGATGTTACCGTGACTCCGATTCCCGATGATCTAGCTCTGCGCAACCTGGCGTGGATCGAGGCCAACCGGCGCAAGGTGCAGGAATTGAGCGGCGGAAAGCTGGCCTATGTGTATCTGCCAGACACGGCGTTGGGTGGTCTGACGAACTTCAACCGCTACTACTTCGCGCAGCTCGACAGGCAGGGCGCGGTCATCGACGAACGCTTCAACGGCGGCGGGCAAGCGGCGGACTACATCATTCATGCCATGCAGCGCACGTTGATGAGCTGGTGGGCTCCGCGCTATGGAGCCATCTACCGGACTCCGCAGGCCGCGATCCTGGGACCAAAGGTGATGATTATCAATGAATTCGCCGGCTCCGGCGGCGACGCCATGCCGTGGTACTTCCGCGAAGCCCAACTAGGCCCACTGGTTGGCAAGCGCACGTGGGGTGGATTAGTCGGAATCGGCGGCATACCGGTGCTGATGGACGGCGGTCAGGTCACCTCGCCCAGCTTTGGATTCTTTAACCCCCAGGGTCAATGGGACGTCGAGAACCACGGCGTGCCACCGGATTACGAAGTGGATATGGAGCCAAAGCCCGTCAGCGAGGGGCACGATCCGCAGTTGGAGAAGGCCGTGAGTCTTGCGCTGGACGAACTGGCGAAGCACCCTGTGCCGCAGCCGCATAAGCCCGAGTATCCAAATTACAATCGGCACCCGGCGCAATAATCCGATGGTTTGTGCCGCGTACATGCGCTGCCCACGGGAATGTGTTATTTCTACTTGTGAAAGAAGAGTCTTATGGTCGTCACAACTGAATACGCGGATATTCCCAATGCTGGCGGAGTCATGCGCACCTTCGTGGCTGCTCCCAAAGCCGAAGGACGCTATCCAGGAATCTGGTGTTATTCCGATATTTTTCAGGTGACTCCGCCCACGCTCCGCTCCTGCGTGCGCCTCGCCGGTTATGGTTTCGTCGTTGCTTGCCCCGAAATCTATAATCGCATCGAACCGCCCGGAACCGTCATCGCATTCGACGACGCTGGACGTACCCAGGGCCAGCAAGACGCCTTGAAGACGCCGGTAGCCCACTTCGATGCGGACTGCCGCACCGGCCTGGACTGGCTCTCAACACATCCCAAAGTCGCAAAAGGTAAAATTGGCGCAGTGGGTTTCTGCATCGGCGGCCATCTCGCCTTCCGCGCCGCGCTCCAGCCGGATGTTCGTGCCACCGTCTGCTATTACGGGACGGGAATTCACGACGGTAAGCTCGGCCAGGACGCCGATGCGGGATCGCTGGCGCGCGCCAGCCAGATCCGTGGAGAATTGCTGATGATTTTCGGCACGAAAGATCCCCACGTGCCCGACGCTGGCCGCGAAACGATTGACCGCGCTCTGAAGCAATCCGGCGTGCGCCACAACACGCTCCTGTACCCAGCCGAACATGCCTTCACACGCGACGAGGGACCGCGCTTCGACCCCGAAGCCACCGATCAGTCCTTCGCAGAAATGATTCGTCTCTTTCGCAAAGTCTTCCAGGACTGAATCGCTCATGGTTGCCGAACCGAATCCCGAATCGAAGAGTATTTTCAAGAACCCTTTGCTTTACTCCTCCGCCGTCCTGGGCTTGGCGGTGCTCATCATTGGGGCGATTTTCTTTTCGCGCTGGTGGGAAAACCGGAGCTTCGAGCGCCGCGCCGCGCAGGGGCGCGCGGAAAAACAGCGCCAGCAAGACCGCGAAGCCCTTGAGCAGTTGGGCGGCAAAGAACTCGCAATCCAAAGTTTTTACGCCACTCCCGGGGCGATCCGCCGCGGAGAAACTGTGAAGCTATGCTACGGCGTGGCCAACGCCAAGACCGTCACTCTGGAGCCGCAATCCAATCCTGTCTGGCCTTCTTCCGCCCGCTGCGTCGATGTCACACCAGCCAAAACCACCACCTATACGCTGACCATCGCGGACGCTTCCGGCCACACCCAATCGCAAACTCTCGAAGTCCAGGTTCGCTGACTCATTCAGCAGTCTTCGCTATTGGTCCCAGTGGCTCTTGGAACTCCCCGGCCGCAACGTCTCTCCGTAAGTGGCTCCACAGTAAAACTTTAGGCTTCCCCTTGTAGCCGCACTTCACCCCCATCTATAATGTGGTCTCGCGCGGGGTCCGGCGAGCCATCCAGCTTACCCGGACTCCGCGAACATTTTTAGTAGCGCGCTCGCGGTGAACGACAACCATGTCCGACCCACTGGCAAAAATAAAGCAGAAGCTCCAGGATGAAATCGAACAGCTCTCGCACGAGCTCAATGTCGATCTTCCCAAAGAGATCGCGGTCGCTCGCGCCCACGGCGACCTCTCTGAAAACGCCGAGTACAAGTACGCCAAAGAACGCCAAGGCTACGTAAATGCCCGCATCGGCCAGCTCAAGAAGCGCATGGGCGATCTCGGCATGCTCAACCTCACTAACATTCCCAAGGATCGCGCCGGTTACGGCTCGCGCCTCACCGTCCTGGACGTTCAGCGCGACCTCAAAATCGACTATAAGCTCGTCAGCACCGAAGAAGCCGAGCCGGAAAAGGGCCTGATTTCCACCACTTCGCCCATCGGCAAAGCTCTGCTCAACCGCAAAGTCGGCGATGAAATCGAGGTTGCCACTCCCGCCGGCAAAAAAGAGTTTGAAGTCGTCCGCCTCGTCACCATTCACGACGAGGAGTAACCGTCCGGCTTTTCCACGCGTCCTACCAGCAACGTGTGTTGGCCACCTGTGAGGAATCATGTATTGGGGAGCAGGACCGGCCCTCGGGCTTCTTACTTTTCTCGGTTACCTAGCTTTCGTAATTGGCGCGGTACTTTTGTGGCGCAGCCGCGAAGACCTTTCCTTGTGGGTGCAGAACGAAGTGGGCGCCTTCCGCCGCGACCTCTCCCGTCATGCTGCTTTTGGTCCGTTTTACGGTCTCCGCGAAGAATCTCGCTTGAAAACTCTACCGACATGCTTTGTTCGCTCGCTCCGACGCATGCCACACCGCCGTATCCACCCTGGAGTCATCTTTCTGCTCATCGGCCCGCTTCTCCTGTTGCTCGACTTTTTTTTCTGACGATACTTTCAAGCTTCACGCTCTGCGTGGATCTTGCCGTCGTCTAGACAAATCTCCGCCACTTTGCCATTCTAATTTTGATGAAACCTTCTCTCATTGTTCATGGCGGTGCGTGGGACATTCCCGATGAGGCCGTTGACGCCTGCAAATCCGGCTGTCACCGCGCTCTCACCGCCGGCTGGTCCATACTGGCGGGCGGCGGCTCCGCTCTCGATGCCGTCGAAGCCGCCATCACCATTCTCGAAGACGAACCTGTCTTCGATGCCGGCTACGGCTCGCATCTGAACGCCGACGGCCGCGTCGAGTGCGACGCCATCGTCATGGACGGCGCCACGCTTCGCGCCGGGTCCGCCGCCGCTCTCCAGCGCGTCAAAAATCCTATCCAGCTCGCGCGCAAAATTCTCGAAAAATGCCCTCACATGATGCTCGTCGCTGAAGGCGCAGAACGCTTCGCCAAAGATCACGGCGTCAAATTGTGCGCTCCTGAAGAACTCGTCACCGAAGCCGAGTGGGAAGCTTACCTGCGTTGCAGCAAAGACAAACACGCCGCCGTGCACCATCGCGGCCACGAACAGGGCACCGTTGGCGCCGTCGCTATCGACCAAAGCGGCCACCTCTTCGCCGCCACCTCCACCGGCGGCACTTGCTGCAAACTCCCCGGCCGCGTGGGCGACTCGCCGCTCATCGGCTGCGGCTGCTACGCCGACTCCGAGGTCGGCGGCGTCTCCTGCACCGGCTACGGCGAAGCCATCATGAAAATCGTCATGGCCAAAACAACGGTCGATTTCCTTCGCCGGCCCGCGATTTGCGTGGACCGCACCGCCGCCCAATCCTGCAACGACTCCGCCGCCGACCTGGCCGCGCGCGACGCCATCCACCTTCTTGCCAAACGCACCCACGCCACGGGCGGCCTCATTCTGCTCGACTGCCACGGCAACCCCGCCCTGGCCTTCAACACCCCCCGCATGGCCTACGGCTACGTCGCCCCCGACGGCTCCTTTTTCACCGCCGTCTAGTTCGCCACCTTCTCTCTCTTAGCTATAATCCCTGCGGAACTTCAGCGAAGACCTTTCTTGTTGAGACCAGGTTCTAGAGACTCCCTCGCGGCAAGTGAATTGCGGCAATTTCGGCACCAAGCCGCGGAAGTCCGCGCCATTCTTCTGCGCTGATCACCATGGACCCATGAACGCGTGAGTCCCCAGTGGCTCGGGTGAGCATAGCGAGGCAACGAAATTGACCTCCGCCGCCTCTGCTCTTACCATGAATATTGCGCGTCCGCGCGATTTCTGCGAGCGCAATCGAGCCGCCTATGAGAATGAAGACACTTTGCATCGCGCTCCTGCTGGCACTTCCCGCTGCCGCGGCTGCGCAAACCACCGAAGATATTCTTGCCAAGGTTTACGCCGCGCGCGGTGGTCTGGACAAAATTCACGCCATCCAGGCGCAGCGCGTCTCCGGCCACATCTCTTTCGGTGAAGACGCCGACGGTCCGTTCATCGTCGAGCTGAAACGCCCTCTGAAAATGCACATGGAGCTTACCGTTCAAGACAGAACCATGGTGCGCGTCTACGACGGAAAATCTCACGGCTGGGCCAACAATCCCTTCGCCGATAAACGCGATCCGGAGGCCATGAACGAGGACGAACTCCGCAGTATTTCCGAAGAGTCTGATTTCGACGGTCCGCTCGTCGATTACAAATCCAAGGGCAATGAAGTCGAGCTCATCGGTAAAGATAAAGATAAGGTCGACGGCAAGGAGGTCTGGCGGCTGAAGCTGACCACCAATAGCGGGGATGTCCGCTACTATCTTTTTGACGCACAATCTTTCTTGCTCCTCAAATGGGAAGGCACGCGCAAATTCAACGGCCAGGAGTATCCTGTCGAATCCTACTTCCGCGATTATCGCGACGTGGACGGTGTGAAGTTCGCTTTCAAGATCGATTCGGGCAGTTCCTCGAGCGACATCAAGCAGAAAATCACGATCGATAAAATCGAGCTGAACCCTTCGCTCGAGGAATCGCGTTTCGCGGAGCCGCCCACCCCCGCTCCGCCTCCTGCTCCGGCGTCCGCCGCGCCTCCGGACTCACGTTAAAAAAATCTTGCGGACTAGCTCTGCGCCATGTCGCGGAGCGCTCGGCAAAATTCTCATTGAGTACAAAGCCTGACAATTCGCCAGAAAGCAATCGCGCCGGCCTCTGCGCCGATTGCTTTCACGCGCGCCGCATCGAATCCGCCCGCGGCTCCCTCTTTTTCCTCTGCGAACTCTCCGTGACCGATTCTCGCTTCCCCAAATATCCCCGCCTGCCTGTCCTTTCCTGCTCCGGTCACTCACCCACAGGGTCCGCTAACTCTGGAAGTGAGTCGTAGTGAATCATGCTGCGGACACTTGAACATTTTTCTTACTCATTGACGTATCCGCATGGTAATCTGTTGCGGGATTCATCTCTCCGGTGAGGTGACGCATGGCGGCGCGCTCGGGCCTCTTTCTCTCCGCAAGCGCCCTGCTGCTTTTGTGCCCTGCAAACGCAACGGCAGACAGGATTCAAATCACAAGCAATCCCCCCGGCGCCGCAGTCGCCATCGAAGAAAAGACAGGTACGACGCCCTGGGAAGCAGACTTCCCTGGGAGCTACTTCCACGCTCCCATGAGTTTGTTGAGCCGGCGGCTCAGCCACCCGATGGTCGCTCGCATTACGCTGGCGGGCTACGCCGCGAAGGAAATCACGCTAACCGAAGGTCCGATGGAATGGGTTTCCCTCAGCGGGCACAAGCGCTATCAATATTGGCTCATTAAATCGAAGAGTTTTCACGTGGATCTCAGCGTAGTCGGCGAGACGTTCACGGGGACCGTGACCGCAAGAGTCGATGGAAACAGGGCCGTCGATCTTGCACCGGAACTTTCTCAAGAACAACTGACAGTCCACGCAAAATCCGCGGTAGTCTCCTTAAAGGGCCGTGATAAAACGGGCTCGGGGTTTTTCGTTACGGACACCGGCGTGATCGCCACAAACGCGCACCTCGCGCGCGGCGAAACAACGTTGTTCACTCTTCTTTCCGGTGGCCAACAGCTCGAAGCCAAGGTCGTCTACATCGACCCTGACCTTGATATCGCGCTGGCTAAAGTCGCTGGCAACGGATTTCCACATCTCGCTCTAGCGGACGCCACAACGGTGCGTCAAGGCGAAAGCGTTCTCGCGATCGGAAATCCAGGAGGCGCCATGCCCTTCAGCGTTACGAAGGGAATCGTCAGCGCAGTCGGAAAATTTCCGAATGCCGGTCCCGGTACGTGGATCCAGACCGATGCAACGATTAATCCGGGCAACAGCGGCGGACCGCTTCTAAATGCGCGTGGCGAAGTGATCGGCATCAACACCCAGAAACTCGTAAAAGAGAATGTCACCGGCATCGGCTTCGCGCTGAGTTGCTCCGACCTTCTCGAAGTCCTCCGCCGCTTCTATCCCAGCATGGCTCCCGCGAGTCAGCGAAGTGCTGCGGCCGCAAGCGCGCCACCGGCAGCAGAGATGAGCAGTTCCACTCCGCTTTCGAACGCCTCACCACCAGCCAGGCCCGGTGGCTTTGGCACCGTCATGATTACTTCAGACCCCGACGGTACCGAAATCTTCGTGGATGACAAGTTTCTTGGAAACACTCCTGCCACTTTGAATCTTCCTGCTGGCAGCCACGCGATCCTGCTGAAATTCCCCGGCCATGCCGACTGGCGCCGCACTCTCGAGGTCCTCAAGTCCAGCAGGACATCCCTCAAGGCAGTTCTCGAACCCGTCTTGTAAACCTCGACCGTTTCGTTGAAGACATATTTGCAATGGCAAAAGAAAACGGCAGGGCGTCGCTACGGACCCCCTGCCGGATTCGATGTTTTCTCTTTATTGTTGAGGTTGATTGGGACTCTGTGGATTCTGGTCGGGCGACTGCGGGTGCGCCGCGACTGGCGTAAGGGATGGGCTGCCCGCGCCGCTCACTGCCAATTCAGAAGGTTTGTACTTTGGAGCGCTGACGTATCCGTGCACGAGATTCTTCTCCACGCGGTTCACCACCACCTGTACCGGCTGCGAATCATTCTCGGTATGGATCCAGATCGGCTCGTACAAGTTTACGTTCTTCTTGGTCAGCGTGTTGTCGTCCACTATCATTTCCAGGTTGTAGCTCTTGTGTTTGGTATCGGCCTTCCGCAGCGAAAGCGTGAGCGGCCCTACTCGCTGGAACTGCTTCGATTTTGTCAGGTCGAACTCAAAATAGCTCCGCTCTCCCCGCTTCGCCAGGGCCACCAATTCCTCGTGGGTCTTGGCGATGGAACCGTTCAGCTCGTCCCGTGTGGAGTTCAGGTTTCCTTCCAGGTCCGACCGGTTCTTGGCCACCTGGTCCTGCGTCTCTTTCAACTGCTTTTGCTGTTCATCGATTCGTGCCTGGAGGTCTTTCAGCCGTTTGTTCTCCGTTGTGCCCTTCTTGCCGGCCGCAGCTTTTGTTCCGGTCGCGTTCGAATGCGGGGCCGATGCCCGTGTTTGCGCGGCAGCCGCAGCGGCTTGTTGCGCCGCCGTCATTTCATTCAGCTTCGCCGTCAGCGTGCTTAGCTGCCCTTGCATGTCGTTGATCGTTGCGTTGGCCGCAGACTCCTGCGCCGTCAAATGACTAACCATTATTTGTTGCCTGTAACCGTAGCCAAATGCAAGCCCCGCCGCGACAACTAGCGCAACTATGGCCACCACGAACCAGCGATTCACACCGGAGCTTGTGTATCCTCCGGGCTGTCCATTACGATTTGCTTCTTCGTATTCTTCCATTGTTCCCCCCTTGATCTCTTACTTCTTCAGTTCGAATCGTCGCCGAATGCCCACTGCTACCCTGGTCGGACCATAAAAATCACGCGCCTCGGCGCATTTGCTTCGGCGGGCGAAATTCTCCCTTCAGGCCTTTAAGCAAGGGAAGCGCCGGATATTGAGAATCCTGTGCTTTTGTTAAGTCCACTGTTGTCAAGAGACAAGAGCAAGATCACAAGAATCATCCAAAGAGCCGTAGGTACTAGTCCTGGTATTTTTTCCCTCTCCTAGGAGTGACTTTCTCTAACCGAGGGACTCACGCGCCCCGTCCGAATTCTTTCGGCGTCGCGTTGCCCCAGCCAGTTCCTTGTGCTAGCATCCGCCTTGTCGGCAGAGCGGACCAGGGGATTTTTCGTTCACCTTCGCCCCGCACCGCGGGACCCAGGGAAGGGGCCGCGCTCTCCATTCTTCAAAGCAATCACACCAGGCGCAGGCCCGCGCCAGCATCCTGAGGGACGGACCTCGCCAGTTGACCGCCATGCGGCCACCGAAATGAGGAGGTCTATATGAAGAGCTATCTCACCAAGGACATTCGCAACGTTGGGATTGTCGGCCACGGCGGCACCGGGAAGACGCAACTGGTGTCGTCGTTGCTCTTCACCGCGGGCGTGACCCCGCGATGGGGGAAAGTTGCGGAGGGCAGCACCACCACCGACTGGGACGAAGAAGAGATGTCCCGGAAAATCTCCATTCAAACCGGCCTCGCGTACGCCGAGTGGCCCTGCACGCTGTGTTCTGGCGACAATGTAAAAATCAACTTCCTCGATCTTCCCGGCTATTCCACGTTCATCACGGAAACGAAAGCGTCGCTCATCGCCGCCGATGCGGCGCTCATCACAGTCGACGCCCACGTCGGCGCGCAGGTCACCACCGAAAAAGTCTGGGATTACTGCACCGAGTACGACATTCCCCGCGCTTTCGTCCTCACCGGTATGGACCGCGAACTGGCCAGCTTCGAGCGCTCGATGGAGTCGCTGGAACAGATTTTTGGGCGCAATGTCGTCGCGCTGCAGCTTCCCATAGGATCGGAAAGGGCCTTCCGCGGCGTTATCGATCTGGTTTCCATGAAAGCGCACTTCTGCAAACCCGATGGAGATGGCAAGGAGACCATCGAAGAAATTCCAGCGGCACTGGCCGATGAAGCCAAGGAAGCGCACGAAAAAATCGTGGAGATGGTTGCGGAAGGCGACGACGAGCTGATGGAGGAATTTTTCCGGGAAGGCACGATTCCGATCGAGGACCTGATTCCTGGACTGCGCCGCGCCATCGTGGGAGAGAAACTCATCCCCGTGCTCATGACTTCCGCGCTGCACAACATCGGCAGCTCCAGCTTGCTGACTTTTCTGGCCGATGTTTTCCCCCATCCCGACGAGCATTCCATCTACGGCTACAAAGAAGCCGGAGTCAAAGGCGATCCCATTGCGCGCAAATTCGACGACGCATTGCCGCTTTCTCTCTTCGTTTTCAAAACGCTCGCCGATCCCTTCGCCGGGCGCATCAATTATTTCAAGGTGATGAGCGGTGTTCTGAAAAATGACGCCACAGTGACGAATTTCAACCGCTCGTTGCCGGAACGCTTCCAGCACATCCAGATCGTGCAAGGCAAACAGCTCACGGAGGTTCCGGAGTTTCACGCCGGCGACATCGGCGCCATCGCCAAGTTGAAAGAAACGACCATGGGCGAAACTCTCGGCGACAAAAACTCGCCCATCTTCTACAAACGCGCGCCCATCCCCGAGCCCTCCATCACCTTCGCCATCGAACCCAAGACGCGCGCCGACGAAGACAAAATCGGTGTGTCCATCCACAAAATCCTGGAAGAAGATCCGGCGCTGCATTTCTCGCGCGACCCGCAGACGAAGGAGTTTCTTCTCTCGGGGTCCGGCCAGCAGCACATCGAGGTGGTGGTCGCCAAGCTGCACAAGCGCTATCAC
>Ga0210384_10001734_pt1 | contig 28488 bp, 25 predicted proteins | sample IncBWH2MmetaG_FD_160574 | JGI IMG/M metagenome (GOLD analysis project Ga0210384, IMG submission 160574) | Forest soil microbial communities from Barre Woods Harvard Forest LTER site, Petersham, Massachusetts, United States - Inc-BW-H-2-M | ecosystem: Environmental > Terrestrial > Soil >...
GGGCCTCGGCGACGTGAGGATGGCTGCCGTAGGAATCGGCGGAGTCGAAGAAACGGAGGCCGTGCTCGTAGCCATTGAGGAGGAGATCGGAAAGACCTTTGAGGCCGAGCGCGGTCTGGTGGGAATGCTGGCCGACGCCGACGGTGCCGGTGCCCATGGCGAGGCGGCTGGTCTGGATGCCGGTTTTGCCGAGAGTGACGGTGTCCGACGCCGCGAACTTGCGGGAGAGCGCGGGGAGCGGCAGCGCGTGCCGCGCGAGCATGTTTGCGGGGAGGAACGCGGCTCCGGCGGCGCAGGCGGTGCGATGGAGGAATTCGCGGCGTTTCATAAGGCCTCCTCGTGGAAGAGGATCGAGAGCGATTGTCTATCATATCGACGCGCGAGAAAAGCATTCGGTTATCAACGGCGGAAGGGCGAAGGGAGGCGGCGAAATTGGTGACCGGACGATTCGGCGAGGCGCATTTCTCTCTCCTTGACAATCTACCTATCAGCCGGTTATATATGTCGAACGTCTAGGAGGCGGGATGCCGATCGAAAAATCGGATTTGCTGCAGGGCACGCTGGACATGCTGATCCTGAAAATCGTCGAGCTCGGGCCGGTTCACGGCTACGGCATTTCGCAGCGCATACGGCAGATTTCCAAGGAAGTTCTGCAGGTGCAGCAAGGTTCGCTGTACCCGGCGCTGCACCGGCTCGAAAAACGAGGCTGGCTGGCAGCGGAGTGGGGCGAATCCGACAACGGCCGCCAGGCCAAGTTTTACAAATTGTCGGCGAAAGGCCGCAAGCAACTGGCAAGCGAGGAGTCGAACTGGAACCGCCTGGCGGGAGCGGTAAGCCACATTTTGCAAACGGCGGAGTAGGAGAGTTGTCATGTCCTGGTGGAAATCCCTGTTTCGAAAGAGCGCGCTGGACTCCCAACTCGATACCGAGCTTCGCTTCCACATCGACAAGCTGACAAGCGACAACATCGCCGCGGGAATGGCCCCGGAGGAAGCGCGCAGGCAGGCCGTTCTGGAATTTGGCGGGCGCGAGCAGATCAAGGAAGAACTGCGGGATGTTCACCGCGTTCGCGTAATCGAAAGCACTCTCGGAAATCTCAAGTCAGCCTTTCGCTTCCTTCGCAAATCTCCAACATTTTCCGCTACCGTAATTCTCACCCTGGCTCTCGGCATCGGCGCCAACAGCGCCGTCTTTTCCGCCATCGACGCCATCCTACTCAGGCCTTTGCCTTTCCCCGACGCCGACCAACTCATGCGCGTCGACCAATACAACCCCAAAACCAGAAGTCCACTCCATTTGGTTGCTCCGGTTCGCCTCGAAGACTGGAATAATCTCAATTCCACGTTTCAGGCGCTCACCGGCTACTATAGCGAAGACGTCTCGGAATCCACCAGCGCTTTGCCGGAAAGAATAACGCGCTCCTGGGTTTCTCCCCGTTTTTTCCAGGTCTGGGCGGTTATTCCCGCGCTGGGCCGGGAATTTACGCCCGAGGAAGAGACCCTCAACGGGCCGGCGGCTGCCCTGATTAGCGATCGTTTCTGGCGTCGTCGCTTCAACGCCGATCCCACAATCATCGGCAAGAATCTGCGTCTCGATGGTCGTCTAACTCCGATCGTCGGCGTAATGCCTGCTTCTTTCCTGTTTCCGAATCGCGAGGCTGATTTGTGGTGTCCTATTCCTGCCGGCCTTTCTTATGGTCCGCCCCGGGAAAACAACTGGTTCACCGTCATCGGACGCCTCAAGCCGGGCGTGACGGTCGCACAAGCCCGCGCCAATCTCGCCACCGTGCAGGCACAGCTCGGCCGCCAGTATCCCAAGACCGACGCGGAGCTTTCCGTGGGCATCGAGCCTCTTAAGGAAACCACCATCGGAGATTCGAGCCGTTCTCTCTGGCTGCTCTTTGGCTCCGTCACTCTGCTGCTGTTCATCGCGTGTACCAACATTGTGGCCCTGCTCTTGTCTCGCTCGGCGCAGCGTCAGCACGAGATCTCTGTCCGCTTCTCCTTGGGCGCTTCTCGCGGCGCACTCATTGCTCAACTGCTCACGGAAACCTTTCTCCTGGCCCTCATCGGCTCCGGCCTCGGTCTCTTTCTCGCGGCAGCAGCGTCTGACATCTTCCGCTCTCTGGCCGGGCAGCTTCCCCGCGTCGAAGAAATCCATCTCGACTCTCGCATCGTTCTCTATTCTTTGGGCTGCTCGGTGGTAGCCACACTTCTTTGCGGATTGGTTCCCGCCGTTCGCGGCACGCGCCGCAATCTCTCAGCCTCGCTTGCGCAATCCAGCCGCTCCCAAGTTTCAGGTCGAAATCCGCTGCAGTGGCTGCTTGTCGGCATTCAGGTAGCCTTGGCGGTCACCCTGCTCGCCGGTGCCGGCCTGCTTCTTCGCAGCTTTCAGCAACTTGGCCGTGTCAGCCCCGGCTTTGACACCACCCACATTCTCACTTTCGAACTCAGCATGAATTGGGGCGAAACCGGCGATATGAAGAAATTGCGCCAATTCACGGACCGCATTCTCGAAACGCTACGCGCAACACCCGGCCTCGAAGCCGCGGCTATCTCCGTCGGCGTTCCCGGAGCACCCTTCCACTACCAAACCGAACTTAAGCTCATCGAGGGTCGCGCCGAGACGGAACCCAAGCTCACTGCCGAGAACCGCTTCGTCTCCGCTAGCTACTTTGCGACTATGCGCATTCCTCTGCTCGCCGGAGAAGTCTGCCGCGAAACCGATGGTCCACCCACGGTCGTCGTAAATCGCGCCTTCGCTGACGGCTATTTCCCCGGCGCGTCTGTTATTGGCCATCACGTGCAATCCCTGAATCTGGGCTACTCCGGTCCTGCCGAGATTGTCGGTGTTTCCGGCGACGTCCGCGAAACCGGCCTCGACCATTTCCCTGCTCCCACCGTCTACTGGTGCGCCCCCAACGCCGAACCTGGCACTTTCTTCCTCGTCCGAACCCGCAACGCTCCCATGACCATGGCCGAAACCATTCGCCGGCAAATCCACGACATCGAGCCGCAGCGTTCCGTCTACGACTCTGCTCCCCTTGAACAGCGCTTCTCCGATGCCCTCGCGGAAAATCGCCTGCGCACCATTCTCCTCACTTTCTTCGCTGGCACCGCCCTTTCACTCGCTTGTATCGGCATCTATGGCACGCTCAGCTACACCGTCAATGTCCGCCAGCGCGAAGTAGGCCTGCGTCTCGCACTCGGCGCATTACGCGGCCAAATCGTCCGCCAGTTTCTCTGGCAAGGGCTCGGTGTATGCATCGCTGGCTGCCTGGTTGGCTGGGCACTTGCCTCCGCCTCGTCCCGCGTTCTGGCCGGCCTTCTCTACGGGGTCTCTCCCACCGACTTTCCCACTCTTTCCGGCGTGATCTTGCTGGTCCTAATGGTCGCAGCCATCGCCTCTCTAGTCCCCGCCACCCGTGCCGCGCGGGTCGAACCCATGCAAGTCCTCCGCGACGAATAGCCGCTTCGCCGAGCGATGGTTTCGAACGGAGCCCAGCTTCCCACCGGTTGCGGTGAGTGTTATCCTCGCGGCGAATGAAATCTTCCAACATACCGGTTATGAAACGGCGTGAGTTCGTGGTGCGCTCCAGTGGAGCGCTGGCGGCGTTCGCCACCGGAGGATGGGTTTTGCCGGGTTCGTTGATCGGGGAAGAAAGCCCAAACCGCAAGCGAATTGGCGTGTCGACCTGGAGTTTTCACAATTTTTTTACGTCCACGCGGGATGAAAAGTCCGTGCCGGGCGCGACGATGGACATGCTGGATTTTCCGGAGATGATCGCGGACCGCTATCAAGTCCACGAACTGGAGTTCGTCGCTCCCCATTTTGCGGCGACGACGCCGGCCTACCTTCGAGAAGTGAAAAGGCGGCTGGAAAAGGCGCATTCACACCTGGTGAACATCCCGGTGGATATCGAGGAGTTGGAATTGGGAGGGGGACTTTCCGACCCCGATGCAGAAGTGCGTCAGCGCGCGATCGGGGGTTGTTTTAAATGGATCGATGTCGCGTATGAACTGGGGGCCAATTCGGTGCGCTGCGACCCGGGAAAAATCAATTCGGCGGACCTCCTACCGACGGTAGATTCCTACGGCAAATTGGCGGCCTATGGCGCCGCCAAAAATGTGGCGGTGGTGGTGGAAAACCACGGCGGGGTCGGTTCCGAGCATCCGGAAGAGCTAGTGAAGATTTTCGAAGCGGTGGGTGGGAAGTCGTTCGGGGCGCTGCCGGATTTTGGGAATTTTCCGGATCGGAAAACGCGCGAACGCGGGCTGAAGGTGCTCTTTCCCTACGCGCGCTACGTGTGCCACGCGAAAGCTCGGGCCAACAAGGAATACGGCGACGATATGGGCGAATACGTGAGGACTTGCGTGGACATTTCGAAGGCGACGGGCTATCACGGAGTCTATTCGATTGAATACAACGGCCCGGATCCCTATGCAGGCGTTCCGGCGATCATCGATCTGCTGCTGAAATATTTGTAGAACTGCAACGCCGAGGTGCTGCGATGAAAGAACGAAATCCTGGCGAGGACACTTTGCCAAGCCGACTTACCAGGCGGTCGTTTCTGGAAAAGAGCGCCGCGAGTGCGATCGGTTTCACCATCGTGCCGCGGCGCGTGCTGGGCGGACCGGGGTATGTGCCGCCGAGCGACAAGGTGAACATCGCGTTTATCGGCGTCGGGTCGCAAGGACAGCGTGTGATGCTGCATTTCCTGAAAGAGCCGGACGTCCAGGGCGTGGCTGTGTGCGACACAAATAAAGGCAGCGCGGATCATCCGCAGTGGTATGCCCAGGAATTCTGCACTTCCGCGCGCAATCTTCTCGGAGTGACCTCGGGCTGGGACTGGCTCAGTCCGGACCAGCCGATTCAGCTGACTCATTCCATGAAAGCGCCGAGCGGGGCGTCGGGCCGCGAACCGTGCCAGCAGATTGTGAATGCCTATTACGCTACCAAGCAGACTTCCGGAACCTACAAAGGTTGCGCGGCTTACGTCGACTTCCGTGAACTGCTCGAAAAACAAAAAGACGTCGATGCCGTGGTGGTGTGTACGACGGACAACCTGCACGCGGCGGTCTCAGCGGCGGCGATGAAAAAGGGCAAACATGTTTTCTGCCAGAAACCTCTGACGCACACGATTCATGAAGCGCGGCGGCTGGCGGAAATCGCTCGTCAAACCGGCGTGGCCACGCAGATTGCCGTGGGCAATCAAGCTTCTGAGGCCACGCGCCAGCTGTGCGAGTGGATTTGGGATGGAGCCATCGGGCCGGTGCGAGAAGTGTTCAACTGGTCGAGCCGGCCGTACTGGCCGCAAGGAATTGAACGTCCGAAGGAAGCGCAACCAGTTCCGGCAGGATTGGATTGGGATTTGTGGCTGGGCCCTGCGGCGGAACGGCCGTTTCATCACGCGTACGTGCCGTTCGTCTGGCGAGGATGGAGTGACTTCGGATGCGGCGCGCTGGGCGACATGGGTTCGTACAGTTACGACACGATTTTCCGCGTGTTGAAGCTGGAGGCGCCGGTCAGTGTGGAGGCCAGTTCCACCGAGCGCTACGAGGAGACTTATCCGCTGGCTTCGATCGTGCGGTACAACTTCGCTGCGCGTGGGGACATGCCGCCCGTGAAATTCGCGTGGTATGACGGCGGATTGAAGCCGCCGCGGCCGGAGGAGATGGAAGAAAATCGCTCGATGAAAGGCGAAGGGGAAGATATGGATGAAGGGCTGCTGTTTGTGGGCGACCGCGGAAAGATACTGTGCGCGTTCAACGGCGCAAATCCAAAACTCATTCCAGAATCAAAAATGAACAGCTACAAGCAGCCGCCCAAAACGCTGCCGCGCTCGCCGGGCAACGAGCGGGAATGGCTGGATGCATGCAAGGGCGGCAAACTAAAGCCGGGAGGAAATTTCGAATTCGAGGGCTTGGTGACGGAAACGCTGCTGCTGGGCAACGTCGCGACGCGCGTTTCGGGAAAACTGAGTTGGGATCGCACGAATCTCAAAGTGCCCAATTCGGAAGTTGCGCAAAAGCTAGTGGCTCCGGAACGCCGTAAAGGCTGGGAGCTGTAGGAGAAGTTCAAAAAACACTCGCTAATCTTCACGCGACTTGATTACGCAACGGAAAGATTTCGAGGAAAGTGGTGCGGTTTTTCCGGACGGTCATGATGGGCCCACCACTCGCGCCATGCATCAGGGTCTTTGCCGAAATCCGCGCCAGTGATGGAGTGCAGCGCGGCATAAACCAAGTCCTGCGTGCCTGCGTCGATCGAATCATCATCCAGAAGATTGAGCATTTGGGGAACAGCGGTTAGGCGCTGTTCGCCGGTAAGCATGCCGGAGCGCGCCAGATTGCAAGCCGCGCGCTCGCGAATTTTTTTCGACGGATCATGAGCCAGGATGGTGAGAAGCGGATCGATGGATTCGTCGGTGCCAAGCATGGCCAACCCTTCGACGGCCCAGAATCTCGTCTGCGGACTTGGGTCATGCGAATAGCGGAGCAAAGTCGAGAACACCATGGCGGTGTCCACGCCGCGATTGCCGAGCGAGCCAAGCCTCCAGAGCGTTAGCGAACGGCTCCCGGGATCATTGTTTATCTGGTTGAGAAGATGCGCAACAGTCTGCGGCGACTTGCTGAGATTGCTGGCCGCGAGATCGATTTCCAGAGCTGCCGTTCGAACGCGCGGATCCTCGGATTCCAGCGCGGCAAGCACGAGCTTAAAGAGGCGGTCGGTGTTTTCAAGGCGCCCGCGCCAGCCTTCCAGATTCTGATCGATCAATTCGAGAGAAGATTCGCGGCGATGGATTGCTAGATCGAGCAGGCGTTCAGCTTGTTGTTGCGGAGCAAGGTGACTGATCTTTTCCATTTCCGGACTAGCAGTGCTCGGCTTGGAATCGGAGACCAGCGAGGGCGGCGTTTGGGATGTGAGAGACGCGGCCTGCATTGGATTGGCACTCCGCCATTTTGCCCAGGCACTCTGCAGGCGGGCGAGTTGAAAACCAGCGGTTGTTGAGAGTACCGCGAGAAATGCGAGACCGAGGGCAAGGTGCCGTGGCCGAACGGAAAGTCGCAAAACGTGCGGTTCCGTGGACGAACCTGCTGGTACGGGGATAGGTTTGAGGGGTGCGGCCATGGTTTAGGCCTCGCGCGCAGGCTACGGCGCGGGCTACACGCGACGTTAAAAGGCGGGGAAAATGCCAACAATGGTACGGCAGGACAGACGGGCTTCTTTTCGCGGGCAAGCCCTGTAGCTTCAACACGATTGGGGGAGTTACTGGTACGCAGCGCGTGGCGGCAGACCGTCCGAAAGAACAGGTGCGCTGGCGGCCCAGTTTGCGACGCAAAAGGCACTCTTTGTTCGCGGTAGAGGGTCTGTTAGAATAAGGAGCTTGGTCTTGCGACATTCTGAGCGGAAAATCCAAGCCAATTTAAAGCGTAAGCAGGAAAAACAATGGCACTGAAGTGTGATTTTTGCGGCAAAGGTCCGCACTATGGAAACGTGGTCAGCCACGCGAACAACACGCGGCGCCGCCGGTGGAATCCGAACCTGAAGCGCGTGCGCGCGGTGGTGGCCGGCGTGAAAAAGCAGGTGCGCATCTGCACGTCGTGTATTCGCGCGGGCAAGGTAAAGAAAGCCGCCTGAGCCTCCAACTTTGAACCTACCTGTTGCCAAACTGCATCTCGTGGGGCGCTCGACGGAGCCGTCTAAGGGAATGAAGCGCGCGGCGGCGATGCTGCCGCTGGCGACGATGCTGTTCGCCATCCTGGCGGGCTGCAACAAACCAGCGCAGCATGCACCCGATGTTTGGGCGCTGGTAAACGGGAAAGAAATCAAACGGGATGAAGTCGAGAAATATTACCGCACGAGGGTGAATCCCGAGGGGCAGGAACCTTCGCAGGAAGAGGCTCTGTCGCTGAAGCTGAACGTGCTGGACGAGCTGATCAACAACGAAATTCTGTTGGAGCGCGCGAAGAAACTGAACCTCGAAGCCAGCGACGGCGAAGTGGAAGACAAATTCACCGAGCTGAAGAGTCCGTACACCGAAGACGAATTCCAGCGGCAGTTGAAAAGCGGAGGCGTTTCGGTGGACGACCTGAAGCGCGACTTGCGGCGGCAGCTTTCCATCACGAAATTAATGAATCGCGAAGTCGTAGCGAAGATCGCCATCACCGATCAGGACGTTGCGGACTTTTATAACTCGAACAAAGCGCAGTTCAACGTGGCGGAGCCGCAATACCGCATCGCGCAGATCGTGGTGACGCCGAGGAAAGAACCGCAGATCCGCAACCGCAAGAACGACGACGCCACGAACGAAGCCGAAGCCCAGCGCAAAGTAAAAATGCTGATGGACCGGCTGAACAGCGGCGCTGACTTTGCACAACTGGCGATGGATTATTCCGAGGACATGAATTCGGCGGCGACGGGCGGCGATCTGGGATATGTGCCTGAGTCTGCGCTGAATCAGTCTGACCCGGCGCTGAAAAAGATGGTGGTTGGATTGAAGCCGGGCCAGGTGAGCCCGCCAATCCAATTGAAGGAAGGCTACCGGATTTTGAAGCTGATCACTCGGGAGTCTCCAGGACTGCGCGGGATCACCGATCCGCAAGTGCAGCAGACCATTCGCGACACGCTGCGTAATCGCAAAGAACAATTATTGAAGGCAGCTTACTTGGCCATCGCGCGGGACGAAGCGCGAACACAGAATTATCTTGCCGAACAGGTGATAGAAGCAGCTGGCAAGCTCCCCGACGCGGCAAAGACCACGTTACCTCCGAAGTCCATCGGACATTAATTCCGCTCTTTCCATTTTGAGAACTTTGCATTCTTCGATCGAACGGTAGTTCATTCGACCCAGGCGAGAATTTCGCCAGCGGTCACGGGCTGGCCTTCTTTGGCGAGTACGCGCTCGACGGTGCCGCTCTTAGGCGAGCGAATTTCATTTTGCATTTTCATGGCTTCTACAACCAGGAGGCCCTGACCGGCTTCTACGCGGTCGTCCGCTTTCACAAGAACGCGAACGACTTTGCCGGGCATGGGCGCGACGATCGGTTGGCGGCCTTCGGCTTCGACGTGGCCGTGGCGGCGGCCGCTCCAGGAGCGGGGATCGATGACTTCCGCCAGGAATTCGTGGGCCCCCGCTTGGAGTTTCAGCTTGCCGCCGGAAACGGGCGTGACCCGAATTTCGTGTGACTCGCCGTTGAGAAGAATCGAGAGTGTGTAGGGAGAAATTTCAACGGTGTCGGCGTCAACGGGTTGGCCATCAAGCGTAACGCGCCAGCCTCCGGCCGTACGTTCAAGCTCAACGACACGGGACCTCTTGCCGGACGGACTGTCGAGTTGGACCTCGAATTTCATGGTTCGCGATCCAGCTGTCCGCGGCGGCCTTCGTGCTTCCAGCGCGACGGCTGATCAACCGAGGAAGATGTCGATGAAGAAGGCCCGCCCGATTGGTTTGCCTGCCAGATGGCGGCGGCAATCGCAGCAGCATCCGCCGCAGCGTTTTGGTGAGCTTCCTCTGTCGAAGAAGAAGCGGAAACGGAACCTGGGCGACGCAGCAATTCGTCCAGCCACTTGGTGTGGATTTCGCCCCGCAGAAAATCAGATTCGGACAAAATACGGAGAAACAGACCGGCGTTGGTCTGGATGCCGGTGATGGCGTACTCCTCGAGGGCGCGACGCAGGCGCGCAATGGTTTCTTCGCGGCTGTTGCCCCAGGCGATGAGCTTACTGAGAAGCGGATCGTAGTCGTTGGGGACGGTCCAGCCTTCGTAGACTCCGTCGTCAAGGCGGATACCCGGTCCGCTGGGCACGTGGCAGGAAAGAATTTTTCCCGGTGAGGGGAAAAAGTTGTTTGCGGGATCTTCGGCGTAGAGGCGAACTTCCATGGCGTGGCCGCGCGGCGTGATGGATTCCCAGGCGAAGGGCAAACGATGGCCGGCGGCGATGGCGATCTGCAGCTTGACGAGATCGAGTCCAGTGACCTGCTCGGTGACGGGATGCTCGACCTGCAGGCGCGTGTTCACTTCCAAAAAATAAAAATTCAGGTTCTGGTCGACGAGGAACTCGACGGTGCCGGCGTTGACATAGCCTCCGGCACGCGCCAAACGCACGGCGGCATCGCCCATTTTCTTGCGCAGGTCGGGTGTGACGATGGGTGAGGGCGCTTCCTCGATGACTTTTTGATGGCGCCGCTGAATGGAACACTCGCGCTCGCCCAGGGAAACGACACGGCCGTGAGCATCGGCAAGAATTTGAATTTCGATGTGCCGAGGCCGCTCCAGATATTTTTCGAGATAGAGCCGCGCGTCACCGAAAGCGTTCATGGCTTCGGAAGCGGCATCGCGAAACGCGGATTCAAATTCGGCGTCGCTGTGAACAAGGCGCATGCCTTTGCCCCCGCCGCCCGCGACGGCCTTCAGCAAAACGGGGTAGCCCATGTCATGCGCCAATGCTTGTGCATCACTGGTTTTTTCAATGGGGTCGTTTGTGCCGGGAACCGTGGGGACATCGCAGCGGCGCGCGAGCTGGCGGCCGGCGGTTTTCGAGCCGAGAGCTTCCATTGCTTCGGCCGGCGGACCGATGAAAGTAAGTCCCGCATCCGCGCACGCGCGCGGCAGCGCAGCATTTTCCGCGAGAAATCCGTAGCCCGGATGCACGGCGTCGCAGCCGGCACGGCGCGCAACCTCTATTAGCTTATCGATGCGCAGATAACTCTCTCGCGAGGGCGCCGGTCCGATGGGATAGGCTTCATCGGCAAGGCGGACATGGAGCGACCTGCGGTCGACGTCGCTGAACACGGCAGCCGATCGTATGCCGAGCTCGCGGCAAGCGCGCAGGATGCGCACGGCGATCTCACCGCGATTGGCAATCAGGATTTTTTTGAACATAGCGAACTAAACGATGGGAAAGTTTAGCATGGAGAGAAACGCGGCCGGGCGCGCTCGCGCATTCCGCGTTCCTACCAGCTACTTCAGGAGTTTTTGAAGATCCTTCCACTTGACCAGGATGATGCCGTTGTCCTGGAGAGCCCTCTTGAATTCCGCACTGGTCATGAAATTGTAGTCGCGTTGCCGCCACGCGGCTCCGTAATCCGGATGATCCACCGCCACGGCTTGAAGCTCGGCATCGTCGTGGCCAAGGTGCACAATCATCTCCGTGAGGCCAGGCTTCATATTCTTGATGGCGTCCACATAAAAACCCTTCCAGGCATCTGCATGCACCGAGGGATTGGCGATCACCACCGCGTCCAGCAGAATGTCACTCTCAGAGAGCGCAGCATGCAGCGGGCCCCGCTCGGCGAGTTGTCGCGGCGCCAGAAAAGGCAGCTTGTATTCGTGGGCGATTTTCGCAAAGACCACAAAAAGCTCCGGAGTGGCCAGAAGTGTTCCCATGTGCGTGTCAAGATGCGTCGGGTGAATTCCCGCTGCGATGGCGTGTTCGATCTGTGCGCGGATTTCACGTTCCGCCTCTTCCGGTTTAATGCTGCGCGCGGCCGGAGCTACTTCTGACCAGAGATAACCGGCAGGATCGAGCAGGCTCGCGACTTTGTCTTTCGATGCAACGGGACCCCAGCGGTAGATTTTCCACTCGCTGGTAAGGGTGAGGTGCAACCCCAAATCGGCATCCGGATGATTTTTTGCGTAAGTCCCGACTTCGGTTAGCCAGGGGCACGGCACCATGATGCTGGCGGAAGTGACGGCGCCTTTGTCCAGCGCGTCGAAGCTGGCGGAATCCACGGAGTGCGCAACGGCAAGGTCATCCGCGTGGACGATTAGCAGTTTCGCATCCGCGGGGTAACCCAGCCGTTCCGCAACGGTCTTGGTTTGCGCCTTTGTATTCGCGGCCGCGAAGCACAGAAGTGCAATTGCGAGCGCAAGCTTACGTCGATACATTGCAAGCTCCAGTTATTTACTGGAATCGAACCACTACCTCATAACGGAATGTTTCCATGTTTTTTCTTGGGGTTAGTATCGCGCTTGTTTTCGAGGGCGCGGAGAGCGTTGATGATGCGCGCGCGCGTATCGGCGGGCTCGATGACCGCGTCGATGTACCCATGTTCGGCGGCGACAAACGGATTGGCAAAGCGTTCGCGAAATTCGGCGATTTTTTCCTTGCGCAGCCGCTCCCGCTCGGATTCGGGCGCTTTGTCCAGCTCACGCTTGTAGACGATGTTGACCGCGCCTTCGGGGCCCATCACGGCGATCTCCGCCGTGGGCCAGGCGAAATTGGCATCGGTACGGATGTGCTTCGAAGCCATGACGCAGTAGGCCCCGCCGTAAGCCTTGCGAGTAATGACGGTGATCTTTGGAACGGTCGCTTCGGCAAAGGCGAAAAGAAGTTTCGCGCCGTGCCGGATGATGCCACCGAACTCCTGCTGCGTGCCGGGAAGGAAGCCGGGAACATCCTCGAAAGTAATCAGCGGAATGTTGAAGGCATCGCAGAAACGAACGAAGCGCGCGCCCTTTACGGAAGCGTTGATATCCAGAACGCCGGCGAGAAACGCCGGTTGATTGCCCACGATGCCGACAGGGCGGCCGTCGAGCCGCGCGAAGCCCACAACGATATTTTTCGCGTAGTGTTCGTGAACTTCGAAGAAATAGCCGTCGTCCACGATCGCATGAACCGCATCCTTAATATCGTATGGCTTTTGCGGGTCGGCAGGGACGAGCGTATTGAGCGATTCCTCGCGGCGCATAGGAAGGTCCGAAGTGGCGCGGCGCGGCGGGTCATCGACGTTGTTCGAAGGCAGAAAACTCATCAGCTCGCGGATCATGGCCAGGCAATCGGCATCGTCGCGCGAAACAAAATGCGCAACGCCGCTGGTGGCGTTGTGCGTCATGGCGCCGCCAAGTTCCTGCTTGGTGACTTCTTCATGCGTGACGGTCTTGATGACGTCCGGGCCGGTAACGAACATGTACGAGGTCTCGCGCGTCATGAAAATGAAATCGGTGATGGCCGGCGAATAGACCGCGCCGCCGGCGCAAGGCCCCATGATGGCGCTGATCTGCGGAATGACGCCGCTGGCGAGGGTGTTACGCAAGAATATATCCGCGTAACCGGCAAGAGACGCCACGCCTTCCTGAATGCGTGCTCCGCCAGAATCGTTGAGGCCGATGACCGGGGCGCCCGCGCGCATCGCCAGATCCATAATCTTGCAGATTTTCAGCGCGTTGGTCTCCGAAAGCGAACCGCCGAAGACGGTAAAGTCCTGCGCAAAAACATAGACCAGCCGGCCATCGATTCGTCCGAAGCCGGTAACGAACCCGTCGCCTGGAGGACGCTGCTCCTGCATGCCGAAATCCACACAGCGGTGACGGACAAATTTGTCCAGCTCTTCGAAAGTTCCCTCATCGAGCAGCAGGTGGATGCGCTCGCGGGCCGTCAGCTTGCCGGCCTTGTGCTCGCGTTCGCGGCGCTCGGGACCTCCGCCGGCTTCCGCCTCCGCGGAAAGGCGGCGAAGCTCTTCCATTCGATCGCTGTGTTTCGCCGCGGCAGACAAAATAGGTTTTGGCTCAGACAACGGATCCTCCCTTGGGAGGGGAAGCCTTCACAGAAAAGATGCGCACCGCAAGATGCGTGGCGAGCCACACGGTGCCAAGAAGCAGGACGACACCGAGAAGCAGCTCTGCGCCCATAGCCGTAGCGCGATGAAGCGGAGAATCGAGCGAAGTCACATATTTCGTCGCTTCCACCAGGATAAACATTGCGCTGAGCGTCATGGTGACAATGAGGATAGTGGTCAGCACGGAAGCGATGATCATCTTCATAGGAGTTGGATTGAGCCGCCCCAGCGCGGTCCGAAGAAGCATAGCGCAATAGGACGAAAATCAGAATGTAGAAGAACCGCTGTCGACAGCACCGGCGCGGATTTGAGGGATTCCATGCGCCGCGCCCGCGGTTCGAACCTCAGCGCAAGCCGGACCAGTCGTCGGCAACGATAATCGAATCGCTGGGATTGGCCGTGTCGTACTTCACGCTGGCAGGCTGGCCGGCAACCAGCCGATCGAACTGAATCTGCCCTTCCAGCCCGGTAATGTCCTGCGCCGTATGATACGTGACGCCTGAAATCGCATAACTGTAGGAAACCAGATGGCGCGGGCCCGGATCAGCGAGGGGACGCGCGCTTTTGCCGAATAATCCCTTGCGCGCTTCCTTCGATTCCGGCGGATGCTCGATGAGCTCGACCACCTGTCCCTCCGCGATCCGGCCAATCTGGTTCAGATGCAGCCGGCGCTTGCGTTCAGCTTCATAAGGATTCACGGCTGGGCGAAAAAAGGCGTAAGCGATCATGGCCAGCGCGGCGACGGCCGCACCTCCCATGGTCAAGAGCAGTTTCCAGTCAGCGAGCAAGGCTTGCAAAGAGCGGGCTCCGTAACCTCAAGCAGTTGGAATTTGGATGAGCGCTGGAGCGGAAGAGAACACGTCGGTCCCCCCACTGCCCCACTCCTTCGTATTCTACCGAATCGCCGCGTGCTGGGTGAAACTACGCTTGCGGGGCGTGCACCGGATTGCGCAACACGCCAACACCGGCCACGCTGACCTCCACGGTGTCGCCTGCCGCGAGCGGGCCGACTCCCGCGGGTGTTCCGGTGGCGATGACGTCGCCGGGCAGCAGCGTCATCATGCGGGAAATCCAGCGAACCAGGAAAGCCGGCGGGTAGAGCATTAAGGAGGTGCTGGCAGATTGACGGCGCTCGCCATTGACGTGCGTCTCGACCAGCAAATTCGACGGGTCGAGATCAGTTTCGATGTGCGGGCCGATGGGGCAGAAAGTATCGAAGCCCTTGGCGCGAGTGAACTGCACGTCGGTTTTCTGCAGGTCGCGCGCGGTGACATCGTTGAGACAGGTGTAACCCAGAACGCTGGCAAGCGCGTCGTCGGTATCGCGAAGATGCGCGCATTTGCGGCCGATGACCATGGCCAGTTCGCCTTCGTGCTCCACGCGCTGGGAATAGGCCGTCAACAGGATCGGCTCCTGCGGACCGATAATCGACGACGGGGGCTTGAGAAAAATCAGCGGCTCCTTTGGCAATTCGTTGCCGAGCTCCGCCGCATGCGCGGCGTAATTTCGGCCCACGCAAACAATCTTGGATGGCTGAACCGGAGCGAAGAAGTGCACATCGGATAGTCGTGAGGACCGCGCCCCACGCGTCCACGAGCCCCACGGCGCGCCGGAAATCTCGACTACCTCTCTGTCTTCAATCAACCCGTAGAATGGCAATGCAGCCGGTTGTGAAGAAGCTTCGCGCACGGCATAGCGGCAGAATTTCATCAGCGGTCAGCTCGCACGATGATTGGGATGAGAGGCGTCCGCCGCGCGCGCCCTCCAGATGGTGCCACCAATCCACACAAGAGTCGCAAAAATCATGTAGACCACCGCGCCAATCATGAACACCTCGAACGTGCTGTGCCAATTACTGAGGTTGCGGAAGAATAGACACAAAACCCCATAGTACGAGCTGAAGAGTAGCCACGCTACGAGTCCCGAAGCCAGCAAATGCCCGGGCAGGCTCAGGAATCGAAGAATGGGAACCAGCGCGACGAGCACTAGAAGCGCGGCGGCAGCGGCATTCCGTCCCACCGCCAGGCGTTCGAGCGTCGGCACGCGGTTGGCAACGAAGAGCCAAGCCGTGAAAACCAACGCCAGGCACACCGCGGTGTACACGCCGATTCGAACCGCCGCGTTGCGAAAAACGTGGAACCAACGGTAACCGGGTAAATGCGCTCGTACCGACATCCGCTGCTGGGCTCCCAAGATGCCAGCGATGGGTCCAACCCGGAACTACGATGGTGGCGTGACCTCGATCGCAACGGGGACGCTCCCCGCGCTTTCATTTCCCGCGCGATCGACAGCCGTCACGCTGTACCAATAGCGGTGACCGGGCTCTACAGACGTATCACGAATGGCAGGCGTCGGCAACAATTCAGGATTAAGAGCTTGCCCCCTGGCGCCTTCCTGCTCACTCCTATAGACGCGGTAGCCGGCCAAATCGGTTTCAAGACTGATGGACCAGGAGAGATCGACCACCAGCGATCCAGAAGTCGCCCCGGGAAGCACTGCCGCAACTAGCCCTTGCGGTGCTGCCGGCGGAAAAGTGTCGAGAGGAGTGACTGTCACCGGTTGAGACTCGGAAGACTCTAGTTCACCGCCCTCCACTTGAATCACGCTTCGGACAATGTAGATGTATGTCTGGTCGAAACTAAATGAAGTGTCGTTGTAACTGTTCGTCTCGGATGAGGCAAGCGGCGAAGCAGGTGATTCGCCCTTCTTCCGCGGTAGCCCTTGCGCGGAAGACGAAACTGCAACGGGATTGCTTTCCGAACGGTAAATCCGATAACCCGTCACTCCGGAGAGAGGGTCGCCCGCGGAAGTGCGCGCCGGCGCCGGCCAGCTTAGTTCGACGGCGGATTCCGTGACGCGGGCTTTGATGGAGGCAATACGCTCAGGAACGGGAAACACGCGCACGGACACGACGTTCGAATCGGCGGAAGCACGTTTCTGGGAAGCCCGCGTTCGAACAAGGTAAGCGACCGTGCCCCCAGCACGCGCTTTGGTTTCCTCCGGCGCGATCGGATCGGTGAATCGCACGTGGCCATCGGAGCGATAGTTGTCCACCAATGCGCCGGGAATTGTGTCAACAACTCGAAACGTCTTGTAATCAGGTGACCCGGTCGGCTGCAAGGCTCCGCGAAGTACTTCGACCGCGGGAGGCGAAGCTAGTTTGGCACCGCCTACTGCACTCGACGGCAGGGTGAAGGACAATTGCACGCCATCGCCGTCTTGGCGAGCCGTCAAATCCACGACAGCCACGGGAACAACGGGAGCGGGCGGCGTGGGCTCGCCCGGCGCGCCGCATGCTGGCAGGAAAATGGAAAATAGAAAAAGGAAAATGGAGAGGAGTGCCGCGGGCCGCTTTCGAATGTGGAATCCCGTCCCTTTTCTGTTTTCCATTTTCCAGTTTCAGGAATTACAGAATGTAGCGGCTCAAATCCTGATTCTTGACGATGTCCGCAAGCTGCTTGGTGACGTACGCGGCGTCCACCTTCACATTCTTTTTCTTGAGGTCGGGCGCTTCGAACGAAATTTCATCGAGAACTTTTTCAAGAATCGTGTGCAGCCGCCGCGCGCCGATGTTTTCCGTCTGTTCGTTAACGCTGGTGGCGAAGCGCGCCACCGCTGCAACGGCGTCCTCGGTGATGTTCAACTTGACGCCTTCCGTTTCCAGTAGTGCAACATACTGCTTGATCAGCGCGTTCTTCGGCTCGGTCAGAATTCGAATGAAATCCTCTTCCTTTAGCGATTGCAGTTCCACGCGAATCGGCAATCGCCCTTGCAGCTCCGGAATCAAGTCGGACGGCTTGCTGACGTGAAACGCGCCCGCTGCGATAAAAAGTATGTGATCGGTGCGGATCATCCCGTAGCGCGTGTTGACGGTAGTGCCTTCGATGATCGGCAGAATGTCCCGTTGCACGCCCTCGCGCGAAACATCCGGACCGTGTCCGGACTCGCGCCCCGCGACTTTGTCAATTTCATCGATAAAAATTATGCCCATCTGCTCCGCGCGTTCGACAGCCACGCGCGTCACCTGGTCCATATCAAGAAGTTTGTTCTCTTCCTCCTGAATCAGGTATTCGAACGCGTCCGCCACGCTCATCTTGCGTTTTTTCTTCTGCTGTCCAAACATGCCGGAGAACATGTCCTGCAGTTTGCCGACGTCCATCTCGTCGACGCCTTGATTCGAGACAATCTCAAAAGAAGGCATGGCGCGTTCCCGGACTTCCAGATCCACCATGCGCTGGTCCAGCTTGCCTTCGCGGAGCTGCGCGCGAAGCTTCTCTCGCGTGCGCATCGTCTGTTCGCGCTGCGCAGCTGCATCCGCTTCCAGAGTACCCGGTGCGGGTGGCGGAGGTGGAGGCAGCAGGAGGTCGAGCACGCGTTCTTCCGCCGCCTGCTCGGCGCGATCGGCGACTTCGTCCAGCTTCTCCTCGCGAATCATGTCGATGGAAGTCTCCACAAGGTCGCGCACCATGGACTCGACGTCGCGTCCCACGTAACCCACTTCGGTGTACTTGGAAGCCTCGACTTTGACGAACGGGCATCCCGCCAGCCGCGCAAGCCGCCGCGCAATTTCCGTTTTCCCCACGCCCGTTGGCCCAATCATCAGGATGTTCTTCGGCAAAACATCTTCGGCGATTTCCGGTGGAAGTTTCTGCCGCCGCACGCGATTACGCAGCGCCACGGCCACCGCGCGCTTCGCCGCTCCCTGCCCGACAATATATTTGTCCAGCTCCAGCACGATTTCGCGCGGCGTCATGTCGTCCAGCGCAGGGAGCAGTTCCTCGCTTACGGCGGGTGGTTCGCCGTTGCCGCCGGGCAGAAAGATCAATTCTTTTTCTGGCTTGTTGGACATGTGTTGCTCAATTCCTTTGATGCGTGAAAACCGTTTGGCGTGCTTTCACGTCTGACCCCTAAAGCTCTTCGACTGTAAAATTCGCGTTGGTGTAAATGCAAATCTCGCTGGCAATGCGCATCGCCTCCATGGCCAGATCTTTGGCGGCAAGCTTGGAATGTTTCAGCAGTGCGCGCGCAGCGGACAGCGCGTAGGTCCCGCCGGAGCCGATGGCCACCAGCCCGTCGTCCGGCTCAATGACGTCGCCGTTGCCGGAAAGTATGAACGTGCCCTTGGTGTCGGCCACAATGAGCAAAGCTTCCAGATGACGCAGCGCGCGGTCCTTGCGCCACTCCTTGGCCAACTCAACTGCCGCTTTTTGCAGGTTCCCAGAGAACTCCTGGAGCTTGCCTTCGAAGCGTTCGAACAGCGTGATGGCATCGGCCGTTGAGCCGGCAAATCCCGCTACCACCTTGTCGTTGTAGAGGCGTCGCGTCTTGCGAGCGGTGTGCTTCATCACATGATCGCCCATGGTCACTTGGCCATCGGCGATCAGCACGACTTTGCCCTCTTTGCGCACGCACAACACCGTCGTGCCGTGCATCGGCGTGCTTCCCCGGCTATCCCGCATCCGGCTATTATACCGCCCCGAGAGTCCGAGTGCCAAAATCCAGCAAGTATGAGGGGCTACTGCGGAGGGCCGTAGAGTGAAGCGAGGAATTGCCGGAATTCTTTTTGCAGCAAAAGTTTCTGAAAAGAATCATCCACGCGCGCATCCGGAAAACTTTCCCCAGGGATCCTGTTCTCGCGCCGTTCGAACGCCAGCTTCATATAATTCTCCGTGTCCGGCAGATCGCCCTTCTCCGCCGCAACGCACGCCAGGTTGTAGTAGAAGAGCGGATACTCCGGATCTTTCGAAACTCCGTACATGAGCGCCTCGCGCGCACTGGTCAAGTCATGTGTAATCCCGTAAGCCATGCTGAGGTTGTCGATCAACGCGCGCCACAGGTTCTTGTCCAGCGTGGGCGTATTCTTTTCGATTTCAAGCGCCCTCCGGTAAGGCGCGATCGCTTCGCGGTATTGATGCGCAAGAAAATAGCGGCTGCCTTCCTGAAAAAGCTTCAAGCTGTTGCCCGCAGGAACGGGCGCGTCCGAGGCTTCCCACGGCACGAAGTGAAACGATTGTAGAAGCGCGTCGAACAGCGGTTGATCAGCGGCCTTGAAAAATACCTTGGAGACGTGAATGTCCACGAAGACTTCGTCTTTGATGAGGCAGACAAAAGTATTCTTCTGGTTCGTGGGCACGCCATCGGCTTCAGGCAGTGTGAATTCCAGAATCTGCATCTCTCCGCTCTGGCGATAGTTCACTCCTTTCAACCCGTCCGCGGCCAGGGAAGAATTGTGCTTCTCTTTTTCTTCGAGAGAGTGTTTGCATTCGGCTGGCCCTGCCGGCCCCTTCGCTGCCTCCAGGTAAATGGAAACGACCACTCGGGTCTTGGCATTCTCCGCAAGAAAGTAACGCCGCCCATCCGCCTGTATCTCATTGGCCTTCGTCGCAAACTCCGTTCCGTCCAGTTCCAAAGCCCAGTGCTTTCCCGGCAGCCAGACGCCCAGTTTTCCGCCGCCCGGCGCATCTTGCGCGGCGGCTGTTCCGGCTGAGAGCAAAACAAGAGTCAAGCTGCCCAAGAAAGTGTTTTTCATGCGAGTCTCCGGCGGAGATACCCGTCAATTCAATCTACGCTGCAAGATGCAAACAACGGGGAATCAGGAGACTTCGCTTATCGAATTGAGAAACATCCTTAGGAGGGCGGGCCAGTCCGGCGCAAAATTTCTCTTACTGGGAGATTTCATGGAAGGAGAGAATCTTGTAATTGACGAGCGGCAAGGCCGCTTTGACCCAGCAGCTGTTGTACCAGTAGCCGTGGTTGTAATCGCTTGAGCTTGGAATATCAAAAGTTACAGGGTGCAAGCTGCTGTACAGATTTAGACCGTTGTTACGCGTCCTCGCAATCAAGATTGCGCCATCGACTTCGCCGAATCCGGTCGAAGAAAGAAACATATGCCCTTGTCCAATGACGAGGATCACGCCATTCCATGACACATTCCCGCCCATCGTGAGATCGCCCGTCACCACCAGGAGGCCGTAACCGTTCAAATTGCCGGAGAGCGTCAGATCTCCATTCACGACCGTGGTCACCATTCTGGTTGGCGTACCATAGTCCGGCAACGAATTGAGGGGGCCACTGAGGACGTGATCGGCTACACCGGCCGCGCTCAGCGTTTGAACCAGCCCCGGGGGCGAAACGTTGTCCAGAGAACTGACTGTTTGAAGCGCAGGGATGAGCGAGCCACTGATGTTGCCAATAGAGGGATTGGTGGGTTGAGGAAAGTTGCTGACGTAGTGGTCATAGTGGTAGAGATTGGGAGAAGTCGAATACGGCGGAATTCCGTTCGTGACGTCGGTAACAGACGTGTTGCTGGTTACTCCAATAGCCGGCTTGGGGCCCTCCGCCGACGCGGGCGGACAATTCCCGCCGTGCTGCTGGTCTATGCCGCTCATCCAAAAATTAGAACTATCGGAAGAGCCGAAAAGCCCGATCGGACCGTCCAAGGTGACTGCTGCGGGAAAACTCAAGTCCAGGCTGCTGCGCGCCACAAGATATTGCAAGAGCTTTTGGCTGCCATTGGGCAAGACCGCAAATGAGGTGATCTCCAGAACCTGTGACCCGGTATTGCTGATATTCAGTCGGGTGCCGTCGTAGAAAACCGGGGTCGTGGGATCCTTCACGCCGTCGAACGGCGTAACGTCAAGATTAAGAGATTTCTCCGAGACCGCATTGATGCGCACCCATTTGTACAGCGGCCCCTGAACCCCCGCGACCGTGGAAAGCGAGGCCGTGCTTGGCGAGGGGTTGGGAAGCGCGAACCCGCTGCTACCGAACTCCGGATTGAATTGGGTGTCCGGATATAAGGAAGCCGGATCCCAGGGCGCGACGATTTCACCTCCCACAGGATTGATGATGTAGATAGGGCTTCCGACCGCGAGAGGTGTTCCAGGGGGAGGAAGAAAGCCCGGAGCAGTGGTGGAGAAGGAATTGGAATTCTTCACTGCCAGCCGGCCGCGTCCCTCCTCCAAGCCGGCCAGAGCCGCATAGTACACTGCCGTAGCGTTGCGATAGTTGCCGGCGAGGGCAGATTCCGTACCGGCGGAAACAATCAAAGCGATGGCAATCACACTGATCAGCAATAAGATGAAGATGGCAATCAGCAGGGCGATTCCTCCATCCGATTGCCGTTTTCGAATTGTACTGGCCGCTTTCAACGGATTTCGCTTTTCCTTATTGATTGGGATTCACGCGGCGGCCACGTCCTATCAATTGTACAAGACGAGGCAATCCGGTGGTGGCATCCGGTGTCGGTGCCGCAACGATCAGCGTGATGACAACGTCGCGGATGTTCGCCGGTGCATTGTCCGCGCCCGCCGAAGGACACACCGGGGCTGGATATTGCGGCAGTGTCGGTGTGTCGCAAATGTACGTAAAGAGGGGCACGGGAGTTCCGCCCGGGAACATGCCGGGATATACCGCCTGATATTGCGCGATCTGCGCGGGTGACGCGTTGTTCACAACGTTCTGGACAAACGGCGCAAAGAAAGTTGCCGAGTCCACCGCCGGGTCATGTCCCGTCTGCTTTAGAGCCACGCCGCGCAGGAGAGTGGAAGTAGCGGGGTCCAATTTGTAACGAATCCACTGCACTGGTGCACCGGGATCCTGCGAATTGGTCTCCACAATGACGTCGAAATCGCCCGGAGTAATGCACGAACCCTCGATCGTGCAGGGGTTTGGAATTGTGTAGCCCGGGCTCCAGGCAAAAGGCGTGCTGGCGGATGCTGTGGGATTGCTGGCATCAAAAAAAGTTGCCGGCGGATATCCCGCATTGTTGACGTCGCGCACAATTTGATCCAACCCCAGCCGCGCTTCCTGGAACGATGTAAGCACTTGCGATTCGGTCCGGGAATGCTGTTGCGATGTGGCCAGAAGCGTGAACGCCGCGCCGCTAACGATCAGAAAGATCCCCAGCGCCGTCAGCAACTCAAGGAGCGTAAAACCCTTCTGCGCTTGTCTGGGAGAAGCCCTGCTCATTTTTGCACCACGGAATCGAGCGTGATGGGCTGGAAATAACCAGTGCCAGCAGACTGGCGAGCTCCGAGGATGAAGCGTTTTGCGGAGGCCGTCGAGCCGTCGCCGGTAATGATCACGGCCCAACGAATATCATAGGCCACGCCGTTACCGTCCGGAGGAGAGTCGCAGTGGTATCCGGGAAACTTTGCGGCGTTGAAATCGATGACTGGCTGATTGTTCAGCATGATGACCACGGAAGGGTCCGGGAGAACTTGATTCGGCTGTGTGGGATCACCAAGCGAGCATCCGAGGGCGCAGGGAGTACCTGCCACATCGGTGAAAGAAGTCGCGGTAAGCGGCTGATCGAGAAATTGGTCGAGCTGGCGTTGCGCAAGAACCAGGGCAGAGGAGTCCATGCGGTTGCGGTAGTTGAGGAGAATCGTCGCCGGCACGAGCTGCGCAATTGCCACCAGACCAACAAGCAGGATGATGGTCGCGAACATCATCTCCAGAAGGCTGAAACCTTGCTGGCGTCTGCGTCGTTTTGTGATTGCGGATGGCATTGCCGTTTCGTGTGTTCACACCCCTCTAGCCAACTCGCTGCCAGGGGCCATTCATCGGAGCCGTCCAAATCTGCACCGCGCCCGAAGGCAGCAAGATCACCGCGCGATACCCATATTCAGGATTTGTGACGCTACCAAGATAAAAGACATCGACGTTGGTGGATACGGCACCGCCCAGGCTTTGTCGAATCGCTCCGCGCGCATCAAACGTTACCGAGCCAGGATTGCCCGACAAAGTCGTTAACGTCGCCCCATTCAAAGTTGCGGTGATCGCCGCCGTATTTGGCGGCGCACCCGCGGGTAGCAGCGCCGCAAAGCTGCCAATCACTTGCTGCTTCTCAGCTGCGTCGACGGTCCCGTTTGCGTTGGAATCGACTCCGATGATCCAGCCAATCCCGCTCGGTTGCATGAGGAAATTAATTTGCTTGTTTTGACGAACAGCCTCAAAGCGGGTGTATTTGAGCATGTCTGACAGCCGGCCGGCGGCATCGTTGAGTTGGTAGGTTCGGAACGAGTTCATCAGCGATGGAATAGCGATGGCCGTCAGGATAAGCATCACGGTCAGGGAGACCGCAAGCTCCACCATGCTGAAACCGCTGTTGCGGCTTCGTCGAGTGCCCGAAAGTGTTGCACTCCGTCCCAAGGTGGTTTCCTCGTCCGGACACAGGACCGGCAATCTAGCCTAAACCGGTAGTCCAAACCCAATTTTGTTGCAGTTGCGTGGCCGGGGACGGCTCCTCGCAAACACCGCTAAACATTGTACTTTCTTGCCGTAAACAGTTACATCTTATTATAGGCATCAAATCATGAGAAGAAATGTAACATTTTGAAACACGGGACGGTAAACCCTGCGGTCCCCAGTTACTTCACTCCGTAGTAACTTATGCCTGCGCTGTCCTTGTCTTCATGGGCAGCGCTGGAAGCGCTTCAATTTCAGCTTAACCTCGCGCCCAAGGCGCAGGCGTTGCGGTGCGCGAGGGGATCGACGGAGATGGATCGCGAGTCCATTTCCTAGTTCTTGTTTTTCTTCAGGAGTTCCGCGGAAGCGCCTTTTTTCAAGGACTCCTTGGAGAAAAGAGCGTCAGGAAAACCGGGATTAAATCTGCAGGAACTGTAGAAGAATTGCGAGACGCGGCGGCCATTGTGTTCGCGCGAAACCTGCAGCGGCGTCCACACGCTGTCCCGCAACTGATAATTCGTATAGATGACGACGTCTTCGTCGACTTGCTGGGTCTCTTCGTTTTTGGTGATGACCATGGCGCGCACGAGGAGATGCGTGGATCGGTCAACGGCGAGACGGAAGGTGCGCTGATCGCGATCGACGAGCTCGACCCAATCCACCTGTTTGAGGTCCACGGTGTCGCTGCCGCCGAAGCGAATGGACATTCCTTCTTCGTTGAGGCGAAGGTGGAGAAGATTGTCAATGCTGCGCATGACCTGTTCGTGGAACTCACTGATTGCGGATGCGGGGACTTCGCTGACGCCGCTGCGGTCGAAAGTCCAGCCCTGATCGCCGTTATAAAGTGTGATGACGACTCCGCCGTGAGCAAAATCCATTCCGTCAATGCCGACCAAAAAAGGAAGAATGGTATTGCGGCCCTTGCCGACGAATTCCGTGCGGGCTTTGTCGGGAAAGCGGCGGTCATCGATAAAGTCGATGTAACCCATAAGCGCGCCATTGTGGCCGAAAATCGCGCGGCGGCCTTCGCATTGGCTTTCGCGGACTTGCGTGTAACCGGGGCCGCCGAAACCGTTAATCAAATCGGCGAGAATCTGTTTGCCCTTGGCGAGGCTCTGTTCCGGCATCATCGTGTCGGCGCGTTGACGTGTTGCCGCGCGCGGCGCCAGAGCCACAGCAGTGGCAAAAATCAAGAGCGCGATGGGGGCAAACTTTAGCCGCACAAAATCGCTCCTCCATTTACATTGATGATTTCGCCAGTCATGAAGTTGGCCAGGTCGGAAGCGGCAAAGAGGATGGGCCCGGCAATTTCTTCGGCCGTGGCGGCGCGGCCGAGCGGAATCACGGTGGCGGCCATCTTTTGGCCGGCTTTCGTTTCGAGGACGGGATTGGACATATCGGTGGCGACCCAGCCGGGCGCAACGCAATTGACGAGAATATTGTGGCGAGCGAGCTCGGTGGCCAGGCCCTTGGTGAGGCTGATGATGCCGCCTTTCGACGCGCCATAGTGGGTGTGGAGGGATTCGCCGCGCTGGCCTGCGGTGGAGCTGATGGGAATGATCTTGCCGGATTTTTGCTTGATCATTTGTGGGACGGCAAAGTGTATGACGGAATAGACGCTCTTGAGGTTGATGCGCATCATATCGTCCCACTGCTTTTCGGTCATCTTCTCAATGGGAGCATCATCCTGGTTCCAGACGCCGGCGTTGGCGACAAGAATGTCCAATCGGCCGAGGCGCGCGATGCAGTGGTCGACTAGCTTGCGGTTGTCATCATGCTTGCCGACATCGGCTTTGAAGGCTTCGACGCGCGTGCCGTGCTTGCCGGCTTCCTGCTGGACTTGCGCTGCGGCATCCTTGGCTTTGACATAGTTGAAGACCACATCGGCGCCGGCCTGCGCGAAGAGTTTTACGGCCGCCGCGCCGATGCCGCGTGAACCGCCGGTGATGAGTGCCGCCTTGCCTGCCAGTGAAATCATGGAACCCCCGAATGTAGAAACTAGAAAATCGAAATTAGAAAAGCGAAAGCCCTTACGATTTCTGCGCGACGGCTGCGCGTGCGTTACGGGCAGCGGCGATAAAATCGCTGAACAGACACTCGGACAACGCGTCGCCAAACATACGTTCCGGGTGCCACTGGACACCGACTACCCAGTTTGAGTCGCCATTCCATTCGACGGCTTCGACGGTTCCATCGTTTGCACGCGAAGTGACGCGTAGATTCTTTCCCGGTTTCTCGACGGCCTGGTGATGTGAACTGTTAATGCTGGCTTCTGTGCACCCGGCAATTTTTTCGAGGCGGCTGCCAGACTCAAATTTGGCGCGGTGTATGGGATCCTCTTTAGCCTCCGGCGTGAAGTCTTTTTTGCTATGCGGAGTCACGGTGCCGGTCTCGGCGCGAAGATCCTGGATGAGCGTGCCGCCGAGGTAGACGTTTAACAGCTGGCAGCCATAGCAGATGGCCAGAACGGGCTTTTTTTCGGCGAAAGCGTGCTGGAGGATGGCGCGATCGGTTTCTTCGCGAGGAAGATCGGCGGGGGCGGAGAGGCCGCGATTGACGGCGCCGTATTTGCGGGGCTCGACATCGGAGGGGCTGCCGGGAAGCACGAAGGCGTCGAGGGTCGGCAAGAGGCGCTGCAGGTCGGCGGGATGGTTCAGAGAAAGCAGGACGGGCTCGCCGCCGACTTTGCGCACCGCGTCCTCGTAGTTCTGAATCTTGGGGCGATTGTCCCGGGCTTCTTCCTGGGAAGTGCGCCAGGGTATGCCGACACGGGGGCGGTGTGCCGTGCTCAATTGGGTGTCAGCGGGGATCATGGAACACTAAATCGTAGCATCCGGGCGGGAGGGCGGCAACCGGAGGAAAAGCGACCTGTGGAAAGACGCCCGAGATTGCGGCTGAAGGGTAGAGCATCGAACGTCGAAAAACGAGGGGCCTACCCCCCGGGTTTTTGTAAGTGTTGCAGTCGAGTTGAAGCGCTGCACAACCTGGCAAGAAATCAGGCCTGGAGGGAACAATGGCGAAGCCTGGTCGACCCGTCAGCGGTCACTCGGAGCGGAGGGCTTGGATGACGTCGATGCGGGCGGCGCGGGCGGCTGGGAGCATGGAGGCGATGACGGCGGCGGCGAGCAGGACCAGGGCGGAGAGGACTATGGGCAAGGCGCCGGGCATCTTCACTTCGAAGAAATAGCTGGCGGCCAAACGGGCGGCGACGAACCCGAATGCCGCGCCTGCGAGGACGCCGGCAGCGGCCATGACGGCGCCTTCGGCGATGACACCTTTCAGGAGACTCTGCGGCTGCGATCCAAGCGCGAGGCGAATGCCGAATTCGCGGGTGCGCGAGCTGACGGAAAACGCCAGCACGGCTGCAACGCCAACCAACGCGATCACCAACGCGACTGCCGCAAACACGCTGAACACCAGCGAGTTCAAACGGTCCGGTGTGAGCACCTCCGCGCGGACGTCCTCGAGAGTGGCGGCATGCTCAACGGGCTGTTCGGCGGACATGCCACGGATAAGGCGCGTGACCGGCGTGACGAGCGAATAAGGATTTCCATCGGTGTGAATGAAAAGGCGGCCGCCAAAGATGGGACCCTCTTCAAAGGAGCTATAGATCGTGACGACGGGTCCAGGAATGAGGTGTTCGTCGTCGATATCGGCAGTGACGCCGATGATGCGATGTGGCGCTCCGTTAATCCCGGAGGCGAGTCTCAGCACGGGATCGGTCCAATAGACGTGGCGATTGACGGCATCTTGATTGGGGAACATGCGCTTTGCCAGAGTTTCACTGACGATGGCGACCGGCTCCTTGCTTTGGCCGTCGAGACCGTCCAAATCGCGGCCGGCGATGATGGGAACACCAAGCGAGGCAAAAAATCCGGGAGAAACGATGCGCATTTGCGCGCGAGGGTCCTCTTCGCCAGCGGCATGTACATGACCGTCGGCGGAGAATTGGAAGCCGAAACCGCCATCGCGCCAGGGAACAACCATGCCGAAAGCGGTCTTGCTGACGCCTGGCAGCGCATCAATGCGACGAATCGATTCCTTGTAGAAATCGACCACTTGCTGAGGTGTTTTTCCGTAGGACATAACGGGAACGTTGACCGTAAGGACGTGGCGCGTGTCGAGACCGGTCTGCGCCGTTTGCAGCGCGATCAGCGTAGTGATCACGGTACTTGCGCCAACCAGCAGCACGAAGGATGCAGCGATTTGTATCACCGCGAAGACGCGCTGGCGGCGGCTGGTGCTGCCGGTGATGCGGACGCTGCCGCTCGACAGGTTGAGGCCATTGGACGTGCCGGCCGACGGCAAGCGGGGGACAAACGCCAAAATCACCGCGGCCACGATGGCCAGCGCCGCTCCGACCCAGAGCAGGCTGGAATCGACAGTCAAATCGAGCGCACGGACTGAGAAGCGTGAGGCGTAGCGAGCCAGGATGGCCACCAGCGGCTGGGCGCTCCATACACCGACGGCGGCGCCAGCGCCGCAGAGCAGAAGGCTTTCGGCCAGGAGCATCCGCCGTAGCGCGCCTGTGCTTGCGCCGAGCGCCGCGCGAACGGCCAGCTCGCCTTCGCGGCGAACCGTGCGTGTGAGAATCAGGTTGGCGACGTTGGAACACGCGATGATGAAGACCAGCGCTGATGCTGCGAGCAGAACCAGCAGCACGGTCCGGGCCCCTGAGGTGATCTGGTCGCGAAGCAGCTTGGCTCCGATCTGGTAGTTCGCTTTTGGCGAATAGT
>Ga0210384_10001735_pt1 | contig 28482 bp, 38 predicted proteins | sample IncBWH2MmetaG_FD_160574 | JGI IMG/M metagenome (GOLD analysis project Ga0210384, IMG submission 160574) | Forest soil microbial communities from Barre Woods Harvard Forest LTER site, Petersham, Massachusetts, United States - Inc-BW-H-2-M | ecosystem: Environmental > Terrestrial > Soil >...
GTGCAATCTCAAGCAGATCAAGATATGTCTGGTGAAGATAGATTTAAGTTAGGAAGAATTGCTAGTAAGATTGCTGATACTAAGGAACTCAGTGTGGATGAACTTGCATCCGTTAAAGAACGGGTAGGTAAGTTTTACATGCCTACTGTTGTATACAAGGTTTGGTCTATACTAGACCCAGTAGGGACTAATGAAACCAAACAATAAATGTTCTTTCTGTGAAGCAACGCGTCAATTAATTAAAAATATATTTTGGCTTCCTAAAGGAACGCCCAATCCAATAAAGAAGAAAACTAATGGATTTAGCAAAAGCAAACAATGATAGATGGCTTAAAGTTAGTATTAATCCTAATAAGCTTAATGCTTTTGCCAATGCTGCTCGTAGGCTTACTGATCCTACTGCGGTAGCTCGGTATAAGTCTGTAGAAGCTAAGACTGGTGTACCCTGGTGGTTCATTGCCGTCGTTCACGAACGTGAAGCTTCTCAGAAGTGGAATACGCAATTAGGACAAGGTGATCCTCTTAATAGGAAGTCTATTCATGTTCCTAAAGGTAGAGGTCCGTTTAATACTTGGGAAGAAGGAGCTATTGACGCTCTAGTCAACTGTGCTCCTTATGCAGCCAGACAAAAGGACTGGTCTATAGGTGCTGCTCTAGCTATGCTAGAGAAGTATAACGGATTAGGTTATGCTAATAAAGGCAGACCTTCTCCGTACATATGGGCAGGTACTAATCAGTATGTCTCTGGTAAGTATGTAGCAGATGGTAAGTACGATCCTAATGCTGTGGATACACAGTTGGGTTGTGCAGGCTTACTTAAGGCTATGAAAGTCTTTGATGGGCAGATTGGTGCAGAGCATGGTGCCGCAGGCGGTGCTGTAGTTGCTGGTGCTGCCGCTGCTTCGCAATACCCCCATCTAGCTATCTATATAATCGCAGGCGCTGTTGTAATTGCAATAGGTGCCTTCATACTAATTAAATACCTTAGGAAAGGAAAATAAATGAGTATTATACTCGCTGTTGTACAGGCAGCTAAACCTGCTGTTCAAGCTGTGGTTCCCTTTGTACCTACTCCAATGCAACATGTAGTTCAGTTCCCACAAATGTGGCTGGCCTTCTGGGCATGGGCTGTTGGTCTTCTCAGCGGTGGCGCTCTAATGGGCTGGTTTCGCAACCGTGGCGTTAAAGGCATGGTTGTCGATGTCCAAAGAGATGTTAGTACAATTAAAGATAAAGTCCAGGCTATAACTGAACCTACTAAAGTTACGCCAGTTCCGGTGACTAATGTTACAGTCACTTAAGACTTTTTGTAAGCATTCTGTTACTGTTGCTTGGGGATATGCTCAAATAGCTGGCGGAGCAATAGTAGCAGGTCTACACTCCGCAGGTTCTTACGCAGGTGAAATTACTTCAAATCCTGATGTGAAGGAAGCTCTTACTCAATTCAATTCAATTCCTAAGTGGATTATTCCTGCGCTAATTGTGTTTGGGTATGTCACTGTATCTGCGCGTATTCGTACACTTAACCCTGTTCAGGTGATTAACAATAAACCTGTTCCTGGAAAGAAGGTAAAACGATGAGTGGTTTCTCTGTAACTGAACTTAAGGTCTCATCTTCTGATGGACATAACTTTGTCTTGCTAGAAGCTTTTACCTACACGACTAAAGATGGAACGGTCATCGAAGTCCCTGTTGGGACTACATCCGATGGTGCTTCTACTCCTAAGACTCTGTGGTCTACAATACCTCCATTCGGTACGTATTGGATGGCAGCGTATTTACATGATTACTTGTATAGGAATAGTAAGTATCCTAAAAACTTCTGTGATAACGTTTTGTATGAAGCCATGTGTACTTTAATGGTTCCTGCCTATGAAGCTAAAGTTATCTACGAAGGAGTGGCTTTAGCTGGTCAGTATTCTTTTGATAAAGATAGGCAATAATGTTTGCTTGGTTACCAATCATAGGACCTATTATCCAAGGTGTAGTCTCTATCTTCAACAAGTTTCAAGACGTTAAGATAGTACAGTATCAGACGGATGCAGATAAGTATAAAGCTGGTGCAGAAGCTAGCTCTCAGATAATTCAAGCTACTGAGCATGATTATGGTGTTCAGCTTACCAGAGACCTAGTTATCTTCCCTGTGGGCGTATGGACAGCTCTTATAAGCTGGGATACCATCATAGCTCTTAGGTATCCTGATCTTATGTTTCATGTAGCACCTTATCCTCAGAGTTTATCTTTCTTACCTTACGCTGTTCTAACCTTCTTGTTAGGAACAGTAGCAGTTACTAGTTGGAAACGTTAATGTCTTGGTTCTGTCCTAAATGTAGTTTTACTAACCCAGACTCACTCTCAAATTGTTGGAGATGTGAAGCTCCTAAGCCTAAGGATACGAAGTAGTGGCTGAGCCTAATTTACTTTCTATGACACAAAACATTTTGTCCGCCATGTCGTCGGACGAAGTGAACAGTATCTTCGATACCACAGAGAGTCTTCAAGTAGCCACGATCATACAGAACAAATACTATGATATGCTGGCTAGGGGAGACTTAACTGAGTTCCAACAGTTAATTCAATTAGATCCTTCTAACAGTGTCCTACAACCTACTCTGATGTATGTCCCTGATGCTGTATCTTCTATTACTTGGGTTCAGTATTATGATACTAATCCTTTAGATAGTACCAGCTTACAGTCAGGTCAGTTTGGTGCATTTGCTCATGGCCTTAATACTGATCTCGTCAGTACTCAGGCTTGGTCTACTACTTCACTTACTACAATCACAGTAGGCTTAGGGAGTAAGACATTCGTAGTTGCTTCTAGTTCTCTCCCTGTTCAAACAGGACAAGGGGTAGTCGCTGTATCCGGTACAGTTAATATGTTTGGTACAGTAACATCTTACTCAGGTACTAACTTAACTATCAACGTTACTAGTACAGCTGGCTCAGGTACCTTCAGCTCTTGGACTATTCAAACATCTGCTACTAACGCTATTCCTGGGTATAAAAACGTTGCAATCCTGTCACTAGATGACTTCTTAATGATTGTTAACAGATTTGATCCTACTCAGAATGATGTTCAATCCTTCAACTTTACTGAGACTATAAACGGTAAAACATTCAATATCCGGTATAAAACAGACCATCAACCTAAGTACTGTTGTGTCATAGGTAACTACTATGTCTTGTTTGATAGCTATGATCAAACTCAAGACAGCACTTTGCAAGCATCCAAGACTATGTGTTGGGGGCAGATGGTTCCCGACTTTAAGCTTACCGATACCTTTGTACCTGCTTTAGACGATCAACAGTTTCCTTTATTGATAAATGAAGCTAAGTCCTTAGCCTTCATGGAACTGAAGCAGATGCCTCATCCTAAGGCAGACCAAGAGATTAAACGTGGTTGGTCTTATATCCAGAAGAAGAAATCAGTGACTAATAAGCCTACTTACTTCGATCAGTTACCTAGCTTCGGTAGAACTCCTAGGACTGGAGGGTACTCAGCAGGTGATAATGTTTATAGATGGATGAGACAATCTTAATGCCTCTGGATGAAGGTTCTAAGAACGCTAAGACCGATAAGCAGTTAGTTCTACAGCCAATGGAAGGTAGGTCTACCCTCTCTTCTATGGGATTGACAGATAACCGTCTCTTCACTGGGGAAGTAGAGCTTCATGCAGTCATGGATGATGCTACTTGTCTCTGGAATATGAAGTATAGTAAGGGCATACCTCCACAAGCATTTAATCAACGTTTCACTAGCTTTAACAGACTACTCAGATTTGCTAAGGACTACTTTGCAAAAAGGAATGTAGAAATAATCAGAGTCATAGAATAGCCCGATGGCGATCTCCAAAGACATCCAAAACAATTTTATAGCCGGGCTCAAAACTGAGTATACCGGCTTAAATTATCCTGAGAATGCAGCTACTGATACTGCTAACTGTGTCTATTCTCTCATTGGGGATGTTGAGCGTAGAGGGGGTATTGACTATGAAGCTAATGCTTTCGTAAATAATAGTATCAGTGCTTCTAGTAGAGCAGTAAATAGTTACAAATGGAATAACGTTGGTGGCGATGGTTCTACTCAGATCGTAGCAGTTCAACTAGGAGCTACTATATATTTCTATATATCTAGTAATGCTACTATTGCTAATCCCTTATCAAAAACAAGTATCCTCTCTTCAGTAAACCTTGCTAGCTTTGTAGCTTCAGGTGGTTCCCTTGATGCTACTGTTGAGTGCCAGTTTACTGATGGTAATGGGTACTTATTTGTCTTTCATCCTAATTGTGATCCTATCTATTGTACTTATAGTGCAGGTACAGTTACTGCCAATCTAATAACTGTTCAGGTCAGAGACTTTACAGGTATTCCAGATAATTTACCAGCAACTAACAGACCTCCTACTCTTTCTCAAGAACATTTGTACAATTTGATAAACCAAGGTTGGGCAAGTACTAAAAGTAATTGGGCAGTCTCTTCTTCTACTTCACTTACAGTAGGAAGTGGGCTGTTAACTTGGACAACTACTCCTATTGGTCAAACTGTTTCTGTAGGAGATGTAGCTGCTATAAATGCATTTGTTGGTAGAGCTTTTGTAAATGTTATGAGCGGGGTGGTAAATAGTTATGCCGCTGGATCAGGAGTATTAGGTATTAATATCTCTTACATTAATCTTATTTATTTAGGATCTACATTTAACAACTGGACAATTACTTGTAACTCTTCTAGTAACATAAACACATTTCAAACAGCTGCTAATGCATATCCCTCCAACGCAGATGTATGGTGGGTATATAAGAATACCTCAGGTCTATTCTCTCCTTCTACCTTACTAGGTACGGTTCCTGTTTCAGGACCGGCTCCTCAAGGATCAGTAATTTTGAACGCTTTCAATCAGCAAAGGAACGGAGTTTACGGAGTAGAGCAAGTTACTTCGATAACTCCTATAACTACTACTGTTAGACCTAGGACTGGCTGTTGGTTTCAAGGTAGAGTTTGGTATTCCGGTGTAGATGGTTCTCAGGCTGCAACGGGAGATGCTCCCTTTACGACTTGGACAGAGAATATCTACTTTTCTCAAATTGCTACTGGGACCGAAGACTTTGGCCTATGTTATCAAACTAATGATCCTACCTCTCAAACTACATTTGATCTATTGCCTTCTGATGGAGGTATAATTGTTATTCAAGGGTCTGGTCCTATCTACAAGCTCTTCCCTGTTCAAAACGGTTTATTGGTATTCGCTGCTAACGGCATCTGGTTTATTACTGGCAGTACTGGTATTGGTTTTGCTGCTAATGATTATACTATTACTAAAGTATCTGGTGTCCAAAGCATTTGGGGAACATCATTCGTAAATGTCTTAGGTTGGCCTTACTTCTGGAATGCTGAAGGTATATATGCAGTTATGCCTGCTCAAGCAGGTCTTCAGGTAGAGAACCTTACTCTAGGGACTATCTTAACTTACTACCAGAACATTCCTTTGATTAGTAAGCAATATGCTAGAGGTGACTACGATCCTATCAACTATCAACTACAGTGGTGCTTCCGTAGTACTTCTGAAGCTGGGATAAGTAATAGGTATTCTTATGATACTATCCTAGTTCATAATTCAGTAGAGATCCGTCAAGGTGTAGGTAAAGCATTTTATCCTTATACTATCTCAACAGGTACTGCTACCAATAGTAAGACCTATCCGCATATTATGGGAATAAGGTTTGTCCAAGGTCCTGGAGGTTCTACTAACTCTCTCCCTTTGTTTAAGTATCTTGTCTCTTCTGTAGACGGAGTTACCTTTGCCGAAGAGAAGGACTTTACTAGGTACTTTGATTGGTTCTCTTTCGATAGTATTGGAAAAGACTATACTAGTTACTTCCTAGCTGGTTATAATCTTAAGCCTCAGTTACATCCTTACTTCGGTATGTATTCACAAGCTTATACGCGCTTCAGTCCATCCTTCTTGGTCATGTTCATACGCAATCCTACTTATGCTTACAAAGTAAACACGCTATGGGATTTCTCTAGTTCAGGCTCTTCTGGTAAGTGGTCTGCACAGCAGCAGATAACTTCTAAAGCAGCAGATACTAACTTTACTATGGTATCTAGGAGACATCGAGTTAGAGGTCATGGCTATTCAATGCAATTAAAAATAACTTCAGTCTCAGGACAGCCCTTCGATTTTATGGGTTGGTCAATCTGGGGCTCTACGCAGGATGCTCCGTAAATGGATCCTATCTCTCTCTCGTTTATGGCTATATCACTAGCTACCACTGGACTCGGAATGTTCGATAAGATGAAAGGGGCTAGTGCGCAGACTGCTGCCCAGGAACAAATGATCGGAGTAGAGCGTCAAGAGAATTCTCTGCGTAATCAGATTATGCACTTGACTGCTAATCGTGAGCAAATGCAGAACCTACGGAATGTTCAACGTGCTAGGTCCTTAGCTACCTCTAATGCGGTAAGTTCTGGGGCACAGTTTGGTTCTGGCCTTCAAGGAGGTTTAGGGCAAGTAGGTGGAGCAGGTAATACTAACGCTCTTAACTTAAGCCAAGATGTTCAAGGTGGAGATACTATGTTTGGCTTATCCAATGAGATGAGTGCAGCTAAGATAGCTTATGCTCAGGCTGGTGGTGACATCAATACAGGTACAGGTCTCATGCAGTTAGGACAAACTATTGGTCAGTATAATTCCCAACTGACCGGGCTGACTAAGCAAGGCATTGGAGCTTTGACTCCTAATGCTTTCCCAAGTAAAGGTTACTATGGATAATCCTGCTCAACGTATAGAGCCTACAGATCCTCAGACACAGCCTGCTGTTGCTATTGAACCTGAGCAGGCTACTAGACCTATAGATCCTGTAATAGCTTCTGTACGGGCTTCCCACGCCCACTACGGGCTATCTGGTGTGATGCCTGAGCTTAACTACGATGACTACTATAAAGCTATCTCAAGTGGGCAAGAGGATGACTTAAGGACACAAGTCTCTGAGAAGCTTAACGGAGATATTACTAATAAGAAACAACAGGCTGTCTTAGCTGCCGCTAACGGTGGTGAGCTTACTCCTGAGAGCTACGATACTATAGACAAAGCCTATAAGCCTACTTACCCACACACAGTCTTCGAGGAAGCTTTCGGTAAGCAATACGTAGAACATCTATTTGATAAGCCTATCTCTCAACCTCAACGCTATGCTTGGCTACAAGCAACTATCTCAGATACTCCTGAAATAGTTTATGGAGGTAAGGAGAAGGCTTCTACTTTTGTCTCTAAGGTTCAGATTATTCATAGGTTAATGAATGAGAATAACCAAGAGATAGAGGACCAGAGTACTGGTAGATATCTCTTAGATACATTTCTTAAACCTTTAGTTCCTGGTTATACCAGTACACAGTTTGGTACTCTGCTAGCAGGTGAAAGCTTTGATAAAGAACGCCAAGAACTATTCGGTAAGCCTCTAGAAGAATTCGAACCTTCTCTACGTGAGAAGTTGACGAATCTTACTCCTGCTATGCGCTCACAGTACCTACAGGCTATGAAGGGACAGTCTCTCACCGATAAGGCTATGAACAATGTCTTCCCTTTACTTGATGTTACTGCTTTGGGTGGTGTAGCTAAGCTAGGGGTAAACTCTATCAGAGCTGTACGTAATGCTAATAAGCTTCAACAGACCTTCAGAGAAATTGCTAAGAGCACTGAAACATTAGACACTAAACCTGTTAACGTTAACGTTGCTGATGCCTTAGGAGACTTGAAAGAAGCAGGTGCACAAGCAGCAACTACTTCTGAGATCAAAGGATTCTCTGGCTTAAGTGACCCTGTTAAGGAAGCCTTAGAAGCAGTAAACCCTATCCTCAATCCTTTCGAGACTAAGATTAAAGATAACCCTGGTGGTTGGGGTCAAGATAGCGTTAATAAATATATAGCTCAGAGGGAGAACGAACGTACTACCTTCTTTCAGAAAGTACAGAGTGTTCTTAAGGTACAACGTATTCCTGCTGTCTTAGCTACTGAAGGAGTAGTCAGAGATATCATGGAACAAGCTGGGACTCTTTACAAAGGCCTTAACAATCAGATCGTAGGTACTAGCAATAATCTAATTTATAACAAACTTACTAACAACCATGGCTTCTTTATCTTCTTCGGAGATAGTGGAGGTGAAGCCTTCCACGATTCTAGGGTAGCAGTTAACGCTGCTAAAGAATGGGGCTTTGCCACCCCTGAAGTAATATCTTCTCCTGCTGACTTAGGAGCCACTTACGCAGAAGGAGTTATTCCTAAGGGTACTGGTTTCCTAGTAGCTAAGTATGTTCCTCTCAATGAAACTCAAAGCCTAGTCAGAGATTCTCTAATCAAAACTGGAATGACTGATACTCCTTACAGCTGGCTACCTTCCTTCATGTCTTGGTTACGTACTCCCGAGGAAACTTTATCAGTAGCCGAAAGAGCTAATAGAGGTGCAGCTGAGTTCGTTCCTCAAGCCTTACTTAAGGAAGTTCAGAAGTCTATCCAAGATGTACGCACTATGGCGCGTAAGAGCTTTAAAGGATGGAGAGACTGGGAACGTGCTATTAAGTATTCTCAGGAAGCAGAAGATCCTATTACTAAGAAGCCTGGCTACTTCTTTGCTCCACATGAACTAGATGATTATTATCAACGTACATTCCAACGTCTACCTGAGGAAGCAGAGTATCGAGCTTACTATGCTTATCAAGATGCCTTAGACAAAGACTGGGTACTACGTAACCTTCGTGTCTATTCAAACATGTCCAGGGTAGGTACAGAGTCACATAGGTTTTGGTATGTTCCTAAGAAAGGACAAGAGACTACTATATCTCCTTGGTTTAATGGAGTTAAACGAGATAAGTTACCTGGCGGTACTGATGCAGTCTTAGTCTTAGATGGTAAGGGTAAAGCTACTCCTTACTACGCAGATAGCCCTCAGTGGCTTAAGGTTAAGAAAGAACTGTCTAATGACATAGAACAGGGTATTCAGAATGTCATTGAGGTCTATGATCCTGATCTTAAAGAGCTGAAGAAATGGACTGATAAACGTGTTCGCTACGTCATTAGTCCTAATGTAGAGACCCGTAACTTACCTATCTTCAATGTTCCACGTCGAGGTGGTGGTCACTTTGAATACGACTACCCTCATTGGATTAGACAAGCTAAGGTTAACTTAGAGAATATAGGTCAGACTGTTAAGCAAATATATACTGGGGACAGTAACTTCGGTGGAGTAACTATCAGAGCTGTAGGTAATAACTACGTTAAACATCTAAACGCTGTCCGTGAGATGTTACTAGACTCTGAGACTAAGAGCTTAACGGCAGATGCTGGCAAGCTGGCTCAAGCTGAAGCTTATAATAATCAACACTTAGGTATCAATTGGGAGAAGCATCTTAATTGGTATAAGCCTTCTAAGGATCCTGATGGATTTGAAGTAGCACCTAGGTTTAGTGTCAATGAACCCTTCCATCTTACTGAAAAGGGACAGAGAGTCGCTAATGTCGATTGGGAAGGCTTAAATAAGCGCTATGGTGATAACTTCGTTGATGGTACACGTAAAGGTTCCTTAGCTAGAAACAATCAAGTAGAGTTTACTAGCGAGCGTGATGCTCATGATCTGATGGCTGTTACTGATGAGGGAAGCAAAGGTAATCCTATCTATAAGACTTCCCCGGCTGCCTTAGTCGATCCTATAGCTTCTCTTAACCGAGGACTATCTAGGATCATCAGTAGCTTTATGATGGATGACTACAAGACCTTTGCAGTAGAACATTGGATTGAGGAAGCTAAAGGATTACTGAAGGCAGAGCCTAGTGATCTTAGGTATTCTCCTTACAAGTACTTCTATGAACCTGAGTGGCAACCTAATCTTAAGGGTGAACAACTAGAGCAGAAGAAGTTCCTAGAAGCTAACAACTGGAAGATACGTCAATTCCTAGGAGTCCCTGATAGAGTATCTACTGAGTTACATTCAGCTACTCAACGTCTAGTAGATGAGATCTACGGTAAGGCAGGTCCTAAACTTACGCCTTCCTGGCTATTACCAGCTATGAGAGATCCTTATAGCGATATACGTTCCTTTGTCTTTCATCTAAAACTAGGTCTATTTAATTGGGCTCAATTCTTTAAACAAGCATCTACCTTCGTTAACGTCTTAGGTATGGCAGGCCCTAAGTATGCAGGTCCTGGTGCTGCTGCAACACTTCTACATCAATGGGCTAGGATATCTCCTGGTATGATGGATAAGTTTGATGGTGTACTCTCTGGTTTAAATATCCCTGGTATGTCTAGATGGCGCGCAGGAGAGTTCAAGGAGTCCTGGGAAGCTGCTCAACGTACTGGTTTCTTAGATGGAGTACATTCCCATATCTTCTTAGATGCTCCGCTGTCTAACGAGATACTCAAATCTAAGTGGGCTACGATGCTTGATTGGGGTTCAGTTTTCTTTAAGGAAGGTGCTAACAATACTAAGATTGCTTCTTGGCATACTGCTTTCAAAGAGTGGAGAGATACGCATCCTACTGGAGCTATCGCAGACTCAGACTTACATGATATATTCTTAAAAGCTCGTATGTATAATCATAACATGGATAGAGCTTCTGCTTCAGTATTCCAGGGTGGTATAGGTTCAATACCTGTACAGTTTAAATCTTATACCCTACGTCTAGCAGAGCTTATGACTGGCAAGAGACTTACACCTATTCAGAAGGCTAGATTCTTTGCTACTGCTTCTGGTTTCTACGGAGTGCCTTTAGCCTTCGGCTTATACGGAGCACCTGGAGACGACATCATACGTCCTGTTATGCAGAAGCACGGTTATGTTCCTGGGGACAATGTAGTAGACAGTCTATTCATGGAAGGCATGGTTGCTCCTGCTCTCTCTTTCATCACTGGTGGAGGAGATATGAAGAAGGGACGTATGTATGATATAGGACAACAGTTTGGTCCTACAGGTTATACCGAATATACTCAACTTGTACGTACCGATGCTAGCATGCTTTGGCTTCTGACTGGTGCTGCAGGCTCTACCTTTGCTAATGCTATTGCTCTATCTGATCCTTTCTGGATGTGGCTGCATAATGGAGTTACTGGTAGAGGTAACGATGCTATCAAACCTGATGATGTTATCACTGCTGCTAAGTCTTTACTACAACCAGCTAGAGAATCCTCTTCTGTCAACAGAGCGCTTACTCTCTACTTAGCTCTTAAGACTGGGCAGTGGATGTCTAAGAATGAAACTTACTTAGCAGATACTAACACTTACGATGCTATGTTCATGACTGCATTCGGTCTACAGCCTAAGGCTGTTACTGATACTGCTGCTTTAGAAACTGGTATCAAAGAACGTGAACAGATAGAGAAGTTAGCTGAGCAACGCTTCCGAAGACTGTTTAGGAAGTCTTTTGAGTCTCTCAAGAATAACGATATGGAACAGGCTACTAGTTATAAACGGTTAGCCTTCTCCGCTCTAGCTTTATATCCAAGAGAGAAATGGCATAAGCTTATTGCTGAAACTTCTAACGATTTCAAAGCCTTGATAGATAGTGTACCCGATAGATTTTATTTACAGACTAGTGGCTTAAGTCCTGAGGATCAACAAGTCCTATTAGAAGCCTTTCAGAAATTAAAAGGAATCAAACGATAATGGCTGGAGAAACTGTACGCGAAACTGAAGGTAGATTTAATCCTGCCGTTCCTGACATACATCCTGATCTACGCCCGGAGCGTATGCTTAGCTTTGCTAAGTCTATTTCTCAACCCCAGTCTCCTAAAGAAGGAGAATACTTATTCTCTGGCTTAGGCCATCTGATTGGTGAAGCTGCTCACGGCTTAGACACAGCTCAGAAGCTAGGCTTAGATGAAGAAGTTAGGACTGGTGTAGAAAAGATACGCAGTGCTAGAATAGCTGAGTTAGAGGAATCTAAGAACCTCTTAGGTACTGCTACAACTACTGGGACAGTAGCTCCAGATGAAGTTAAGAAAGTAGGAGACCGCTTACAGACTTTAAAGGATGCTAGAGCCAACGGTCATATTAGTCAGACTCAGTATGATGGTCAACTGAGAGCATTTCTATCCGGTGTTCGTGCTCGTAATCCAGGGTATACTAAGTACATTGACGAAGAAGGCAAGCGTATCATTGGGTATGATCCTGCTAACCAGCAGATGACCCAGCTCATCCAAGATATGAATGCTATGGTCTCTAGTAAGAATGATGAGCGTAAGTGGATACAACAGCAGATAGCTGAACACTATGCTTCTGAACCTTGGGCTAGGAATCTAGCTGAAGCAGTAGCTGGTGGTAAGGCTGGCATGGGAGACTTCATCTCTCTTAAAGCTAACGTAGACCGTCTTAAAGCGAAGTACCAGCAGTTTGAATACGCTGAGAAGATGGATAAATTCGAAGCTGGTAATCAGACAGATGAGCTAGTTACTGAGATGGGTAATAAGTTCATGCATGATACTATCTCAGCTGGTAGTACCTTTACTCCTGCTCAAGTACTTCAGAATATGGAAGACTATAATAAAACTGGTAGTACTAAGTATTCTAAAGAGCAGTGGTCTCAGATGGGTATGAGTATGGAACTTATGTATCAGAGAGCACAACAGGAAGCTCAGAAGTTAGGAGCTTCTCAGGTAACTCTGCCTAATGGTACTAAAGCTACCCGCATTAATATCTTAGGTCAATCTGATTATGATGCTAGAGTTAAGCAAGCTCTATTACCTATGCGCTCAATCATAGATGACATTAAGAACCAAGACTTCGGTCCTGCTTATCTTAAGCAGCGTATTGTTAATGATATACTTCAAAATAAAACTTCTGAACTCTATCAGCGTAAAGATATTGGTCCAGCTATGGCTGCTATCGATGTCCTTAATCAGAGGGCTAAAGAGTTAGTACCTGAAGTAGTTAAGCAATTCTTTGGCAATAAGAATGCTAATAGTGCTCTTAATGATTTCGTAGGTATTGAAGGTATTAAACTTATAACTGATCCTAGTGCTTCTGCTGTCAGTACTGCCGAAGCATTTAGAAAGGCCGGTATTACTGCTGGAGCTAGCTACCGAGAGATTGTAGATAAGATTAACTTAATTAAAACTCCTGGTGTTGCTGCTGATATGAAGCAGAGTATTATAGAAGCCTTTGTTAAACCAGGTAACGGAGCTTTACTAGAAACGCTTAAGCGAGATAACATTATTACTACGGCTACAGGAGAGAAGCGTAGAGTTCCTGCCGCGTTCAATGATTACTTCACCTTAACTGATCCCCAGATTACTGCTGAAGTAGCTAAGATGCCTGCTAATGTCAGAGGAGCTTACAAGGACAGAGCAGGAGAATGGTTAGGAACCTTATTCACTACTGATGCTCTTACTATCCAAGATTATCCTAAAGCTATAGAATGGGATAGCACTAATCATAGATTTAAGCCTATTCCTGCTAAAGGTACTCCTGCAGGTCCTGACTTCAGTCAGGTTAACCTTTCTATCAATAGGCTTAACCAAGCTTTAATGAACTATAAGCAAGTCATTAAGTCTACTACTCCTGAGGCAGATGTTAACGTAGAGATCTTACATCAGCTAGAAGCTATGGGTATTACTCCTAATACTCCTAAGGAAAGTGGCCTAAAGAAGGTCTGGGACGCTATCGTAACTAGCCTTAAGAAGCCTGGAGTCAAAGGAATTGAGGAAGAATAATGGCTATAGGTTCTTCTGATGGACAGTATTTCAATGATGAAGCAGAGCACTTTTTGGTCTCCAGGGGCATAAAACCTGTCATAAGTGACCAAAAGCTCGCTGGTCAAGGACAATTCAAAACTCAAGATAGAGTTAAGACTCAGGATAGACTACCTCAGACAGATAATCCTTTCAACTTAAAGAAGGAACCTCCTGAGGATAGACGATTACTTGATCCTACACCTATGATGAAGAAAGCAGAAATAGATTTACCTATGGGGGATAACATTACTGAAGATCCTCTCCCTCACTTTAGAGAAGGAGTGCCTGGGCCTAAGGATGCTAATCAGCCTGTAGTAGACCCTAAAGAGAAGCCTAGGAAAGCTAGTCCTCCACCTCCTATAGTACCTGGAGCAGAAGGAGAATACCTCACATCTTAGCTTAAATTAGATTTTAGGCACAAAAAAAGAGCCCACTAAGGCCCTTCGTAAGAAGGTAACCCTAGTGGGCTTTCAGTTTGGATCACATGTTTGTGATCACCCTGGAGGTCAGATGTTTCTTCTGTTGGACTACTGAGTAGCCATAGGAGCAGTGTACTGCCAGGTCTCGAAGGTACGGAGAGTAGCTAGGCCGTCGATCGGAGCTTTCACCACGATCTCGTCCTTAGACTCTTCGTACTGCTTCTGAAGAACCTTCTCGGCAGCTTCAAAGCCAACCTTGTCTTCCACGAGGGAAGGATCACGCCAACGGATATACCGCCAGCTCTTGTCTTCGAACTCCTTGCTCACGACGTACTTGCCAGCCTGAATACGCTTGATCAGTTCGCCAGCAGTCTCAGGGTACTCGTCGTCAATCAAGCCGAAGCGCTTCTGCAGCTCTCGCCACTTAACGCTATACGTCTCATTGAGACGGTACTTCAGATGGTCTCGCTGCGTCTGCTCATTGTTCGGCTGATGAGCTTCGATGTTGACGCTGATGTCGTCGATGTTGACACGGTTCATTTTCTTCTTCCTTCTTAGGGCTTCACCGAGTATTTCACCTAACGGTGTTGCCTGAACGGCTGCTGCTTCACAACAACCTAAGTTTAACGTCTTGAGAGTATTATCCACCGCTTTCAACTCCATGTTGTTCATTGCTGCTAATGTTTGTTTGATACTATTCCTAAGACCATAACGTTCAGGATAAGAAGAGTCACCGCCTGTAACTAATTCTTGTTCAGCCATATTACATAGCCCTTGGTTCTTGCTTCACTTCTTCTTTAGGCTTATCAACTTCTTCTTTCTTACGTCGGAGTTCTTCAGGAATGTCTTCATCCATCCAAACAGTAATCGCATGGGAAGGAGAACCTTCCAAAAGATTCTTTCGCTCCAATTCTTTAACTTCATTCATAATCTTTCCTTTTCTTTCATAGATTAGGAACGTTTAGGTTGCCTAATCCTGTTTGCGTGCCTAGATACGACACGAGTTGCAACGTGAGCCAAACTGCCTGTCCGGTGGGACCCGACGTGGTCAAGCTCAAGTTTGTCACCTTTATGTACAAGTCCTCGCTTAAGTGCACGACGACGTGCCTTATTTCGTGCTTCTCGTCTGTGGACTTGCGTAGGACTATCTTCCCACTTGTTTTCCTTAACATAGTTATGTCTTCCCGCGGCCATAGATCTTAACGTCTACCTCCTTATAATCTTGTATCTCTTTTATAATAGTATCTAAGTGAACTGGATAATAATCCCTGACTTCGACACTGACATTAATGTAGTGCTTATCTTGCATACAGTTCTGATGGGTATGTCCATGAACGTTGAACTTACCATCACGTAGTTTATCTAACAGCAGAGGCATATGCGAAGCAGTAAAGTTATGCTCCTTAAAGCCATGCCATAACATTACCTTACTGAAGTGCTTAAGTAAGCCTTCTTGTTTAAGCTTATCGTGATTGCCTACGATAAGTCTCTTATTTCCTTTAAGCCTATACATTAGTTCTTGGAAAGGCTTATGATACTGGAAAGTAACATCACCCAAGTGGTAGACAAAGTCATCATTCTTAATACAACTATTCCAACGTTCAATCATTATTTCATGCATCTCTTCTAACGAAGAGAAAGGTCTTATTCGTTGCTTATTATCGTCAACGAACTTAAGCATGTTAGTGTGGAAGAAGTGAGTATCAGAGGTAAACCATTTCTCATGGATCATGTGCTTATCTCCTAGCCATAGATGGCTGAGTTCACATCCTTCTCTGTCTCAAATATAACTTCAATAGGCACTAGATCTTTATGCTTGCCCATCAGTCCTTCAAACTTGATATCCTTGATAATCAAGTTGTTAGGGACTTCCTTGATCTGATAGAGGAACTCCGCTACCTTGTCTACGATATTGTTCCTGGAGATCACCAAGCTTTTGGTACTCGCGTGCCCGTTGGAGTTCACTTTCCGTCTCCTGTAGCTTTGCTTGCTCTCTGGCAAGACGTCGGCGTATGTGACCGGCACGGTCTTGTTCGCGCTTCTTCTTTTTCTTTTCATCTATTAACTTACGTTCGTGTCTATTGTTAGGATGCATCATGTTGAAACCTGAAACCACATATCTAAGGGACCTTCACTATGTCCGTGTATTCCGTAAGAAAGTTCGACTCCATCCTTTCTTGGTTGGAGGGTTAGTCCCATTTTCTTAGCTAAAGAAATTAACTTTGCTTCTGCAAAGTAAGATGTTTGCTCAAGTTCTTTAAGTAACTCAGGAACTTGCCATACAGTTTCAAATTTTCCTGAAGTTACTGCTAAGTCTCTTGCTGCGTGCGCAGCTGAAGACATTGATTGTTTCCAACCAAGAGTTGCGTAATAACTCATAATGGTATCATCTCAGGTAATTTAACATCTCCTTGTTCTATCAACAAGTGTAGGACCTCAGCCTCAGTCAAGTCATTCTGTTCTAATACTTCGACCAAGCTATAAGCTTCTAAAATATACTCAACCTGCTGTAAAGTAACCAATCAAAAAACCAATTCCGTATCCTAATATAATTCCACCTATTACTCCAACTACTATAGCAGCAAACATTGCTACTACCCACCCTAAGAAACTTGCTAAGGTTCCGCTACTGTCTCTCGACATAATCTATAGCATCCTGCTTAGAACTGAAAGTTGCTAACCATTCTTTCTTTTTCTTATAATCAAAACCAAATAAAGGATAGTACTCTCTCCAACCATATACCTTCCAATTACTTAATCCCGTCTCCTGAATAATAAAATCAACTTCCTTATCAAGAGTTACTGAATGATTGTAGTGAACTACATAAGTAGGCTTCTCTTCGTAAGCTTTCCTTCGTTTTGTTTTCATAGTCCTTGTATCCATTCCTTCGGTATCGTTCCAATAGACCAACGTATTCCTATCTTCTCTGCCCACTTAATGTATTTCTTATTGTCAGAGTAAAAGATGATCCGTAAGTCTATTTCTGGATGCTGACGTTTGATTGCAGCAAGCTTTCTCTTATCTTCGGGCCTAAGATACCCCTTTGTTTCGACGTAGATTTTTCCAAGTCTTGTATTGATGACAAAGTCAGGAATATAGTGCGACGCGATAACGTAAGGTATTCGTTCTCCTTCGTACTTAAAGTCAAGCTTATTTCTTCTAAGTACACGGTATACCTTCTGCTCGAACTGATTCCTTGTTTTCTTCAACGTTTCTATTTCTCATAAAGTGTTTACCTGTCCAGAAGTATTGTTGAGCTTTAGAAGAGAACCATGCCGCTAATGTTGCTGCTTGTGCATTAACTATAGCTTCAAATTCTGCTCTATCTATAGCATCAAAGTCTTTGTAACCTATCTTACTTGGCTCAGGTTTCAGAGAAGTATTCCACTCTCCGCCTGTTGTAATGGATTTACCCATTAGTATACACCATTCATTTGAAGTTATCAACTGGAACGTTGGTATGCCAACATAGCTCAGGGTCTTCTTCGTAACGATCAGCAGGCTTATCCCACTTCTTTGAAGTAGGAGGATAAGCTCCACAGTCACAACCAGTTATACTGTTGTACCTACAACGATCAGGAAGGACATATCCGTAGACACATTCATCTTGGATAGTTCCTTCTTCTTCCATAACGAATCTATGGATCTTAGCTGCGTCTAAGTTCTCAATGACTCCATCAATCCAACAAGGATGATCCTCAGCCCACTTCTCGTGCATTTTAATTAAGGATAATCTGTCCTTCGCGGGTAATTTCTGCGACATCTGGAAGCCTCTCGATATGCACTAAGTAGACGGGCTTGTCTGCATAGAGGAAGGTTCGAAGCTGTGGCTTACAACAATATTTGAATGGATTATAGCTTGCGACAGTGCCCAGCGCAATGTTTCCGGATTTGCCGTGGGGTACCGTTTCGCAAGTACATCGTGGAGGTCTATCAAGAGCGATGATAGATTTGCTATCTGCGATGCGTTGTCTAATATGGGTTTCGCGGGTATAATGTTCATAAAGATTACAGTGTCCTAATGTTTTGTCTATAGCAAAGAGGTAACCCCGGTCTTTAACCCGAACAAGCGGATCAGTAAGACTACCCACAACGTAGCCATCAACTTGCTCCAGATAACCAAAATCATCCCTCTGATCAAGCGACGATTGTGAGCCTTTCTTGAATTTCTCCATCCCCCGGCTGCTGCTAGATTTGAAGTCAACAATGCACCCGTCCACAACAGCATCCCGATGACCGGCGATCCCATCCACAACGACGACATCTTGCTCTCCCTCAACCGTGTGTCCTGCTGCCTTACACAAGGTAATGGCTAAAGCTTCAATGTCATGTCCGAAGGCATACTTGACTTCTGCCCACGGAGGTAATGGTTCACGTAGCTCAGGGGTATGAATACTATGCCATAGTGCACAGGGACAGCGTAAGCCCATCTGAGATAGTCGGAGGGTAGGCTTCTCCGTCTGTTCTGCCCAATGGGCTCGCAGCCGTTGTGCTACTCTACGCGCATGATCTTCTTCCAACTCAGAGGTAAACCACCCTCTAGTTTTGATGAGTTGGTATATATCTTGGATTACGGTATGGATGTTCTTAGTGGGCAATGTTCCTGATAAGCAGGTACAAGCCGGTCCCATATAGAGGACCTAGGACAATCGACCCGATTGTGAACGCCATCCACAACTCAGGTAACTTCCACCACTTCCTCGCTGCTTCCTTCTTCTTCTGATCGTCTCCATTACCTTTGAGACGTTTCTTGATATCTTCCAAACCTCGTATGTCATCTTCCAACTGCCGCAACGTTTCAGACATTCTCTGAGTGGTTGCGGGAGGAGGGTTCATAGGTGACATAGGAGCTTGTGCGGGTGTAAGCACTACATACGGTGGCTGCTGCCACGGATATCCTGGCATCCAATTATTCATGGGTGCCTCCTATTGTTCTAATTTTATTTCCTTTAAGTTTATGCCATTTTCAATGTGCTCAAGTAAATCATCTAGATCATCTTTCTCATAGATGAGAAATAAATCATCCGGATCATATAGACCATCTCTTCCGAACAATCGGTTTGCTTTGAAAGATTCTCCAGTTATTAACGCTTTCTCAAGTGACTCAAAAGCTTTATCATCTTCTGGCCAATTAGTATACAAATAAAACCAATCAATTGGCAGACCCTCATTGTAGATGGTATTTCCCTTAATCAAGAAGTCACTAAAATACCAAGCTTTTCCTTTTGAATAAATTGTTCCACTAGGCAACTCAAAGAACGTTTGTTTATCTACAACTTTCATTTAGTCATCCTTGGCGGCTTATAGGGGCCGCTCTTGTTATGGTGGTCGAGCCAATTGTTGGTTGCACAACATCAGCATGGCGAACACCTCCATGTAAAGGTTTCTCTGCTCTGATGCACAAAGAGGACTAGCTTCCTATGTAACAGGAGCCGTCAGAGAGTGGCCCGAGCACATCGGTACCAATCGCTCATCGTACGCCATTTGAGCATCTGCAGTATCATTGCTCTAACATGCCCGTGGGCTATAGTAGCACGACTCCGCAGCAGAGCATTTCCGATGGAGACTACCGGACAACTTCGGACCTACAACCTATATGGTTGCATACCTCAACAACATCTGTCCTCTACCTTTCTACTGCAACTTCCTTCCTTCTTAGTATGCTGGCTGATGGGACCAGTGCCTTACCATTATTAGTCAGAAGGTAGGTTCGTTGAGGACTGGGCAGGCCAGCTAAGCCTTGAGAGGTCGATAGCTAAGCCTTACGGACAGTGATGCAGTACTCGCTTCAGTGATCCAGCTACATCTCTACTACGCTCTCAGAAAGCGTATCGCTGAACATTGACTATCTGCGGCTGCATCTCTAAGTTGTTGCATTTCCCTTTGCCTTACGGTCTCGGACTAATCCTTGCTACCTATTCAGCCAATGGCAAACCATGCATGGGGAGCTTCCTTAACCGTTCTCTCCATTACTCGCTTTGCAGGCGAGTGCGTCGGCTGTCACCGAGGGCCTATGTCTCAGTTGTCCACGACACGTAGTTCCCTATAAGGGCTACCGGATTTCCACCGATACGGACCGGCCACGAGGGCACTTTACTGAGTGGGACGGCTGTCGCTGACCTTTCAAGTCTTTTCCGCCACCATGCAACCATTCTGTACTGTTTAGATAACTTTTGGATCGCTCACCAGGAGCTGCCGACACTTTTGCTATCTGCTTTTATCTCAATTGGGGACTCGCACCACCCAGCAGGGCTTTTCACACCCACACTTGCACTTGCATTGAGTTCTCACAGATACATAGGGCTAGTACCTGCCTATCGAGATAACGCTCTCCCTCTCTTCACCCTTGGGATAAGGAACGGTTCACCACCGTCGGTGACGGAATGCCTAAGCAAGCTGGTCCACAACCAACCGCTTGTCCTGGGGAAGTTCTTCTCGACGTATCCACCGCGAGTGTCACTTAGTTGGACCCTCCAGTTCAGGTGGGTACTCCAACCTTACGCTCTATCGCTTACAGGAGTTGCACCTGTCTGCGGTTCATTTCCTTGCTCTAACCCTTACGGGCGTTCTCACAAGCATCCGTCTGGTTGACCCGTTCGATTACCAGATTTGCACTGGCTCCCTGTTTATGGGTGTCCCTAGGGTAAACCTTCACAGTTATCGCGTTTAGCAGTCCCCTGCTATGCGGTGAGACCTCGTGTGTATTTCTATTCCCATCTCCTGCCCTATACGTTGTTCCTCACAAAGCGTGGTACAGGCACCGATCATCTAGGTTGTTTCCTCTCGTAGGGAGGCAGAGATGTATCGGGGTATTCCGAGGTAAAGGTCACATCACCATTCGGCTGCCGGAACGGGAAGACTCTCGTGGCTCCTGGCTCACGCCCTACTCCCTATCCTTGCTTGAGTTGCGCTTATCTGGCGCCTGCCTACTCTAACCAGTGATTAGTGTGCCTTACTAGACCTCTCTACTAGAGCGACGCACAGAGTGGAGCCTGCGCGTAACTACACTCTAACCTTATCCCCACCTAGCGAATTCCCTACGGTAGACAGCCGTCGTCGCAGACGATGAGGAAACAGGCTAATGAATAAATTTGGGAGGGAAGCTGGTAAGGCTTCCATGGATAGGCCAGCTAACCACATAGTTATCCTATCCAACCAACGTTACCCTTCTCAGAGTACCATCTATCTGGCCGTTGTACTTTATCCCGACTGGGCAGGATTGTTCAGTCACTCCCCACTCTGCTTGTACATCCTACCGGCGAACCGAAAGGAGCAGAATGTTTTAATTAAAATGGATAGGCTTGCGGAGGAGATTGTTTATCAATACCCTTCATCTGCATTTGTTGTTCCATAGTATAATCCCTCTTAGGCTCAAAAGGAACTAAGTTATCTACCCTTACAGTATTTAATCTAACTGCTACCTTCTTAGGGGCGTCCTTCTGCCCCCTAGGAGCAAACTTATAAACATCAAGCTTAATGGTTACATCTGAACCATGACCAATAGCACCATAGAATGGACTATTGTCTTTGTCTAAGACTATAACTGGAGTAAGTAATTCTGACTTACCATAGCCGAAGTTCTTAGACACAGGACGAGCAAAGTTCATGAAGTATCCATCATCGTCCTTCTTAAGCTCATTCATTAAGCCTTGATCTAATAGCTTATGAACTATTTCTAAGCTATCCTTATCAGGGTATAGGACTATCCTCCAGCGAGCTTCACCATACTTAGTATCCGGTTGCTGAAGCATATTCCAAGTACACTTACCTTTCAAATAAATCGGTTCCATTAAATAGTATCCTTCAGAATTTTATAAACTTCTTCTAAGTCCTTAGCTACATACTGTTTATCAAAAGTAAACCAACGCTTTTGAACTTCTAAAACATATCCATTACTAGCAGGTTCAATTTTAATTCTATGTATGAGTTTACTATCTTTTGGATAAAACATCAAATCTCCTGAACAGATAAAACATTTACCATATCGACATTATCGAATGTATCAAATAGATACTGTGTAGCTGCATCATCAGCTTTATCTAAAGCTTCGACATCAAGCTCAGTATCAAAATCATATGCACGGGTATAAGTACCACTAACTTTAACTTTCATTCTTAAGCTCCATTCATCATCTGATATTCTGTACAAGACCAAGTCCTATGATTAGGACACATCTTGTACCTACCTACTACTTGTTCTGGGGTATAGTATAAATTGCATAGAGAGCAATAATACCAAAGCTTAGGGTATGTCATAGCAGTAACTTCCGTAAGGTTTCAACTGTAACCAATAGTCTGTGTAAACATACCTCCAACCATTAAACCTTACTTCTCTGGAATACCATGTACCATCGACGACTCCCGCTTGGTACTTAGTGGGTGACAGCCCAGGTAGTTCCGATAGTATAATCTTTTTTATCATCGTTATAGAATGATCCCGCTAAAGGACAGTGCAGGTTAAGTTCTTCTCCGACTATCCGCAAGCTATCTGCCATTGTGCTTGCTAGAGAGGTAGCAGTTGACATTCGGTTAGGACACTCAACCTGCCACTCATCATGGACAAAATTCACTAAGATAGCATCATTCTGTTTTAACATATCTTGCCATTTAAGGCAAGCCTTTTTCATACAGATAGCTTCTCCGTTTTGGAGATAACCGGACATACAGAGGTGCTTTCGGTCTCCAACTGTATCTCCTGGAATTGGTACTCTTCGTCCATCGAGTCCAATAAAATATCCCCTTTTAGCGTCAATTGTAAACTGTTCTCGTTGAAGCTGATCAAGCCCTGGATACCTTTTGATGAGACGATCAATAGCTTCCTTGGCTTCTTCCCGTGTGCATCCCATGATCTCCGCAATCTTACTAGGGCCTCCACCAAAGAATATTGCATAGAGGGAATGCTTGGCTGCTTGTCTGGTTTTACAGCAAGGTCCGAAGACTGTTTGATTAAAGGAATGGGGGTCGGTCTTATCAGATTTCTTACCATTGACTATTGCTTCCGTAAGATCTTTATCATTGATATAATGAGCAAATACTCTAAGTTGAATTCCTTCAGCGTCAACCCCAACGAGTAAGCGCTTCTTAGGCGCACACCACAATGCTCTCAGCTCTTTACCGAGCAGTTTAATAGAGCCATCGTGGACATTGAACTCGTTGGGGATGTTCGCTGTATTAGGCTTCTGATGTGCCATCCGGTGCGTCCACGCGCCTAGTGCTATGAACTGTCCATGCACACGCCCATCGTCCTGGACTAAGCCTAACCATTCCGTCAGGGTTCGTCGACGACTCTCTAAGAGAATACGCTTCGCCAGCGTACGGGCAGGTTGAGGAGCTTCGACAGGCAGAGTGGTTAAATTGGTCTCATTGACCTTCCACCCGGTAACTGTCAAGGAGGATAACTTATCTCTAAGCTCCTTCTCCTTTTCCAAGTCTTTGCCTGGAGTAAACTTCAATCTATTAAGCTGTCTTTCTGTTTCTATATGAGTTTTAGTTTTATCTGTTGGTTTCCAACCAGCTTCATTCAGAGCATTAACCACCTGCTTATGAGAAGAAGGATTAAAAGCAATCCAGCGAGTGTGCTTATAAGTCTGTCCGATTTCATAGTCATGTATCCGACTATGAAGCCCGCGAGGGACACTTGTACGAGAAATAGTACCGAACTTAGTTGCTCTAGGGATAAACTCACGGATTAGCTCCTCTTTAGGAGGAAACTGCTCTAAGATATCCTTATCTAAAGCTTTAAGCTCCTCAGTAACATGCTTAAGTAAGAGTTCTGCTTTAGGCTTATTGAAGCAGAAGCCATTCTTATGTAAATCATTAACTATAAGCTGAAATCTCTGCTCTAAGCATAAACTAGGCTTATGTATATCCTTAAGATACTTAAGATATATCCTATGTGCTATATCTACGTCTCTAATACAATACTCTTCTAAAGCTAAGCTATAGCACTTAAAGAAATCCTTAGGATACGTAAGTGTAGTAGTTCCATCAGCTAAAGGAACTCCTTTAGTAAAGCTAAACTCTTCTCCATAGTCTTCTATACTATGACCTTCTTCTCTACTATAGTTAAGTAACTTAGATAAGCAATAGGTATCTATGCATTGGTCGATATCAAAGGTAAACCCTTCTATAAGATCACTAAGTACAGGAAGATCATAGCCTAAGATATGATGACCTATGTATCCTTCTACTCCTAAAGCAAAGCTCTTAAATCTTTTCTTTTCCTTAGGATCATTAGTAATATTCCTAAAGATATATAGTTTATCGTCTAAGATATCCTTACAGACGACAACCCAGATATGCTCAGGCTTCACTAACCTGTCACATTCGCAATCTAAAACGACCTTCATTTAAATCCGTACCACTCGCTAATATCAATTATACGCACAGGAACATTGAAGGCTTTAGCTTGCATAATCATGTTCTTAGTCCCTCTACTATCTGGGGCTAAGAAGGCAATGACTAAATCTGGATTTCCTTCATCTAACATCTGTTTATTACGAATAACTCCTGCACTTTTACCAAATCTATTCCAATCAGCAGGATATTCATGGCAAGGAACTCCATAAGCCTTAGCCCATTCTTTGGCTAACTTATCAGCTCCTCTCGCTCCTCCTTGAATTACCAAGGTTATGTGGTACGCTTGGTTCCACGGATCATGATATTCATTCAAGACTTCATGAAGCCAATCGTCATCATCAAATCTTCTATCTCCACAAACTAAAACTCTCAAGCCGCCATCCTATACTTTGCTAAATGTTTTTTATAAACAGCTTTAGTTTTCTTTATTGAACTTCCATAAATAGGAAGCTCAGCATTCTTCTCCTCCAAGTAGTTTATCACTCCCTTGAGTTTTCTCATCTCCGCCCAGTCCTTGAACCGGATCGGACCTATCAAATTGTTCATGACCTAAAACCTCTACTAGTTCCCAATCTTCACTGAAGTCCCAAGTGTGTACTCGAACAATAGTATCATCAGGGAACAGAGTCAATAGGGAGGTTGTCTTTGCTGTGTGGTTGAGAACATGGAATGTCTCACACAGGTATCGTAAGTGATCTCTAGTTAACCGCCTAGCTGCGAAGATAGTACCTACACTTTGATGGGCTAACCAATTAGTCTTAATGAACCCGCCATCGCTAGCTGGACGCTTAAAAGGGACTATATTATTGTCTTCTTCTGATTTCATAGGTTTCTTTTCCATATATGCCTCTCAACACCCGTTCTAAAGCGTGCTCCGGGGATCACTGATGCGTTATTTTAGGGTACCCGCTACTACCCTACCTGGGACACATTAAAACTCACCAGTGGGCTCCGTAGAGGCTTCTACTCCCTACTGTAATTAAAAAGGGACGTCTTTGTTATCGTAAGATGAAAATGAACCACAGATGACCCTAAGATCATCTAAGTCGATATCGAAGAAGTCTCGTTCAATGTTACCTTGAATAGGAGTAAGCCTGAGCATGGTCTTCTCCCCCTTCTTCTTCACTAAATGTTGAATGACCACATCGGCTGGTACTACCTTCTCAGGGTCATTAGGATCTTCGACCCATACTGATAGCTTCATTTCCATAGCCATGTTGCTTCCCTCTCGTGTGTGCTAGAAGTCTAACTTCAGTTGATCTGGATTACGCTTAGGTGCACGCTCACGATCATGTTTACGCTTCTTACGCCACATACAAGCATCAGCAATATACGACATCAACTTCTCTTGAATGCTTAAAGGGAGACCGTAGTCTCCAGTAATCTCATCTAAGAACTTGATGTCAGGGTCCTGAAGGACCTCTTGTTGCTTCTTGTTGGGCATTAGCTGCCTCTTGTTCTTCTATGATTTCTTGCATTTCTTCATCGTATCTTTCAGGTACAGTCCTAAGACTTAAACCACGATTAGGCTTAAACATAATTTCATAAGGACCGTTTCTATCACCTGCCCAAGGCATCCAACGATTAAGAACTATACGTAATCCTTGTTCAAAGTATATCTGGACTAGGCGCTTGTCAATTTGTTCTATGAGGGTCATGGTGTGTTATCCTTGCGTTCCTCATACTTCTGTCCTGCGCAAGTACACAAGTCTTTAGGTTGACCACACATGAAACAGTTATTTGATTCAAACCACTTACAGAAATCACACTGGCTTTCACAACGCTTCTCTTCAGGATTTCTGCAGTAGAAAGGCATCACAGCCTCCAATCTATAGGGGATTTACCTAACTCCTTCAACTTGGCATTGACAGTAGTAAACAGACGAGAACCTTTGAAAGGTCTCTTACTGTTCATTGAACCCCTAGGCGATGGGTGGGAATACTCTAGGCACACTGACGGAGGTTTAACGCAGACTGAGTATTCCCTAGCCACACCGCCTAGGAGCACAAACACAATACGCAACTCACTCAACTTACTAATTATCTCTGTAGTTAATGGTACCCACTCAGCCCACCTATGGCTTAAAGGTCTTCCTAGAGAACAAGTAGGAATAGCGTTCCACAGGAAGACGCCACGGGTGACCCAGGGAGAAAGATCACCCGTAGCGGGCTCGGGGAAGCCAGTATCGAAACGGTACTCTTCAATGAAATTGTTAAAGGTAGGTGGCCATTGCGTTTTCTTAATCCACGGAGGGATACTGAACGCGATGCCGGTTGCCATACCCAGCGCAGGATATGGGTCCTGGCCTATGATGGCCACTTTAACGGAGGTAGGATCCAAAGTTTCTAAAGCTTTAAAGATATCCTTCTTAGCAGGACATACAGCATTCATCCACCTAAGCTTATCGTGAGCTACATACCAAGCGTCACTACTCCAATAGTTTAAATCCCATAAAGTTTGTTCATATCTCATTTGTATTCTACTTCAATATTCTCGCGTATAAAATCTTTAGCTACTTCGTCTATAACTTCTAAATCAAAGGAGGCAAAGGCAACACCGTTAGCTGTCTGACAGTGTAACAGATTAGCTAACATCCATACATAACCTTTACTAGTCTCAGAAGTCATCACTGCTCTACGTCTACCCTTGATGATGGAGACGTCGCTCATGGTTCCCTCTCGCAGTTAAAGATGGTGCCAACCTTTATTCGACCTTTGGTCAGCGTGCACTCTACCCCTTTTGGTTAACCTTACTCAGATTGTCCTAGTCGTAGCTGTTCATACAGGACCAACGTACCAGTCTTATGGACCCCTCGTTAGAGGGCCTCTCTATTACAATCAGTTCAATCTAGCTCACAGACCAACCTTTCGGTCTTATCCGGCTTTCAGGTCATTAGCAACCATTACAGTTACCCAACCATCAGGAGCGAGGAAGGCTCTCCTTCTGTCTTTCCCACACCCTCAGTCTGCTTCACTAAACCCATACTGATCTTTTCAGGCTGCTGGTAAGCCTCGTTGTTACTATCCTAAGAACAGCATTCTTACTTTCGGACTCTCCTTTCAGGAAAGGTAGAGCGACTTCCAGGCGTCTACTCACAGGATTGCTTCTGAGCTGAACCTTGGCTCCTAAGCACGGAGGCTTAGGTCTCGGTAGGAAGCTAGCCCTTGCTTAACCAGGTCCTAGCTTCACGCAGCTTTTTCAAACCCCTGCACAGTCGAACCTGTAAAGTTATCATTTGCAGCGACTTCACTGAAGGCATATTTATCAAGATCAAACACTACTGAACCAGCATCGCCGGTCTTACTAGCAAATCTATTCTTAGAAAGAATGAGCTTAGTAGTAGCGCGAGCAAGAGGGCTAGGATGGAGTATGTCACGATGTAAATCAATACGGGTATTGGCAACCTTACCTGGCCAACGCGATGAACGAGTCTGACCAATGTCGTTAACATGTGATACCATAATCAGTCCGTAGTCTAGTTCTACGACTGATCCTTCGAGGTTGGTGGTGAACTGGTCGATCTCGCGCCTCTCGTCTTTAATGTCTGATAAGCCGCTACACACCATAGAGATGTGGTCAAGCAAAATCCACCTGACGCCCATACCAGAAACGAGGTATCGAATTGTGTCCAGAAGAAATCCCGGAGATACGCTCCCAAAATTAGAGTAAAGATAGAAACGTTCAGGCCGCCGAAGAACTTTCTTAAAGGTATCAATAGCTTCAGTTGAGGGGATACCTTGGTCCGGTAGATGGATAGGTCTCCCGATATGTATTCCGACCAGAGCCTGGAGGTGACGTTTACGAGGTTCCTCCAGAAAGAATGCTGCGATGTCATCATCAGTCTCCCTTAACAGTTGATACTCGATGGCATGCATGACCTCAGTCTTGCCTACGCCTTCTTGGGCAGTAATCAAGACTGACTCACCAGTTCTCATTCCGTAAGTCAATTCATTTAGCTTACGGAATGCTGGAGGATAAGGAAT
>Ga0210384_10001736_pt1 | contig 28472 bp, 39 predicted proteins | sample IncBWH2MmetaG_FD_160574 | JGI IMG/M metagenome (GOLD analysis project Ga0210384, IMG submission 160574) | Forest soil microbial communities from Barre Woods Harvard Forest LTER site, Petersham, Massachusetts, United States - Inc-BW-H-2-M | ecosystem: Environmental > Terrestrial > Soil >...
CGTGCGAGGATTCAAGAAGATGCGGCGCGCGCCGTGGGGCCGCTTGCGCCGAGTGGAGGAATAGGGAATCGATGGCACGCTCACTGAAAAAAGGGCCGTTTGTGGATGGCCACCTGCGTGAAAAGGTCGAAGGACTGAACACGCGGAACGAAAAGAAAGTGGTAAAGACCTGGTCGCGGCGCTCGACGATTGTGCCGGAAATGATCGGGCACACCATCGCCGTGCACAACGGCAAGAAATTCATTCCTGTGTATGTGACCGAGCAGATGATCGGGCACAAGCTGGGCGAATTTTCGCCGACGCGCTCGTTCAAAGGACACGCCGTTAAAGCGGCGCTCGAGCGGGCTGCAGGCGCGGCTCCTGCCGGCGGCGCGGCACCAAGTGGAGCACCAGCGGGAGGCGGCGCAGCTCCGGCGCCGAAGGCATAATTTATGGCTGACGTACAGACACAAACCGCCGGAACGATTGAAGCTCACGCGCTCGCAAGGCACGTGCGGATGTCGCCGCAAAAGGCGCGTCTCGTGATGGACTTGATCCGCGGGGCGAAAGCGCAAGACGCGTTGCAGACGCTGCGCTACACGCCGAAGCGCGCGGGCAAGCACATCGAAAAAGTGCTGCGCAGCGCCATCGCCAACGCCGAGCGCAAAGCCGAGGATTCCGGTTCGCCTCTCGACGTCGATCAGCTCTATGTTTCCACGTGCTACGTGAACGAAGGCGCGCGCTGGAAGCGGATTCGTCCCGCGCCGATGGGCCGGGCGTTCCGTTATCAGAAGCGCACTGCGCATTTGTGGGTAGGCGTTGCCGAGCATCACGTCGCGGCTGCCGAACGCGTCGCATCCAACCTGGCCGAAGCGGAAGCGCAGAAGGGTGCGCGCGGAACGATTCGCCGCGTACGCAAGGCTTTGACCGGCAAGCGCACGCCGTCGAAAAAGGGGAAGAAGTAATGGGACAGAAGACACACCCTTACGGGTTTCGCCTGGGCTACAACAAGCCTTGGAAGTCGCGCTGGTACGCCGACCGCGATTACGCCGATCTTCTTCACGAAGACGTGAAGCTGCGCCGCGAGCTGAAAGATAAGCTCAAGAGCGCGGGCATCAGCTCGATCGATATTGAACGCGCTGCCAACAAGCTCGTTGTGCGCATCTACACGGCTCGTCCTGGAATCATTATCGGCCGCAAAGGCGCGGAAATCGACAAGCTCAAGCAGGAAGTGCAAAAGCGCACCAAGCGCGAAGTGCACATCGACATTCAAGAAGTGCACCGTCCTGAGCTCGATGCGCAACTCGTTGCCGAATCGATTGCGTTGCAACTCGAAAAGCGCGTGGCATTCCGCCGCGCGATGCGCAAAGCCGTGGACTCGGCTCTCCGTTTTGGCTGCAAGGGCATCAAAGTGCGCGTGGCCGGCCGTCTGAATGGCGCGGAAATCGCTCGCAAAGAATGGTATTTGCAGGGGCGTTTGCCGCTGCAGACTCTGCGCGCGGACATCGATTACGGTACAGCCGAAGCGCAAACGACCTACGGCGTGATTGGCGTGAAGTGCTGGGTTTATCAAGGCGAGAACGTGCCGAAGCGCGCCTCGAAGATTCAAAAAGAACGCGACGCAGTGGCCGCTGCATAAAGTTGAAGCATTCGAACGGGCCGCCGAGCGGCCGACGAGATTAGGGAAGCGAGAACACAGCGATGTTGATGCCGAAGAAAGTGAAGTACCGAAAGCAGATGCGCGGCCGGCGCAATGGCAAAGCCTGGCGCGGCGGCGATCTGGCTTTCGGTGATTACGGACTGAAAGCCATGGAAGCGGCTTGGATCACCGACCGCCAGATTGAAGCTTCGCGTGTCGCTATCACGCGATTCATCAAGCGAGGCGGCAAGCTCTGGATTCGCATTTTTCCGGACAAGCCTTTCACCAAGAAGCCAGCGGAAACGCGCATGGGCAAAGGCAAAGGCGCTCCGGAGAAGTGGGTCGCTGTCGTGAAGCCCGGGCGCATCATGTTCGAAATGTCCGGCGTGGATGAAGCGACGGCCAAGGAAGCCATGGGCTTGGCGGCGCACAAGCTGCCGATTCCCACGAAGTTCATTACTCGTGCGGGGAGCTTGTAATTATGCCGAGACGCATTGAAAAAATTCGTGAAGCAGGCGTGAACGAGCTCGAAGCACAGCAGAAAGAGCTCACCGAACAGATTTTCCGGCTGAAGTTTCAGCTTTCCACCGGCCAGGCGGAAGCGCTCAAACGCCTGCGTGAGTCGAAAAAAGATTTGGCGCGCGTGAAGACGCTTCTTCGCGCACAAGAAATATCAGCTTCGAAGTCGCAAGCAGCAGGGAAGGCGTAATGACAACCGAAACACCAGCGGCAGCGGAAGTGAAGAGCGATGCACGCGGCGAGCGCACCATACTCACCGGCAAGGTAACCAGCGCGAAGATGGAAAAGACCATCGTCGTCGAAGTAACTCGCCTGGTGCAGCACCCCAAGTATCACCGCGTGGTGCGCATCTCGAAGAAATTTTACGCCCACGATGAACAGCGTGCGGCAAAACAGGGCGACACGGTGAGGATTGTGGCTTCGCGGCCGCTTTCCCGCCTAAAGCGCTGGCGGCTGAAGGAAGTGCTGACGCGGAACGCGTCAGCCCAGTAAGCGGGACAGGGGAGCACACCGATGATTCAGATGCGAACCTGGCTGACGGTAGCCGACAATTCCGGCGCGCGGAAGCTGATGTGCATTATGCCAGTGGGCGGCGACGCCGGACTCCAAGCCGGACTCGGCGACGTCATCACCGCGTCGGTAAAAGAGGCTACACCGGAAAGCCAGGTCAAGCAGGGCACGGTCGTGAAGGCCGTGATCGTTCGAATGAGGAAAGAGCGGCGGCGCAAGGATGGCACGTACATCCGTTTTGACGACAATGCCGCGGTTTTAATCAACGAAGCGGGCGAACCCGTGGGTACGCGCGTGTTTGGCCCGGTGGCAAGAGAGCTGCGCGACAAAAAGTTCACCAAAATTGTTTCGCTGGCTCCGGAGGTTTGGTAAGCAATGACACTGCGACATGAAAGAGCCGAGCGGCACACCATCAGTATCCGCAAGGGCGACCAGGTGAAAATCATCGCCGGTCGCGATGCCGGTAAGAGCGGGCGGGTGCTCTCGATCAACGCGAAAAAAAATACGGTGGTGGTGGAGCATGCTTCCATCATCAAGCGCCACACGCGGCCGAATCCGGGGAAGAACATCAAGGGCGGCATCGTTGAAAAAGAAGGCCCGGTGAATGTTTCGAACGTAATGATTGTTTGCCCCAGTTGCGGCAAGCATGCGCGGATGGGGCACACCACTCTCCCGGACGGAAAGAAAGTACGTTCGTGCCGCCGTTGCGGGACGACGCTCGACAAGTAGGGGTTGCATAAAGGACAAGGCAGAGAAGAGAAATGAAGACGCGACTACACGAAAAATACAGCAGCGAAACGGTGCCGGCGCTAATGAAGCGCTTTGGCTGGGAAAACAAGATGGCCGTTCCGAAACTGCAGAAAATCACGGTGAACATCGGCCTCGGCGAAGCCAGCCAGAACGCCAAGCTGCTGGATACCGCTGCGGTCGAGCTCGGCCAGATCACCGGACAAAAAGCAATCATTACACGCGCAAAGAAGTCCATCGCGAACTTTAAAATTCGCAAGGGCATGCCCATCGGCTGCGCCGTGACGCTGCGTGGAGAAAAGATGTACGAATTTCTCGACCGGCTGTGCAACGTGGTTCTGCCGCGCGTCCGCGATTTCCGCGGGCTTCCTTCGAACGCTTTCGATGGCCGTGGCAACTACACTCTGGGCCTGCGCGACCAGCTGGTGTTTCCGGAAATCGATTACACGCGCGTGGACAAAATCAAAGGCATGAACGTCACGTTGACGACCACCGCAAAGAACGACGAGGAAGGCCGGGAGCTTCTCAAAGGTCTCGGAGTTCCCCTGCGCGTTCCTGGAGGAGCGCAATAAATGGCACGCCTGGCAAAAATCGCAAAGACGCATAAGAAGCCGAAATTCAAAGTGCGCGTTCGCAACCGCTGCCGCGTTTGTGGCCGCGCTCGCGGATATATCCGCAAGTTCCAAATGTGCCGCATTTGTTTCCGCGGTATGGCGCTCAAGGGAGAAATCCCCGGCGTCGTGAAAGCCAGTTGGTAGGAGAGCCATGCAAACGGATCCAATCGCAGATTTTTTGACGCGCATTCGCAACGCCGCAGCCGCTAAGCACCAGCGTGTGGACGTGCCTGCGTCGAAGCTCAAAGCGGAAATCGCCCGCATACTGAAGGAAGAGGGCTACATCTCGACCTTCAAGATGGTGGACGAAAACAAGACGCGTAAAATGCTCCGCGTTTTCCTGAAGTACACGCCCGACCGCCGCAGTGTCATTTCCGGCGTGAAGCGCATTTCGCGTCCCGGCTCGCGCCGCTATCTCGGTGCAACGGATATCCGCCCTGTCGTTGGCGGCTTGGGCATCAACATTTTGACGACGCCAAAGGGCTTGATGAGCGGACGCAGCGCCCGCAAAGCCAAAGTTGGCGGCGAGATTCTTTGCGAGGTTTGGTAATAATTTGAATTTGTAGGGGCACGGCATGCCGTGCCCGCTCTCAAAAGTTGTAAACGATTCGAGCTTTCGGAGCTAAGGACGAACAGATGTCACGTATCGGGCGCAAACCAATTCCAGTTCCTGCAGGCGTGAAAATCGCGCTGCAAAGCGGCCAAGTTGACGTGCAAGGGCCGAAAGGCAAGCTTACGGTTCCGTTGCCGCACGGCATCACGTTTGAACAAAAAGACGGCGTGCTCACGGCTCTTCGCGACACGGAAGACCACCGCGCGCTGCACGGTCTTGCGCGCGCTCTCGTCGCCAACGCCGTTCACGGCGTTACGCTTGGCTTCAAGAAAGATTTGGACATCGTTGGCGTCGGCTACCGCGCCGAGCTCAAGGGCAAAATCGTCGCCTTCGCTCTCGGCAAATCGCATCCCATCGAGTTCCCGGTTCCCGAAGGAATCCAGGTCACCGTGGAAAAGCAGACGCACATCGTCGTAAGCGGCGCCGATAAAGGCAAAGTAGGACAAGTCGCCGCCGATATGCGCGCGCTGCGTCCGCCCGATCCATACAAGCAAAAGGGCGTGCGCATCACCGGCGAGCGTCTCAAGAAAAAGGCCGGCAAGGCTGGAGCAAAGGCCGGCGGCACAGCATAGTTTTTTTTGGCCGCTTGGCGGCCAGAGGTATTGAGGAGAAGAAACAGTGGCATCGGCAAGAGTTCGCAAGCTATCGAAAAATCTTCACCGCCTGCGCGTTCACGAACGCGTTCGCCAGCGCGTCGAAGGCACCACCGAGCGCCCGCGTCTTTGCGTGTATCGTTCGTTGGGGCACATCTACGCGCAGGTGATTGACGATCGCACCGGAAAAACGCTGGTCTCCGCGAGTTCCGTGGACGGCGAAACGAAGAAGAATCTAAAGGGTGGCGGAAATATTGCGGCAGCCAAAGTGATCGGCAAGACCATTGCCGAACGCGCCAAGGCTGCTGGAGTGGGAAAAGTAGTGTTCGACCGCGGCGGGTATAAGTATCACGGCCGCGTCAAGGCGCTCGCCGATGCGGCGCGGGAAGCGGGGTTACAGTTCTAAGCCTATGTCGAAGCAAATTTTGCGAGACAGTTTAGCGGTACGCAGGCTGCTGGAAGTGAATCCTTCCGATTTGAAGGACGACGTGATCGCCATCAACCGCGTCACCAAAGTGGTGAAGGGCGGCAAGAATCTCAGCTTTTCCGCGCTCGTCGTCGTTGGCGATAGCCACGGCCATGCCGGTTTCGGCATGGGAAAAGCGCGCGAAGTTCCTATGGCCATCAAGAAGGCCATCGAGCAGGCGAAAAAGAATTTGATCAAGCTAAACCTCAAGGGCTCGACGATTCCCCATCAGGTGCTGGGACGTTACGGCTCTGCGCAAGTGCTGCTGAAGCCCGCTCCGGATGGCACGGGAGTAATTGCCGGCGGTCCGGTGCGCAAGGTGATGCAAGTGGCGGGAATCAGCAACGTGCTGACGAAGTCTCTCGGCACTTCGAACCCGCACAACGTGGTGAAAGCCACGTTCGCAGCGTTGCTCGGTCTGAAAGACGCGGCGCAGGTTGCCGAGACGCGATCCAAAACGCTAGACGAAATCAGCGGCCGGTATCAAAAAGCGGCCGTAGGTGAGAGCAGCTAATGGCCAGCAAGAAAAAATCGAGTGTCGAGAGAATTGGCAAAGGCAAGGGCGGCAAGGTCAAGGTGAAGTGGGTAGTGAGCTTCATCAGCTGCACCGATGACATGCGCCAAACCATTCGCGGTCTTGGACTGCGCAGAATGCATCAAGTTGTCGAGCGCGAGGATACGCCCGCGGTTCGCGGCATGATCCACAAAGTGCGGCATCTAGTGGAAGTGGTGGAGTAAAGCGATGGCGAAAAAAGTTTCAGGCGGCCGCAAAGGCGCCAAAAAAGCGGGCCACCCTAAATCGGTGGTGAGCCTGTCGACGTTGAAGCCGCCGAAGGGCTCGCGCCACCGCAAAGTGCGCGTAGGCCGCGGCATCGGCTCGAAGCTGGGCAAGACTTCCGGTTCCGGAGACAAGGGACAGAAGTCCCGCCGCGGCTATTCGCGCCGGCGCGGATTTGAAGGCGGCCAGATGCCGCTGCACCGCCGCATGCCGAAGCGCGGATTTCATAATCTGTTTAGAGTGACGTACTCGGTTGTAAATCTGGAAGAACTAAACGTTTTTCCGGAGAACGAGACCGTCACACCCGAGTTGCTCCGCGCGCATGGCTTTGTGCGCCGGGTAACGGATCCGATCAAGGTTTTGGGCGATGGCGAACTGAAGACCAAGCTCGCGATTCACGCGCATGCCTTCAGCGCTTCGGCCAAGGACAAGATCACCAAGGCGGGCGGCACGTTTGAGGTCGTAGCGTCGTAAGGTAACGGGGAATCGCAGGGTAAACGTATGAACCGATTCGTCGAAGCTCTGAAGAACATGTTCCGGATCCCGGACTTGCGGAACCGCGTGCTGTTTACGCTCGCTCTGCTAGCTGTGTACCGCATCGGCGCGCACATTCCGACGCCCGGCATCAACGCGGACGTGCTCGCGGAAATGTTCAAGCAAGCGCAGGGTTCGGTTCTGGGCATCTTCGATCTTTTCAGCGGCGGCAGTTTCCGCAAGCTCACGATTTTTGCCCTGGGCATCATGCCGTACATCACGGCATCCATCATCCTGCAGTTGATGCAGGTGGTTTTTCCGTACCTCGAGCGGTTGCAGAAAGAGGGCGAACTCGGACGGCGCAAGATCACGCAGTACACGCGTTATCTGACCATCGTCTTGAGTATTATCCAGTCGCTGACTATCGCTTCGACGTTGCAGGCGACGAATATGAGCGGCCAGTCGCTCGTGTATCACCCGGGCATAGGCTTCACGTTGATGACCATCCTGACGCTCACGACCGGCTCGGCGTTCATCATGTGGCTTGGCGAGCAGATTAGCGAGCGCGGTATCGGCAATGGAATGTCGCTGATTATTTTCGTCGGCATCGTGGTCGGTCTGCCGCGCGCCGTCGATGACCTCATCACTAAGGCGAGAACAGCCGCTTGGGGGCCGTTCACCGGGCTGGCGCTTATCTTCCTGGTTGCCTTAATGGTCGCGGTGGTGGCGTTTATCGTGTTTGTGGAAGGCGGGCAGCGCCGCATTCCCGTGCAGTATGCGAAGCGGGTCGTTGGCCGCCGCGTGATGGGCGGGCAATCTTCCTACTTGCCGCTGCGCGTCAATTCCGGCGGCGTCATTCCGCCGATTTTCGCGAGTTCGCTGCTGGCGTTTCCCGCGACGGCTGCACTGATGTTGGGCACGCGGTGGGCGTTTCTGAACACCATCAAGGAACGTCTGGCTTGGGGCGAACCGCTCTATACCGTCGTGTATATCACGATGATTCTGCTGTTCTCGTTTTTCTACGTTGGGATTGTTTTCAATCCCACGGAGCTTGCGGACAACATGCGCAAGAACGGCGGATTCATTCCCGGGATCCGGCCGGGGCGCAACACGTCCGAGCATGTCAGTAAGATTCTGAAGCGGCTGACGTTCATCGGCGCGGTCTATCTTGCAATCGTCTGTCTGCTTCCGGAATGGATGATCGCGGGTATTCACCTCGACCATCTTGGATGGGGAATCGGCTCCTGGTTTGACCGCCACTTTCCGGTGTGGTTCTTGAAGGGTTTGGGCGTGCAGTTTTATTTCGGCGGCACGTCGCTTTTGATTGTCGTGGGCGTGGCCATGGATACCGTGCAGCAGCTGGAAGCGCAGCTGGTGATGCGGAATTACGAAGGATTTGCTCGAAAGGGCCGGTTGCGCGGCCGGCGGTAAAACATGGCGACGAGCCCAGCGGTGCCGGAAAATCGGCCCCCGGAAGAGCTCAATCGCGCCGTGATTTTACTCGGGCCTCCGGGCGCGGGGAAAGGCACGCAAGCGAAAAAGCTTGCGGCCAAGTATTCAGTGCCGCACCTTTCGACAGGCGACATGCTTCGGGAGCACGTGGCCAAGGGCACGCCGCTTGGCATAAAGGCCAAGCCGATTATGGAGCGCGGCGAGCTTGTGCCGGATTCGCTGGTGCTCAAGATCGTCGCGGAACGCATCGAGCGGCCGGATTGCGCGCACGGTTTTGTGTTTGACGGGTTTCCGCGAACCGTCGCTCAGGCGCAGTATCTGGGCGAGTTGTTGAAGCAGCATGGTTTTCGGCGGCCGTTCGTGATTCACCTGGTGGTCGATACGGCGCTGATTCTCCGGCGCATTACCGGCCGGCGGACATGCAAGACGGGCGGCGAGATTTATAATCTCTTCGAGCGCCCGCCGAAGGTAGAAGGACGCTGCGATAGTGACGGCGGGGAGCTTTTGCAGCGGCCAGACGACCGGGAAGAAATTGTAGCGCCCCGGCTGCAGGCATATCACAAGCAGACAGAGCCGCTGGTTGCGTACTACAGGCGGCTGGGCCTGCTTCACGATGTGGACGCCTCGAAGATCGTGGAAGAAGTGGAACAGCAGATTTGGAAGACTCTGCACCACGCGCGCGGCAAGCATTAGTCAGCCCGGGAAGGGCCGTTAGTAGAAACGAGCGATGGCGATTCATCTGCGCAGTGCCGAAGAGCTGGAAAAGATGCACCGCGCCGGGCTTGTCGTGCACGAGACTTTGACGGCGCTTCGGGACATGGTGCGGCCCGGGCTGACGACGATGGACCTCGAGAAGTTTGCCGAGGAAAAAATCGCCGGTCGGCCGGGTAAAGCGGCGTTCAAGGGCTACCGCGGTTATCCTTGCTCGCTGTGCACTTCGGTGAACAGCGAGATCGTTCACGGGATTCCGTCGCCGAAGCGGAAGTTGCGCGAAGGCGATATCGTCTCGATCGACTTCGGGATGGAAGTGGACGGGTATTTCGCAGATTCGGCGGTCACCGTTCCGGTTGGGCAGATTCGGCCGGAAGTGAAGAAGCTGCTGGAGGTAACCCGCGAGTCGCTGGACCGCGCGATCGACAAGATGCGCGCCGGCAACCGGCTCGGCGATGTCGGCCACGCGGTGCAGAGCTGGGTCGAGCAGCACGGGTATTCGGTGGTCCGAGAGTTTGTCGGGCACGGCATCGGCACGAAGATGCACGACGAACCCAATCTGCCGAACTACGGCGAAGAAGGACGCGGCGCGCGGCTGCAAGAAGGCATGGTTATCGCGGTCGAGCCGATGGTCAACGCGGGCCGGCCGGAAGTTCGGATGCGGGACGAATGGGTGGCGGAAACGGCGGATGGCAGCCCCTCGGCGCACTTCGAGCACACCGTGGCGATCACGGCGAACGGGCCCTGGATTTTGACGCGGCCGAAAGAAATGACCGGCCCGTCTTGGTAAGTGCAAGACGCAGGTGTTCACGGCAGGTAGCAAGCGCAAGGCAGTGACTGGGTTTTAGCCCGGCGCTGGTTACGCAGGAGAATATGGCGAGACCGATTCGCGAGAAAAAGGAAAAGGGCGACTCTGGAAATCCTAAAGAGGACGCCATAGAAGTAATGGCTACGGTGATTGAGCCGCTGCCAAATGCGATGTTTCGCGTGGAGCTGGAGAACAAGCATCAAGTGCTGGCGCACGTTTCCGGCAAGATGCGCAAAAATTTTATCCGCATCCTGGCGGGTGACAAAGTAGCAGTAGAGCTTTCGCCGTACGATTTAACACGCGGCAGGATCGTCTACCGCTACAAGTAGCAGGGTTTCGTAGCTGCGGTCTTTAGACCGCCAGTTTTGGGTTTTGCGACTTTGGAAGGGGCTAGGACATCTAATGCCCCTGGTTTGCTAGGCACGCCAGGTAGGCGGGCCGCTGGCCGTAAGAGCGGCCGGAATGAGGGACAAAGGCGATGAAAGTACGGGCATCGGTAAAAAAGATTTGTGACAAATGCAAGGTGATCCACCGGCGTGGCGTGGTGCGGGTAATCTGCACCAATCCGAAGCACAAGCAGCGCCAGGGTTAAGGAGAGAGAATGGCACGCATCGCAGGTGTTGACCTTCCGCCGCAGAAGCGCCTTTGGGTCGGACTGACTTCGATCTATGGCATCGGGCAGGAGCGTGCGAAGAAGCTCGCCGCGAAGGCGGGCGTCGATCACACGAAGAAGATCCGCGACTTGACGGAAGATGAAGTGAATCATCTCCGCCAGGAAATTGAAAAAGAAGGCCGCGTGGAAGGCGATCTCCGCAAGGAGATCCAGATGAACATCCGCCGGCTGATCGAAATCCAGGCGTACCGCGGGATACGGCATCGGCGAAATTTGCCGGTGCGCGGACAGCGTACGCACACGAACGCACGAACCCGCAAGGGTCCGCGGCGCGGCGCAGTGGCGGCGAAGAAGAAGGTCACCGGCAAGAAGGGCTAATTAATCTTCGTAGCGGCACGGCACGCCATGCCCGTACGAATCATGGTTTTAGATTTCGTTGCAAACTGAAACGGAGTGAACAGTGGCAAAAGAACAAAAAGGCGCGGTGCCGGACGCAACAGCAGCGCCGACAAAACCGGCGGCGGCTACAAAGCGCAAGAAAGAATTCAAGAAGAAGCGCGAACGTCGCGTCGTGCCGCACGGCATTGTGTACGTGGCGGCGACGTTCAACAACACGCAGATCACCATCTCGGATACGGATGGCCGCGTGATGTGCTGGTCTTCGGCGGGAGCGATTGGCTTCAAGGGCTCGCGCAAGGGTACGCCGTACGCCGCGCAGCAGGCTTCGCTGGCTGCCGCGGGCGTGGCGCGCGACCAGTACGGCATGAAGAGCGTGGAAGTGCGCGTGAAGGGGCCAGGCTCGGGACGCGAGTCGGCTGTCCGCGCGCTGGCCGCTGCGGGGCTGCATATTTTGCTGATCCGCGACGTTACGCCGATTCCTCACAACGGCTGCCGTCCTCCGAAAAGGCGCCGGGTTTGATGGACAATTTTATGAACCAAGAGATTCAACGAGACACGCAAGAAGTTTTGTCTCACCAGAGTTTTGGGAAGGGAGAATAGAAGTTGGCAAGACACCGAGATGCAGTCTGCCGCCTGTGCCGCCGGGAAGGGCAGAAACTATTTTTGAAAGGGCTGCGGTGCTTTACCGAGAAGTGCGCGATTGAGAAGCGCAACTTCGTTCCGGGACAGCACGGACAGTCGCGGCGCCCCAAGGTCGCGGGTTACGGCCTGCAGTTGCGCGAGAAGCAGAAGGTCAAGCGGACCTACGGGTTGCTGGAACGGCAATTCCGCACGTATTTCGAGAAGGCTGTGCGAGCCAAGGGTCCGACGGGCGAAAACCTGATCATCACGCTCGAGCGGCGTCTGGACAACGTAGTATGGCGCGCAGGATTGGCGTCATCCCGTTCGCAGGCGCGGCAGCTCGTGCTGCATGGCCACGTTCGCGTGAACGGGAAGAAGGTCAACATTCCTTCGTATCTCGTGATCGTGGGCGAAGAAGTGGCCATCAAGGAAAAGATGCACCAGAACGCGATGGTGCTCGAAGCGCGCAACGTGGCGCAGAGCCAGAGCGCGGTGCCGTGGCTCGAGCAGGACCGCGAGCAGTTCAAGGCCAAGGTCGTGGCGTTGCCGAAGCGCGAAGATGTGCAGACGCCGCCGATCAACGAGCAGCTCATCGTCGAGTTGTACTCGAAGTAAGCCGCGGTCGGCCTCGATAGGCCGCACCTAACAGGCTCCGCGCCCGGCGGTACCGGGCAAGCAGTTTGGTTTTAGGTGGCCGATAGCTCGGCTGCCAGAAGGAAGGAACACGATGTGGAAGGGTTTTCAAAAGCCGAAGCGCCTAGCATCTGAGCTGGAGTCTTTGACCGAGAAGTACGGGCGGTTTTCCGCGCAGCCGTTTGAGCGCGGATGGGGAACAACGGTTGGAAACGGGTTGCGCCGCGCGTTGCTGAGCTCGATTGAAGGCGCTGCGATCACCGCCGTGAAGATCGAGGGAGTGCTGCACGAATTCTCCTCGATTCCCGGCGTGGTGGAAGATGCAACGGACATTATCCTGAACTTGAAGCAAGTGCCCATCAAGCTGAACACCGATCTGCCGAAGACGATTTTCTTCAACGTCGAACATCCGGGGCCGGTGACGTCGGCGCAAATCGAGGAAGACGCGGACTTCGCGGTGCTCGATAAGAGCGTGTATATCGCGACGGTCAGCGAAGGCGGCAAGCTGCAAATCGAGATGCGCGTCAAGAACGGCCGCGGCTATGTGGCTGCGGACCGCAACTACGACGAAGACCTGCCGATCGGCTACATCCCGGTCGACTCCGTTCACTCGCCGGTGCGCAAGGTCAACTACGCCGTGGAAGCCGCACGTCTCGGCCAGATGACGGATTACGAGAAGCTGATGATCGAAGTGTGGACCAATGGCGCGATCACGCCGCAGGACTCCATCGGGTTGGCTGCAAAGCTGGTGAAGGATCATATGAGCATCTTCATCAACTTTGAAGAGCCGACGGAGATGGCTGAGCTGCCGCAGGAAATCGCCAACGATCCGCGACTCGAGCATCTGGACCGTTCCGTCGAAGAGCTGGAACTTTCCGTGCGCTCCTACAACTGCTTGAAGAACGCAAACATCCAGACGATCCGCGAACTCGTGCAAAAGAGCGAGAACGAAATGCTGAAGACCAAGAACTTCGGCCGCAAATCGCTCAACGAGATCAAGGATATACTGACCAAGATGGGCCTCAGTCTGGGAATGAAATTCGACGAGCACGGCCGGATTATCTGGCCGCCGCTGCCGAGCCAGACGGCACCGCCGCCTAGCGAAGATACGGTCGGACTGTAAGGACAGTTCAAGGTTCGAAGTTGAAGAGTTCGAAAGGCTCTTCAGTTTTTAGACCTGCATTGAAACTTTTCACGGCCTCCTTGAAAGAGCAGGCCGTCTTCAGATAGCAGAAGCTAAAGGGATAGACGATGCGGCATCGCAATTCAGGATCAAAACTTGGACGCAACCCGTCGCACCGTCGCGCGACACTGCGTAACCTCGTCACCAACTTGTTCGAGCACGGCCGGATAACCACCACGCTGACGCGCGCAAAAGCGACGCGGCCCGTGGCGGAGAAGATGATCACGCTAGGCAAGCGCGACACGCTGCAATCGCGGCGCCAAGCGGCGGCGTATATCATGACGCCCGCCGTCACCGCGAAGCTCTTCGGCGAAATCGCGCCGAAATTCGCGGACCGCGCCGGGGGCTATACGCGCATCATTCACGCGGGCATCCGCGTCGGTGACGGTGCGAAGGTCGCCATCCTCGAGATCGTCGGCTACGAGCTGAAGAAAAAAGAAAAGAAAGAAAAAACCAAGAAAGAAGAACCGGCGGCCGCCGCCAGCTAATACGCTCCAGTTTCGGCGTAATCACTGCCTCCATCTCGCCCGTTGCGGAAATCCGCAGCGGGCGATTTGCTTTTGGAGGCCCGGCTGTGCGGCCCCTGTTACTGGAGAAGTGGCATTTGCCCTGTTTACCAACAGTGAGATCAAAATGCCTGAGCTATGCAGAGCGAGATTTCTTCCAGTTCAAAGCAGGCAGGTCAGAGTTGGCGACGCGGCGCAGATAGGCGGTTGCGTGCGCTGCTGCCCGGTCTTTCCCCTGTTCGATATCATCCACGGCCTCGGAGGGAGCAATCCAGCTCTTTGCGCTTACGTTGTAGACAGAGGCGTGCACTCCAAGAGCGCTCTGCTCTGAGAATAACCTCAGGTGTTCCCCCGCTATTTTGACTTCGGCCCAGACACCTTGATCCAACATAAAAGGCCCTCAGAGCGATTTCTTTTCGGCTCGGACAGTGAACTCAGTTTCCGATTACGCGCCTAACCTGGAGTTTGCGAGGCATTAGTGTGGTTATCCAGTGCGGTCAGAACCCACTTCTGCAATATCTCTCGACAGTGAGGCTTTATCTCGCGAAACAGGAGACCCAGTCCCGAGGGTTTGACGTAGAGAACTGATGCTTCAGCCTCGAAATCCTCTTCTGAGTGATGGATTTTAAGCAAAACAACGTGCTGGATCTCAAACGAAACCGAGGTTTCTAGGAAACACCCGCGCAAGCTAAGCTCTGTCACGCGTGCAGGGACAAAAGCAGTGGCGGAGCCTTTAGGAGCGATTTCGGCACTGGCGCTGAACGCAAATCTTAACCCGCGATGCTCTTCGTGCATACTTCAAGACTATTTCATTGAAAAACTAGTGTCGAGTCGCTTGATGAGCGACAGACACGAATTGCCTACTACAGATATTAGAAACACCGGGGATGTCAGGTTACTCGGCTTAGCTGGAGTTAGCACGGAAGCGAAGTTGCCGTCGGAGATGTCTTGCCGCCGGTTCTTGCTCGGTGCCTGGCTAACGCGGAAACAAGTGACATTGGGCGATCGCGGAACCGTCGGTTTGTGGATGGGAGCGAAGCTGCTTGGCAATTCAACTGGCGTAGTCTTTGAAACGGTCGAGCGCCATTGGGGTATATTGGCCGACCTCGATGAGGTAGCCGTCGGGATCACGCATATAGCAACGCCATTCCCAGCCGTGATTGTCCAGCGGCTCGGTAAGGAAGAACGCTCCTTTGTCGCGCCATTCTTTGTAGCAGGCCCAGATGTCGGCGACGCGTAGGTTAAGGAAGCTATGCACTCTGTTGAGATCCGAAGGGGTTTCGAGGAGAACTTCTGGCTTGTCGGGAGTCGGACCACCACCGGAATTGAGAATGATCCAGCTGTTAGCCAGCTTGATGTAGCTGGGATTTTCCGGCTTGATCACTTTCCCGCCAAGAATTCGGACGTAGAAGTCCTTCGATTTTTCCTGATCCTTCACGGTGAAGAAATGCGTGACGAAGAAGCCTTCGTGTGCAATCGGTGCATCAGGCAGATTCATGCGGTGCCTCCCGTTGTCGATAATAGGATGCGGCCGGAATCGCCTTGGGTTTAAAGCAAGCCATTCGTTTACTGGCGACCCTCCCAACAGCCAATCCCGCCTGAACCCGTACGGCTTACCGGGCATTTAAACTTCCGGTGTGGCAGAGTTTGTTCGTGAACACCGATGTCGCGGGGCAGGGCGACAGCAGGATGGCTCAGGTGCGACCCATACGGTGGGACTCTTTCGCAAGAAAACTGGTAAGCTGAAAGCCGTATGATTTCACTCCGCTTGCGATCTGTGACGGCGACCGTGCTTTCTTTGTGGCTGGGTGTTCTGGCGTGTGTTTTAGGCTGTGCGAAGCCATCTGCTGCGTCTCCTTCGGCGCCGGAAACACAAATCTCCGGACTTAGCGCAGCGCCGTGCCCTGACCGTGGTGGTAACGCTGGGGAACCCTGCTGCCGTCAAGGCCACAACCCGGCCGACGGCTCAGAAAAGAATAAGCACCGCTCGATTTCGTGCTGTCCGGCTGAAACTGCGCTAATTCAAAAACAGAATGTAGTTCCACCTGCATCGGCTCATCTTTACGTTGCGGTGTTGATGCTTCCGAACTTCCACCCGGCCAATTTTGTCTCTGCGAATGCAAGCGCAAGCCCTTCGACTCATTGGCACTCGGGTCGAGATATTCTTCTTCAAGTGCATGTTCTCCGCATTTAGGAATTAGTCGAGCAACCCACAAGTTCTTCGCGCGGATGGCTTTGTCCGCTCAACTACAACTCTTTCCACTTCTAAAGGAGAAGACTATGAAAACGTTGAAAGTAATATTGTTGGTGGCTGTTATCGCGCTTGGAGTAGCAGGAACAGCGAAGGCGGCGCAGGCGAACTGTTGCTCTTCCGCGGACTGCTGCGCCTCTTGCTCCGGCTGTAAGTAAGGGCAAATAAGCGAGAGCAGGGGCGTGGACGAGTCGTCTACGCCCCTGTTTCTTTTGCGGCTAGTGATGGCCCTGGCTCGTTGCTGCGTTGCAGGTCGGTTCCTGATCAAGGCTGCGGGCATATTGAATTACTTCAGAGTTGTCCGTTAGAACGAAGCCGCCGGCAATCAGTAGACACTGCGCGAATGATCTTGATCTGAGTTCGTCGGATACTGGCGGGTGCGCGGGATGGGACGCTTAAGCCAACCCGCGCGTTCTCAAGGGCGGCGGACCGTCAAAATCTAACGCTGAGGGCGATGGTTCGAGACGATCTGCAGGGCATCTTGAAATCTCGCCGTCCTCACGTTCTGTTGAATCTGTTTCAGGTGAACCAGCCCGTACTGTAGCTTCGCGTCAGCGTCCGCAAGGCTCACCTCGCCCGCCAGGATCCGGCGATGAAAGCTTCTAAAGTCTGGCGCGCCGAGGCTCGCGTCAACGGCCTTGCCCGCCGCCGCAGCCAGTGACAGGAAGACCATCGCGTAGAATATGTGCATCACTTGGCGCATCAAGAAGAACCGGGCAAGTCTGTACTCGCCGGCGGACTCTCCGAAATATTTCTGAAGATAGAGTTGTTCGTCCGCCTCGCTGTTGACAACAAAATTCGCCACCACTGCCAAGTCAACATAGCGGTCGTTCAAAAACGCCGCTTCCCAATCGACGAGCCAGACACGATCTCCGTCGAACAGGATGTTCTCAGGTTTCAGATCGTTGTGGCACGACACCCAATCAGACTCATCGTGGCGCGGGTAGACGCGCGCTACTCGCGAGTAGAGCTCAGACAGTTCCCTGGTCAGGCTCTCCGGCAGACTTTTCGCCAACCTGGCAATGAATCGGTCGACCATATCGAAGTAGTTTCCGGCTTTGGCTTTTGGGAACGGGGGTAGTGAGTGCAGGGTGCGCAGCGTGCCGGGAAGACGGACGAATGCTTCTTCGGCGGACAAAGGACGCGCATCGACGAAATCGGTGATAGAAACCCGATCTTCGGTGCTCGTGTACCAGACACGGGGCCCGATTCCAGCTTCCGCTGCCAGTCTCATGCAGGCAAAGTGGTGTGTTTGATCGCCCCGGCTAGGGCCGGCGGTGGCATCGGTATTCGTGACGATGCGCAACAGGTATGGACATCCCCGCAGGACGATGCGAAAGGCGAGGGCCGGACTCAGCCCCGCAGTCATCATTCTTATGTCTTCGAACTCCGTCACACCAAACGCTTCCTTCAACGCGCGAGCAACTGCGGGTTGTTTTGCCGCTGGGATCATTTTGGCTCCGGGAATCAGTCTACGGAGACGCGAGGCGGAGAGAGAAGGAGAAAATAGTTGAAACAGTCGTTTCAAGTATGATAGGTTTCGGTTGTGGCGAGGACAGCCAGCATAAAACGGCCTGAGGAGTTGTTGGACGAGGTAGCCGATTACTTGAGCGCGAACGGGGTGGCGGAGTTGTCGCTGAGACCGCTGGCCAAGGCGGTTGGCTCGAGTCCGCGGGTGCTGCTTTACTACTTTGGATCGAAAGAGGACATGATCGTGAAGGCGCTGGGAAGATTGCGGGAGCGGCAGCGCGTGACGTATGACCGGATGAAATCGTTACCCTACGAGACACCGGCGGAAACGTGCCGAGCGATCTGGCGGCACATGAGTTCTCCGGAAAACGCGCGATTGTTTCGAATTTCGCTTGAGATCTTTGCCATGGCGTTGCGGCAGCCCGAACGATTTGTGGAATATCTGCGAGCAACGATCGAGGACTGGCTTGCATTTTTGTCGGCGCCGCTGCTGCGCAAAGGCTATTCGGAGTCCGAGGTGCGCGCGCACGCTACGGTGGTGCTGGCGGGATTCCGCGGGTTCATGCTGGATTATTGCGCGTCGAAGGACCGCGCACGGGTGGATCGCGCGGTCGAATTATGGCTGCACGCGTTGGACGCGATTCCGCTGCGAAAGGAGAACGCAAATGGAGAATAAACGGAATGCGGCGCTGGGATTTGTTTTTGTCACTGTGCTGCTGGACATGCTGGCGTTCGGCATTATCGTGCCGATTCAGCCGAAGCTCATCTCGGAATTTTTGCACGGCAACATGGCGCTCTCATCGGAGTACATGGGGCTGTTTGTCACGACTTGGGCACTGATGCAATTTTTCTTTTCGCCGATTCTGGGGATGTTATCGGACCGGTACGGGCGACGGCCGGTGATTTTGCTCTCGAATTTTGGGTTGGGGCTGGATTACGTGGTAATGGCCCTGGCGCCAACGATTGGCTGGCTGTTTCTGGGACGGATACTATCGGGGATTTGTTCCTCGAGTATGCCCACGGCGACCGCGTATATCAGCGACGTGACGCCGCCGGACAAACGAGCGAAAGCGTTTGGGATTTTTGGAGCGGCATTTGGCGTTGGGTTTGTGCTTGGGCCGGCGATTGGTGGCTGGCTGGGGGCAATGAATCCGCGGCTGCCATTCTGGGTGGCAGCCGGACTGAGTCTGTTGAATGCGATGTACGGATTTCTCGTCTTGCCGGAATCCCTGGCGCCGGAGAAGCGGCAAACGGAGTTCCGATGGAAGAAGGCGAACCCGGTGGGAGCGTTGAAACTTCTGCGCTCGCATCATGAGCTCTTTGGGTTGGCGGTGGTGAATTTTCTCGCCTATCTGGCGCACGAAGTGTACGCAACGGTATGGGTCCTCTATGCGATGTACCGCTACAACTGGAATGAGAAACAAATCGGAATGTCGCTGGCCATTGTGGGAATCACGTCGATGATTACCATGGCGGGCTTGGTGGGACCTACGGTCAAGAGAATTGGAGAGCGGAAGGCGCTGTTCGCCGGACTCTTCTTTGGTGGGCTCGGCTTTGCGCTATTTGGATGGGCGCCGGTGGGATGGATCTTTTTTGCGGCGATCCCGGTAAACGCGTTGTGGGGATTGGCAGGGCCGCCGTCGCAGTCCATGATGACCCAGCGAGTTTCGGCGTCGGAACAAGGTGAGCTGCAGGGCGCGATGAGCTCGATGCGCGGGCTGGCAATGATATTTGGGCCGGGGATATTTTCGGCGACGTTCGCGGCGTGCATTGCGCAGGGGCGATCGTTTCCGGCAGGGCCTTGGTATCTGGCGGCCTTCATACTTTTGATTGCGCTGGTGGTGGCGTGGAATGTAACCACGAAAAGCGCGACGACGAGCAACCCCCAGATCGCTGGCCAGCAAGCTGCAAGTTGAAAAAGTCCGCAGGCAGAATCATTGAATCGCACAAGGATCACTGATGCGGCTAAGCACTGGCGGGAATTGACAGACTAAACTAAACCGTTTAGTATGCGGCTCCGACCAAAAAGGCGGCAGGGAGGCGGAAGTGGGCGCAATGATTCGCGTGGAAAATCTCGTGAGGAAATTCGGAGACTTTACGGCCGTCGACAATATTTCGTTCGAGGTGCCCAAGGGGGAGATTTTTGCGTTTCTGGGGCCGAACGGAGCGGGAAAAACGACGACGATCAAGATCCTGACTACACTCTTAAAAGCCACGAGCGGAACGGTGGAAGTAGACGGACTAAACCCCAAGACGCACGAGAACGAAGTTCGGCAAAGTTTTGGAATTGTGTTTCAGGATCCGAGCTTGGACCAGGACCTGACGGCGTGGGAGAACATGGACCTGCACGGCGTGCTGTATCACGTGCCCGGCAAGGTGCGGCGGGAACGCGCGGAAACGTTGCTGAAGCTATTTGAACTGTGGGAACGGAAGGACGCACTGGTAAAGACGTTTTCCGGAGGAATGAGGCGGCGGCTGGAAATTGCGCGAGGATTTTTGCACACGCCGAAGATTTTGTTTCTGGACGAGCCGACGCTAGGGCTCGACCCGCAGAGCCGCAACCAATTGTGGACCCACGTGAAGCGGCAGAATGAAGCGGACCACGTGACGGTGTTTCTGACCACGCACTACATGGATGAAGCAGAACGCGTCGCTGACCGGATTGCGGTCATCGATCACGGCAAAATCGTGGCCATCGGAACCGCCGAGGAATTGAAACAGAAAACTGGCGCGCAGTCGCTCGAAGAGGCGTTTCTGGCGCTGACCGGATCGACGATCCGGGATGAGTCAGCAACCTCTAAAGATCAATTGCGGCAGGTGGCGCAGATGTTCCGTGGGGGAGGCCGCCGATGAAAGCGATTTATATTTTGTGGCTGCGCGAAGTGAAAAAATACAGCCGGTCGAGAGTGCAGATCATTGCGTCGCTCGGCCAGCCTCTATTGTATTTGCTGGTGCTGGGATTCGGACTCGGGCCGGTGTATCAGAAGGCGGGAGGCGGAAGTTATTTGCAATTTATGGCGCCGGGGATTATCGGAATGGCGGTGCTGTTCACGTCCGTGTTTTCCGGGATTGCGCTGCTGTGGGACCGGCAGTTTGGATTTTTGAAAGAGACACTGGTGGCGCCGGTGGCGCGGATTAACGTCATGATTGGGCGGACGCTAGGCGGCGCAACTGTGGCGATGCTGCAGGGTACGCTGATCATGGTGGTCTGCCTGATTGCGGGATTCCGGCCGGTGAGTTTGATGGGAATACCATTGGGATTCGCGTTCATGGCTTTGATCGCGATCGTGTTTGCGGCGCTGGGGACGTCCATTGGATCGAGCTTGCAGGATATGCAGGGATTCCAGCTGATCATGAATTTTCTGGTGCTGCCGATTTTCTTTTTGTCGGGAGCGCTCTTTCCGCTGAACAATCTTCCGAAGGCGCTGTCGTTTGTGACGAAACTCGACCCGCTGTCGTATGGAGTAGATGGATTGCGCGCGGCGCTGATCGGGACGGCGCACTTCGGGGCGCTAGTGGATGCCGCGGTCCTTTCCATTGTGGCAGTTGGACTCCTGTGTCTCGGAGCGTGGCGATTCTCGAAGATCGAGATTTAGAAGATGTCTCGAGGATTGAGCGCGCAGGCACATAGCAAAGTATTGGAGTCAGCGACGGAGCTTTTTGCGGAACGGGGAATTGATGCGACGAGCGTCGACGCGATCGCAGCGGCCTCGGGCGTAAGCAAAGCGACGATTTACAAGCATTGGGCGGACAAAGACGCGCTGTGCCTGGAAGTGATGCAGTTTGTCCACGAACTCGACGACGGGCCCCCGGAAATGGATTCCGGAGATTTACGGGCTGACCTCATCGCCTTTCTGAAGTACGAACCATCCCGGAAAAAAGCGGCGATCACCAAAAAGCTCATGCCGCATCTGATCGCGTATTCGGCCCGCAACGAAGAGTTCGGCAGAGCCTGGAAGACGCGCGTGATGGACCGGGCTCGGACGAGCTTGAAGACGCTGCTTCGGCGAGGAGTGAATCGAGGCATATTTCCGGCTGTTTTGGATGAGGACCTGGGCGTGGCCTTGTTGCTGGGGCCGATGCTGTACCGGCATATTTTCGTGTCGAGTGTGAGTCTGGACTGGTTGGCGGACGGGGCGGTGGACTCGTTTTGGCGGGCGCACGCACGGCCGGTGGAGAGAAAAGTAAGCACCAGCCGACCTGTCGCCGAAGTAAAGAAGTTTTAAATGCGCTGGTTTAACCGCGACGGTTAGCGAACTCGCGCTTCTAAATTGGGACAGGGTTGCGATTGGCGAATTGGAGACGCTGGTGCCAATAGGGGTAGATAGGTTGGATAGCGCTGGCGGCGTCGAGTTTGGCGACTTGTTCTTTGGTAAGATTCCAACCGACGGCGCCGAGGTTCTGGCGGAGTTGTTCTTCGTTGCGGGCGCCCATGATGACGTTGGCGACCGTGGGGCGCTGCAGTAGCCAGTTCAGCGCAATTTGCGGAACGGTCTTGCCCGTTTCTTTCGCGACTTCCTCGATAGCGTCCACAACCTTATATAGATATTCGTTTTCGACTTGCGGCCCGGCTTCGGCGGTTTTGTGCAGGCGCGAAACTTCGGGAATGGGGCGCGTGCGGCTGATTTTGCCCGTAAGGCGAGCCCAGCCGAGGGGGCTCCAGATGAGGGCACTGACTTTTTGATCGAGCGCCAGAGGCATCAGCTCCCACTCGTATTCGCGACCGATGAGAGAGTAGTAGACCTGATGGCCAACGTAGCGGGCCCAGCCATAGCGCTCGGAAATCGAGAGTGACTTCATAAGATGCCAGCCGGAAAAATTGGAGCATGCGATGTAGCGGACTTTGCCGCTCTTGACGAGAGTGTCGAGCGTTTCGAGAGTTTCTTCGATGGGAGTGAGCGCGTCGAAGGCGTGCATGTGGTAGATGTCGATGTGATCGACGCCGAGGCGGCGGAGAGAGTCTTCGCAGGCCTGGATCAGATGGTGGCGCGAGGAGCCGACGTCGTTGGGGCCGTCGCCCATTGGGAACGTGGCTTTCGTCGAGATGAGAACGCGATTGCGTTTGCCGGCGATGGCTTTGCCGAGGATTTCTTCGGAAAGGCCTTTCGAGTAGACGTCGGCGGTGTCAAAGAGATTGACACCGGCGTCGAGACAGACGTCGACGAGGCGCGTGGCCTCCGCGACGTCGCTGGCGCCCCAGGCTTTGAAGAATTCGTTGCCGCCGCCGAATGTGCCGGCGCCGAAACTGAGCACGGGAACTTGCAGGCCGGAATGGCCGAGTTGTCTGAATTCCATGGCGGGTTGGATGCTCTGAGGAATTCGGAGGATACACACGCCACTCGCGAGGCGTGAGTTGGAGCTAGAGAGAGCGGAGGATTAAGAGCTTCATTGTCATAGCTTTAGCGCGCGCCTGAGGCGAACACAGCGGTCGGCTGCTTGGTTCGGTTTGTGGGAACTGAATTACTCCAGCCGGGATCCTAAGACTTTCCTAATCGATGTTATCCCAAACGGATATTGTTTATGTGCGCACAGCTGTACTCCGTGTGAATTGATTTGCTGAGAAACCGCAACGTATTCTGATCCTGCGATGCGCAAGGCTTCGGGGAATCACCGCAGACGCGGCAACTCCGTTCTCAATTCATTGTGAGACTGGTTCGGCCCCCACGATTCATTTCCAGTGCGCCGGGGTAAACGAACGGACTTGAAATTCTGTCGGAGCCTTTAGTGGTGAGGAATCTCAAGGAGACACGACATTTATGAAATCCGCCCTAAGACCTTTCTGGCTCATGCACGTGATGGTACTTTCGATTTTACTGGCCGCCTGCGCCGGGCTACCGAAGGGTTCGGGTACGGGCACCGGCACTGGTACGGGCGGGCCCTTTACGATTGGTGGAACCGTCAGTGGACTTGCCGCGGGAGAATCAGTCGTCCTGCAAGATAATGGCAAGGATAACCTTACGGTCTCCGCAAACGGCCCCTTTACGTTCGCGACCTCCATCGCCAGCAGCGGCACGTATGCTGTGACCGTTTTTACCCAACCGAGTAACCCGGCACAAACGTGCGTTGTGACCGCCGGCAGTGGCACAGCCAGTGCCAATGTCGCTGGAATCACCGTCGCATGCACCACAAATCCCGTCACCGCCACCATCGGTGGCACCGTTTCCGGTCTGGTCGCTAACACGAGTGTAATCTTGCAGAACAATGGCGGAGACAGCCTGACAATTACGGCGAATGGAGCTTTCACGTTCAAGACCCCTGTCACTGGCGCGGACGTCTACCTCGTCACGGTTCTTACACAGCCGACGAGTCCGAACCAGATTTGTGCGGTTGCCAATGGCAGCGGAAGCGCTTCGGCCAATGTCACCAATGTGGCGGTCACATGTGTATTGAGCTATACCATCGGCGGCACGGTCACGGGCGTCGTCGGTAGCGGCCTGATCCTCCAAGACAGCGCCGGAACCACTGTCGAAAAGCTCCCGATTAGCGCAGCGAATGGAAATCAGGCATTCACATTCACGAAACTCGTCCCGACCGGGACCATGTATACCGTAACAATTTTCGGACAGCCAACTGGGCCGACGCAGACTTGCACCGTCACGCCCAGCACCGCTAGCGGCACCGCAACTGCCAATGTCACTAACGTCGCGGTTGTGTGCCCGGCGGTGACCTTCAGCGTTGGTGGAACGGTTGTCGGCCTTCGGGGAAAGACTCCCACACCTCCTAGCCAGATCAATCTCCCGCTTACGGACAACAGCTTCCAGTTGCAGAACAACTTGGGCAACACTCTGAACATCACAGAAAACGGGCCCTTTGCGTTTGCGACACCGGAAGCTCTGAACGACCAATACCAAATCTCAATTTTTCACGGGGCGAGCACCCAGACGCAGGGATGCACGACGTGGAATTACAAGGGTGTGGTGACCGGTAACGTCACGAGTATCGTAGTCGATTGTGCCCATAACGACTGGACGTGGATCGATGGCACGAAAACAGCCGGAGTCGCTGGGACTCCTCAATACGGTTCGTTTCCTGCAACTGCGCCTACCACTATTCCGAACCCTCTCACCAATACGCCTGGGGCGCGATACGGCGCTGTAGGTTGGACAGACAAATTCGGGAGCCTCTTTTTGTTCGGTGGCGACGGCTTTGAATTGAGCGGGAAGGTCGGGGGACCCGACACGCTGAATGCACCGATGAATGATATGTGGGTTTGCGATATGTCTTTCGGAGACTTTTGCCAATGGCAGTTAGTGGGAGGTTACGATGCTACGCCGGTCGCGACCGTCCCCCCCACCACCGTTGGTAATCAAATTATCGCTAACGCCCAGAACGAGGGTCAAGGCGGTGCATACGTTGGCATTGGGCTTGCTGGGCAGCCGGCAGCACGCTTGGGGGCTACGGCGTGGACCGACAATTCCGGAAATTTCTGGCTCTTCGGCGGCTCCGATGGCAACAACTTTCTAAACGATCTGTGGGAATACAACCCCTCCGGATTGAGCCCCAGCACCTACACACTTACGGAGGGGCAGTGGATCTGGGAAGGTGGCTCCAATCTGGTGGACCAAGCGGGTAATTACACTTCCGGAACGCTAGCTCCGGGCTCGCGCACAAACGCTGTTGCTTGGACGGACGCTGCAGGAAATTTCTGGCTGTTCGGTGGTTTCGGTTACGATGGCCAAAGCCCGAAAGTCCTTGGACTCCTGAACGACCTGTGGGAGTACACGGGCGGCAAGTGGGTTTTCGTCTCTGGCGGCAATACCAATAAGGCCAACCAGAACGGCATCTACGGCACGCAAGGAACCGCGGCATCGACCAATATGCCCGGCGGACGGCAGGAGGCGGCTGGTTGGGCCGATGCTAACGGAAATCTCTGGCTCTTTGGCGGAGAAGGTGATGATTCTGTTGGTACGGCAAATGGGATCCTCAACGATCTTTGGGTGTATAACATCGCAAGCAATCAATGGACATGGGTGACCGGATCAAACAAAGCGAACCAGACAGGCGCGTATCCGGCTCAGCCAGTGACGGGCGCTGTCAGTACGACAACTGCGGCGGGCACGTGTGGCTTGGCTATCGGCGACCTCCCTCTCTCCTGTCAGGCTGTTACCTTGACCAGCGCGCTTCCTGGATCGCGCTGGGGCGCAAGCGGTTGGACCGACGCGGGCGGAAACTTCTGGCTCTACGGCGGCTGGGGTCTGGATTCCACCGGAACGAATGGTAATGGCGCCCTAAACGATCTGTGGGTCTACACTCCGAACGCCACCGCAGGCCAGCCAGGGACATGGGCCTGGATCAAGGGCTCGAACACCGGTGCCCAGAACGGCATCTATGGCGACGAGTTGTACCCATATAAGACCTATGAAATTTATACTCCCGGCGGCCGCAGCAACGGTATGCACTGGGTTGACCAACGCAACAACCAGCTGTGGCTGTTTGGCGGTTTGGGCTACGATTCCACGAGCACAACCGGGAACGGCTATCTGAACGACATGTGGAGATATTTGCCTTACTAGAACTGATTTGCGAACCCTATACAGGGAGTGATTTATGCTTCCATCTCGCCCGCTGCGGATATTCGCAGCGGGCGATTTGTTGTCCTCTTGCCTGAGAGTTGAAAGTCGAAAGTTAAAGGTTGAAGGAAGAGCTTTTCGACTTTCGGTTTTCGGCCGTTAGGGCTGTGATCCGCTAGCTCTCGACACCCCCTCCCCTGTTTTCTTCCAACTGTTCATTCTAAAGAGTTTTAAGTCCAGTGTTTCGGAAGTGTTCATTCCAGAGAGTTTGCAGGCGTGTTTCTGGAAGTGCGGATTCCAAAGGAGTTAGCGAATTGGCAAACAGAACAGAGCGAACAATTCAAAGTCAAAGGCCCCCACACGTGAAATCGATGTGTGGGGCACCCTCGCAAAGTCAAAAGCAAAGTCAAAAGCAAAGTCAAAAGCAAAGTCAAAAGCAAAGTCAAAAGCCCCCGCTTAACCTGCGGGCCACCCGTCCCGCAGCGATAGCTCGCAGCATCAACGGATGCGCCACTTTCACTGCGGCGGCGTGCGGAAGCAGATCGTAGATCCAGGCCGTGAAAACGGTCGCTTCCATGGCCGCCGTCCACGGCTGCGGAAGCGTCTTCATCCATTTGTCCAGATCCAATCGTGCGGTGGGAATCGTGCCTGCTGCGTGGATATGGCCACTACCGTCCTTCACGCAGTAGCTGATCGTTTCTTGTGAAGATCGAGCCCGATGTAATACATACTCTGCATAGAGGAGCCTGCTTGGTTGTCTCTGAATCAGCGCGGTCGCTGAGTTCAGCTTTTTTGCACCAAGCGCTCCTCCTTCGACTTATTCATTCAACAAATCGCGACTTACAAGCGGAATCCCGGATGCGAATGGGAAACTCAAGATTCAGTCCTGAACTGTATTTCATATCTTTCAAGAACTCGCCAGCAGACGCTGGCGACGCTGAACACCGCAACGGGCGAGATGATTCGCGACCTCTTGGGATGATCAGGAGAGTGCACGTAAATTGTTCCGGAGGCGGTCTGAATCGCCATCGCGCAGAAGTGCCTCGACTGCGGTGTGGGTATTCCTCCAGACTGGAACGGCGCGTGCGAGCAACCTTCGCCCCTTTGCTGTCAGGGTCATCAGGCGGGCGCGACCGTCCGCAGGGTCTGCTGTTACCTTGACCAGACCTCGGCGCTGCAACGCCTTGAGAACGGCCGTGACGGTAGTCCGGTCCATTCCGAGTAGGGACGCAACTGCCGCCATACCTGGTGGTTCCGGGCGGTTCAGGGACATCATTAGCGAGAATTGCCCGTTGGTCAGGCCGAGTGGACGCATAGCATCATCGAAGCGGCGTGCCAGGGCCCTCGCGGCTCGCTGCACATGAAGACAAAGACAAGAGTCGCGGACTTGCAGCGTTGTCTCAAAGCTAGGGTTCGCAACGGTGACCATAGTCAAATAATATGGATATCAACGTATCTTGCCAAGAGGCCTAAACGCATGGTACGTTGATATCAATATATGTTGCGCGGCGGGGCAATTTATTTTTATGGCAAGCGCGGCGAGCAGGCGCAATGGTGTAAATAGGGTCATTCCGAATCGATGCCGTGGTCTTCAGAATCAGGAGAAGTCATGGAACGAAAAAGAGTGAGGACGAGCGCATTAAAGAGCATCGCTCTGGTCGTCATCTTCGCCGCGGCGTGGCCCGCGCAAGCTCAGGACGCCAAGACGCCCTATCCGGCCATGGCCCCGCTCGAACAATACCTGATGCCGGATCGCAATGAGGAGATCAAAATGGCGCGTAGCGCTGCGCCGGACTCCATCTCCGTCGACGCCGAAGTTCTGGTTCTCACCAAAACTGGCTATGAAACTGCCGTTCAGGGAAAGAACGGGTTCGTATGCCTGGTGGAACGATCATGGACCGCCGGAATAAACGATTCGAACTTTTGGAATCCTAAACTGCGCGGTCCTCTCTGCCTGAATGCTCCGGCAGTACGGTCCTACCTTCCGCGCACGATCAAAAAGACCGAACTGGTCATAGCGGGACGGACGAAAGCACAGATCTTCGAGGCTATCGTCGCGGCCATCGACAAGAAGGAACTGCCGGCGCCGGAGCCTGGCGCGATGTCCTACATGTTGTCGAAGCAAGGCTATTTGGGCGACCAGGCTGGCGGACCCTGGCTTCCGCATCTGATGTTTTTCACTCCCGAGACCGCGTCCAAAGCCTGGGGCGCGGATCTGCCAGGATCGCCGATTATCGCGCTTCAGAACCCGGAGGAACGGCTTACCGTTTTTCTGGTTCCAGTAGGCCGCTGGTCGGACGGTACCGCTGCCCTTCACACCGATGCGCACTAGCCTGCGATCTCGAGCGAGCCGTGGCCCTCGCAAGAACAAGGACCGTCCGAG
>Ga0210384_10001737_pt1 | contig 28460 bp, 25 predicted proteins | sample IncBWH2MmetaG_FD_160574 | JGI IMG/M metagenome (GOLD analysis project Ga0210384, IMG submission 160574) | Forest soil microbial communities from Barre Woods Harvard Forest LTER site, Petersham, Massachusetts, United States - Inc-BW-H-2-M | ecosystem: Environmental > Terrestrial > Soil >...
GGGTTCGGTGATTGCAACCAGAGCGGAGCTCGACGGCTGGGTCCAGGCGAGCCCGATTCGCAAAGAATTTCGCCTGAGAAGTGCGATGGACCTGTCTGCGTCTCACAGGAGTGCCATCGAGCAAAATCTTTCCGAGATGGTGCGACTTCGTAATCAAACGTTCGAGCTGCGGTCCGAAGTTTTAAAGTCGCTCGAGCTCCTTCGAAACAACGTCTACGAGTTGATGGGAGGACTGAATCGGAACCCGTGGAACGGCTCCTCCCCTCTGTATTCCACGAGTGAACGTCAACTGCTCGACCGCGTCGCGTCGAACTCGGACGCTCCTCCATCGAAACACACGAAAGCCAATTAATCAGGGCTCTTCTCCAAGAGATTTTCCCCGCCGTTCCGGTCGAACCCACGGAAGGCTTCGCGCCAATAGGGGACACTTCAGAGTCATGGATTCGAGAAAGCAGTTGATTTGGGGGCACGCCGCGGCCAGGCCGACCGTGGATGAGCTGAGGGCTTCGCGCGAGCGAATGAATCGCGCCGGCGCCGAGTTCCTGAGGATCGACCTGGAAACGGCACGGACGTTCGTCGACATTGCCCGCCACGCTTACGACGATTTGTGCAAAAAGCGTAATTGTCGTTCCGCCCGCAGGGCCTATGACACCGTGATCAAGCTGATCGATAAAGTGGACTGGCATGCCAAGGATGGAGTCGCGGTCAAGCGCGAACTGAAGCGGCTGAAAAAGGAATTGGAGAGATTGGGAGAAACATTCTAAAAGTAGCGCCGGCGTCCCGCCGGCTGTCGCGAGGCCGGGGTCCACAGCAAGCGTTTTTGGCTTGCTGGGGTGGGAGGGCATCTTGCCCCGCTCGCCTTCCGCGGTTGCGGGAAGGGCACACCTTTCGCGCGGGCCGTCAACGGCTCCATAAACACTGGGCTTTAGCGCCCGAGGTCATCTCCCTTGCGGAGCTATTTGCGAGATAAGCTCTAGGCTACTTTTATTTTTGGGGTTCCAACTTCCTCGCCGACCCCGACTTTCGGCGCCAACTCGGCCCCTTAGCTGGCCTCCCGTTTCCCATCTCCCAGGGGTACCACATCACTGATGTCCAGCAACATAATCATGACCCCATCGATCTTGTTTTCCAGCGTGCGGTATGGAGTAATGCGAAGCTTGTACAACCTGCCATCGCGAGCACGTACCTGTTCTGTCTTCGTGCTGATGTCGCGCATCACGTCCAGCATCCAGCGCTCGAGCTGAGGAAGCTCGATGTTCAACGGCAGGTGCGTAAGCGCCCTGCCCACGTCGTTGTCGGAAAAACCGAAGACCCGCTCCGCCTCCGGCGTAAACCGGCGGATGTGCAGATCCTCGCCCAGCATGATGATCGGAATGGTCGCGCTGTTGAGAATATTGATCAGATCGTTGCTGAGTTGCGCCAGTTGCTGGTTGCGGTGCTGGATCTCTTCGTTGACCGTGTTCAACTCTTCGTTGGCCGACTCCAGTTCCTCCTTGGAAGTCTGCAATTCTTCATTCGTGCTTTGCAATTCCTCATTGCCCGATTGAATTTCCTCGTTCGCCGACTGCAATTCCTCGTTGGTGGCTTCCTGGGCCTCGATGATGGACTGCAGGTAATCCTTCGTGCTGGCCACTTCTTGCTTGAGTTGCGCGATCTGCACCTCCTTGCCATCTGTGGCTTCCCTGGGCGTCTGCGGTTGCACAGGCTTTACCGCGGGAAGAGCGGAAATGTTCTTCTCCTCGAATAAAACGAGGAAGTGACGCTGGTCCCGGGCAGGAGTCCGAAATGGAATGATCTCCAACCGCACGACGGCAGACTCGTCGCCATCTTCGATCACAATTCCCTCCCTGGAGACGGGAATTGAGTTCTTGCGGGCCTTATCCATCAAGGTACGCAACTCGAAGAGCAAGCCGGGACGCGCCATCGTGAGCAGGTTGAGGCTGGCACGCCCGGTTGGCAGTTCCAGGTAACGGCTGGTTCTGCCCCGGCTCTGCAGAATCTCCAGATCGTCGTTGACGACTACCGCCGAAGGAACGTACCTGGTGAGCAGAAGGCGGTCGGCTTCGCGTTGTACGTCGAGCGGCGACTTCGCGAGTTCCTCTTCTTGGTTCGGATGATGCGGCTTCTCCCGACGCCCCTCGGAACTCTCGTGGGCGCTGACCGTTAAACCGAACGTAACCGGAGAGGGGACGGCTTTCTTTTGATAGATTTTGCTTTTTCTGTCAACCAGAGCGAAGATTTCTCCGCCCGATCCCACCAAGCCTTCGGTGTTCCCAACCAGCAGAAATCCATTGGGCTTCAACGCATAGTGGAAGATGGGGATCACCTTCTTCTGCAATACCGGGCTGAGATAGATCAGCACGTTGCGGCAACTGATCAGGTCCATGCGCGAGAACGGCGGATCGCTGAACACATTTTGCCGCGCGAACACGCACATATCGCGGATCGACTTCGAAATCTGATAACCAGCCGGACCTTTGCGGAAGAAGCGCCGCAGGCGCGTTTCCGAGACCTCGTTCGCAATGCTTTCCTTGTAGATTCCAGATCGCGCTCTCTGAATGGCGGTTTCGCTCAGGTCTGTGCCGAAAATCTGAATCGGCATTTCAACGCGAAGTTCAGAAAGCATTTCGACCAGCGTGATTGCGTGGGAATACGTCTCCTCTCCCGTAGAACAGCCCGGCACCCAGACACGCACCGGCTCCGACGACGAGCGATCGCCGATAATCCGCGGGTAAACCGTCTCGTGCAGGACGTCGAAGACGTCGGGGTTACGGAAGAAGCTGGTGACATTGATCAGGATGTCGCGGTAAAGGGCTTCGACTTCCTGCGGATTGCGATGCAGCAGCTTGACGTAATCGCGCAGTTCGTCGATGTGATGGATGTTCATCCGGCGCAAGATCCGCCGCCGGATGGTCGCCACCTTGTAATCGACAAAATCGACCCTGCTGTGGCTCTTCAACAGCCGAAACGCGTCCTTCATCAACCGGTCTTTTCCGTCGAAGGTCTCTTGCCGAATTCCCTCCTCCGAGCGCTGATTCGGGACGCGAACGAGTTCCAGCGCGATCCGATCGGGCGGAAGAACGTAATCCACCACCCCGGAAGCCATGGCGCTATTCGGCATGCCGTCGTACTTGGCGGAGTTCGGGTCCTGGGCGAACGTAATCCCCGCGTTGTCCTTGATGGCGATTAACCCCAGAGTCCCGTCGTTTGCGGTTCCCGACAAAATCACGCCGATCGCGTTCGAGGCCTGATCATCCGCGAGCGATTGAAAAAAGGTATCGATCGGCATGTGATGGCCTCGCCCCGCTTCGCGCCGCACCAAATGCAAAACTCCTTCCGCGATGGTCATGTCGGAATTTGGAGGAAGCACGTAAACCCGATTGACCGCGACACGCATCCCCTCCGCCGCCTGCAGCACCGGCAGGCGCGTGGTTCGCGACAGCAATTCAACCATGGCGCTCTCGTGCGTCGGGTCCAGATGTGGGATGAATATCAACGCGAGCCCAGGCTCGGCGGGAAGTGATCGAAGGAGATTGCTGAACGCTTCCAGCCCTCCGGCTGAAGCGCCAATGGCAACGATGGGGAAGGGTGCCTCTGAGCTCGCGACATTTGTCGCAACCGGCCGCTTCAGCTGCTTGTTGCGCACCTCTTTCTTTTTGCTGCGCACCTTCTTCTTTGGCGCACTCGGCATGAAACCTGCTCCAGAAACAGCGGACAATAGCAAAGTTGTTGATTGGGTGGCAATTGTAGCGCACCCCCACCCAGGGTGCGATCAACACGAGGTCACCAGTTGGCCTCGAGAGGGGTTTGTCGTCCGCAAAACAATTTCGATCATCCTCGACACCGGCACGCAGCTCTGGATGGCATAGATTGGCGCTTGTGGCCGGCATATCTGATGGGAATATAAAACTATGCAGTCCTCAAGTTGTCCCGAATATAAGCTGCTTCAGTCGGAACTCATGACGAAACTGGAAACTCTGATGTGGCTGGCGACGGCGGAACTCGACGCCTTGCGGAATGAGCATTACGAAACTTTCATGAGTCTTGAAAGCCAGTTCGAACTTGTTTTCTCGGCAAAGCAAAATGCATTGGCAGTCTTCAGAAAACACCTGACAGAACATCGATGCCAACCGGGCGCCATCGCCGCGGCGTAGCTCCAACCTGCTGCTTTGCCGCTACAGTTCCGTCGCTGGTCGAATCCGATCCCGAGCGGATGCTGGTACGAACGAAACTCAGCAAACGGAAACCTATAGCACTGGTTTAGTATTGAACTCCCGAAAGTGTTGACGGGATCCGACAAGTGGGTGACCGCGCAATTAAGAACGGACGCCCCGCATCGCCAACCAGTGTTCATCTTCGCATCTCAGACTATCGAAGAGGGAGGCTTTCATGGCTACGACCAACAAACCAGTTCTCGAACCAACTACTCAGGCTTTTATTGACGCTCTCGCGGCCCAGGGAGGCAAGCCGCTATACACCCTTTCCTACGCCGACGCTCGCAAGCTCCTCGAGGATGTGCAGGCGATCGACGTCAAAAAACTTCCAGCCGACATAGAAGAAAAGGTCTTTCCGGTTGGCCCGACCGGGGAGGTTTCCGTTCGAATCTATCGCCCGGCGGGTGCCAAAGGGCCCTTACCGGCTGTGATGTATTTCCACGGTGGCGGTTGGATCTTGGGCAGTAAGAATACGCACGATCGATTGCTGCGCGACTTGGTGAATGGAGCCAATGCCGCCTTTGTTTTTGTCAATTACACGCCTTCCCCCGAAGCACAGTTTCCGGTCCCGGTGGAGCAGTGTTACGCCGCTACGAAGTACGTTGCAGAAAACGGCCAGGCGTTGGGCTTGGATTCCAGTCGCCTCGCTCTGGCTGGGGACAGCGTAGGTGGCTACACGACAGCCGTAGTCGCTCAGCTGGCAAAGGAACGCAATGGTCCCTCGATCCGCTACCAGGTGATGATGTACCCCGTGACGGACTCGAGCATGTCGCAACCCTCCTATAAGGAATTCGAGAATGGGCCGTGGTTGACGGCAGCTGCCATGGCCTGGTTCTGGGATGCCTACGCTCCCAACAAAAAGGACCGAAAAAGCACAATGGCGTCGCCTTTATCGGCAACCCTCGAACAGTTGAAAGGGCTGCCGCCCGCTCTGCTGATCGTGGATGAAAACGATATCCTCCGCGATGAGGGCGAACAGTATGCCAGGAAGCTCATTCAAGCCGGTGTTCAAGTAACGCCGCTGAGGGTTCTCGCTACCCATCACGATTACGCGTTACTGAACCCCTTGGCCCAAACACCGGCAACCAGAGTGACGATAGAGATTGTCTCGGAGAAGCTCTCGGAAGCACTAGCCACAAAGAGCCGTGCGACGGAGACAGTGGCTGCCTGAAAACCTGTCGCGATCCGGGCCCGCCCAGGATGATTCATCGTTTCGGTCCGGGGCGGGCTCCCATCGTCTGCACTCGACACCGCGTCTTCATCGTGTTCCAGCCAAACGCGCGTCCCACGTTCGGAGCTAATCGCGCCAGCTCGCAAAGCTCCGCGCACTAAACGAACTTGCTACTTTTCACATTTCTCGGTTCCTGTGAATTCCTTAACGACCTGACTGCGCTTCCAGTCTTCGATCTGTTCGCGCGCGTCTTTCACCAGCTTTTTGAACCGGCGGGCCAATTCGTGAATGCGCTGGGATTGCCTTCTTTGAATCGCCTCGGTCGGAATCAATTCCGTGCCCACACCGATTGCTGTGGCACCCGACAAAATGAAGTTGGCTGCCGTCTGTTGATTGACTCCTCCCGCGGCGATCAAAGGAATCTGGGGCAAGGATGTGTGCAGCGCCTTGATGTACCGATCACCGCCAACCGGTCCGCACGGAAAAACCTTAATGAAATCAGCGCCCGCGTTCCATGCCGTGACCACTTCGGTGGGGGTCAAAGCACCCGGCAGCACTGCGATATTTTGCTTCACTCCGAATTCGACAATTGCCGGGTTGAAGGAGGGGGAAGTCAAAAAGCCTACCCCGCAGTCCACGCACAAGCGAGCGACGTCGGTATCGAGCACCGTGCCCGCGCCAACGATAATCTTTGGATCAGAATGAACCAGGTGAGCCATCAACTCGACGGCCCCGGGTATGGTCATGGTGATTTCCACGATCGGGATCCCGCCGCGCGTGACTGCCTCGGCTGCAAAGTGTGCATCGTCGCCAGACGAGACCCTGATAGCCGGAATGATGGCAATTTCTCGAATTCGGGAGCAGACTTCCTCTTTCGTCATTGGTCAGAATCCTTCCAAAGCATTTTCGGCCCAGCGCCGTACAAAGTATCGTTTAGACCGCTTCATTAGAATCAGCTTCCGGTAGCCGATCATCGCTGCGCGCTAACCAGGTGTACAAGGTCGGTAACAGAATGACACTGATGATCAGGTCCGCAACCAGGCCGCCGACGATGACAATGGCAAATGGACGTTGCGAATCGGATCCGATGCCATGAGAGGTCGCGGCTGGCAAGAGCCCCAGGGTCGCAACCAGCATCGTCATCATGATCGGTCGCAGTCGCAGAACCGCACCCTCCACCGCAGCTTCTTCAATGTCGTAGCCGCGGGCTCGAAGTTGATTGATGTACTCCACCATGATCACGCCGATTTGCACCGACACACCAAACAACGCGAGAAAGCCGACCCCGGATGACACGCTGAAGTTCGTACCGGTGACCAGGAGTGCAAGCAGTCCACCGATCGGCGCCATGGCAATGTTTGTCAGAATCAGCATGGCCCACTTCACAGACTTGAACATCGTGTAAAGAATGATGTAGATCAGCAATATCGTCAGTGGCAGCACAATCAACAATCGCCGCTGCGAGCGCTTTGCACTCTCGTACTCGCCCGCCCAATCGAGCGTGTAACCCGTCGGGAGCTTAACTGAAGCGTTGACCTTCTTGATCGCTTCGTCAACGGTGCTGCCCAGATCTCTGCCTCGCACGCTAAATTTAACGGCTACATATCGGGAATTCTCTTCGCGGTAGATCTCGGAACCACCATCCAACACTTTTACTTTCGTCAGTTGCGACAGTGAAACCCTTTCGCCGGAGGGTGCCAGCAGACGAATCTTTTCAATCGCCTCCTTCGTGTCTCGATATGCAGGCAAATACCGGAGGACGAGATCGTATCGCTGTTCTCCGATCAGTACCTGGCTGAGGGCGTTGCCTCCTACGTCCGTCTGAATTGCATCTTGCACATCGGAAACATTGATGCCATAGCGCGAAGCCTGATCGCGATCGACGGTGAAATTGAGATTGGGTTGGCCGATGATGCGGAACACGCCAAGATCTTCCACGCCGCGGATGGGCCGCATGACCGCGACAATTTCGTCAGCCTTGGCTTCAAGAGTCTTCAGATCATCACCGTAAATCTTGACTGCCAGCGCCCCTTTCACGCCGCTCACCGCTTCTTCCAGATTGTCGGAAATCGGCTGCGAGAATCCCCAAAGCACTCCCGGAATCTTTTCCAGTTCACGGTCCATCGCTGCTATCAGGCGCTCTTTGTCCTGGTGAAAGACGGGGCGCCATTTTTCTTTCGGCAACAGATCCACAAAGAATTCCGTATCGAAAAAGCCGGTGGTGTCGGTTCCGTCATCCGGGCGTCCTATTTGGTTGACCACCTGGGGGACTTCGGGAAAGGAGCAGAGGATTTGACGCGCCCTCTCCGCAACCCGGGCGCTTTCGGTCGGCCCGGTGCTTGGAGCCAGCGTCCCACGGACCCAGATCGCGCCTTCATCCAGGTGCGGGAGAAATTCGGACCCGATCACGCCGCTGAAGGCAAGAAATGCTGAAACCAGAAGCGCTACGACTGCCCCGCCAACCGTGACCCAGCGGTGGCGGATCGCCCAGTGAACAGTCCTTCTGTAGTGCTTGATCAGAAATGTCATTACCGGGTTTTGCCATTGTTGCGCGCCACCTCGGAACAGCAGGCTCGCGAGTGCTGGCGCAATCAGCATCGAAAAGATCAGAGCACCAAGCAGGGCGAAAGCAACCGTCCATGCCATCGGCTTGAACAGTTTTCCTTCGACGCGTTGCAGGGTGAAGATCGGAAGATACGCCGTGACGATGATGGCGATCGCATAAAAGACAGGCCGTTGCACCTCATGGGCAGCCTTGCGGATCCTGTCCAAAAGCGAAAGGGGAGTTTCCTCGGGCCGGTTCAGGTGGCGGACGATGTTCTCCACCATCACTACCGCCCCATCCACGACCATGCCAAAGTCCAACGCTCCCAAGGAGAGCAGGTTCGCCGAGATATGCCGCAGGTCGAGGCAGATTGAGGCAAACAGTAGCGCGAAGGGGATTGTCAGGGAAACGATGAAGGCGCCGCGGACATTGCCGAGAAAGATAAAAAGAATGATGACCACCAGGATCATGCCTTCCGCGAGGTTGTGCAGAACGGTATGCGTGGTGTAGTGAACCAGTTCGTCCCGATCGAGATATGGGACGATCTTCACCCCGGGAGGCAACACGTGACTATTGAGCTTGTTGACCATGGCGTGAAGCGATTCCAGCATGGTCGCAGTGTCCGCACCTTTACGGAGAAAGACAATACCTTCGACGACGTCGTCGTCATCCTCAACGACTCCGTCGTTACGGTGGTAGGCTCTCCCGATCTGGCCCAAGCGGATCTTTGGCCCTTGCGTAACAACCGCGATGTCTTTTATCCGCAGCGGAGTCCCGTTCTGAGCCTTGATCACCGTTTTCTCGACGTCACGAATGTCGGTGACCAACCCCACGCCGCGCACGTTGATCTGTTGCGAGCCTTGTTCAATAAAACTGCCGCCCACGTTCGCGTTGCTGTTCGTGAGTTGCTGCTCGACCTGAGCGAGGCTGAGGCCATAGGAGATCAGTTTCTCCGGGTCGACGCGAACCTGGTATTCGCGAGTCACGCCGCCGAACGACGAATCGTCGACTACGTCCGGAACTGAGCGGATGTATTTGCTGATGACCCAGTCCTGCAGAGACTTCAGGTCCATCAAGTCGTACGCCGGATTCGTGCTCCTTAGCGTGTACCAGTAGACCGAGCCAATCGGACTGAAATCAGGCCCAATCCCCGCGGTGATACCTGGAGGCAGCGTGACTTGCGAGAGGCGCTCCAGCGCCTTCTGACGATCCCAATCGTTATCGGAGTTGTCATCGAAAATTAGATTCACCACGGAAAGTCCCGCTAACGAGGCGGACCGCACATGCTGAAGATGCGGGATGCCGTTCATCTGGATTTCGATGGGAATCGTGACTTGCTGCTCGACCTCCTCTGCGGCTCGTCCTGGCCATTGCGTAATGACCTGTACCCAGGTGTTGGCGACGTCTGGATAGGCTTCGACCGGCAGGTTGTGGAAAGAGATCATTCCCCAAATGAAGAGGAGAATCGCCATACTCAAGACAACGAAGCGGCTGTTCAGAGCGAAGTCGACGAGGGCGCGAATCATTGCTGCTCCGCCGAGTTCTGGAATTCAAGCGCATTGGCTACAACCTGCTGGCCAGGCGTCAGTCCGGAGAGGACCTCCTGCATGGCGCCGGGAAGCATGTCACCGCCCACGACTTCCGTCCGTTGGAATTGACCAGCCTTCATCGGTACGTAGACCCAATCCCGATCGTGAAGGTGCAAGATTGCGGTGGCTGGGACTGCGGCTCGCTTCTGTTTTTCTCGACCGTGGAAAGTCGCACTCACAAACATGCCGGGTCGCATCAAGCCAGGATTCCGCATTTCGATGCGGACCTTGGCGGTGCGAATATTCGGGTCCAGCACCGGTCCAACGTTGCTGATGGTGCCGGCGAAGACCTGGTCGGGATATGCGTTCAGACGAATGTCGGCCTTTTCGCCAAGGCGCACGTTGACCAGATCGTTTTCGTAGACATCGCACAAAATCCAGACATAGCTCAGGTCCGAGATCGTGAAAGGACTTGGCGAAGAGAGCCCCGCGATCCCAGCGCCGTTTGTAACCTGCTGGTCGGTGATTACTCCGGAAATGGGAGCATGAATTTCGATCAGGCCGCTCGGACGATCAAGCGTAGGACTGCCCAGCACGCGAAGCTTTTCGGCGGTATTCGAGACGTCTACCTTGGCTTTGTCTTCGGCATTCTGTGCGATCTGCAGATCGTTCTGTGAGATTGCACCTTTGTCGTAAAGCAATTTTGCGCGCTCCAACTGAGTCCGGGCCAACTGTTCGTCTGCCACGGCTTTCTGGTAGTCGGAGAAGGCGCCGGAGATGTCCGCGCTCTGCACCTTCAGCAACAATTGGCCTTTCTTTACGGTGTCGCCCAGACGCGCGTGTATCTCGACAACGCGCCCCACGGCCAATGAGATAACAGGAACAGCTCTTGAAATATCCGGATTCACCGTCCCGGTGACTCGCAGCTGGGGCAAGGCAATATGTTCTGTCGCCTGCGCCAATTCAAACCGTTCCGGACGGTCCACCTGAAACACATTGCGGTCCTCTACTTTTTCCACCCGGAGTGGTGGCGGCGCTTCTGCCTGGGGATCACTCTTCCCACCGCTGCAGCCCATCGAAAATAGGACCGCTATCAGAAACCAGGACAAGATCGCGAAATCCCTGCGGTTCATTGGATCACCTCGCGTCCTACGGCAAGATTCAGTTGACTGGCCGCACTTAAATAGGAGGCGACCAGATTTAAATAGTTCACCTGTACGCTCCTGTAGTCAGCCTGAGCGTTGAGAAAATCGAGCAGCGATGCCGCGCCGTGTTGGTACGAAAACGAGATGGTGTCCCTTACGCTTGAAGCCTCTTCCAGGTACTGGTCTTTATAAGGTTTGAGAAGAATGACCGCGCTATTGACCGTGGCATAGGCGGAATCCACATCGTTGAAAACCTGCGCCCGTGCTGCCGCGGCAAGCCTGTCATTGCGATCGATGTCCAATTGCGTGCGGCGTTTTTCACCCTGATTGCGATCGAAGATGCGCAGCGGAATGCTCACGCTGAAACCCAGGTACGCATCGATAGGGGGATTTCGCCCGACATCGACACCAAGGACCGGATCCGTCGATCCATTGGCGACGGCGAGCCGATAGTCAGTCTTCGCCTTGTCGATCGACTGCAACGCTGCCTTCAAATCCGGACGCGTATCGAGAGCGGCTTGTCGAACATCGCTGAGCGAGGGAAGCTGCTCCGTGAAATCAAATGGTCCAACTACATCGAACTGTTCCACCGGAGTCTGGTCGTTCAACAACATAAGGAGCTGGATCTTCGCGACACGCAGATTCACTTCCGCAGTCTGCAGGTCGGAAAGGTACTGGACCCGCTGCAATTCCAGGCGTTTCAAATCGACTTGGGCGATTCGACCCGCTTTGTAACGCTCGCGATTTACGTCCAGAACGTGGTCGTAATAGGCGAGATTTTCCTTGGCTAGACTTAGGATGGCCTTTTCCTGAAGCGTCTCGACGAATGCCCCTCGGAGATTGAACAGCAGATTTCGCTCTAAATCGGCTTGCCCGGAGGTTGCAATTGCAGTTGCCTTTTGGGCGCTCTGCAAACGCAGCCCTCGCTTGTGCTGCCGTTCCCACAGTTGGCTCACAGTTCCCGCGGACAAGAAATAGGCGAAAGTCCCATGAGGCGGACCGCCATTGAAAGGATCGATCTGGTCGGCAAGGATGGTCAGGTTGGGGTTCGGGCGGAGATTCGCCGTGATCTCCTGGGCGCGTGATTCATCGATGCCAATTTGTCCCGCTCGTAGAGTTGGGTTCGCGGCTTCGAACTTGTCACGAACTTCCTGCCACGTCAGCGCCTTTTGGGCGAAACCGATCTCTCCCAAGGCGACGATAAGGAACAACCCGACGATCAAACCTTTCAAGTCCCGCCGCATGAAATCCTCCACTATCTCTTTGGCCAGACGGTCTCGCGCCCAGTTCGGATATTTCCTTTTCGCCCGTGCCCTGGCAAATCGTTAACCATCGCACTGGCAGGTTACAGGACTGTTACAAGCCCGTTGCCTGCGGAGTGATCTTGGGATGGAGTTATATCGACTCCCAGCAACGAACCTTATAGTGTAGGGGACTATACTGTTGCAAGCGGAAAAACAGAAAAGTTCAGTCGCAGCTCGCAGCGCTGATCCCAGAGGAGAATTCTCGAAACGCCAGGGTCATAAGCGAAAGCGGATAGAACCCCTCAGGACGGAGCAGGACTGCTCCTCATTTGAGGTAGGATTTTATGGTTTCCACCAGACCATCAGCCGCTACTGCCTGTTCGGAGCTTGGCTTTCGGTTGGGATCAAGCACGTGAAATCGGATCTGATCCTCGAGAAGTTCCACCATGAGCGAGTTCATCGCACCTCGGGCGGACGTGATCAGCCGGAGGATATCGCCACAGTCTTGTTCCTCGGTTAACGCCCGTTCCAGCGCTTCCACTTGCCCCCGAATGCGGCGCGCTCGCACGATCAACTTTTCTTTATTCTTTGCAGCGTGGCTCATATTTCGAGAGCATAGCATAGGGGACTATAGGGCACAATATTTCGGAGTTCATGGAACCTGCAGCCTCGACTGAGAAGCCCGATAATAGCTCCCTTTGCGCGTCAGACTTCCGCCGCTCTCCAGAAAACTCCGCTTCGGAAAAGGTGAGTGCGAGCGCCGGCTTGTGCGCGGAGCGCGTTGTGAGCTCGATCACACGGTAATGAGACCAGGATCACTGAGGATTTCTAGCCGCGATAAGAGGATATCTACATGTAGATGTCCACAATGCTCTCCACCACCTCCCAATACGCATTGCGCGCCCTTTCCTATCTGGCAGCACAGTCCGGGGAAGCCGTACTGGGGCGGGAATTGGCCGAGTCGGTCGAAATTCCGGCGAATTACTTGTCGAAGGTGCTGTTGACTCTGCGAAACGCCGGATTGGTGGCCACGGCTCGCGGGTCTGGCGGCGGATACCGGCTTGGCAAGCCGGCAGAAGAGATTCATTTGATCGATGTGGTGGAGCTGTTTGAGGAAGTTTCGCGTACCAGACCTTCTTGTTTCCTGGGCCGTACGCGAGCCTGCTCTGAAACCACGTCTTGTAATGCACATTCCTCCTGGCGAAGCCTGCAGAATGCGTACTTGAAATTTCTCATTTCTACTCCGCTCTCAGCAATTGCAGGAGACCGAGACGACGTCTGGACGAGCTCTGGCCAAAAGCGCGAGTCGCACTCTCAGCCAGAACAACTTACTCACCCTGGAGAATAAAAGATGAACGTTGCTACGGAAAAAACCGTGCGGGAGCTGGCGCTCGAAAATCCAGCTACAACCAGAGTTTTCGAGAAGCTGGGCATCGATTACTGCTGTGGCGGCAAAAGGTCGCTCGAGGAAGCTTGCCGCACCGCCAAGCTGAATATCGATGAAGTGCTCGAGTCACTTGAAAAGGCGTGGGAGGCGCCCTCCGCCGTACAGAAAGACTGGCAACTCGTACCGATCTCGGAGCTGATCACCCACATCAAGGAGACTCACCACAAATACACCCGGGAAGAGATTGGCCGACTGGGCCCCCTTTTCGCGAAGGTCTGCTCGGTTCATGGCAAGAATCACCCCGAACTGTTACAGATCCGTGGCCTCTTCCAGGATCTCGCCAATGAACTCAGCACACACTTGATGAAGGAAGAGATGGTTTTGTTCCCTTTCCTGATCAGGATGGAAGCGGCAGTCACCCGAAAGGAGCCGATCGCGCCTGCTCCGTTTGGCTCCGTCCAGAATCCGATTTCGATGATGGAGTATGAACACGATTCCGCGGGAAGCGTCTTGCGAGCCATCAGAGAGGCAGCCAATGGATATTCCGCCCCCAACGGCGCGTGCGTCAGCTACCAGACCCTCTACCATGCGCTGGCCGCCTTCGAAACAGAGCTTCATCAGCATATTCATCTGGAGAACAATGTTCTGTTTCCCCGCGCACTTGCCATGGACAGAGCACTGAAGGTCCAGCATGACTGAAACCAATCCCATTGTCGACACAGCCGAGCAGACTCGCAGGCGAGCCATGATCGTCCCCCGCGAACATGGCGCCTGGGGTCTGCTGTTGGTGCCTCTGTTTACCGGGCTGGTTGCAGGATTTTCTCCCGAACATCGGGTCTGGCAGTTGTTTCTCTTCACGTCCGCGACTCTTTCGTTGTTTGCGCTGCGGACGCCCCTTGAGAGCCTGCTTGGTATAGGCCTAATCTCCGCCCGAACCTCAGGAGAACGCTGGACGGCGTTCATTGCCTCGACTTGTTTCGGTTTGCTGGCGCTCGCTTGCCTGGGTGTCTTGCTATGGAAGTGGCAGTATTCCGCTTTGCTTCTGCTGGGAGCCGTGAGTGTTTGCGCATTTGTCATGCAGGCAATACTCCGGAGGCTGGGTCGCCGCACACGAATGATTTCGCAGGTCGTGGGCGCCATTGCCCTGACATCGACCGCTCCCGCTGCGTACTACATCGGTACGGGACGACTGGACACGCGGGCTTTCCTACTGTGGATTGCGAACTGGATCTTCGCAGGCAACCAGATTCATTTTGTTCAACTGCGCATACACGCCGCGCGTGCGACAACGTGTAAAGAAAAGCTAGCGAGAGGTCGAGTCTTTGTGGCGGCCCAGGCGGTATTGCTGATGGGGCTGGTTTTGGCGTGGCTCTCGAACCGCTTACCTTTATTGGCAATCCTCGCGTTTGTGCCTGCATTGGTGCGAGGCTCGCGATGGTTGCTTCACGAAAACGAACCCCTCGACGTCAAAAGACTGGGCTGGTCTGAAATGAAGCAGGGCGTTGCATTCGGAGTGTTGCTCGCTGTGGCCTTCCTGTATGGGTAGTTTATTGGCCCGTGGGTCTCAGCGGCCGTAGCCACTCCTGGACGACAAGCAAAAAGGAAATCATCGGAACTGTTGTCAGTTTCTTGTTTGCTGACCATCCCTACTGGGCTTAGATCTCTTTGAGGCCCTGCCCATCGATCAGAAAATAAAGCGCCACTAACGTGAGCGACGTACCGTTGACTACCAACATTACCGGCGCTGAGCCAACCCGCGTGATCAGCCATCCACTTGCAAGTCCGCCCAGCGGTGAGCCGCCCAGGAACGCGACCAGATAAATAGAGACCACTCGTCCGCGGAACTCCGGCGGAGCGAGAAGTTGCGCCAGGGAAGTGCTGAGCGAAGAACACATCACGAAGAGCGACCCACCGATGAACAGGATCAAGGCAGAGAGGTAAAGGTTCCGCGACAGCCCGAAGCCGACAATGATCGCGCCAAACAGCGTGAGCAAGATCAGCAGTATGCGTCCCATATGCTGGTTCTTGCCCAGCCACGCAACGAGGAGCGCTCCCATGACTGCGCCCGCGCCCGAGAACGTCATGAGTTGTGTATAGAAGCCGACGTCCCGGTGAAACACGTCTCTGGTGATGACGGGAAGAAACGTAAGCAGCGGCGCTCCGAGAAACGCAGCAAAGAAGCCTAGTGCCATCACCGTCACCAAATTCGGCGAGCCCTGGATGAATTGCAACCCACCCCTGAGCTGAGCCACCATGGTTTCGGTGGCCATTGGGGGCACGCGCACGTCCCGCAACGCCAGGATCGCTGCGATCACAAACAGGAAAGAAATCCCGTTCAAACCGAAGCACGCGACCATGCCGAACGCCGCCAGGACCGCACCGGCGACGACGGGGCCAATCACCTGCGCCAGGTTGAACTGAATGGAATTGAGTGCAATCGCGTTGGGGAGATGTTCTTTCCCCACGAGCGTGGGTATGAGCGACTGATACGCGGGCCCCCCAAACGCCCGCACGCAGCCGGTGATGAGCGAGAGGCCGAGCACGTGCGCGATATGGATGCGCCTGGTGTAGATCAGCACCGCCAGCACCAGAGCCACCAGCATCTGGACGATTTGCGACATCAGGATCATGTGACGCCGGTCGCGTCGGTCCGCGAACACCCCGCCAATCATCGTGAAGAGCAGAAGCGGCAACTCGCCGAGAAAGCTGTCCAACCCCAGAAAAAATGCCGATCTGGATCCCGTCATCGTGACGATCAGCCACGCCTGCGCCACCTTTTGCATCCAGGTGCCGATGCTGGACGTGAGGGCGCCCAGCCAGAGGAGGCGGAAGTTGCGGTGGGTCAGAGCTATCGCAATCCGGCCGGGGGCGGATCGAACAACCTCGAGCGAACCAAAAAAACATCCACCGCCTGCACGCCGAGTTGTTGGCAAAGCCAGTCTCATACACTTCCACGGCTGCGGGGCCCGAACCAGCCGGGCCTTCCTCTCGGCTGCGAATTCTCTGCCGCCCCTTCCCCGCTTTCGTCATTCTTTACAAATGGTCATTATGTCGTCCAATGAATTAATATTTACTCTGTGATAATGGCGGATTATGAATCTGGAATTCTCAGAACTTGCCGCATTTGTGGTCCTGGCCGGCGAACTCCACTTCCGCAAGGCCTCGGAGCGGTTGTTCCTATCCCAACCGGCGCTCAGCAAGAAGATTCAAAGACTCGAGGAGAAGCTCAAGGGAGCCCTCTTCGTGCGCTCGCGCCGGAAAGTGGCCCTGACGGATGCGGGCAAAAGGTTCCTTCCGAAAGCCGCAAAACTGTTACAGGACGCCGAGGATGCTTTGCGCGAAACCCAGGCTGCCTTTGAAGGTCGAGCCGGCACGCTGCGGATCGGCTTCGGGATTGCTTCGGTATCTGAAATCCTTCCACGAACCATTCTGCGTTTCCGCAAGCTTTACCCCGAAGTCGAACTTCAAATGCGGGAAATGCCCTCTCCTTCACAAGTCTCATCTCTTATTGAGAGTAGGCTGGATGCGGGAATTCTGCGGATGCCGGTCACCAACCGCAAACTGGTCAGCGTCCCGCTATTTTCCGAGCACCTGGTTTTGGCGACTCCGGCGCATGCACCCTATCGGCCGACGAAGGGCATCGACGGACTTCGTAACAGCGGTTTTATCTTCGTCTCGCCCTTGGTCTCTGAAACTTTCCACGATCGCGTGCTAAGCCTGTGCCTGCGCGCCGGGTTCACTCCCCGAGTCGTGCAGGAAGCAAACGAAATCCTGACCATCCTCCACCTGGTTCGAGCTGGCGTGGGGGTCTCTTTGGTCCCCAGGTCGGCCCTGCGCCTCAAAGTGCCGGGAGTGCGATTTCATGAGCTGGGCTGGAAGGAGCCGTTGTGGCGCATCGGCATGGCATGGAATCGGAACTCGGAGAAACTTCCGCTGATCTCTCAATTAGTCAAAGTCGTACAGGCCGTGGTCGCCGAGCAAGAGATCTAGCCATGCATGACAATCTCAAAACCAGCGAATCCCTGACAACGTATTCCATCTCACGCTGTAATCATCGAGCCGGTTCTGGTAGCGTGCAGCTAAAACCCCAGCCGCAGTACAACCCGGCACCCACCACCGCTGACCTCGACGACTAGAACACGTCCTGACTGCAACCGCCCTCTCCCTGATGATCGGGGAGAGGGTTTTTCGTTTACGCCTCAACCGCAAAGTCCCGCCTCCTTACGTTCACGCCTTCAAATACCACGGAACATTGACAATATTGATCCGGTTATCCCCGTGCAATAGCAAGAGTGCTGTCAACATCTCAGCGCGCTGGTTATGCAGAAAATAGTGATACCAGTGCCGCTCCACCATCGATGGGATGACCACCGCCACTGTCCGCTGGGGATTCTCTCGCTCCAACTTCAATACATAGTCCACAATCGGATGAATGATCAGCCGGAAGGGCGATGGCAGCGTCACCAATTTGGGCGCCCGTCCCGGCGGCGGGTCTTCTTCCCAATTCCATGGAGTTTTGCAATCGGCGTCCGCATCGCACGTCACGTGCAGGGCCTGCACATCCGGAGACAAAGTCATCGCAAACTGTAACGCCTTTTGTGTTGCGGCGTTCCACTGCTCCACCGGAATCACCACGATGGGGGGCATAAGATTCTCGGCACTCAGCACCATTCCGTGCTTCAACGCGAGTTCTTCATGCGTCAGCTCGTAGTGCCGCTTCACCCGCCCCATAAAAACCAGCAGCGCAGGCAACAACGCCACGACTACCCATGCGCCACTGGTAAACTTCGCCACCAGAATCACCAGTAAGGTCAGCCCGGTCGCCAGAGCGCCGATCCCGTTCACGATAATGGCATGCGTCGCGCCGTGGTCCTTTGCATTCTTCCACCAATGCCCAACCATCCCGGCTTGCGAAAGGGTGAATGCCATGAACGCCCCGATGGCAAACAATGGAATCAACCTGTCCGTCACTCCACCGAATAAAAGCAACAGCAATCCGGAAAGAATCGCCAGTGCCCAGATTCCTTGTGAAAACACGAGCCGTCTTCCCCGCGTGGTAAGGGAATGCGGGAGATAATCGTCGCGCGCCATCATCCGGCACAGCCGCGGAAAATCCGCAAATGACGTATTCGCCGACAAACACAGGACAATCAGCACCGAGAGCATCGTTACGTCATAAAAAAGTCCCCTGCCCGCGACGGCCGCCGTCAGCATCGACAACACACTCTGATATCCCGGCGCTCCCGGGTCTGTCGCTACGATGCCGTAATACTTCACCAGCACGCCGATCCCGCCCAGCAACAAAACCAGAATCACAATAATCGCGGTCAGTGTTTTCCGCGCAGCGGGGACCACCGGTGGCTTAAATGCCTGGACTCCGTTGCTCACCGCCTCCACGCCTGTCAGCGCCGTGCATCCCGACGAGAACGCTTTGATCAGAATCCAAGCTCCCATCATCTGCAACGTTGTCGATGCTCCCGGGTGCGGAGGAGCAATCACCGCAACCGGATGCCCTTGTGTCACCAGCACTTTGTAAAATCCCACGAGAACCACAATCGCTAGCGTTCCCACAAAAAAGTACGTTGGAGCCATGAAGGCCGACCCGGCCTCCTTCAATCCGCGTAAATTGATGATCGTCAGAATGGCCAGCACCGCGAGGCACAAGGCCAGTGTGTGCGGCTGCCACGATGGAAGTGCTGAGACCAGCGCTCCAATCCCCGCGGAAATCCCCACAGCTACGTTCAGCAGGTAATCGATCATCAGCGCTGCGCCTGCCAGCAATCCTGCTCGCTCACCCAGATTCTCCCTTGCGACGGTATATGACCCTCCTCCATTGGGATACGCAGCGATGGTCTGCCGGTAACTGAAGTACACAATGATCAGCAGTGCCACGATCGCCATCGTGAGCGGCACGATGTATCGCGTACCCTGCAATCCTAGCGGCAGCAGAATGGTCAGCGCCGCCTCCGGACCATATGCGGCCGAACTCAGCGCATCCAACCCGAACGTCGGAATACCCGCCGCCGGTGTAATCCGTTCGCCCTCGTCTTCGGCGGACGACAGCGGCCGGCCGAACAGAACGTTAATGAACCCCATAGTTCCTCATGTTCCGAACGCTACCAGAGAGATGTAGTCGCCTCATGATCTCGTCGAACCAGGTAGGCTTCCGCCTGCCTTAATCGTATTCCGGGGGTGTCCGATTCGCGGTTCATCTTGCTCGCCAATTCTACCTTCGGCCTTGTTGCTATGTGCTTTGGACTCGATTGTAGAAATCACTCACTGGACCTGGCGAAGAAGAACTCTCTGCCGGCTCTTGGGATGTAAACGAAATATGAAATTTTTTCCTCAGCACTCGGGCAGACCTGGCTTGAATAACTACAAGTCATTCCTCATTGAAGGGACAACGTCAGCTTCGCGGGTGCGCACCAGGCCATTCCCTCCCCGCAAGCGGGATTCTTTTCCTTTCGCTAGAATGTCTCCGCACGAAAGGAGCATCATGGCAAAGAAGAAGATCGATCCACTAAACAAGAAGGCGTACGGAGCAGTCTCGGCCGCGCTCACCGTTGCAAACATTCCTGCCGCAGTCAGCTTTTACCAGAAGGCGTTTGGCTTCGCCAAGCGTGGCATCATGAATGGTCCCGATGGCAAGCCGATACACGCGGAGCTCACCCTGCGCGGCACAGTGCTCATGCTCGGTCCCGAGAGTGCCGCCATGGGAAAGCGCACCGCCAAGAACGTCGGCGCGTCGCCGGCTGCTTTGTATCTCTATGTCGAAAACGTGGACAAAGTGGTCGAGAAAGCGACCAAACTCGGCGCGACCAGCCAAGGCCCGGTGATGGATATGTTCTGGGGTGACCGCTGCGGCACCCTCGTCGATCCCGATGGCTATACCTGGATGGTCGGCACGCATAAAGCCGAACCCTCGGGAAAAGAGATGAAGAAAGGGATGCAGGAAATGATGAAGCAGCAGCCGGCGGGTGCGGCGGCGGCAGACTGACGTCGTTTCAGTCGAAAAGTGCCGGCTGTGACTCGGTCTCTTGCAGCTCTCGAAAATTACTGAAGCCCACGCCTACTAATCGGTAACGTTGCTGTGGGCCAAGATCGACCCGCTCTCGCAACTTCAGCGCGATGTCCGTCAACTCATCGCATGACGAGGGCGGGTCATCTGGGGTGTGGCTGCGCGTGAGGACCTTGAACTCCCTCGTTTTTAGCTTCAGTACGACTGTCCTTGGTATTCGCGACTCGTTGCGCGATGCGGACCATAGCTTTTCTGCGAGGCGGCGGATCATGGCTTCGGTATCTGCCAGCAGGATATCTTCTTGAAACGTGTCTTCCACGGATATGGACTTCGTCGGCCTGTCCGGTACGACCGCGTTCTCGTCAATCCCTCGGGCAAGTTCGTACAGGCGCACGCCGTAGCGGCCAAACTCACGTTCAAGGTTGGCTCGCTCCAGATTGCGTAACTCGCCGACCGTTTTGACTCCAAGTTTTGCTAATTTCTCTTCGTTGACCTTCCCGACTCCGGGCAACCGTCCGACCGGGAGCGGCAGCAAGAATGCATCCACCTCTTCCGGCTGGATCACGAAGAGTCCATCCGGTTTCCTCCAGTCGGAAGCGAGTTTTGCCAGAAACTTGTTCGGTGCCACACCGGCGGAAGCGGTCAGGTTCAACTCGTGCCGGATCTGCTCACGGATGGTACGTGCCACAAGCGTTGCCGTCGGCAGGCCCGTCTTATTCGTAGTCACATCGAGATACGCCTCGTCGAGCGACAATGGCTCAATCACATCTGTGTGGCGCTTGAAGATCTCCCGCACATCCCGTGATACGGCCCGGTACCTGGTGAAATCCGGAGCAATGAAAATCGCATCGGGACACAGGCGTTCTGCCCGGGTTGCTGGCATTGCGGAGCGAACACCGAAAGCCCTCGCCTCATAGGACGCGGCGCACACAACCGAACGCTGGCCCTTCCAGGCGACGATTACGGGTTTTCCTCGTAGTCGGGGATCATCGCGCTGCTCCACCGAAGCGTAGAATGCGTCCATGTCGCAATGAATGATTTTGCGCACGATCTTCCCGAAACAATACTATGCCCCGGCTGGAGGGAATGTGATCGTGCGGTAGACCGGCTGCTCACTGCGCCTGCAGGAAATTCGAATCATGCATGCGGGCTCAAACCTCTATGCGGCTCTTGCGACTGCTGTACTCTTTCTGCACGCGCTATTTATCGTCTGGGTGGTCTTTGGGGCCGTGCTCACGCGATCGCGTCCTCTTCTCCGCTGGTTGCATATCGCTTCCCTGCTCTGGGGAATTCTCACGGAGCTGATGCCCTGGCCTTGTCCTTTAACTCTCCTCGAGAACTGGCTTGAACAAAAGGCGGGTGTCACGCCATACCAGGGAGGCTTCTTGCTCCACTATCTCGACAAGCTGGTTTATCCGGATATTTCCGCAACAGCATTGACAGTGGCTGGAGTGATCGTTTGTGCCTTCAACCTTGCGATCTATGGCAGGCAAGCCTGGAGGCTTCGCTCTCAGAACGCGCTCAGGAGATGATGCACGGACTAGAATGGATTTGCAGCTATGGTCAAGCGGGCACCAGCACGACGCCGTCCTCGGAAAGCCAAACCCGGCACAAAGGGCCTAGTCCCACGCGAATGCTGTCTCGACCAGCCTAGCGGAGACACTGCGGCCATTGCCGAAGCGATCGAAAAAGCTGGTGGTTGTGTTGTTGGATCTTACAGAGAGCCGCTTGGCGGACATCCTCTGCTGCTTTCGGTTTTGCCGATCGGCGCTGTCGAACCAACTCCTTTTCAGAGAGATCTGTCGGACACCCATCACAAGCGGCTCGCGGATGTGATCAACAAGACCGGGCGTTTCCTTGATCCGATCATCGCCGTCACTGCGCCCAACGATGGATTCTGGACTCCGAATGGCCGTCATCGCCTGGAAGCCATGCGTCGCCTTGGAGCCAAGTCGATTACCGCCCTGGTTGTCGCTGATCGTGAAGTGGCGTGGCAAATCCTGGCGCTCAATACCGAAAAGGCGCACAACCTCAAAGAGCGGGCTTTAGAAGTAATCCGCATCTATCGCGGCCTGGTCGAAGAAGATGCCAGCCGGCCCGAGTCGCAATTCACCTTTTATTTGGACGAACCCGCGTTGGTCACGCTCGGCGTGTGCTACGAAAGGATCCCGCGTTTCGGTGGCGGCGTCTACCATCCTGTTTTGCGCAGACTCGAGTCCTTCACCGATGATCCACTGCGCACCGCCATCAAGGATCACGAGAAACACGCCACCATGGTGCTTGACCTTGAAGAGAAAGTGGCGGCAGCGGTGAAAAAACTGAAAGAGCGCGGACTCGCGAGTCCCTACCTGCGCTCTTTTGTAGTCGCCCGCATCAATCCACTGCGCTGGATCAAAGGCGAGCCGCCTCCGCTCGACGACGTATTGAAGACGATGCGCGAGCGCGCAGCAAAGTTTAACGTCGAAAAAATCAAGCCTCAGGACCTGGCGGGCACCGGAGGGCCGCCGGATGAAGAAGCCTGAAGCGTGGCCCTGCGCCTCCTCCAAAGGTTATCGGCAGTTCGCCAGGACACAAGTCCGACAGCATTCGCACGCTGCTAGTGCTCTCATTCATCCGGTGGAATGAACCTCTCCGGGAAACCTGGCTGGTTCTGTCATGAATTCTCATGGCGCAGGTGATGACGTTTGGTCCCACCAGCTCTTGCCGTAAACATTCTGGGTCACGTCAATATTGGCGTGACCCATGTTGTCCCGCACAACCTCTGGCCTTGCGCCTTCGCGCAACTTGTGGCTGGAATGCAGGGTGCGGAAGCTCTGAAAATACCCTTTATCGCTCGAATCGGCCGAGTCCGGATCTCCGCAAAAGCTGTTTGCCAACATTCGCGGGCAAAGTGATTTTCGGTTGTGTACGTGCGACATCTGCAACCGACTTGCCCACGCTTCCGCTCACAGGGGTTGCCAGAAAGGCGTGGATGTCGCCCTTATGCGGCCCGTTTTGTACGATTGCCATGCCGGAGATTTGTCCGCGATCGTTGATCTCGTTAGCCATGGTTGCGTAGAGGTTGGAACTTTCAGGAAAAAGAGTGTTAAGGTCGGTCATCACGCCGTTCTGGTAGATGAAGGCATGGGACCAGTCGCCGCTGGAGTCCGTATTACTTCCCACGATTTGGCCCTGGTTGTTGATGCCTTCGGCCAAGGAGGTAGCATCTCCCGGCAGAAGGCCGAGGCTTGTGGCTGTGTTGTTCTGCCAAAGGGCGCCCACGACGTTGCCGTCAGCGTCAACGCCTTGCCCAACAATTTGGCTCTGGTCGTTAATGGCGTTGGCCACGGCGCCCGGAGTTCCGAGGTCAGGAAGCTGGGTGACGGTGCCGTTGTCCCACATTACGGCGTTTGGAAAGGTGCAGGTTCCCGAATAGCCTGCAGCTTGGCCTTGATTGTTGACGCCGTACGCGACACCGTCTGGATCGCCACTGAGTGTAGGAAGAGGTTGGGCTTTGCCGTTTTTCCACAACACCGGCAGTATGATCCCATTATTAGGATCGCCAGGCGGGCATGTGGAGTCCACCATACCGTTTTCCGCAAATCCTGCGACTTCTCCGTGCTTATTGATCGCGCTGGCCTGCCCGTTATTTCCGCCCAGTGTCGGGAGAGCCTTCATGTGGCCGTTTTGCCAAAAAAACGGACGACACGTAAGGTGTGTGCCGAAGAGGCATATGTCTTCGCCGTTCGGGTCCGGGTCCGCTGTTCGGAGTAACCGGCCGCTTGCCCGCGATCGTTGATCCCGTCATAGTTGGTCCAACTGTTCTTTCCTCCGAGCGTGCCGATGTCAATCTTGAGTCCGTCGACGTCTACCACCACGCGTCCGGTTAGAAGTGTCCCCGTCGAGCTATCCTGCTGCCCCGGTGGCAGGTTCCCCTCCATGATCTCCGTCCATCCCTGATTATTGAGGCCCATGGCACAACCTAAATTCCAGTTGTGCAGACGGCCCAAATCTTTAACTGTGTAGCTCGCTTGAGCGACCGCATCGCTGAAGCAAGCCAGAACCATCGTCGTAACGCACAGTATCCAAAAATTCCGCAACTGTCTAAGCGTGCTCATATCTCCTGTTTTCCTTCGGTAGAGTCGTGGTGCTGAGATGACTGGCGATTTACGTCAGGGACCACTCGGCGCTATGGCAGTCAATGCGCAATTGAGAGCAGAATCGACTCACAACTTCACAAATTCCTGCTGCGTCCAACTGAGCAAGCATTTGGTGTTCCATGTTCTCAACAATTACGTGACAAGACAGTCCAAACATTTCAGATTTCGACCCAGAGTGGCGGACTAACAACCTCCTGAGACGGACCCGAAACGGCTAGAGCGAATATTTCTCCAATTTTTCATACACATCGGCGGGAGGTTACGAAATTCGAGACGCCGGGCAGCAAAGGTTCAGGCCGACCAAGTTCGATTGACTTTCGATCCCCTTAACATACATACTAGTCGGTATGTCCGTCAGTAACCACAGGCCGCGAAGGACCCGTGATCCTCAGCGCACGCGGGAACACTTGCTGCAAGCGGCCTTTCGGCAAGTTTACAGATACGGCTTCCAGAGTGCCGGGATTGATACAATTCTGGCCGCCACCAATGTCACCAAGGGAGCGCTCTACTACCATTTCGACAACAAGGAAGCTCTGGGATATGCCATTATCGAAGAGATCGTCGCAAAACTCACCCGTGACCGCTGGATGCTTCCTCTGCAACGGAGCAAGGACAAGGACCCTATCGATGCTTTGATCGGCATTGTCCGGGCCTTACCACATCGCCCAAGAGACGTAAAGGGCGGTTGTCCCCTGGTTAATTTGGCGCAGGAGATGTCTCAACTCGACGAACAATTCCGGAAGCGATTGGAGAGAATCTTCCATGCCTGGCAAGAAGGCATTGCCATGACTTTGGGGAGGGGGCAGTCGCAGGGCACAGTGCGCCGCGACTTGGTTCCGGAAGAGACTGCGAGCTTTCTGATCGCGATGGTCGAAGGCTACGAAGTGTTGGCAAAGAATGCTCAGGATGCGAAGGTGTGGAACGTGGGAATCAGAAATATCGTGGGCTGGCTGAGGTCTCTTCGTCCGCCGGACAACTACAAGCGGGGCTGACTGCACCGCCCCCTACGGAGTTAGTTGACACTGATACATACCAACCGGTTCGTATGCCTGGACAGTCAGCATCGCGATCGGGCTAAGCGTTCAAACTACCTCATGCAAAGGAGAACGAACAATGACAAGGATCACAATGTCGCGCAGGAATGTGCTCGCAACGGGAGCCTGTGCGCTGGTTGGTGCCATGAGCCTGCCCGGACCTGCAAGTGCCAGCGCATCGGCAGGCCCGAACTCAACGAACGAGGAGATTGTCCGGAACTGGTACGCAGCCTGGAAGCAGAAAGACTGGGGCCCATTGGATAGCCTGCTCGCCGATGACTTCACCTTTTCAAGCGCCGCCGGTGACGACCACATCAGCAAGAGCACTTTCAAAACACGGTGCTGGGAAACACAGATCGATTTCATTGGACATTTTGACCTGGAGCGAATCACCACTGGCGCGGACGATGCTTTTGTGAAGTATCTTTGCTACACCACGAATGGTAAGTCGTTGCGGAACGTGGAGTATCTCCGAATCAAGAATGGAAAATTGCAGTCGATTGAGTGTTATTTCGGCGCACAGTCCAGCTTTCCGTCAGCAGTAAGCGCTGGGCAGAAGTAACCTATGGGCCGGCTGATCCACGTGCTGAGTTTGATGAATAAATCGAGGATTGCGATCAAGCCAGGGAGAATAATCCTGCTACTCAGTCCGGAGGGCCACTTGATGTTTTATGCGCCTCCACGGGAAGGCAAGGCATGGGTGCCGATCTGCCGAAATCACCGGTAATGCTGAATCCACAATTCAAAGGCGCTCAACCAATCGACGTGTTTATCGTTCTCGTGGGCAGGTTGTCAGCCGGATCCGCTCCGGTTATGTAGGAGCATTTGATTTAGAGGCAGTGCACTTGTCAATCTCACTTCGGGTAGCAGGAAGTCGGACGAGAGAGCAAGGGGTTCCATCATGAGCGCCCGCGAGATTCACGATCAGAAGGCCATTGCACATGAGATGTTTGTGCAACAAATTGCTCACGCTAATGCGCACGTTTCGGCTAGCCCACTGCGGGGAGCTACGATTTGCTCCACCAAGAGTAGACGGGATTACGCTCTTGAATCGACAGCAGACGAGTTCTGCGAAGCTGCAGATACATCATTGCTTCCGGTAATCGGAGTTGATGCTGCCAACCTCATGCGAGTCTTGCGGCAGTTGGAGGTTATAGCAAAACGACAGGCGCCACGAATCGCGTTCAAGGCAAAGGGTAGCATCCTACTCTTGGATTTAGCCGACATCTTGGCAGTGCAAGCCGAAGGTAATTACGTTTCGTTGCGACACCAACGTAATCCCTATTTGGTGCACGAGTCCCTCTCGTCCATGGCGGAGAAGCTCAAGCCCTGCGGTTTTATTCGCATCCACCGCTCGGTCATCGTGAACATTTCGGCCGTGGAGGAGATTCAGCCTTTACCGACGGGGGAGTACAGGCTGCGCTTAAAAGGCGGGAAGGAGTACTTGGAAACGCGTAAATACAAACATAATCTCAGAGATCTGGCTCAACTGTGGGTAGGCTCTGAGCGGCTTTGCGGCTAACAGGCAGCAAGAGTTTTTACCTCGTTATTCCGTCGTAGCATTCTGCGTTGCGCTCGCACTCGAGTCACTAGAGGTACCGAGTCAAATTATATTGGCCACGGTCAGATGGCCCGCCTGAGGCGTGGGGAACGCACCCAGAGACCAAGTGCCGCTCTGCGAAACACCATTTAGCAACACATCAGCCGGGAAGGCGCTTCCGGACTTCAAGAACACGGCTGCCTGGCCAAGGCCCGGAGCGGCCTGCACGGTCAGATTCGTGAAGTAATAACCGGGCTGATTGGAAGCGGAAGCGACGACGCCATACTGAACCGCTTCGAGATCGATGTTGCTTAACCTGCCATATCCGGACAGGAACGCCTGCGAGCTGTCGGGTGAATCCGTCAGAAGCATGCCTGTTGAACGGGAGAACAGGTAGAAATCATGGACTTCGAGCGCGTCCATTCTTTGCACCACGAGGCCGGCGCCGTGATTGAGCACCCAGTTGTCGATCGCCGTCGGATAGGAAGAGTTCTCCATCTCGTCCCAGAAAATACCCACGTGCAGGTGATGAAGGGTCACGAAGTCAGCGGTGTGATCAATATTGACAGCCCTGTCGAATGCTCCGATGAACAGATCCTGCGCCATCATTCGGCCGATCTCGATGTCGAGAAAGTCGTATGCATTAGTGACTGTTGCGCGGGCGACTTTCGTCCCCGGGTAAATCGCCTTGATGGTGTAGGGATAAACGGTCGGAGCCGACGCACTGGTGTTTACCTGGTTCGGGTAGTGAAAGAGAAGGTCGGTTACCCCCGCTCCGAATCCTTGCAGGATTATGAACGGCGTGATGGTGTTGGTGACCAGCAGCGTCGGTGCAATTGCCGTAACGGCGGGGTTAACGCCCGCAACATCGAAGGGACCTTCAACGGTTCCGCACAGGACGACGCCTCCGGGTACCTGTAATGTTCCCGTGGTGAAATAGCGAGCCACTTTAAAGACCACGGAACCGCCCCCGGCAGAAACGGCAGCATTAATTGCACTTTGAATGGCGGCGGTGTCGTCGGTGTGACCGTCGCCTTTCGCGCCAAATGCTTCCACGGGATAAGCTCCGGCCAAAGATCCGACACTAATTGCATTCGAATTGCCCGCGAGGGAAGAGGTAGCACTGTCAGTCGCCGTGATCGTCTGGTTGCCGGCGGTCGCGAACGTGGCTGAGAAGACGTGGATCCCGGATGTGAGGGTTGAGTCCGCAGGCAGCTGAGCGTGGGAATCGCTGCTGGTGAAATGTACCGTGCCAGAATAGTTGGTCGCTGTGGTGTTCGACGCAGTAAGTGCGGTGACCGTGAAGATGAAGGGCGTACCCGCGGGAATGCCGGTCGGAACGTTGACGGAGAAATGAGTGGCTGGCGCGCTTCCCCCGCCGCTTCCGCCGGAATTTGAACTGCCGCCGCCGCAACCCTCAAAGAAGGCCAGCCCGAAAGCGACGAAGAGAAGCATCCCGAGTTTCTTCATCGTTTTGTCTCCTTGCACGCGAGT
>Ga0210384_10001738_pt1 | contig 28458 bp, 34 predicted proteins | sample IncBWH2MmetaG_FD_160574 | JGI IMG/M metagenome (GOLD analysis project Ga0210384, IMG submission 160574) | Forest soil microbial communities from Barre Woods Harvard Forest LTER site, Petersham, Massachusetts, United States - Inc-BW-H-2-M | ecosystem: Environmental > Terrestrial > Soil >...
TCGGCCGACGTCGCCGGCGTCGAGTACCGACGGGCGATCCGGTAGAAGTAGCCGGGCGAGCAGTCCGCCATACCGCTCGGGAGTGAGCCCCGGTGCGCGACCTTGGCGGCCTTCGCCGTCCCCGCGCCTCCGCACGCGCCCTCGCCCCCCTGGTCGAAGAAGTCGCCGAAGTAGGGAAAGAGGTCGAGCGGCGTAAGCGCGACGTGGACGCCCCCGCTCCAGTCGTTCGCGAGCATGAGGTCGCGCGCGTCGGGGCGCTTGCCAGGGGAGGCATCCGGAACGTAGCCGAGGCGCGCGCGCCTCGAGGCCTGCGAGCATGCGGCGTGGGCGGGCCCAAACATCTTACTGGCCCACCCTGAGCGTGTGGCCCGCGGCGTGCTCGGCCTGCGCTTGTCCGAGCACCGTGTGCGCGTAGGGCTGGACGCTCGCCGGAATGATCCCCATGTCGATGAGAAACGCGATCGCGTCCTGGACCACGACCACGACGTCGACCCCCACCTGGCCGGCGAGAACCTTCGCGACGTCCTGCTCGATCTGCGGGAGCGCCACGCCGTTCGCCAAGTCGGTTGCCACCGTCTGCTCGACACGCTGCTCGAGCGCTTGAGCGGCCGGGGAACACCCGCAGAAGAAGACCATGATCCCGAGGACCACAGGGGCCACGGCTGCGGCGGCCGCCGCGCGCTTGCCGTAGGTCGCTCTCGAGGCGCTCGAGATCATGCGCCAGATCGAGGCAAGGAGCGTCGGCACGTCGAGCCCAATCGCGGCGAGGCCCGCGAAGAGCTGGTGCCCGATCGACGTCTTGGACAAGAGTTGCGCGAGGAGCGACGCGACCGAACCGATGACGGGCCACGCGAGCAGCACCCACCCTTGCCAGTTCGCGGGGACGATCGGCGCGGCGGGCGCCGGCGTGTCCTGGGCCCAGGCCGAAAAGGCGAAGAGGGCAAAGGACGCGACGATGGCCAGGCGAATCAGGTTGGGGAGGGTGGCTCTTTTCATGGCCTGGAGACTGCCACGATCAGGAGCACCGCTCAATGCTTGGCCGCGAACCCCGCCTTGTAGGAGGCCCATGCCAGGAAGAGACCAGCGACCACGACCCCGATAACCCCGATAGTCCACTTGCGGAGGGCGAGGAAAAACGCGTCGTAACGCGCGAGCCGATCGGCGTCCGTCCGCTCGTCGAACACTTCGTCCGCGACCTCGCGCGCTCGCTCGCTCGGGCTCTTGGCGTCCGCCTGAATCCCGGGAAGCGTCGCCTGCCGGCCTCGGAAAAAGCCCGTCTCCGGGTCCTGGGGGAAGCGAGTCATGAACCAATCGAACGCGACGGCGATCTTGTGGGTGTCCTCGGCGATCTCGTTCAGGCGGACGCTGGTCGCCATGAGCTGCTCCCAAATCGTCTCGAGGCGCTCCCGGTCGTTCTTGGAGCCGCGCAGCGCGTCGTGCTCGGTCGCGAGCGGCTCGCGTCGCTGAAGGTGAAGCGGCGGACGGCCGAGCGGCAAGGGGAGCGGACGATCACTGGACATTTGTTGTTATTGACCGATCGCGTTGCGGTTACCAGGATGCTCCTCGATGATCATCGGGGCCTATGAACGGGCGTGGACGCTTCTCGATCGCGCGTGGTGCGCCATCGACGGACATAGGCCGGTCGCGTTCAATGGCGCGGTGCGATGCTCGGCTTGCAATAAGCCACTGGAGGTAGCCATGGGAGAATCGCTGGACGCGAAGGCGCTCTTTTTCATCGATCAGGACATCGACCGGATCAAGCGCCAGATCCGAAAGGTCGGGCTCGTCACCTTTGCGCGCATCGCCGCGCGACGCGTCGCGCATGGCGTTTCTGAATTCGTGCGCACGCGCGAGGTCGTTCGCGAATTCGAGCGCGGGTTCAAGGATCGCGGCGGAGCGAGCGGGTGCGGTGGGTGCGGACTCGGTAGGGATCATCGGTGAGCCCGTGGACCTGATGCTCGTCGTGGCGGGGTTAGCGATCTTCATTGGAACGCTTTTGCTCGTGCCGGAGCTTCTTGGTGCGTTGTCGCGTCGTCGCTGGCGTCGGCGCCGCATGTGACTACGGGACGATCGTGGTGCTGTAGGCGGCTGCGATAAACCAGTTCGTGCCGTCCGAGAAGAGGACCAGGCCGTCCCCGTTTTTCGTCATTACGTAGGATGCCGCGCCGTTGATCGTCTCCGCAGCATGCGGCAAGATCGTGACGTTGTGGGTAGCCGCGCTCGGCGCGTTGAGGATGAGCGTGCGGCCAGACGTCGGGGTCGGGAGCGTCGCGGAGATGGTGTTCGCGCCCGAGCTCAGGATGATCGCGCCATCGGCCTGCGTCGAATTGGTGTCGACGGTATACGTGCTCGCTGTGATTGTGATGGGCGGAAACTTCAGCCCACCGAGCACCCTGAAGGATCCGCCAACTCCGGCCGTCGCGCTGCCGCTCGTGCCACCAAGGCCGGGTACTGCAACCCAATCACCCCCAGCCCCTCCGTTGTGGGTTGCACCCGTTGCGGCCTGGCCTGCCTGGGCATTGCACGTAAAGTTGACGCCTGCGGTCCCCGATGCTGCAGACGTCGATGCGAGCGCGGTATGGGCAAACGAGGGGTTTGTGACCGAATTCGTGAAGTTCACCAGCGCGTTCGCGGACGCGTTCAGGCGAATGAACTCCGTGCCCGCGGTCGAGCGCAGGCGCAGGTTTCCGGCGCTGTTGATGTAGTAGTCGCCATTTGTCGAAAAGTAGAAGTATGGATTTGAGGTCTGGGCGGTTGCATCGAAGATCCAGGACCCATAGGCGCTACCCGCGGGCAGCGCGAACGTGACGTTTGCACCCCCTGCGACCGTCAAGGCCGTAGTGCCACCGGGGGCGATTGTCGGTGTCGTGCCCGACATTTTCGAGACCGTCAGGGCGCCAGAGACGATCGCGCCATCGCCCGTCAGGGTGAAGAAGCTCGCGTCGGTCGCTCCGTGATTGGTGCCGAAAAGCTGGTCGGCCGTGCCAATGTCGGCCGCCGCATCGAGGACGCCCGCGGTCGAGTGCCACACGCCGGTGCCAGTGACGCTCGCCCCTGTCCCGGCCGCCCAGGAGAAGGCACTCCCGGACCATTGCAGGACGGTGTTCGTGCCGCTGGGCGTTGGGATCTGGGAGGGTCCGACCCACCCGACCCGGTGAATGGGTGGCGGCCCTGCGGTGGGCGGGTTGATCGGTCCGATGAAGAACTCGACGACGGATCGCAGAAACTTACGCATCGATCATTCTCCACCCGGCTACGGCCGTGCCGCCGGCGTTTTTTGAGTACTCAAATCGGTAATGCAGATACCCGCCCGCCGAGGGGGTGACGGGGCCGATGCTCGCGCCGCTCCCAGTGAAGACCCGATTACCCACGGTGGATCCAGTGTTCCAGGCGATCGTGAGATTGTGGGCGGAGAAATAGATCAGATCGAATCGCTGCCCGACGACGCCACCCGCGAACCCATCGATCACAATGTCGCCGCTGGAGGTGCACTCGAGCGTCGCGTCCCCGAAGGTCGCCAGGTTGTGCACGGTCCCGGCTCCCCCCAGTCCCACGGCGACGTTGGAACGGCATGTCGTCGGCGCGTTGGCACTGGCCAGCGAGCCGTAGCGCGTCGAGGTCCCCACGATCGAGCTACTCGCATCGATCGTGTCGGTGAGTGCCCCGGAAATGTAGTCGGGCCCGTTGTCCTTCCAGTTCACGCCCGCGAGCGTCCGATAGCTCGCACCCCAGATCCCACCGTTGACGTGGAGGGAACCGACGTTCGCAACGTCCGTGACGGTGCACCCGGTGTTGCCAGGGGACTGCGCGCCACCCATCAGGCACTCACTAAATGCAAGATTGATCCGAGATCCCGAAACTGTGATGAGGTCCGCAAGCGTCGGGGCTCCCGCCTTGCGCACGTGGGACGCGAAAAATATGAAGCCCGAACATTTGTCGGCCGCACGCGAATAGAGAAAGGCCGACCCGTCTTCCGTCGTGATGTTCGTGATCCCCCAGGCATGACCCTGCAAGCCGCCGACGTCGAACTCGCACACGTTGCCGCTCGGGCTTCCGCCGATCCAATCGAGCTGCCCCCCCTGGCGCGCCGTGACGGCGTAGGGGCAAGCGACAACGTCCGAAGCGGTCACTACATGATTCACGCTGTTGTAGCCCGCGAGACGAATGCCAGAGAGGGAGTGCGCGAAGAAAAAGCAATTCGAAATCTTGCACTGGTCGTTATTGGCGTCGCTCTCCGAGATCCCGTAAATCGGGGCCGCCGTCGTGGGCGTATGCGTCGCGGCGAGGTTGCCCGTAAATGTGACGTTGTTGGTGGCGTAGTTGATCCCTGCTGCCGCAATCACCATGACGTCCGTGCCGAGCCCCGTATCGGAGAAGGTGATCGTTTCTCCGACGAACATTCGCGAGACGTCCGCAAAGGTCGCCGTGTTGGTCCCGCTCGTGGCCGGCGCGGTGAGTGCGGAGGGTGGACCGCCGAGACAATCCCAGGAGATCCCGGAGAGCGCCGAGGAACTCCCGTCGCCGAAGTGGCAGTCCTTGACGATGTTCCCCGTGTTCAACAGGTTCTGCGAATGGCTCGGCTGGTAATCGCTGTACCAGGCAAGCATTCCCATAGACCCGTAGGCGACCGAGTCCGTCGTCGGTGAGCCCGTGTACGAGTAGAGGGTGACCGTAGCAAAGTCGATGACGCCGCCGCCAGGCAGCGCAGAGATCCCGATTTCCTCGGCGGCCGTACCGTTCGCACGCGTAAGGACGATGCGCTGACCCACGGAGAGCAGCGCCGTCGACGCAACGGTGCAGGACGTGGCACCCGCAGCGACGTTCGCTGTAAGCGCCATCGTCATCGCCCCGGCAGAGCAGAAATGGATCTTCTCGACCGTCACGTACTGGCACCGACTCATGACGAGCCAGCCCTTTGCCCCTGAGAACGCCGCTCCCAGCGCGCAGACGATGAGCGTCTGGTTGTGACCATGGCCTCGGATGATCCCCCCGATCGCCCCGGTACAGGTGATCGGCGCCGTGATCTTGAAGCACCCGATCCCGAAGTCGAACTCCGGCGCCGGAGACCGTGTGTGCGACGTCGCGGCCGCAAGCGCTGCGAATGCGGTCATGGCCGCCTGGATCGCGGTCGTGTCGTCGTGGACGCCGTCTCCCACGGCGCCGAATCGCTGGGGTGTGATTTGCAGCGCAGAGGCGCTGCCGCCGTCGAGGCGAATCGCTCCCAACCCCATCCCGAAGGCGTTGGGGTCCCAGTGGCCGGTGACCTTACCAAAATAGAGCTGCGTCGCACCCACTACGCCGGCGCCCGATTGGCCAGGAAGGGCAAACTTGAGCGATCCGCCTGTGGCTCCCGCGCTGTTGTGCACAAAGCTGGCGAGCTGCCCGGGGGGCAGTTGGAACACGACCGTTTGACCCGAAAGGATCGAGGAGGTCGGCGCGATGCTCCCGAGCTGGTAACTCGCCGTCGGGCCGCCCACGACCTGTAGGAGACTGCCGTCGGTCACCACGTTTTCATTGGCGCCGTTGGCAAGCGCCAGGTTGAACGTTCCCCCGCCCCCCGCAGCGCCGGCCGTGCCTTGGGGACCCGTGGCGAGGACGTTCGCGGGAAGCGTGACCGTCGTCCCGGCCGTCACGTTCGCCGTTCCGCCCAGGTTTTTGAGTGTGACAGACGTCGGTGAGGGCGCCGCCGAAACACTGTAATAGCCGCCCCCCTGCACAAACACCGACCCGCCGACAGCCATCCACGAGGAGTCCTTCACAGCGACGAGCACGGTCGAGGAGATCGCGGGCTGCACAAAGGTCGCCTGGAGCGGCGTGGAGAGGCCCAGGAAGAAGCCATCGGCCCATGTTTTCGGTGCGGTGTTCATGGCTTCGGGATCCAGAGGGTCAGGTCAGGCGAGTACTTCCAACGGACGCCAAATCCTGGCGTAGTCAAGTTGACTGTCGCGCCGTACGTGCCGACCCCCGTGGGGACGCTCGTCCCGGCGGCCGCGTTGACCGTGCAGGCGTTGACGCCCGCCTGGCCTCGGAAGTCCACCAGGATCACTTCGTCCGCGATGGGTCCGGGGTTCCAGAGGACGACCGTCACGGCCCCATGGGAGAGGTCGACGGCGAGGACGGGGGCAAAGGGCGTGGCGCTGTAAGGCGAGCCCTGCGCAAACGCGGTGCCCTCGGCGATCGGCGCGTGGGAAACGTACGTCCACTGGGTCCCGGGCCCGGCGCCGGCGAGCGCCGAGGACGAGCCCAGGAGGGTAAAGGTCCCCCACAGCCTCGCGTCGTCCGGGACGCTATAGGGCGTGGTGACGCGGAGAAGCAGCGACGTCGAGGGGATCGGGCCGCCGGGCAGGACCACGCTCGCGGTGAGCTGGTAGACCCCCTGGACGGTGATGTCCCCGTTTTGGATCGCGTACTGAATGATCGCGTGATCCTGGGCCGCGCTGACGATCGTGGCCGCCCACGTCGCGGTCGACGTGTCCGTGCGGCGGACGAGGATCGAGACCGCCGTCGCCGTCGTCAGGTCCGGGCCGCCGATGGGAACGGCGATCCGAAACGTGAATAGCGACGGGGGTCCGATGTTCGAGGGGCAGGCCAGCATCAGTAGACTCCGCTGTTGCTCATGGTGACGCCGCCGCTATGGGAGATTTGAGCGAGGATCGCGCCCGTCCCGAGGCCGACGAGCGTTTGCGATCCGTTCGAAATGAGCATCGTGGCGGGGTTGCCAAGCGTCGATGGCGCCGGCGCGATCGAGACGCCGCCGCTCTGCCACGTCGACCCGGGAATGGCCTTGGTCACGTTGTACGAGTAGAAAACCCGATTCGCTTCGGAGGCCGGGAGACCCGTCGGGGCGCCCAGCCACACAACCCACACGCCCCCGACGACGGCCAGGCCCCCCATCGAGCTCGCGGGGTACTTCGTGAACGCGTGGACCGGGGTCCAGGTCACGAAGTCCGGCGAGCTGAAGATCACCGTGCTCGCGACGGTGGATATGGCGATCCCCCAGAGCTTGTTCTGGTCGTCCCAGGCGAGGCCCGTTACGACCGCGGCCGGACCCAGGGAGGGGACGCTGGCGGAGATGTCCGTGATCGTCGGGGGCAGGGCCCCGTTGCTCACGACTTTCATAACAAACGAACTGTCGACGGCGGGGGTCGTGCCGCAAAAGGCCACGATCATCACGTCGCCGGCGATCGCCACGCGGCGGCCGTCGCCGGCGGTGTCCGCCACAAGGATCTGCGCGATCGTCGTCGCGCCCGCTTGAAGCGCCGCGGGGAGCGTCGCCGTGCGGTCCGTCGAGGAGGCGCCACCGAGCTGGCGCGTCACCCAGTGGCCGGCGAAGTTGCCGCCCGTCTGGATCCACGAAAACATGTTCACGTTGTCGTCGGTGAGCGCGAGCCAGAAAAGATCGAACGTCGCGCACCCGGTCCCGGTCGGGCTGTAGCCAAAAAGACCCGCCGTCGACGTGTGCACGCCGGCGAGCGTGACGAAGTCCACCGTACCGCTCGAGGCCGACCCCATAACGATCACCGCGGTCCCGTTGCTCGGGTCGACCGCGATCCCGATGGGCTCGTGATTGGAGAGCGCGGCGACAGTCGCCCAGTTGACGCCCCCGTCGTGGGTGGAGAGGAGCGCGGCGATCCCGCCGCTGATTTGGCAGGCCGCGAGCCATCGCAGTCCCGAGGGGTCCCAGCAGTAGACCCCCGAGATCGCGTTCGTGACGGGGATCTTCGCGGGGTAGCTGTTGCCGACCGCGCTCCCGATCGCGATGGCGCGCGCGTTCGCTGCGAGGTCGAGCGCGGGCTCCATCACCGTATTGAACACGCTCGCGTTGGGCGGATCCCCGACGCTGTCGTCGGGCACCGTGACGAGGCGCGGCACGTTGTCAGGATTCGGGGGGTACTGGGCGGACATACGATTACGAGCCTCCTCCGGTCGGTTCCCAGTAGCGCACGGTGCCTCCCGCGGTTGCGGTCGTGCGCGCGGGGACCTGAATGCCGTTCACGTTCTTGGACCAGTGGCCCCAGTTGCCATCGGGGTTGCCCGCGGTCCCGAGCGAGCCGGGCACGAAGAGGGCGGGGTCCGTCGAGAAGACGATCGCCACGACGTAGGAGTGCGCGCCCTTCCAGATGGCGACCAGGCGCAGGATCGCGTCGACGGCCACGCGCCCGGCCTCGTGGCCGATCCCCCAGCCGTTCACGAACGCGTTGACGTAGTTCGGATCCGAGGTGTTTGCGTAGGTCGCCCACTCCGAGGGGTACACGATGATCCAGAGGTCGGACCACCACCCGGCGCGCTCGGGGTTCGAGACGCTGTCCCAGTTCCAGGTGGGATCGGTGGCCTGGGTTGTCGTGCCGTTCGAGGCGCGCGTCACGAAGAGACCCGCGCGCGTGACGATTCGCACCACGGGCGTATTGCCCAGGTAGGACTGGATCTGCTCGGCGAGGACGCTCGAGGAGCCCGCGTTCGTCCAGGTGGTGAGCCAGTTTTGGAGGCGCAGCGCGAAGTGCGCGGCCGTCTCCGCCTCGCCTTGGATGAGCCCGCGCGTCGCGCCGATCGCGGCGAGGTTGTCTGTGCGCGGTCCGTAGCCGGGAAACCACGCATAGATGCCCTCGACGGCCTGGTCGATGAGGAGATCCGCGTACGCCGCGATGACCCACAGGTAGCGGTACCCCACGGACATCGCATTGATGATCCAGCGGAGCGGGATCGCGTTTCGCAGGGTGTCGCGAATGCCTCTCATGACGCCATGACCCCCGTGGAGAGGACGCGGACGAGCACCGACACGCCATTGGTAGCCACCAGCCCCGGCGTGAGGGCGAGATCGGGGGCGCCCTGGGAGCTGTAGTAGGTGCCGCCCAAAGCGGCGATTGCCTGGGCACAAGCGCCGGCGACCGAGCCACCGAAGAGGCCCTGGAAATTGCTCTGGGTGTCGTCCGACGCGAGGACGCCGCCGATCCTGTAATTGGCGAGCACGGTCGCGACCGAAGCCGCGCAGGCCGCTTGCGCCTGGGCCGCGGTCACGCCCGGGGGTAGGGCGCACCAGACGGTTACCGTGGGCGCATAGGTGACTGTCGTGGCGCTCGTGGTCGTGACCGTGACGGTGTCCGGTCGCGCGATCGCCTCGATGTTCGCGGCGACCCCCGCGATCGCCGTCCCGGAGGCCGGGCCCGACGGGCTGGCGAGAATCACGCTCACGGTGCCCGTGTGCGAGCTCGCGGACACCAAGTAGCGATTGACCTCGACGGGGTAGACGGGCGCCTGGGTCACCGAATCGAGCGCCGTCAGGATGGCGTACGCATAGGCCGTCCGGACGCCGCGCACGGAAAGCGCCCCGAGCTTGCTCTGGCAGAGGATCGTATAGGTCGCATCGTCCAGCGCGTCGGCGCCGGCGACCGCGAGGGGATTGGAGACCGTCACGCCAGCCATGGGGGGCGAGACGATGGTGTCGATCGCCCCGGGCGTCGCCGAGCTCGCGGACCCGGCCTGCAAGGCCTGGAAGTTTACCCCGGAGAGGGTCGACGTGGGGTTGACCGTAAAGGGCGCGGTGTTCGTGTAGTACTGGCCCGTGGTGCTGTCCCTGAAGGACCCGGCGAAGGCCGCGACGGGGTAGACCCCGCCGCCTGCGTTGACGAAGGTGAGCTGCCCGGCGGCCGCGACGGCGGGCGGCCGCGTCACGCCAAAGACGTATTGCCCGAGGAGATCCAGCCACGGGCCCTTGGCAATGCCCAGAAAGCCCGACCCGATCGCCTGGGCGATGAGAAGGGAGGCCGTCGCGAGGATGTAGCTGCACGCCGTGAGGATCGAGGAGAGCGGGCCGCCGACGCGCCATTGGTCGGCGGGGATCCCCATGCCCACGAGGAGCGAGACCAAGGTGGCCCGGACCTGCGTCTGATTCGACGCACTGACGAGGTTGGCAAAGGCGATCATGGGCTGGGCAGAATGGTCAGGCCGGCATTGGCGTCATAGGAGTACGCGAGGCCCAGGACTTGGGCGCCCACTTCGACCTCGATCTGAATGAGAAACGAGCCGTCGGTTTGCTGGGAGACCGTGGCATTGCAGGCCGTGATCCGATCGTCCTGCAGAAAGTCCGCCTCGATGCGCGGGCCGATCGCCGCGACGTCGACGGTCGCCCCGGAGAGCATGTCCTCGATGCCCACCCCATGGATCGGCCCGCCCGGGTCGCGCAGTTCGTCGGCGTTGCTCCCGTGGGTTTGGATGAGCCAGTGGTAACAATCCTGCTGGAGCGCTTCGAAGTCCGACGCGACGGTGCGGTCGTACGGATCGAAGTCGTCGTAACAGAGCGCCTCGGGGTAGGTGAGGGGCAGAAGGGGATTGGTCATCCGGTGCTGCCTTTCGCACTGAGGAGCAGCGTCGGAAGGGAGGGCACGTAGCTCCCCCCCACCCCGCTGATCGCCGTCGCGATCTTGCCCAGCTCCACCATGAACTCGTCGCCGAGGACCAGGGCATGGCCCCCGCCGGCGATCGCCACGCCCGCCGACGACGGGCCCAGGTGCGTCGTCGCGGTCGCGTCGACCGTGACCTCGAGGGGAAGGTCGGTGGACTTCCAGCCCTCGACCTTGGGCTGCGCGGGGTCGCCGGCGATGAAGGACACGAGGCACTCGCTCGAAAGGAGCACTTTCGCCGTCACCCCTTGCATGCCCGTCCAGATCGAAAGCGGCAAGGTGTCCGGGACCCCTGCAGACGTCTGCACGGCCTGGAGCTGGACGCGCCCGTCGCCCCCCTGGAGGACCACGCGGTAGCGGTAGCACTTGAGGTACGCGGGGCGGACGGCGACGCGGGCGATCGCCTCGAGGTCCGAGAGGAGCGGCGAGGCCGCGCCGGCGGCGCAGTAGAGGGTCGCGCGCGCCCCGCCCGCGCGCGTGAACGTCTGGTCGACGTCGCGCACGATCGGGGTCGCGCCGTTGAAGCGCGCGTCGGAGAGCACCGTCCCGGGCGCGATGAGGGCATCGCAGGACACGACCGCGCGCCCCTCGAGGGGGTACCACTCGAGGACCTCGAGCGTGCTGTCAGGGGTCGCCGGCGTCCTCGAGCTCACTTGGGTGATGCCCGTGAAGTCCACGAAGTAGTCGCGCCCATCGAAGATCGCGACCGCGGGCCCCCGGACCCGCTCGTAGGAGAGGCCGAGCACGGACGGGGTGACGTCGTTCGCCGTCTCGCCGATCGCCGTCGCCGTCGCCGTATAGACCTGCGTCGAGGACACGCCGGCATCGTCCCCCCAGGATTGCGGGTCGAGGACGGTGTCCCACGCGCCGCCGCCGGCGATAACGCGCGCCGTCGCCGAGGAGACGAAGGACCCGGACCCCCGCGGGTCGATCGTTCCCTTGAGCGTCACGCCTCCCACGACGAGCGAGGCCGGGCCCGACGTCGGCGCGGTGCTCACGACCTCGGGGTCGAGGTCGACCTCCGCGATCCAGGCGCCGCGCCACGGGATGAACATCCACACGGAGAGGGCCCGCAAGCCGTTGAGCGTGGGCGGGGTCGCGCTCATGGGTTATTCGGCGCGCTCTGGAGCGCCGTCGTGAGGCGATTGGTCTCGACGTCCTGCTGGTCCTGCGCGGTCGGAAGGCCCTGCGAGACCGCGGGGAAGGCCGCGTCGGGCCTCGAGAGCGCGGGTTTCGGCCGCCGGTATTGCTTCATGTAGATTTGGCACGACCACCCGCCGTAGTCGTCGCCCTCGATCCCGTCGGCGTCCTCCACGACGCACTGGACGATCCGGATCGGGGGGCACGTGAGCTGCGGGTGCTGGATCCCGAGCGCTCGAGGACGGATCGAGCCGGGCATGAAGCGGACGGACTTGTCGAAATACTTCGCGGCATAGGCCTCCCAAAGGGGATAGTCCGCCGGATCCCAGAATTCAAAACGCATCGTGAACTTGCCGAGCGGATCGCCCTTCGGGACGAGCGTCGCGCCCGTGAGCGCGTACCCCTGGCGCTCGTCCCACCCGCGCGGCGAATTCGCGCCCAGGATCCGCACCTGGCCCGGGCTCTTGTCCCCGTTGATGACCACCCAATCGAGGATCGGGAAGTCCGGGGCGAGGATCGCCGGCTGGGTCATGTGGGCACCGGCGAGCTCGTGGGGATGCCGCCGGCCTGGGCGACGTTGCGCACGGCGCGTGTCAACTGCGCGAGGATCGAGGGCTCGGTGATGGCGGCTGCGATCTCCTGTCCCTTGGTCTCGCTCGTCGCGTGGACGATGACGTGGACCTCTACGACCTCGCTCGAGCCGCGCCCACCCCCGCCAGCGGCCGCCTGGACCGCGACGGGCGCCCGCGCCGGGACCTGGGGGACCATGTCCTCGACGGCGTCCTGGGCCCCGCCGCCGTCCTTCTTGACGCCTCGAACGTAGCCCTCCGTGGACTCCTCGCCCTTCTGCTCGAACCAGCGGGACGGGGAGTGCGCATCGATCCCCTTTTTCCCGCTAAATGCGTCCTTGATCCACCCGGCGAGCGTTTCGGTGGCCTTGGTCACGGCGTACTTGCTCGCGGCGCCGGCGATCCCCGTCGCGAGGCCTTGCGAAATCTGCGCGCCGATCCCCGCGGCGCCGAGCGCGGCTTTCGGGGCGAAGTCGGGCGTACCCACCTTGGGGAGCGCGCCGCCGGTCGCGCCCTCGATGACCTCTTTGCCCACCGTCTCGACCGGATGCGCACGGAAGTCGTTCCAGAGGTCGAGCAGGTGCTTGACCTCGATCGCCGCCTTCTGCACCCCGTGCAAAATGTCTTTGATGTCCGCGACCAGCTTGGTCGCGTCGATGTTCGCGAGCCGCGTCCCGAATTCCGTGAAGATCGCCTTGAGTGCCGCGCCGCTCGCCGTGCCCTCGTCGAACTGGGAGAGGATCTTGTCGAGCGCCCGGAGGAGCGGCTCGAGGATGGCGCCGCCGGCAAGCTGTTTCAGGTGATCGGAGAACTTCTGAAGCTGGACGTCGACCGAAAGGAGCTTCTTCGCGTTGATGTCCCCGTAGCGCTCCTCGAGCGTCGCCTTGAGCGCCTTGGCGAAGGCGTTGGACTCGACGCGGTTCTCGTAGAGCGCCGCCATGGCCTCCTGGATCGGCACCTTGGTCTGCGCGGCGAGGTTTGCGGCGAGCTTCTGAATCTTGACGCCTGTCCCCTGGAGCTCGAATGCATTGGTACCGGCGCGCCCCCACATTTTGGCGCGATCGATCATCTCCCGGAAGGTATTGGAGACCTTGGAGCCCATCGCGGCGTCCGCGGTCCCGATCGCGGCGAAGGCGTCGAGGATGCCCTGGCCGGTGTAGGTGGTGTTATTGAGCGTCCGCGCCAGCTCGTCGCCGAGGTCGTGCGCGGCCTGGCGCGAGATCGGGAGCTTGCGCGAGATCCGATCGATCTGGTCGCCGAGGTTTTTCCCGTTCGCGACGCTCCCGGCGACGGCCTCGTCCATGATCCGGATGTTGCGATCGGCGTCCGCAGCCCCGACCGCCCACCGGGCGAGCGCGGCGGCCGCCGCGATGAACCCCACGCCCAGCGCCACCACGCCCGCCGTGAGGCCCGCGAGGAGGTAGGTCATGCCCTGGCCTCCCCCGATGATGGAGCGGGCCTTCTCGAGGCCGTCCGACCACCCCTTGACGGGTCCCCCGGCGGCCGCCAGGGCCATGTTCGCGAGCTGCTGACGCTCCCGGAGCTCGTCGGCGGCCGCCTTGGCGACCTGGGAGGCCTTCTTTTGCTTCTGCGCCAGCCGCTCATAGGTCACGCCGTGCTTGAGGAGCTGGAGGTTTGCGCGCGAGACTTTGTCCCGCTCGGCCTCGATCTTCGCGACGAGCATCTTTTTCGCGGCCAGGACGTCCGCCGTCTTGCCACGAAGGGCGCGCTGCGCCGAGCCCATCTCGCGCAGGGCATCGCTCGAGCCCTTGATCCGGTCCCGGAGCTTCTCGAGCTCGTCCGCGTACGCGCTCGCCTCCTCCGGACCGTCCCCGAGGTCCGTGGAGAGAGAGAAGCGTGCTTCCGCGTCATTCGCCGGCACTGGGGAGCCTCCGCAGATGAGCCAAACCGTCGACCAAGAGAAGGGCGACCAAAAGGCCGCGTTCGTAACCGTCCGTTCCGAGGGCGTCCTCCTCGCCCACCAAGCCGAGGCCCTCGGCGAGGAGCTCGGCGGCCGCGAAGCGCTTGCGCGGCTGGTCGAGCGAGGAGAACTCCTTGAAACGGTCCGCTATTTTTTTTGGGCCTTGTCCTCCCAGAGGCCAAAGAGGGTCGAGACCGCGTCGACCAGCTTCGGCAGCAGAAACTTCCGGTTGAAAATGATCTCGTGGAGCTCCTTGGTGGACGGGTACTCCACGTTCGGGGTGACGAAGGCGATATCGTCCTCGTCGGTCGGGCTGTAATTGGCCTTTCGGAGCTTCGCCCGGTAGGCCTTCGCGGTGACCGCGTCACCGCGCTTGACGACGATCGGCCCGTGCGGGCCCGCGTCGACCAGGTCCCAGTCCTCCCCCCGGCGCCCGAACTTTTCGGTGTACTCGACCTCGAGCTCCGCCATGCGCAGCAGGCGATCTTCGTCCTCCGAATCGTTCTTCTTCTCGATCTCGTAGATCCGTCGCCGGAGCTCGGCGAGGCGCTCTTGCTTGGTGAGCGGCGCCCCCGGGGGCGCGCTCGAGGGGATCGTGTCGCTCATGGGTCAATCCTTCGGGTGAGAGAGTTTCAGCCGTTGCCGCCGAGGCCACGGATCACGGACCAGAGGCGCATGCCGTTGCGGGTCATTTGCAGGCCCCCAATGGTGACCTCGAGAAGGTTCTCCTCGATGCCCTCCTCGTAAGTCACCTTGTCCCCGTCCCAGGTGCAGTCTTCAAAGACCATCGTGATCGGGATCGCGCCGGGCACGGGCTCGGAGACCTGGAGCAGAAAGGAAAAGTCGGCGTCGCCGTACGAGCCGAGCCCTTTTTGCGTGAGGTATTGCTGGAGCTCGAGCGCTTGGGCCTCGAACATTTTCACTGCCATGGGCTCGAGGCTGTACTTGCCTGGCGTCTTGCCGCGCGGTCGCCCGGTCTTCCGGTTGGAGTAGACGATCTTTCGCTCGCGCTTCTGCGCGTAGTCGACGGAGACCACGTTCCAGGGGTTGCCCGAGGGCGTAGTCAGAAGGCCGTCAAACCGGAACTCGGTCGACGTCCAGCTGTAAATCGAAGTTCCTACACGGAGCGGCATGGGGTTGTTCTCCTGGGGGGCGAGGCCTTACGAGGCGAGCGGGATCTGGATCGTTCGCGTAATGCTCTTGACGAACTTCTGGACCGCGTTGATCCCCTTGATGTACGCGAGCGCCTCGACGTTGATGTCCGCATTGAGGAACGCGCCCGCGTTGCTCGAGACGTCGTCGTCGCGGTGCAGCGTGGCCTGGACGTCGGTCACCTGATTCTCGAGGGCCGCCGCAAGCTTCGTGTTGACGTCCCCGTCGATGGCGTCGAGGTCGGTCCCGAGTGCGTAGACTTTCCCCGTCGTGGGGTCCGGCTGGCCCTTGCGAAGCCCGCGAGAGAGCTGCGGCTGATAGAGCTGGAAGGCCTGGCCGCACGCCACGTTGGAGACGCGCGCGTGCTGGTCGTAGACAAAATCGCTATTCGTGGGCGAACAGATATTCGCATTGTTGATGTACGTCCCCACCCGCCCAGGAACGCTCCGGAGCGTCGAGAGCTTGAGCGCATCGATTCCCGGATAGACCTGCTCGTCATGCCACGCGGGCCCGGTGTTGGGATTCTGCGGGTCGGTGAGCTGGAAGCCCGGGATCGGGTTGAGCGCGATCCACGCCGGATCGATTCCGACGGCCAGGGGGTTGGTGCGCGTCGCGATCGCGAGCGACGTTGGGCGGACCTGGAGCAGGCCCGTCACGTTCGAGGGCGAGTAGCCACCATCCGCGCCGACGTCGACGCGAATGGTCGGGCTCGTCGCGTTGATCGCGAGCGTGGTCAGTGCCGTCAGGTACGCGGCCTCGCTCTCCGTGCCCGGTACGGGTGTGTTCTTGTGACGCGTATTCATCCACGCCATGGCGTAGCGGCCCACGGCCTCGAGCCCGGAGAGCCACGAGTCCACGGTGGCGACCATGGTGGAGGTCGCGTCCGTGTCGATGAGGACGTTATCCCAGGGGATCGCCGTCGTGCGGAGAACCTCCAGCGCGGTCACGAGGTCCGCATTCGTCATCTTGGGGCGCGAGGTCTGAAAGCGGACGCGGTCGCCCGCGATGAGCGTCCCCGCGGCAAAGTTCAGCGTCGCGCCCGTCGACCCGGCGGCCGCCGGCTTTTGGACATTGAGGACCAGCGTGGTCGCGGTCCCGAGGGCGAAGGGCCCATAGAACGTATTGCCGTTGTCCAGGCTGTACTGGTAGGTGATCCCGATCGTGCCGATCGTCCCCCCGGTGAGCACTTGCCACACGACGTCGTAGTCATCGAAGGGCGCGCCCGTCGCGGTGATGACGGAGGTCCCCGTGACCTTGGACACGTCGACCGTGCCGCAGAGTCCCGCCGTGGAGCACGACGGCGAGATCAAGAGCACCGGCTTTTTGGCCGTGTTGATGTAGTACGCGCTGTACTCGAGGCCCGGGCCGAGCCCTCCCTGACTCAGAATGTCCCCTTGCTTGGTGAAGGAGAAAGCCTGATTCGGGACGAGGCTGTGCACGAACGCGATGATCGCCAGGACCCCCGTCGTCGCCGGTTGGGTGACTCCGGTATTGCCGTCGCTCTTGGACACATTGACGTTCGGGGTACCCATGTCGTTACTCCTGCAGGGGAATGGGGTGCGTTTCGGGCAGGCTCAAAGGCCGGTGGAGCTTGAGGGAAGGCGTGACGATCGGAGACGCGACGTCCAGGAACACCGTCGCCAGGGTGCATTTCATGACGACCTCGACGCCCTGGAGGTTGTCGCTGTTCTCGTCGAATTCCCGGTACTCGCCCGGCTGCACGAGCGAGAAGAGAGAGACGGGCATCGAGGCCGGCTTGCCCTCGGAGCGCGCCTCGAGGTTTTGTGGGTTGATCGTGGAGCGCCGAAGCGAAGAGAAGACCGTTTCGAGCAGCCGATCGGCTGCCGTGAAGTGCTCTCCCCAGCTCTCCGCCTCGGGCGCGATCGCCCAGGCGAAGATCCGAAAGCGAAAGGGGATCACCACGTTCTCTCGTGGGTTGCCCGCCTTGCCGGTGCGCTCGCCGATCCCGAGTACTCCGCCATCGTCCCAGCCGGGCACGAAGAGGACTCGGCCGCCGATCGGTTCGTCGCTCTCCGTCCGCCATCGGGCGCGCCGCGAGCACTCGCCCACGACCGCGGCGATCTCGTGCGCCTTGAAGTAGCGGCGCACGGCGTCCGCCACGATGAGGAGGCCGTGAGGGCTCATGCCTCGACCTCGATCCACGCGCCCGACGTGTCCGAGGGCGGGTCGTAGCGAAACGTCACGGAGCACGGGCCCAGCATCGGGCCGACGTCGCCGCCGATCAGGGTGATGATCCGTGTTCCGAGCGTTTGCCCCGCGAGCAGGTTCTTGACCGTCACGTTATGCGCCGCGGGGAAGTAGAGGCGCAAGGTGCCCGCGCCCGAGGCCGGCGCCGCGATGGACTGGATCGTCACGTCGCCGGCGGCCGTGACCGTGACCTCGGAGAACCCCGCGAAGTCTGGAGACGCGCCCGAGTGATTGCCCGCGGCCCACGCGACCGCTCCAGGCGCGCCTCCGCCTCCGCCGCCCCCACCCCCGCCGCCGGTGCCACCGGTGTAAAAGCCGCTCATGCGCCGAATCTCGCCGCGAACGTGTGATCGGCCGCCGTGGCCGCCGTGTACGTCGATTGCGTGGTCGACCACGCGAACACCAGGCCGGTCGCGAAGCGCAGGCCCTGTCCAAGGAACGTCGTGTCGACGATGAGCGAGGACGTCCCCCACATTTCGATCGAGTCGATGAGCGTCCCATGGCCCGCCACGCCGTCGGCCGTGTCCCAAAACTGCAGGTACCGCGCGACCGCGTTGCGGTTCTCCGCGCGAAACGCATAGAGGCACCGTTCGCCGCTCCCCACGTTGGCGGTCACGCTCGCGATCCACGAATAGAACCCCGTCGCCGGTGCGGTCATGTGCCCCTCATCGTTTCGTTGAACGCATCGATCGCGGCCTTGCGCATCGCCTCGAGGACGACGCTGGGGAGCTCGGCGCCCGCGTCCGGGAGGATCTGACGCTTGGGGTTGCGGTTGTCGCCAAAGTTGTGGATCACGTCGGGCCCCGTGAGGGTGAGGACGATCGTCGACCCGTCGACCCGCACCGAAAGGTGCTCGGCCGCATGCTCGAGGGGACGCCCGCCGTCCTTCCTGGGAGGCCACGGGACGCCCTCGGGGGTCGTCCCAGCCTTCGCGGTGCGTTGGATGGCCTGGAGGACCCGCGGCGCCCCCAGCGCGGCCGCGCGCGGGCCCACGGCGCCGTAGCGGCGGAGCTTCGCAATGTGCGCCGCGAGCACGGCGTCCCCGTCGTCGCTCATGACCCAACCCCGCTATTGTCCTCGGTGCTGCCTTGGATCCCCTGGCGGGACATCGAGGTATAGGGGGACTGTTCCGAATAGCCGTTGACGCGCGCGGTCGTCCGGGCGCTGTCGCCGTCCGCGCTCGTCGGAATGTCGAAGAGACCCGCCACGCCGTCCGCGACCTCTCGCAGAAAGCCCTCGCAGCGCTCGTGCGCGGCCTCGAGCTTGACCGCCGTCGGGTCGTTTGGCTTGAACCCGAGCAGCCCCCGGATCTCCCAGTACACCATGATCGAAAGCCACCGGAGGAGGACCTCCGGAACGGCCGTTTCCGACTGGTAGACGTTGTCCAGGCTGTAGGCGCCCGCGGGGAACGCGAGCGAGAGCCCGGTACCTGCGAGCGCGACAAGGGCGCCCGTCACGACCCCGGAGACGTACGTGGGGACGGGGTCATAGGCGCGCGCGGTCCACTTGAAGACGGCCGTACCCACCGGGCCCGCCGTCGTGATGCTCGCGCCGACCTCGAGGCATCCGAGGACGGGCGCGCCCACGAACGTCACGCCCGGGGGAAGGGTCCCCGTCGCATTGAGCGGCGGGGGGAGCTTTCCGAACTGCAGCGAATTCCCCCACGTCGGGGACGCGCCGTAGCCCTTGCGAAGGCGCGCCTGCATTTCGTCGGTGCAGCCGCGCAAGCTCTGAGCGGCCGCCCCCGGATACGTCTGCTCGCACACGTCGAGCTCCGACGGGCGCACCATCGCGTAGACGGAGCGCCGCCGAAGGCCGGCCATGTCGAGGTACGGAATCACGGGGGCGTGTTCTCCTTGGAATGCCGCTTAGGTGGGGTCGATTCGATGAAACGCATATGGGTGCCCATACCCACTTACGTTCCTTCCCTGAATGTGCCACTCGAGCTCACGCGCTCGATCGAGGATGGCGTCGACGCCCGTCCCTCCGCCCTGGCCCGTGTAGTACGTCACCCGGAAGGGCTCGCGGTCGACGTACACGAACGCGCCGAGCTGCGAAGTGCGGAGCTCCTCGAGCGCGCAATACCAGGTGAGATCCTGCTGGACGGAGTCGGCCGACGTCGCGCCGGCCAGTTCCTGGATCTCGATCGGCTGGAGGAACCCCCAGTACTGGATGATCGAGGACACGTCGCCCGAGCCTCCGCCCGAGCTTGCGGCCTGGGCGATGTACTTGGCGTTCGTGAGCTGCAGCGCGCGCGGCATGAGCCGCGGGCCGACCGCGAGGCGCCGAGGACGAAGGAAGCGCGGCGTCACTCCGTTGGGCATCTTGATTGAAGCGACGTAGCTGAAGAACTTGCCCATGTTCTTGAACGCGGTGTCGAGCGACACCGATTCATCGATGGGAAGCGCTCCCGGGTATTCGCCCGACGCGGCGCCCGTGAACCAGTTGAAGTAGACGCCCGCCCCCGTCTGTTTGGGGTTGACGTAGTGCCCGGTCTGCGTCGCGTTCTGGAAGTAGTTTTGCCCATCGTACGCAACCCCGCTGTTTGCGGTCGCGCCGTTGAGAATCAACGTGGTGATGAGCTGTTGCGGCCAGTACGCACCGAGGGCTCCGACCTCCGCGGACCAAAAGCCCGCGTATTCGAACCCGTCGCCGTCGTTGTCCTCGACCTGATTCACCTCGAGCTGGAGGCCGGCGTTCGCGTTGCGGACGTCATACTCCTGCGTCACGGCCATCATGTCGTCGAACCGGATCCCGCCCCCGGTCGGGCCTCCGTCGTAGATTTGCGCGTTGGAGATCAGCCACGCGATGATCTCGCGCCGCTTCCCGGTGGTGCGCACCTTGGCGATGTCGCGATACCAGAGAACGTCGCTCGCGCTGATTCGCGCGAATTCGTTTTCCGTTATCACCATCATCTCGCTCTCAAAATCGAATAAAAAGGAGACTGTGAGGGCCATTGGTCGGATTCCTTCGTTGGGTGTGTGGGACCAGGCCCCGTTAGACCTTTTCGATCATGACGCCGCGGACGGCGTCGACGTCGTAGATGGTGCCGGCGATCGTGTTCGTGCCCGCGGTCGCGGTCGCGGTCGCGTTGTCGAGAAAGTAGGCCAGCGAAAAGAGCTGCGCGGCCTTGGTGATCGTGCCGTCGTTCTTCAGCCAGAAAAAGGTCTTCTCTTTGATGAAGTCGACCTCCAACGCCGCGCCTCCGGCGAGCACCGTGCCCGCGGCCACGCCCCCGAAGACGTGGCAGAGGACCAGCGAGATAAAGGTCGCCGTCGCGGCGACTACGTTTTTGACGTTGTGAGTCGCCGGGTCCCCGACGATCCACGCGTTCTTGTAGTAGGTGCCCGCTGCAGCGGGAAAGCTGTAGCGGGTCCACTTGTCGATCAGTTTGGCCGTATCGGCCGCGAGCGCTGTCATGGGGCTTGATCCTTTCGGGTGGCTGCGGCCGGGTTACGCGACCTTGGCTTTTTGGATGTCGACCTCGCGGATATGCGCGAGGATCTCGGGATTCACGGAGAAGCCCGAGGAGGGCAGATCGAGTCCTCGCTTGGCGAGAAACTCCGCCGCGGTCCGCCGATCCATGACGGGCAGGACGAGGTCGTGCCCCTCGAGGAAGGGCTCCTTGGGGCGCGTGGCGCGACCGAAGCGGGCCGCGATCTCGCTCCGCTCCTTGGCCTCGCTCATCGAGGCGCGGATTCCCGTGCTCTCGTCGCGATCGCCGGCGCCGCGACCGTTGCCCACCTGGGAGCGGCCGCGCGTCGCCTGGACGTTCGGCTGGGCGGCCCGAGCTCGGACGTTTGCGGTCGCGCCCGGGGGAGGCGCGAGCACGGGAGAGGCCAGGAGGTCGCGGACCTCCGCCAAGGGTTTCTTGGCGAGCCAGGTGCGCTGTCCTTCGGTGAGGTCGGGGCGAGCGGCCAGGAGGCCCTCGCGCGTCTTGGAGTCGTTCTCCGCGGTGAGCGCGGCGACCGTCTGGTCGAGCGTTCCCACCTTTGCGACGAGCTCCGCGACGTCGGCCGTCGCGTGAACGGTCGGCGCTGGCGTGCGGGTCGTCGTCGTCGCGGGCTTGGGGGCAGGCTTTGCGCTCGCCGCGAACGGGGGCGCGTTGGCTCCAGCGGCGGCCGCAGCGACCGCGGCGGAGGCCTCTTCCTTCTTCTCCGGGGGCTTGCTCTCGCCCGGGTCCTTGCCCTCTTTGTTCTCGCCCTCCTCGCCAAACATCGCAGCAAGGATCGCCGCATGGCACTTGGTGCGGTCCTCGTCGCCCATCGCGGCGATCGCGGCGCGGGCCTTTTCCTTCTCGTCCCCGTCCTCGCCGAGCATCGCAGCGGCGATCGATTTGAAGTCGTGCATGGTGGATCCTTTGGTGGTGCTGGCAAGTGCAGTGACGAAATGCGTGGCGGGATTGATGGTGATCGCGCAGTTGAGGTACCGCGTGATCTCGCCGCTCTTGCTCGTGGAGTAGGCGGGTGAGAAGTACTTCCACTTGGGCGGGCGCTCCTCGAGGCCGGCGCGTACCTCGGCGCTCCACTCGCAATCCTCCGCCCAGAATTCGGGCCCGTCGGCGCCGTCGCGGATCCCCACCCGGTGGTAGCCGACCGCGGCGTGAAGCTCGGGCGCGGCCTTCGGGTCGAGTGACCCGTGGTCAATGTCGAAGCTGTAGAGGTTTCCTCGCGTCGCTTGATCGGCGATGAGCAGCGCCGCGCTCGCTTCGGTGAAGCGGTGGAGACCGTAGTCGGTTCGGTTGTCGCCGGCGCGCCAGATCCGGAACGCCGTCGGCGCGCCTCCGGGGGTCGCGCGCTCTACGCCGTCCTCCGCCTCGACGGCGATCGACGCGAACACGGTTCCCTTGGGGAACATCAGGCGGCCCTCCGGACGTCGGGCACGTCCTCGCCCGGCGGGCGATAGAGCTCGGAGCGCTGGCGCGCGCGCTCGATAAGGCGATCCTGCCGATCCTTGAGCTCGGTGATCTGGCGGACCCGCGCCTGATACCCCTCGACGCTCGGGGCATCGCCCTTGAGCGCGCGCACGGGGATCCCGTAGCGGACCATCATTTCGTCGATGTCCACTTCGCGGCCGTACTTCGCGAGGAGCTCCTGGACCTTGGCGATCGCCTCGGCGGCCGCGCCCATCGATTCGGCCTCCGCCTTGAGATCCTTGGGGCGCCGCGAGTCGTATTCCACGATCGCGCCCGTCTGGATCGCGTCGACGCCCCAACGCGATCCGATGAGCGCGGGCAAGGCCTGGCAATTCACCGTGTGCGCGAGGTTGTGCGCGGCGCGCGTGATCTTGTCCCCGCGGATCAGGCGATGAATGTCCGAGTTTTGGAAGCCGGCGCCGCCGTCGACGGTGACCACCTGGCCGCAGATGGCGATCGCGGCCTCGCGGTCGCTCGTGTCGATGTCCTGCTGAAAGACCTGGTAGCCCTCGCCCTTGGATTCGAGCAGGCCCACGTCCCAGCCGGCGGGGAGCTCAAACACGGTATTCACGCCCCACGCCATGAGCCGCGCGAGCATGCCCATGCGGTCGGGCTCGCTCGCGCCCGCCGGCGCCTTGGAGTAGCGCGCGGCGTTCGCGAGCTTCATTCCGTAGTTTGCGCGATGCAGGATGGCATGTTCCTTGTTGACGTACGCGCGTCCGAGGCACAGCCAATTTGCAGCCATCCACGGGGCGACGCGCGCCCGCGAGTGAAGGATCCAGCGGCCGTCCCCGGGAGTGATCGGGAGCGTCGCTGCGACGCTGTTGTAGTACCATCGGTTCTCCTGCCACCGGTAGCGCAGGAACTCCGGCTCGAGCCGGATCATGATGGGAAAGTCGCGCCCCTCGACGGGCACGAGCTCGGCGACCGAAACGCCGATCTTCTCCTCGTCGTCCAGCATGAGCTCGAGCTCGGACGGGGGGAGCATGTCGTCGTAGACGGAGCGCGAGCCGTTGCGCGCCTCGAGCGCCTCGATCTGGTCGAGGGGCCCATAGAACTTGCGCGGGAGCGCGACAACGCCCGAGGTCAGCGTGGACATGAGCCCCGAGATCGTGCCGTCGCGGCGCATCGCGCGGGCGAGCCGCGCAATGATCTCGATGTTGCCGCTATCCGCGTTCGATTGCGCGACCTCGAGGTCCGCGAGATACCATCGAAGCTTGGTGAGCGGAATGGGGACGAGCTGCCCGCCCATCGCCTCGCGGATCCGCTTGACCACCGGGTCGTCGAGGTCCAGGCCGCGCGCCGGCGCCTGGTCGTACGCGCTCACCCCGAGCAGCGCGGACCGCAGCTTGTCGCGGAGGACGTCGCGGAGACCCACTACCGATCCGGATACGAGGTCCCCCCGCCGGGGAGCCAGGACAACGCGCGGCAGTCCCCGGTTTTCCCCAACGCTGCTACGCTAGGGATTCATGGGCGCACCCACACGGATCAAGAATGCCACCGTCTTGCGGCTCGCGGCCGAGTCGAACCGCGACCCGCGCACCGTGCGTCGGGCGATCGCCGGCGACCCCAAGGTGAGCGAGAACAGCCGCGAGGCCATCATCAAGGCGGCCGCCCAGCTCGGGGTCGAGCTTCCTGACCCCACGAAGCCCTAAACACTGGGGCCCGGCCCACCCCGCGGAGTGAACCGGGCCCCTCTTCTTGGGTATTCTTATTCGCTCGAGCGCGGGCCCCTCGAGGGGCGCGGCGAGGGTGACACGGGGTCGGCCTTCGGGGCGGGCGGGGAGTCGTCCTTGGTCTGCTCGGTGGGCGGGGTGTCCGTCGGCGCGGCACCGGGCGGGGTCACCATTGGGGCCTGGTCGGCCTCCTTGGGCACGCCTGGCGCGAAAAACTTCACGGCGAAGTCCCGGCCGACGGCGATCGCGCGCGACACGGCGTCGCCATCCGAGATCGGGAGCGTGCGCCCGTGGACATCGGTCTCCGTGTGGCCCAGCAATTCGCCGAGGGCATCGCGGGCGATGGCGAGGGCAAGATGATCTCGATCGGACTGGCTGGGGTCGGTCATGGTGCGCCCAGCATACCTCAGGACGCGCGGCGGCCGCCATAGGGCGAAACCTGGCCCCCGTAGGGGTCCACCTGGCCCGCGTACGGGTCGACCGTCGCGGGCCGCGGGCTTGCAGACGTCTGCACGTCGCTCGAGCGCGCGCCGCCTCGCAGATCAGGCGGGACCCACGCGGCGAGCGCGAACGCGTCGCCCCCGTCCGAGGAGCGTCCGAGCTGCGCGCGGATCTCGCTCTTGGGCTCGAGCTCGGAGCGCCCGCCCTCGACGGGACGCCAGCGATAGGCCACCAGATCCCCCTGGAGCTTGACGTCCGTCGGAATGCACCCGCCCTCTTTCACCCACTGCGCGAGACCCGCAAAGAGGAGATCGCGATAGTAGCGATAGGCCTCGGCGAGCTTGCCTTTCGGGGGCGGGTTGCCCGCGTGGAACTCCTGGAGCCGGAACGCGCGCGCCTGCGCCTCGCCCTGCGCGCGGTACGCCCGGAACGTGTGCACCCAACGCGTCGCGATCTCGCCGTCCGCGTCGAGCGTCACCACCGGGAGGTTGCCGTCCTCGAGGTCCTCGCGGGTCCGGTGCTTGTTGAGGAGCTCCCACGCCTGGAGCAGGCCCCCGTCCTCCGAGATGCTCCGGTGGCGCACGATCTCGAGCCACGCGTCGCCACGGAGCAGCACGAAGACCGTCTCGTCGCCCTCGAGGCCGGCGCCGGCGATATCGATCCCGAGGCGAAGGCGTCCAACGCGCGAGCACTTCGCCAGCCTGTCCGGATGGCTCGCCGCCTTGACGACCTCCCACGGAAAGAGCTGGCCCTGGGAGGCCTTCGGAAAGCGCCCCTCGACGTCCGAGGTCCAGAGGATCGAGCCTCGTCCCCACGCGCGATCGCGCTCCTCGAGCCAGAGACGGCTCGCCAGGCCAGGGAAGACCTCGCGCCCCTCGAGGACGTTCGGGCTCTCCTCGCTCGAACAGACGATCCGCCGATAGAGATCCATCTCTTCGTGAAACGCCCGATAGAAAAACCCGTACGGCTTGGTGGGGTTCGAGGTCAGCACCGTATGACAGTCGAACGCGGCGAGGTTGCCCACGACCGCGGCGAAGTAGGCCTCTTTGACGTCCGAGGCCTCATCGATGAGCGCGAGGATCTTGTGGCCGGAGAACCCGCGGAGCTGGCCTGCATTCGTGGCCGTCTTTCCGAAGATATGGCGGAAGTCGGGCGCCCGGACGCCTGTTCGCGCTTGGGTTCCGACGTTGCCCGTCAGGATTTGGGAGTGTCGACACGGCGCCGGCGCCTCCGGGTCGTCGCGCTTGCACTCGACGCACTTCCCGCTCTCCGCGATGAGCTGGCGGATCTGTAGGTACAGGATCCCGTCGAGCTGCGCATAGCTCGGCGCGAGCATGAAGACTTTCGCGCCCGGAAACGACGCGTACCACCAGAGGGCCGCGACCGCGACGGCGAAGTCCTTTCCGATCTTGCGGCCGCCGGCGGCCGCCACGTGACGGTTGTCGCGGATGGCCTCGAGGAACTCCGTCTGGAAGCGCCAGAGGCAGACGCCCAGGACGAAGTGTGCAAACCCTACCGGATCGGTTTGCCAACGGGGCGACGGCCAGGCCTTCGCGACGTGGCGATCATGCACGAGCCGCAGACGCGCCCCGAGCTCGGCAAACGGGTTTGCCCCTCGAGGGCGGAATGCGCGCGCTTCACCTGGCAAGCGGCCCGCCTCATCGCGTGAGGCGAGCTCGCCGCGGGGGGATCGCGAGACGCGGGAAGTCGTTTGTATAGTGATCGGGCTCCTCGGGGCGGAGCATCCGGCACCCGGGGATCACTTCGCACATGCCCTCGTAGACCCCATCGGCCGCGTCCTCATCGAGGAAAAACCCGCGCTTCTCAAAGGCGCGCTTCAAGCCCTTCGTGACGAGCTTGATCGTGTCGCGCTGGGTGAGAAAGAGGAGCTCGGGGAACGCGGCCGCCTTCGATCGCAACACCCGGATCGCGACCTCGCGCGCCTGGGCTCGTCCGATCGGCCGCATCCCCGCGGGCATGGTGACCGTGGATCCGGGGTTCGTCTCATGGTCGTTTCCGGCCTGGAGGTTCGATTCGCTCATGGCAATAACCCTAGCTGACCGGCGCGGTGTGCTTCTAGGGCCCACGCGGCCGAGCCCACCGGACCACCTGAGCGCAGCTCGAACAGCGGGCCTCCGGGCTCGGCTTGGCGGTTGTCATGTGCTGCTCGCCGCAGTCCTCGCACTGGACGCGCCACACGGGCCACATGCCGGCCCGCCAGTTCGCTGGGCGGACGATCCCGAGATCGATCAAGGTTCGTGCAATTTGTACCGTTCTCCGGTCCCGCACAAGTCGTTCCCCTGGTCGACCAGATCCGGGCCCATCTTGGCCAGCGCGGACGCCTGCAGCTGGCGCACCCGCTCGCGCGTCACCCCGAGGATCTCCCCGACCTCCTCCAGCGTGTGCGGCGTCTCCGCGAGGTCGAGGGAGCAGGTATGCGCCAGCTCATCGAGCTCGGCATGGCCGTACCGGTACGAAAGGTTTCCGCTGCGCTCTTGGACCTCGAGGAAGAGATGGTGCCTACACCCGACGAACGGACAGGGGCGCCGCCCGTCGACGCAATCGGCGCGCGTCTGCGGTCGCTCGAACGTCTCCGGGTATTCCGAGCCCATAAGGAACACCCGACGCTTTGCGCCCCGGAGGTTTTCGCCCTTCGAAAGGCGCGGGCCTCGATGGCCTCCTCTCACGCGGGGCATGAGCCCGGGGTCCCGTCCTCGTCGCCATCGCACAGGCACGGGCCCGCATGGCCCGGCCACCGGTTGCACCACCCGCCACACTCCAGGCTCTTGTTGCAGCACATCGTCCGTCGCTCGCGATCGAGAAGGCTCTCTGTCCTGAGTTTCTCACGGTAGAAGACCAGCCAAAGCGACGACCCGTGCGTGACAAGCGAGAGGGCACCGGCCGCGACCAAGGTCCGGATCGGGAGACCGCTCTCCAGGAGAGAGAGGAGCTCAGGGGACACTGTCGAGGCCGGCCACTTGGACGTGAGCTCCCATGAGCGCTGGTCCTCTATGTCCTTACCGATCATCGGGCCCCGTACTCCTCGAATGCCGCCGCGACCGCCGCAACGGCCTCGGGATAGGGTTCTAGCGTCTTCGTGAGGAGCTCGAGGATCTCGCGCCACACCCGCGACCGGACGAGCGCCGGCCAGGTGATTTCCGTCTGGCCCGTCACCGACGCGAGGAGCTTGCCCTGGGTCGCGATGCTGTTGGCCAGGTGGCGGATCTCCGACGGCGGGCAATCGGCCATCCGACCGCGCAGGACTCGGAGCGTCTCCACGACGATCGCTTTGACGTCCTCCGTGGCATCCGCAAGCGGGGGACGAGCGGCCGCCGGAGGTGCGGCGAGAGCGCTCGCGGCCGCCACCGTCATCTCCTGGAGCGCCCTCGAGCTCGGCTCCACCGGAGGCCAGGTCCACCCCGGGACCGCCTTGGCGACGGCAAGGAAGTGCGCCGAGGCCAGGGGCCGCTCGCCCTGCTCCACCTGGACGATCATCGAGGGCGCGACCTCGAGGGCCCGAGCGAGCGCTCGGACGCCCACCCCCGCGGCGAGACGGCACGCGCGGAGATGGGCGCCGAAATCAGAGGGCATCGGGTCACGGCGAAATGAAGGTGACCGATTCGTATTCGCCCGGTGGGCATGTGATCGCGACCCACCCGTCGCGCACGCTGGGCGCGTGCACCTGGGCGCCATAGCCCGCATCGACCAGGGGTCCAGGCGCTCCAGGCGCGAAGGTGACGAGCGCGACCACACGAGCGAGATCCTGGGCGCTCTTGCCAGGGTACGCGTGTGCCGCATAGGTGCCCCCGCCCTGGTCGCAATGCTCGATCGCCGCGACCGAGGAGGACGACGTCGAGCCGCTGACCGTCTGCGCTGCTGCCGTGTGCTCGGAGCTGCTCGGGCCCGAGGCCGCGAGCTCTGCGCCGCTCGTGGCGCATGCGGTCAAGAGGACGGCGAGGGCGATGCGGATTCTGTTCATGCTGCAACCTTTTGCTGAACGGCCTTCACTCTTCGGAGATCCGCGTGACGTTTTGCGAGG
>Ga0210384_10001739_pt1 | contig 28455 bp, 45 predicted proteins | sample IncBWH2MmetaG_FD_160574 | JGI IMG/M metagenome (GOLD analysis project Ga0210384, IMG submission 160574) | Forest soil microbial communities from Barre Woods Harvard Forest LTER site, Petersham, Massachusetts, United States - Inc-BW-H-2-M | ecosystem: Environmental > Terrestrial > Soil >...
TTTTTGTATTCGTTCTTCGGCACCATCAAGATTGGCGCGGTGGCCGTACCCACCAATACTCTTTTGAAGCCGCACGAGTACGAATATCTTCTTAATGACACCCGGGCAGGTGTGGTGCTGGTCAGCGAAGCCTTGCTCCCACAACTTCGATCGATACCGCGGGAAAGGCTCGAGCATCTGCGTGCGATTGCCGTGGTCGGCGCACCGCACCGGCATCAGACTTGCTTCGCTGATCTGATGGACGCTGCGTCCCCGAAACTGGAGCCCGAACCGACCAGCAAAGATGATGTTGCTCTCTGGCTGTACTCCTCCGGAAGCACCGGTCTTCCGAAAGGCTGCATACACTTGCACCGCGATATGGTGGTGTGCTCCGAGTTGTACGCCAAGAATATTCTTCAAATGGATGAACGGGACCGCTGTTACAGCGTCGCTCGATTGTTTTTTGCCTACGGCTTGGGGAACGCTGGATATTTTCCCTTGGCCTGCGGGGCCACAACCATTCTCTCTCCCGAGCGGCCGACGCCGGCTACGACCTATGGTGACATTGAGCGCTACCAGCCCACTCTGTTTTTTTCAGTGCCCTCGAATTACGCTGCTTTGCTGGCCCACCATCGCGATGACGGGAGAGAGTTTGACCTCTCTAGCGTGCGGCACGCCATCTCCGCAGGAGAGGCCTTGCCGGCCCCATTGTTCGAGCGCTTCAAGCGGCGCTTTGGTGTGGAAATCCTGGATGCTTTAGGCTCTACTGAAACCTTGCAGATGGTGATCGCAAACCGGCCGGGAGAGGCCAGGCCCGGATCCAGCGGTAGGATCATTCCGGGGTACGAAGCCAAGATCGTCGATGACCACAGCCGCCCCGTAACTCCTGGTGAAATTGGCAACCTGTTGGTCAGAGGCGATTCCACCTGCGCGGGCTATTGGAACCAGCCTGAGAAGACCAAGGAAGCCTTTGATGGTCACTGGTTCCGCACCGGAGACAAATATTACCAGGATCGGGATGGGTATTTTTGGTACGCCGGGCGTGCCGATGACCTGTTCAAGGTCAACGGACGCTGGCTGAGTCCGGTCGAGGTCGAAAGCGCGTTAACCGCGCACCCTGCCGTCCGGGAAGCTGCGGTGATTGCTCGCGACGACGAAGTCGGACTTACCAAACCGGCCGCCTACGTGGTGGTACACCCTGAGTTCACCGCAAGCGACCAACTGGCGCGTAGCCTCCAAAACTGGGTAGTGCAAAGGCTGGGTGCGTATAAGCGTCCTCGTTGGATTGAGTTCTTGCCCGAACTTCCCAAAACCGGGACGGGAAAACTGCAGCGTTTCAAACTTCGCGAACTGCAAGAGCACCGGACGCAAAACGGCTCCTCTTCAGATTAGTCTTCAACCCCGATCGAGAAGCATTTGCGCGCGTCCCTCATGCGACGCGGACAGAGTCATGCCTGTTAGTCTGCGCTGGCAGGATTGGTGGCCCGCTCCGTTGTCGAGGAAAAAGGTTCCGGAGTAATACTCGGCGGGTATAGAATACGGGGCCGTGGAATTGCGTCACGTTCGCTATTTCCTTGCCGTCGCCGAACACCTCAACTTTAGCCGGGCCGCGCAGCAACTGCACATCGCCCAACCGCCGCTGAGCCGTCAGATCCGTCAGCTCGAGGAGGATCTGGGTGTCGCACTCTTTGCGCGCAACAAGCGCCGTGTGGAGTTGACCAAAGCAGGACGTGTCTTTCTGGATGAGGCTAGAAAACTGGTGGTTCAGGCTGGACACGCGACGCAAGCCGCGCGCCATGCCCAGAAAGGAGAATCCGGAGTTGTGAAGATCGGCATTGCCTCTGGGTTGGGCGGAGTCGTCGGTAGGGTCGTAGCGGAACATTGTAGGCATTTCCCGACCATCAATATCGAGTGCAAAGATATTTTTTCAACTGTCCAAAATGAGACTCTCCACAAACGTGAGATTGATGTGGGTTTTCTACGTCCCCCTATCGATCAAGTTAATCTGGATTGCGAAATGCTGTTTGAGGAGGAATTTGTCGTCGTTCTGTCCAAGGCCCACCGGTTGGCAAAACGCAAATTCTTGCGGCTGAAAGATGTCGCTGATGAGCCCTTGATCGTCTTCGATCGAAACTTTTCCAGCGGGCTGTACGACAAGATCCTGGGCTTGTACAACAGACAAGGTCTCACACCCCACTTTACGATGACGCACGTCGAGCCTCATGAGGAGGCAGGGGCGATCATAGTGGCGTCTGGCAAGGCGATTTTTATCGGCGCCGGCGCGATCGTCACCCGTTCAGTGAATGGCGTAGAATTAGCTTCCGTGCGGCTAAATGAAACTGAGGCCAAAATCGAGGTATACATGGCATGGCGGAAGGACGAGGACTCCGCCGCGGTATTCTCTTTCCTCGAGTCGGTGCGTCGGGTCTTCAGGCACCGTGTAAATAGAAAGATTGCTTAGGTCAGCAGGTTATCGAGAAACTCCTGCCCTATACTGCAGACCCACCTATCCAATCCAAGCTTGAGGGATCCGGATAGCGTTGCGGATGCGTGCGGTTCGCTGAAGAAAGAGAGCCACCAGAAAAAGCAAGGCGCTTCCCGCGGTCGCCAGCCACATGGTCAAAGCAAGGCCGTGCTTTTCCGCCAGCGCGCCGGCCAAGATGGGCGCCCCGGTCGCGCCCATGACTTCACCGACCAGCGTCGCGAGGCCGATCGAGGTAGCTCGGAACTGCGGCGGAACACTCTCGGTCGGTACCAGCACCATGATGAGACTTGCTATGCCCTGACCCGTATTGCTTACAAAAACTATCGCCGCCAATATAAGGGGATAGACATACAGCACAGGTACAAGGAACGCGAGAGGCACGATTGCAGACATCGCGGCCATCAACAGCAAGACCGGTTTGCGTCCGATTCGATCAGAGAGCGAAGGAAGAAGAAAGCCGAGGAAAAAACTTCCCAAGCCGCTAGCGCCCAGCAAGAACCCCGCTGTCGTCGGAGGCTGATGCGCAACCTCAGTGATGTAGAGCGGTGCGAAAACATTCAATGCGAACAACCAGGACATGAAACCGGCAGTACCCAGGCAACACAGCCACATGTTGCGATAGCGCAGGATGGACAGGTAGTCCTTGAGTGACGGTTTCTCGCGTGTTACGGCGCCGCCATCGCGTGCAGGTTCTCTCACAAATTTCCAAATCAAAAGACCCATAAACAAGCCTGGAATACCAGCCACAAAGAAAGCTGAGCGCCACCCCCAACGCGATGCCACTTGGGTTGTCAACACCGGTGCGGCGGCCAGACCAACCAGGGCGGCGGCGCTCACCACTAACCCTATGTTTCGTCCGCGCCGACTGGGATGAGATGACTCCTCGATTAGCGCCGTCATTATTGACCAGGTCGGTCCTTCAGCAATCCCCATCAGTGCTCGGATCAATAGCAATTGATGAAAGCTGTGAACGAAGCTAGTCATCCATGACAGGATCGAAAAGATGAAAACGGCAGGGATGAGTACTGGCTTGCGACCCACGCGATCTGATAGAGCGCCGAAGAAGAAGGTTGATGCCGCCCAGGTGATCGCAAGCACCGAAGCTAAAGTGCCGACCTGGGCGTGAGTGAGCTGGAATTCAGGAGCGAAATATGGCGCCAGATAAAGTAGCGACATACGGTCGAGGAAAACCGTTCCCCAAGTGAAGAAGAGAATTGCAACCAGCGTGTTTTCGTAACGCTTCGAGGCGTCCATGCCGCCGCATCATAGCAAACCCAACCGGACCGATTTCGTTTGCCTACTGTGCGCGTCGCAAAGTTTTCTCGGTCGCCCAGTTCTTTTGCTTTGGTGCCTAATCCTGGAAAAGATTGCATCTCGGAGTTGGCTTCTACCTTTTTCGTGTCACTCTCATACTCAAGTGGTATTACTCGGGCCTCGCCTTGTGGAACTCTGTAGTTTTCGCTACCTTAGCGCTGGGACGCAAGGAGCGAAGTATGTCTAAGAAGCCTTTGGAATAATTTTGCTCTCGTCCCCAAAGCGGAGTGTGGGTGAGCACGCCATGCCAAAGGAAATGACTAGAAATATTACGTACCGGCGGCATGATCCGAACAGCCAGCCCACATCTCTGCATCCGCCTTACCGCGCAACGATTCGGCGAGCACCACGCAAGCCTCTGATTGTTTTGCCGCACACTCTTTCCGAGATTACTGGTCCGGTGTATGGGCATGACGATATCGCAGAAACCGACAGCGATCTCACTCGGCAACACGCGGGCGAGCCTTTGGGAGAACGCATCATTTTGACCGGCGACGTGTTGGACGATGGGGGACGCCCGGTTCCCCACACTTTGGTAGAAATCTGGCAAGCCAACGCTGCCGGACGTTATCGCCACCAAATGGACGAGCATCCTGCACCGATGGACCCGAACTTCAGTGGGGCCGGGCGAACCTTGACCGATGCCAACGGCCGATATCAGTTTGTGACCATCAAACCGGGTGCATACCCGTGGAGCAACCACGACAATGCCTGGCGCCCAGCCCATATCCATTTTTCACTGTTCGGTCCCGCCTTCGCTACCCGTCTGGTAACCCAGATGTATTTTCCTGGCGACCCACTCTTACCTTACGACCCAATCTTTCAGTCCGTTCCTGACGAGAACGCCCGGCAGAGGCTAATCTCCGAGTTTGATTTGACGACTACCAAGCCCGACTGGGCGCTCGGCTTCCGATTCGATATCATCCTGCGTGGCCGCGAAGCCACCCCCTTCGAGGCGTAGCGTGGAGCCGGTGCCTATCCCTTCCCAAACCGTTGGCCCTTTCTTTCACCTCGGCTGTACTGCTGCGACCCGCTCGGTCAGCGACGTGGCTGGTCCGAACGCAAAAGGCGAGCGTGTTCGGCTTATCTGTCGAGTGCTCGACGGCGACGGTCAACCTGTGAACGATGCAATGATCGAGATATGGCAAGCCAACGCCGACGGGAAGTACCATCATCCCGACGACCTGCAAGAGAAAGCCCTTGACCCAGACTGCCGCGGCTTTGGCAGGTTAGCGACCGATGAGAACGGAACCTGCATTTTCGAGACCATCAAACCGGGCCGGGTGCCGGGCAATATGGGCAAGTTGCAGGCGCCCCATCTGAATGTTTCCGTTTTTGGGCGTGGCATTCTGAGGCGCCTGCCTACGCGTATCTATTTCGCAGCCGAGGCCTCGAACTCTGAAGATCCTATTCTGGCGCTGGTCCCCGAGGAGCGGAGAAATACGTTGATGGCACATCCAGATCTTCATAGTCGCGGTCATTGGCACTTTGACGTGCACCTTTCCGGTGAGGATGAGACCGTTTTTTTTGACGTCTAACCCCGCGTTGGGACGGTGTTCGCACTTATTCTTTACCTTCGGAGAATTCACTGGCTCTTCTCGGAGGAATTGATGCCGGTTCGGCTGATTGACAGTCTGGCGACCACGGAGCCACTGGCGGAGGTCTTTTCGGACTGGTCAGTACTCCAAGCCATGCTGGAATTCGAGGTTGCGCTCGCGCGTGTCGAGGCTCGCCTGAAGATCATTCCACAAGCCGCCGCCGAGGTGATTGCGACTGTGGCCGTTCCCGCAGCATTCGACATCGCTGCTCTGTCTCGAGACACATTGCGCGCGGGAACACCAGGTATTCCTTTGGCGAAGGCACTCACTGAGCGGGTTCACGCTAAAGATGCGACGGCTGCCGGATTCGTTCATTGGGGCGCGACCAGCCAGGATGTCGCCGATACCGCATTGATTTTGTTGCTGAAGCGGGCGCAGCCTCTGTTGGCGTCTGACCTCGCTCGCATTGAGCAGGCGCTCGATCGATTGGCGGAGCAGCACCAGGACACAATCATGCTCGGACGAACGCTCCTGCAGGGCGCACCGCCAGTAACGTTCGGGCTTAAGGCCGCAGGCTGGCTGGCGGCAGTTCACCGTGGCAGCTCACGGCTGAGACAGAGTTTCGAGGAGGCTCTGATCGTGCAGTTTGGCGGTGCCAGCGGGACGTTGGCAGCACTTGGGGCGCAAGGCCTCGCAGTGGCGCGCGGACTTGCCGATGAACTCGGGCTCGCGTGTCCCGATGCCCCCTGGCACACCCACCGTGACCGACTCGCGAATCTGGTGTGTGCTTGCGGTGTTCTGATCGGTACGCTGGGCAAAATGGCTCGCGACATTAGTCTGCTGATGCAAAGCGAAGTTGGGGAAGCTGCGGAACCGGGCGGCGAAGGTCGCGGTGGTTCGTCGACTATGCCGCACAAACGTAACCCAGTCGGCTGTGCAGTGACTCTCGCTGCGGCCAATCGGGTGCCCGGCTTGGTTTCCACTTATCTCTCCGCCATGGTGCAGGAACATGAGCGAGCTGTTGGCGCGTGGCAATCAGAGTTTCCGACCATAGCAGCGGTAATTCAGGCCACGGGTGTCGCCGCAGCTTCAATGGCCGAGATCACAGAAGGACTAAGTGTGAATAGCGCTCAAATGCGCCGGAACATCGATGCCACGCTGGGCACGATTTTCACGGAGAAAGCCATGTTCCTTCTGGCACAGAGTCTCGGCCGCGACACAGCTCATAAACTTGTGGAAGAAGCTACGCGCCAGGCTGTCGCGCAAAAACAGCCACTAGCGAAGGTGCTCGGCGAGATGGCGGAGGTCACGCGGCACATTGATCAGGCGACACTCAATAAGCTGGATGTCGCCGAAGATTACCTGGGCTCGGCCGATTCCTTCCGAATCCAACAGCTTCGATCGAACCATCCCACGGACAAGAAGGACTAACGCAATGCCATTCATCACGCTGAACAACAAGGCGCGTTTGTTCTATCGCCTAGAGGGCGGTAACGAACTCCCCGTGCTGGTCTTGTCCCACTCGATCGCCACGGATCACGGCATGTGGGAGCCACAAGCGCAAGACTTGTTGCCGCACTTCCGCCTACTGCGGTATGACACGCGCGGGCACGGGGCATCCGACGCTCCGGAGGGTGAATACTCGGTTGAACAGCTTGCCCGAGACGTACTCGCCTTGGCGGATGGTCTGAACATCTCAAAATTTGCCTTCTGTGGCCTCTCGTTAGGTGGAACTATCGGCCAGTGGCTTGCAATTCACGCACCTGAACGCCTCACTAAGTTGGTAGTTGCCAACTCCTCGCCTCAGTTTGTACCTCGGGAGAACTGGGAGGCGCGAATACACGCCGTGAAAAAAGGTGGAATGAGAGCCATCGTAGACGCGGCGATGCAGCGCCTTTTCTCGCCGGAATTCCTCGCAAAGAAAAATCCATATGCAGCGAATATTCGATCGGTCCTGCTCGGAACCGACGCTGCGGGATATGTGGGCTGCTGCGCCGCTCTCCGGGACGTGGATCATACGCGGGATTTGCGCAAGATAAACACCCCAACTTTAGTGATTGCCGGCGCCAATGACATTTCGACTCCATGGGTTGGACACGGCGAAATACTCGCCCGCGAGATTGCCGGCGCTCAGGCGCTACACTTGCCAGCCGCGCACTTATCCAATCTCGAGCGTCCGAAATCATTTACCGCCGCTCTGTTTGCATTTCTGCTCCGTGCGGATTCTGGCAAAACCAGTTTGGAAGCCGGCTTTGACGTGCGCCGCAAAATGCTAGGCGACGCATATGTTGACGCTGCGACTGCCGGCACCTCTGAGTTCACTCGAGACTTTCAAGCTCTGATCACGCAGTATGCATGGGGAACTATTTGGACGCGGCCGGGCCTAGACTGGAGAACCCGGCGCCTTCTGGTGCTTGCTACGATGGCGGCCCTCGGCCGCTGGGAGGAATTTCGTCTACATATTTCAACCGGCCTAATGCACGGCTTAGAGCCCTGCGATATCAAGGAAGTGCTTCTTCAAACTGCTATTTACGCTGGTGTTCCCACTGCGAATACGGGCTTCAACATTGCCAGGGAAGAGGTGGGGAAGCAAGAAGCAATGGTTCAAGCCGCACATCTAGCGAAATCGCCTTCCAATATGATCTGACAAGTCTGTACATTCGGAGCGCGCCCGCGAATGGAGCACGAGTTCCGACAAAGTCAAGTCGTCCTTACGTGGAAGGGACGTGCCGGAACCTGCGCAAGCGACCGATGGCTTTGGATTTGAACTATCTGATAACACCGCTACTCAAGACACCGCGCGATCAGCGTGGATTTGACGGTGGCTCAATGGCCGATTTGATGGAGGCCGCTGGTCTCGAAAGAGGCGGAATCTATCGGCACTTTTCCACGAAGGAGGAACTAGCTGCGGAAGCGTTTGACTACGCGTGGCAAGCAGCGACTCACGTAGGGATGCACGATCTCGATTCCAATCCAAACAGCGTCGACAAGCTGAAAGCGATTCATCTCGAATTTCATTGACCGGCCGCATCGCATCGGCTCCGTTACACCGTTGACCCGGAGCAATAGTCAAGACCTGTGGATTGGCGTGCTACGATGAGGTGGCAAGATCAGTTGCAGGGATGGGACGAAGTTGTCGGAGCGATCAGGAACCCTCGCTGACGATCCGTTCAGTGGTCGGCACCCAACCAGTCACGAACGGCTGACGGGACTGCCCTGGGATGCGTCGTACCACGACGGCCCTGCGCCTTGGGATATTGGCCAGCCGCAGCCAGCAATAGTGCGTTTGGCATCCGAAGGCGGATTCGCCGGAGCGGTGCTCGATGCGGGCTGCGGGACCGGCGAGAACGCTCTTCACGTCGCCTCGCGGGGATTGTCGGTTCTGGGCGTTGACGTGGCTGAGACGGCACTGGCGATCGCCCGAGAGAAGGCCGACGACCGTGGCATCGAGGTTGACTTCGCCGCGGCTGACGTGTTCCAGCTGGAGGATTTGTGCCGCATGTTTGAGACGGTGCTGGACTGCGGACTGTTCCACACCTTCGACGGCGACGAGCGACCAGGATACGTGGCGAGTCTAGCGTCAGTGACCGAGCACGATGGGACCCTGTATGTGTTGTGCTTCAGTGACGATGGTCCCGATACTGGCCCGCACCCCATCAGTCAGGAAGAGCTGAGAGCGGCGTTTAACCCCAGCAATGGATGGAATGTCGCTGCCATCGAACCGGACCGGATTCAGACGAGATACCACAACGACGGCGCACCGGCCTGGTTCGCGACAATCAAACGGATCTAGACTGCGGGACTGGGTCGGCCCGGTGAGCGATCCCGTGCCGGCTGCCCTTGACAGCCCTTCCGACTCACACTAGGTTGAAGGTTCGGTCCGTTCCGCGCTCACGAAGTTTTGCGTTGAAGTGTTCGGACTCGACATGAGCCCCTGGTCTGGGGCACCCACTCCGGGGCACCCATAAGAAAATGAGTGAGAGCGACAAGCAAGAATTACGTGAGTTTGTACGGTTGAAGCACCACTCACATGGATTGAAAAATCAACACCTTGGCTAATTTTCTTTGTTTCGGGACCAGGGGGTCGGAGGTTCAAATCCTCTCTCCCCGACCATCTTATTTAGGTCCGGCCCGGACACCTGGGTGACAGATCGTACCTAAGACATAGGTAACACTTTTGGGCCGAACGGGTTTTCGAGCGGTTCGAGCACCCGCGTCTCCAGATCAAAGTATCCCAGATCATAATCCATAAAGCTCACCAGCCAGATATCATCGTGCACTTCTTTGATGCCGACGGCCTGACCAGCAAAAACCTGGCTGAAGTTAATCTTTTTGTTCCCCAGACAGATGCGGCCGCAGCGGGTGACCACGATGGTTTTGTCGTGGAAGGGATAATCGATGTCGGGCAATCCGGTGTAAGGACGAGGGGAAGGTTGGTAGATTTCTGCCGGACATTTCATATCCAAAGCCTCGTGCGGACGTTCGTGGTTGAAGATGTCAATGAACTTGTCGAAGCGAGCCTGCTGTTGCAGGAAGTTTGCGGCCGCTGGTTTGGTGGCTTCTTTCTTCAAAGTGAGGTGCATGCGCTCGTGACGACCGTTCTGTTGGGGGTGACCAGGCTGGATGCGCTCGATGCCGATGCCCAGGCGGAGCCACCAGACCGCCAGCTTGCTCAGGTTGAACAAAGCGTGTGCGGAAGCGAAAGGCACGCCGTTGTCGCTGCGGATATTGGCGGGTAGGCCGCGCTCTCGAAAAAGCCGCTCAAATACCGTGAAAGCATAGTCTTCCCGAGTAGAAGAAAGAGCTTCGCAAGTCAGCAGAAAACGGCTGGCGTGGTCGGTGACCGTCAGTGGGTAGCAGTAGTGCTGGTTGCCAAGCAAGAACTCGCCCTTGTAGTCGGTGCACCACAACTCGTTGGGGCGTTGGCCTAGAGATAACGGCGTGCCTTGCGCACGATGACGGATACGACCCCGGCGCTCGACCAGACCGTGGCGATCGAGCACGGCATGGATGGTGCTCTTAGCCGGAATCGGAATCCCGGAAAACCTGCGCAGCAGGCGCTCGCGAATTTTGCGGGCGCCCCAGCTGGCGTGCTCCTGCTTCACGTTCAAGATAAAGTTTTCCACTTGAAAAGGAAGCTGATTGGCGTAGCGATAGGGGCGGCGACTGCGGTCGGTCAGGCCTTGAACGCCGCAGTGCTGATAGCGGTCAAAGATTTTATAGCCGGTCTTGCGCGAGATCCCGAACTCTCGGCACAGTTCTGTCATCGCTTCGCCGGCTAGCCGGCGCGCCACAAACTGCAGCCTTTCGTCCATCACCGAACACTCCTTCCAGGGCATCACTCCCTCCCCAAAAGGGGAGAAAGTGTAACCCATGTGTCCGGTACGTTCTGTTACCTATGTCTCAGGCCGCTCATTCAAATCAAGCAGTTGCGCGATATGAAAAACTGAAAGAGCCCCTGGTCAAGCGCCAGGGGGTCGGATTTCGTCAAATCTTCCCACGATTATTCACTTGACACAAATAGGAGAAAACGATGGAATCAAAGAGCCGTGACAGGGAAATGCGTATCGAAATGAAAGCCGCCAGCAAGGAAGACGTGCTGGCAGCAATCGGCCAATTTTTGGAGTCGCAAGACTGGGGTCGGATTGGATTTGAGAAGGACGGAGAATCCTTCTCAATATTGGCCACTTCGGAAGTTGAGCCTAGCGCTTCTTCTTAAAATGTTCGTGATTGTTGACGTGGGTGGCGGCCACTGCCAGCCGAAATCTCACGTGATGCCCACAATGGTTGCACGGCGGGAACGAATCGCCATAGACACAAGTGACTTGGTGTTTGTCGTGAGCAGGATCATGGATCACGTCGTAAATTCCGGATGCCTCTACCTTTTGCCCCGGTTTGAAGGTGTCTCCTATACTGGCGGCCATGTGCCTCCTGATAGCGGAAGGTGGACCTTATACCACGTATCGCCAACGGACAGGAGAGACAAAAGAGTTTTGTTCCGAAAACAGGAATTGCATAGGGCAAAAAACCAGCGACCGGGATTATGATAAGCGCAGCGGAGGTCTTCTCATGTTGACTTTGCGCTTACCCCAAAACCCATGAACAGCGGGATAACCACGAGCCGGGGTGCACTAAGGCTGGCGACTGATCCGCCAAAAGGCTGCAACTTCTGTGGAATTGCGGTGTGGCAAAATAAAGGCCAGAGATCAGGTCTGGCCCTTTTTACAAGCATGAATGGATAATCGGGTGGAATATGCCAAATTGGCACGCGCGTGAGGGAGGGTCAAGAAGCCGCGAACAGACGTTGGTTACCAGAAATTTAACAACCGCATGGTTACTGATGTATAAATAGATACTAGACTTTCGTACAATTGAAGTGAAAGATAAGGCCGTTAAAATTATTGTGTTGCACCATGCGCTGTTCGCATCTAAGATGCGTCGTTAACTAGGAACACTCCGGCGCGCAACTGATTTCGACGGCGTTGTTCGATTCTACCTTCGGCTCGTTTTTTGCGGAGGTCAACTGAGATGAATAAATCCTCGTCGAGAAAATCTCGCAACAAGGCAGGGCGGTCCCCAAAGACCGAGTCCCGTACCAATGTCGGTGAAGAAAAAAAGGCTTGGACATCTGGCATGCCGGTCATCACCGTTAGTAAAGGCGCGGCACCCGCCGCGTCTCCTCCAGCTTGGCGCAAGACTAAGACTGCATAGGTTCGATGGTAACCGCACCAAAGCATCGAGCGACCATCTGGCATCACTGCTCCCGTTACATACCTGTCCCTTTCCTTAAATGTGAATCCATTCGGCACTGGAAGCGGTACGAACTCAGCGTGCGGTAGATCTATTGCGAGTCGATTTTGGCTGATTATGCGCGGTGGGGGCAATGTTCCTTTGAAATCCAGACCGATTCCAAGAAAGTGATTGATCCTCACTGTGTCATTATTCATAGCCTGCGCGTATTGTTCTGCCCGTTCCGTTATGACGTGAAATTGGCGGATCACTAGATTCTCCGGTTCAAGCTTCATCACGGAGGAAAAAAACTGGCCCTGTGATCCTCCTTTAACAGTTATCGCGTGCGCGGCTATTGCCTGTTTCTCCTTCTCGGTTAGCGTCAATGAAGCAGCCGCATGCATATTCCTCGGCTGCAGTGCCGTTACCTTGTCTCGGTATTGCTTCCACAGGGCGATAGCTTTCTTATTCGTTAACGGCGGATCAAAGATGCACGCATTCAGTGCGTCAACAGCCTCATGTTGGTTCATCCAGCCAAGCAAAAATTTGGCCTTAACTGTCTTGGGCATGTTTTCCTTAGAGTCTTGCCAAATGCGTTACAATGGCGGAGGGCGGAGGGATCGGACCCCGTTCCAATGAAGGAACTGCGGCTTATAAGGCCGCTCCTAGCTGCCAACTAGTCGCCCTCCGATCAAGCAAAAGTAAGCTCACCACGGCTCGATTCGCGTCCCTCCCCAAGAGATCAGCGAATCGGGCCTTTGTGTTATCGCCCAATTCCACGGTGAACATGGGATGGAATCAGGCTGCTACTCTACGCACGTTGAAGCTCCTTAGCCTTCAGGAATCAATCGGCACCTTTTTCCACCTTCTCTGACTTTTCGATTTCATCATCAGTATCGGAGCTTTCGCTTTGTTTCGGAGCGCCTGGCCATGCTGGTAATCCCCACGTGTCTTTCTTCCAACGCACGAAATCAGCGCTTCGGCGGAGAATACTGTAGATATTTAGCTTCTTGTCTTTGGCAGTTTTCCCACCAACCGTTACGCCACCTTTTTCAATGCCCTCGACAATCTGCTGAGTGAGAAGCGGATGACCTACAAATTCCAGCAGTAGCTTCGCAGCTTCCGGCTGAGATTTATTGAAGAACTGAAAGGATCGCACGGTCGAGACCGGATCGGTACTGGAATTCTTATTGTCGCTGCCATTCGACGTCGGACCGGATGCTACAGGCGCGGGGCCACCAAGTTCGCGCTCGAATTCCGATATGATGGACTCATACAATCGGATTTTCTCGCGATAGCTTTGGATCATCTCTTTCAGGAAAGTCGGCCTGTCCATGGCTTTATTCTCCTTGTGCAACGAGCCTAATTGTAGCGGCGGTAATTAGGGCACGTCAATAGGGCACTGCCCTAAAACTTATTTAGGGCATTATGCCCTAAAATGCGCTTGGAAGCATGCTGGCTTCTGGTAGAATAGCAGCGGGCCTGTGGTGTAATGGCAGCATTTAAGCTTGTCAGGCTTTAAGGTGCGGGTTCGAGTCCCGTCAGGTCCACCAGTTCCTGTACGCGGACACGGTGAACTGGCCGAGGTGGTGGGGAAGACAAGCACCCATCACCTCATAAACTATCGCTCCGATAGGCATTTGCCCTTTTCAGCTAGAACGTTTTTAATTCCTTTAGCCTGACAAGCTTAAATACAGCGAAGCCTGAGTCGGTCCGCGCGGCTCAGGCTTTTCTGTTTCTGTTAGACTCGGCCCATGAAGGCAGACAAGGGCCAATTCGATGAAGTTCTCCGCCGAATGCTGTCGAAGCCTCCAAAGAAAACTTCACAGATAAAGGCAAAGCGAAAAAGGGCTAAGCCTTCTCAGCGGTGAGTCTGTCGAACGGGATGGGCTTGAATCCTGCCAAGCGGCCCACAGTCTCCATGAAGGCATTATCATCAGCGCGTCGGTTGAACCTGTACGAAAACTCATTCAGATAACGCTGCAAGTGCTTTATCGAAACCTTGTGGAAGTTCCCCACGATCCCTCGCTTGAGCAGCGAAAAAGCCGATTCCACGGTATTTGTGTGAATCATCCCATCCACGTATGACCCTATGCTGTGCTTGATGACCCGGTGCTTCCCGGTTGCACTGATGGCAGAATGAGCGGCGCTGGAATCGTCAGTCATGTAAAGCTCAACATCGGGTCCAATATGTTCTGCGATGATCGCGCGGAGTGTCGCGGCCTTCGCGTCTTTCGTGTGGATGAAACGTAGCGGACCTTTGCGCTGGCGCAAGCCGACCACGGGTTCTTTCTGTTTCTTGCCGTAGTAAACTCCCTTGCCCTTCTGTTTTCCGCCGATGTACGTCTCATCGATTTCCACGATTCCGCCAAGCTGTGGTATCGAACCTTCCGCCATGGCTTCCCGAATGCGGTGATTCAGATACCACGCTGTCTTGTATCCGCCGATCCCCAAGTCTCGCTGTAGCTGCTTCGCGGAGATTCCCTTTTTGGCATTCAGCATCAGAGTGATTGCTTGGAACCAAACTATTAGAGGCAGATGGGTATCGTGGAAGATCGTGCCAGATGTAGGAGTGAATTGATTGTGGCAGGTCTTCTCAAGGCACAGGTAAAACCACTTGCGGCGATTCTTGGAATCTGCTTTCCGCTCGACCCGCTTAACGTCCTTCGCTCCGCAAGCAGGGCAGCGCACGATGCCATCCGGCCAGCGCATCTGCTGGATGTACTGTAAGCACTGCTCATCGGTAGCAAACTTTTCGTGAGCCTCGCGGATGTTCATGGCTTTTTCCAGTCAGTCAGGGACTTCAATTCGTCTAGGATGGTCTGCACTCTCTCGATTCGCCGTATGTGGTCGGCTACCCCTGCGTAATCTCCCCTTGGCGCGTAACGCTGGTCAGTTTCGCTAAGCTTGGTTATTTCGTCCCGCAACTTCTTGACCCGTTCTCCGATTGGCTGCTGCATGTGAACAGTTTACGCTTGAGGGGCGTTTGTGTCAAGTGAATAATCGTGAATCTTCCTCACATCTTATTAAGGAGTTACAGACCTAACCTGCACGGCTGCGGTCTGTGAAACCGGTAGGGTTTACAAAAAGGGTTTACATTCTTGCGGCCGCTGATGCTTTGATCTCCGCCCTTCATCTCTGCGGGCAGTGCTGAAGGACATCCCGAGATATTTCTTTCCGGTCGCGCACCAGGAGCTGGGCAGAAGTACTTCCCGGTACCAATCTCGTCACGGCGAGGCGAGATAACTTCCGGATCGCCGAACCCACGATCTACATTTGACCTCACGGAACCTCTTATAACAGGCGAGTCAGTTCGCGCAAAGTCTGATCTCGTCAATTGGACCATAGCTGGACCATAAAATCGGCATGAAGTTGCCGTTGCGCAGACGGGGGAATTGTTTTCTCCAAGATCGCTCCACAGCCTCCTAGCGGGGCATCATGACGATGCGTGTTCGTCGCCATTGTAAGCCTGTCAGGCCCCAGGAGTCGGACGTACGAGGGTGCAAGAAGAAGTGAGTTGAATGGCTTTGTTTAAGGTTCGGTATAGAGGGCAGTTCATGGCATAAATTCCATGCACGCGCTCCACTGTATCCCTGACCTCTTCACTCGCCACCAGGCGCATCGCTACATGAATCCGGCGGATCACCAACACGCCCTCCTCCGCTTCCACCTCTCCAGTCACATCCGCGGTCAATTTGCCGTCGCTCGCATCGATTTGGCGCGCTTCCAGCGCGCCTCCGAAAGTGCCCACCATTCAACCAGCGGTTGCGGAAATGACATAGTCGATTGTTGAAGAATGTGATTCCGTCAGCTTTGCCGCGTCGACTTTGTAGTGCTCGGCAATGCCCCCGTGAACGCTGTAGATCACTGGCTGGGATTCGCCGGGCAGGTGCGCAATGCGGAGAGGTCCCTGCCGGCGTACGATACGTGACTTCGAAACATAAACGACATCACTCATGGATTCCTCTTTCCAAGACTCAATCACCATATGCGGCGGTTGAAGCGAGTCAAATAGAAAGCAACGTCGGCGAGTTTGTCGAAGAACAAAAGGACGCCGACGCTGACAAGCATGACACCAGCAAAGCGCTCGACCCAAAGCAAGTGTCGACGCAATCTCTGAAAGGCCGTGAGAAAACGAGTGAGGCTGAGGGCCACGAAAATGAACGGTATTCCAAATCCCAGCGAATAAACAGCCAACAGGCCGGTGCCTTGCGACACCGATTGTTGCGTCGCTGCCATCATCAGCATGGCTGCCAGCGCGGGGCCGGCGCAGGGTGTCCAGCCAAAAGCGAAGGCCAGCCCCAGCAAGAACGAACGGAACTTGCCCTGGCGTATTTCGCGCTGAAATCGGATGTCTCGATGCAGAAATGGAATCGGAAGCCATCCCAGGAGAACAAGCCCGTAGAAAACAATGCCTGCACCGGCGACACGGTTCAGCCCTTCACGGTGGGCAGATAAGAAACGGCCCACCACGCCTGCCGAAGCGCCGAGCGATATGAAGAGAACGGAAAATCCGAGCACAAAGAGAACAGCATTGAGGAGGATCGTCCGCCAATGCCAGCTACCGTCCTCCTGCAACTGTTCCGCAGTGAGGCCAGTCATGGTTCCCACAAATCCGGGCACCAGTGGCAGCACGCAGGGGGACAAAAAAGAAATCATCCCGGCCAGAAATGCAGCTGTATAGGTTAGTTCCACAAGTTTCTCCGTGGATTCAACGTTTGGTGGCCTTGCTGCCGGCAGTGGCTAGAAGTTTCTGGATCTGTTCCGCAAACTTGTGGCCATCCAGAAGGTGTGCCCGATCAAATCCTTCCCCCTGGAACATCCATTCGGTTGGAGTAGGAGCACGGTCCTCCCAGCGAACGTCAGGGCCAAAAGCAAAGTACACATCCCAGGCAGGCGCATGGTAAGGAACATTCAGAACTGTCGAGTACTGTTTCCCTGAAAAACCATTTGGATCGATATAGTGGATTGCCCGCGAATCAGGCACGCGGCCCGATTCCTTCAGTCCGTTTTTTTGCAGGGTGGCCTCGTCCTGAAAATTCAACACGGGTATCCAAACTACGTAGACCGCGAGCTTATCAGTAGGAATAGTCTCCAACACGTGTTTCTGAATTTCGGAGGCTCCCCAGCGGCAAGGAGGGCAGGTAGGGTCCACGATTACGATGAGACGGACTTTTCCAACGTCTTGATTGAACCGGGCGCGTAGAGGATCGAGTTTCTGGTCGAGCGCGGGGAGCGCTTTTTGTTGCGCCGGCGATGGCGCGGGGGCTAGCAGGAATAGGGCGCCGAGCAATATCATGAGCGCGGTGTTGCGACTCCACATTCTTAAGCAAATCTGCATGATCTCTCCTTCGAAAAGTGCATGGCGAATTACCGCGAGGCAGGGAGTACCAGCCCGTTCAAGCGGTAGTAGATCGCCAGGTTGCCGTAGTGCTCGCTCGCATGAATCATTGAATCGCCCACATTGCCTGAGCCAGGTTTGTGCTTGAGCGCCTCTTCCAGCTCCTGGAACGATTGTTTCAGCTTGGCTACCGCCTGAGCTTTGGAATGAAAGGCGAATTCGCTCACGTCCTCAGGTTGCTTTCCCAAATCATCCGCGGCGTTTAGATGGTTATACCGCGCAACGTGCATGATGATCTCCCCAAAGGTCCGCGTCTCTTCGGTGGCCCTGTAACCATACTTGTCCTCTGGAAACTCCTCGGCGGCTTTCACGAAGTGATTCCGCACATACGACAGGCCGTGTCCCCAAGCAAATGTTCCGGCAGCGGCCTCGCCCTCCGTTTGAGGAGCCTTCTTCTGACTGTTCTGTTCCTTCTGAGCAAATCCAGTAACAGCTGTGAGAGCCAAGGTGAAGCTCAGGCCGACAGCTAGTAAAAACCTCATCATTTCACCCTCCTTAGAAATCGATTGTCAGAGCTTATCGAGAGTCTTCGAACCTGTCTTGCACAAGCGAAGCCCTTGGCTGCGATTAGCCTCGACGGGAGTTGGAGCGATACTCCGAGGGGGTCAGGCCTGTGAGGCGCTTGAACGTTCTGCAGAGATGGCTCTGTTCGGAGAAGCCAGCGGAGAAAGCGATCTCCACGAGAGATTCGTCCGAGGCGGTGAGTTTCTGACAGGCAAATTCGATCCGAAGCTTGCGAACATACTCCCCGACCGTACAATGATGCATTCGGCGGAAAGCGCGGGCCAAAGAAACGGGATGCACGCCTGCGAACTCGGCCACTTCGGCAAGACTGATTGACTCTTGGAACCGGTCGTGCACAAAGTCTCTTGCTCTGCTCAGCCACTTGGCGTTTCCGTTCTCAGAATGGAAAGTTTGCCGCGTCACCCCTGCCAGTAGTTCCAGTAACAGCCCTTCTATTGCGAGTGGCGCCACATCATCCTCACACCGAAATTCGCGGTACAGCCGCATTGCAAGCCACGGTAGCGGACCGGTGTCAAATTGAGTCAATCCTCGGATGAATGCTAAACACCCTTTCGCTCGATTGAGCCAAGAGCGCGTCATCTCAATGGAAAAGAACCGTATACCGGTGCTGTGGATACGATTGGAATGAATCGCGCCGCCGGCCATAAGCGCCAAAGTGCTCGGCTTGCGAATGATAAGGTCTTTGCCGCAGTTTTCTTCATAGCGTCCCTGCAGTAGAAGGCAAAAATGGGCTTCCTCATGCGAATGTGGCGGCACTTGGAGATCAGGCGGATAGGTCGCTTCGGTCAAGCTGAGGCCTGCTACCTCGCGAAGCCGCAGGAGATTGGCTCGGAAACAGCTTGAATCGACTTTGCCATCCGTTCGCGGTTTCGACATACGATCCAAGAAACGATCCAGCCAACTGTTTAGACGACAATTTTGCTTGCTCGTGAGCCGTCCAAATCTATTGTTCAAAAACCGCCTCAGCTACAACATATAACTCACGTCGGACCCGTGGGTCGGATAGGCAAAGATCGTGTGCCGGAGAGTCTCCGCCGATACGTTTGCTCGCATGGCGAGTGTGAACACGTTTATCAGTTCATCGGCTTCTGGTCCCAAGAGATGTGCACCCAATATGCGATCAGTATTTTCGTCGATCAACACTTTGAAGCCCGAGCAATCCTCAGCGACCCTCCGAGATGAATACCAACTAGCCGTGTCTTCCTGGTGGACACGAAATCGCAATCCTTGCTTCTTCGCGGAGTCTTCGTTCATGCCTACAGCGGACAAAGGGGGCACGGTGAATGCGACGGTTGGAACCGGGACGTTCTCAACCTTACGGTGGTTTCCTTTCAATAAATTGGCGGCAACTATCCCACCACCGTAACCTGCCACAGGCGTAAGTTTTGGCATTCCAGTATCCGCCGAATCACCTGCCGCATAGACAGCCGGGTTAGAAACGCTCTGAAGAAATTCATTGACCTTCACTCCTCGCTTGTCCGCCTGGACACCCGCGGCGGCAAGATTAAGGTCGTCGAGATCTGCGACTCGGCCCGCTCCGTGCACAACAAAGTCGGACTCGAACTCGCGCTGGCCCCGAGGTGTCGAAGCGCAAACCACAAAGGTTCCACCCTTGCGCTCGATCCGGGTCGCCGTGCTTTGGAGTTCAACCTTGATACCAAGCTGACGTGTCTTACGCACCAGACGATCAACCAGGTCGGGATCAAACTTTTCAAGTGGACGCTCTGTGCGGTGCAGAATCGTGACTTCGGCTCCAGCACGAGCGGAGAGGTGGGCAAACTCAAACGAGATGTAACCGCCTCCAATGAATAAGATCGGCGGGGCAAGGAATCAAGCTCCAAAAATTGATCGCTAGTAGTGAGATAGTCTTCGCCGGGAATATTCAGCGGCTGTGGTTTGGCGCCCGTGCCGATCAAAACATATCGGACTTCCAGTACGTCTGATCCCACTTCGATGCTGCCCGGTTTCGTGAAGCGAGCAGTGCCATGGAAAGTAGCAATCCCAGCCATCTGAAATCCATGTTCCTGCCGCTGTGGTGCGGGATCGGTAAAAGTCCTCTTGAAGCGCATTAACTCGCCCCAGTCAATTCGCGCTTCCTCGCTCTTAACTCCTTTCCCATTCATCCGCCGCAGAGCATCAATAAGCGCACCGGCTCCGACGAGCACCTTCTTCGGATCGCATCCACGAAGCTCGCAGGTTCCGCCGAACGGTCGTGAGTCAATGATGGCAACTGACCAACCGGCTTTGCGGCACTTGAAAGCAGCACCGGATGCGGCAGCCCCTGTTCCGATCGCGATGAGGTCGAACTTTTGCACTTAACCGACTCGCTTATTTCTGCTGTGGTTCTGCCTTGGAGGGAAAGCCTGCATCGGTTGTGGCCTTTACGAGGGCTTTGGTATCGGTCTTCGCGTCATCGAAGGTGACTCGGGCTTGCTTCTTCTCGTACGACACCTCGACTTTGGATACTCCGCTGACTTTGTTTAAGGTCTTTTTGATCGTGATCGGACAGGCCGGGCAGGTCATTCCGGGTACGTTCAGGGTCACGGTCTTGAATGCTGCCCAAGCGCGAGCAGAAAGAGCGGCAAGGCAAATCACCGCAATGGCGGATTTCAGTTTGGTCATAGCAATTCCCTTCGTTCGTAAATCTAGTAAAAGAACCGAGCGACGTATGGATAAACAAGAGTTACGAGCACAAGAGTCGCGCAACTCCAGAACAGAAACTTGTAAAGGCGACGCGCTCGCGGCAGTGCACAGACTTCCCCTGGGTTGCAAAGGTGTGCAGGACGGAATATCTGCCTTCCCGCGAAGAACAACGCCAAAACCGCAGCGACGATGAAAAACGGGCGATACGGTTCAAGAACCGTCAGGTTTCCAATCCACGCGCCACTAAATCCCAGAGAAATCAAAATCAAAGGCCCAAGGCAACACGTTGAGGCCAATATCGCTGCTAATCCTCCGGCAAACAACGCCGTTGAACCACTTGCGCCAATTGAGTCGTTGCTGCCGGAGATCGGCGAATTTTGATTATTCGAGATGCTTCGCGCAGTTGAAGCGTTCGGTTCGGTCGCGATGCTTGCTGGGACATCCGTAATGCCTTCAGTGATCGCGCGACGGAGCAGACCGCGCGAGGGAACGCCGCTGCGATGCGAGCCATCCAGATAGGTTCGGCAGCTCAGTCCGAAAGCTTTAGCAGTACGAGCCCACGGCTCGATGTCGGCACCATTAATGCGGATGCTGGGAGACCCTACAAATGCCATTGCCTCAGCGTCTGCCTGCGTATGGACTTCAACCTGGTGAATCTCTTCCTGGCGTCCCAAAGACTTCAGAGTTTCACGAACCATTTCAATCGCCGGCAGATGATTCGGACAACCCTCAAAATACAGCACTTCGATATTCATGCGTTACTGGTCCGCTCCTCTCCTTCGAGCACGGGGCAGGCGAACGTTTTCCCGCGCTGTTGTTTCAATGCTCGATTGCACTTTCTCAGATCGGCGTTGAGCTCGGTGTCAAGTTGCTGGAGCTCCCGGATTCTCATAGCAACATCGGCTAATTTCGTTTTCAGGAACTCGCGTACAGCGGAGCATGCGTGTGCTCTGTCGGCACGAACTCCCATTAACTCCTTAATCTCTTGCAGCGAAAAACCCAAAGCTTGCATTCGTCGCACAAAGCGTAGGCGCTCGATGGCGTCGCTGGTGTAAAGGCGAACGCGGCCTGTGCTGCGGGAGGCTGGTGACAGGAGCTTGCGTCGCTCATAGAACCGAATGGCGTCGATAGTGAGATCAGTGCGCTTTGCGAGTTCGCCAATCTGAAAGGTGGGTTGCCCGTCCGTTGTGAATGCTCGGCACGAAATATTAAGGATACACTCTGGAGTGCAGTCCAGAGTCAAGGAGAAATTTTGCAAAGGGTATTCACCACCAGCCAGCACAGAATCGCCGCGAGTCGGATGATGCGGCGCATCCTTGACACCCTGGCTAGGGTTGCAATTGAAGGGTTTACATTAGGCCCAAACTGGCGTGATCGAGTAAGACTCGCATAGGCAAACTTGAGGCCGAGGATTAGGCGTACTCCTTTGCCTGCTGCAGCCCGTCGCCGGGATTTGCGTATATGGTCTTCGCTTCCACGACCGCTATAGGAAAATCACGCCGATAGCGGAGAAGGTAGTCCAAACGTTTTTGCGGTCGGCGTTTTACCTTGCTGCCCGCGACCACAATGCGACCATCCGTGAAACTCTTCTGTTCGCTTATCTGTTCGTCGTTCCAGCCCGCGGCGTAGAGCTTCGGAAGGACGTACCGACGGCAGGTATCCGCTTCGGTGAGAAAAGCCATGTTGTATTGGTGTCTACACTAAGAAAAGGATGATAGCAGGGCCGTGAGGAAGGAAACGCGACTCCCCCATGCTATCCCGAATTCAGGCCAGTGTAAGGCGGCGATTAAGGGCAAGACGGAGGCCGCGCGCGAGATACGCGAAGCGCTAGAAGGGAAAACACCGCAAGCTTTTGGGGACGACACTGCGAGCATGAGCGTGACCTTAAACATCGAAGTGGTAAGGAAGAAGCTGTTTGGAGATGATGAATGATGCCACTCTCTTGTTTTGGTCATTACGCTTCGGCGACTGTCCAGAATACGTCTATCCAGACGCCCTGTGTGAAAACGATTGCCTTTACGCACATCTGCCAACCTTAATCCGTTACAATTCCTGTGATTGCGGAGTTAGGCACGCTTGCGACAAGGATGGAGAGCGAAATGGCAAAGACAACGCCTAAAGCAAAGAATAGTGCTTTTATGAAGCCAATGCAGCCTTCAGAACACCTGGCCAAAATTGTCGGGGCAGAACCACTCCCTCGAAGTGAAGTCACAAAAAAGATTTGGGCGCACATTAAGAAGCACAAACTTCAGAATCCGAAGAACAGACGAGAAATCCTGGCCGACGATAAGTTGCAGCCGATCTTTGGCAGTAAGAAATTGGACATGTTTCAGATGACCAAGGCGGTCAACAAACACTTGAAATAAGTGGCCGGAGAGTCACAGCTTTGAGGAACCGTTGCGCTGAAGCTCCAGAAGAATCCGTATTCCTCGATAAAAATTCTCCTTGTTATAGGCCATCTCCCAACGATTCAAGACCGCCCTCATTTCCTTGCTGGCATTCTTTATGGCAACGTGTGCCCGAGGCCGAGTTTTTCTCAGGCGCTTTAATGACCCAAGCGACTGAACGATCTCTGGCTCAATGCGCTTCCGCGAAGTCCGCGCATTCAATATCCAGCGAGGCGGAATATTCGCCCGATATTTCAGAAAACCACGCACGACCGAGCCCGAGCTGGATGAAAAGAGCTTGGCTTCTCTCGGCATAAAGACCCTCTTCAAAAATGTCCCGCAGGTTGCCAATGTGAGTCCCGCGGGCGCAAGTAATAAAGAACACTCGCCAGCGCCAATCGCACCAGCGCGCGGACCCAGATCAAATACGCCGGATAGAGGCTCCGCACGTCGAGCGTGTACAGCGAAACGAGCGGCATGAGTGCGAGGATGCATAGACCCACGATGAGCGCGTCAATGATTGCCACGTTGCGCTCGGGGTCACGGGAGGCGAAAAACAGCATCACGCTGACCATGAGCACCATCCCACCCATCTCTTTCAGCGCCGCGAGAAGCAAGGTGGAGATTTCAGACTCGGGCGGGTGCATAAACATGCGCATGATGAGGGGCTTGTTGCTCACGATCATGATTACGCCCCCAATGGCAAGGAGCAATGAAAGAAAACCGAGCACGACTCGCAGGGCACGATAGGGTGGTTTTGACATGGCACCATCCCTCCTTTGCCGTGGAACCAAAATACGCTCACCGGCGTGTTTCGCGCACATTGTAGCCAATTCCAGCTCGCTGAAGCTCGCAGAATCCGCGTCCCGCATATCATGTAAAATCCGCGACCTAGGGATGCAGAATCCGCGACCCGGTCTGCCTTGTTGAATCTCCCGTGTCCGGGGTCTAGAATTCTCCTACCATTTTTCTAAAACTGTGGGAGGTTCCTATGCCCCACTACGAGTTCTTCTGCCACGCCTGCAAGAAAACGTTCGCGAAGATTTTGACCGTTGCCGAACATGAGAGGGAAAAGATCGTCTGCCCGCACTGCGGCAGCAAGAATGTCGAGCAGGGCTGGTCTGCCTTCTCCGCCATCACCTCAAAGAAAAGCGCCTGAACGCGCACCTTCGGCCTGCAACTCCAGGTTCTGAGTCCGCACGCTTGCAGCCGCTTGACGAGCCTTCGGCTGAGGACGAGAATGCTCCCCGAAGGGAGGTCCGCTCATGACAGACTTTTCAGGTTCTTTCTCCGGACGCGTCCGAGTACTCACCACAATCTCGCTTGCTGACATCTCCGGGCATGAACTACAGACGGTCGAAATCACGGGTCCGCAGAGTTCAACCGACGCGAACTGGAATGCCGCTCGGGTCACCTATTGGGGAGTATCCGACGTGGTTGCGGGCAATGGCACGCAGCGGGGTTACTACGTGAATGAACGCGAGGATGGCGGCCGCGACTGGGGCACGTTTGAAGGTAAGGTCACCACGAACCAAGGCGGGACAGTGATCGACGGGATGTGGCGGTCCTCCGAAGGCACGGGCAAATTTACCGGTCTCACTGGCCAGGGCACGTACAAAACCCGCATGACTTCGCCGATGGAGTTGGAATGCACGTGGCAAGGACGCTATGAGCTTGCAGCATCCACCCGAGCCGCCTAACCAAAACGCAGCCAACTAGAAAGGCGCGCTCCCCCGCGCCTTTTTTGACCCAAAGTACGCAAAGTCCGCGTCCCACACCTCATGAAGAATCCGAGACCTAACCACGCAGAATCCGTGACCTACTTGCCCTTCCAGGTCCTCCCCCGACCTGGTGGATCTCGGAGATCAAAAGTGGAGTATCATACTGAACGAGACAGCTGGCTTCATCCTACGTAGCTAATAAGGGGCAGGAACCGGCTAATCCTTCGTACCCGCACCGGCTCCTCGTGCTCCTTGAAAGGGGAAGCCATGCGTCTCCCGAGTCAATTAGCCCCCTCTGATCGTTCTTCCAGGATCTTTTTCCAAGCGGCATGCCTCACCCTTCTCTTCGTTGCGACGGCAAGTGCCCAGAAAAACCAAGCCAACCCAGCGAGTCTTCCCAAATACGACCTCCACGCCGAGGCCAAGATGAAGGGAACCGTGGAAGAGTTGAAGTTGCCATCCAAGGGCAGCGAGAAGGAAGCCGCCCACTTGCTGGTGAAGATCGGAACAGACTCAGTGGACGTGTATCTCTGCCCCAAGTCCTTCTTCGATGATATGGGGATGGGCTCCACTAAAGGGGACGAGATTGCCCTCACCGGCTCGAAAGTCAAGCAGGGCGAACTGGACCTTATCCTCGTCCGTGAAGTAGTGAAGGGCAACGACACGTTCGTCCTGCGCGATGCGAAAGGCGACCCGGTCTGGAACTGGCATCGCTAATTGCTATTTCGTTTCTTAGCGCACACTACCTCCAGATTGGTGACCACGTACCAGTAGCGACCTTGGGGATTGTCGTAGAACTCTCGGACCGCATACCCCGATGGCACGCGCTCGATCCGCCTCTGTTTGGGCACAATGCACTTGTTGCGCGCTACGACGAATAGTCTGGACTCCGTTGCCATGGTATGCCAAAAGCTGCATCTATCGTCCCATAAGCACAACTGGACTTCGGAGTACCGTATTCGACACGCGAGAGAGGGAGAGGCACGCCTTTTCGGAGGCTCATTCTTGTGTCCGGCTGACATCGGCGGCAATCCTCCGCCCAAATGGTAAACAACTTCAAAACCGAACGAACCAAGCTTACCTCCAATGACGTTTCTGATATGAAGGTGCGAGTGTATGCAACACGGCGGTCGTCACCGGCAAGGCTGATCTCGCAGGAGTAATGGCGGGAGAAGGCACCAAGGCCCAAATCATGTTCACACGCGTCTGTGAAAAAAGGCGGCCAGTGACAGTCAGTCGCGTTTCAACAGACCCGCGTCTCGAACCCCTAACTCAAAAACGAATCAGGTCGGGGGCGCGCCAGCCCTCGGCCTTTTTGCCGATGGCGGCGATCCGCCTAAAATCCCGCTCCGAACTTGGCTCCGACGAATCCGAGTGAGACTTAGCCATCCAAATCAATCCGAACCGTGAGCAGTTGCGTCCCAAGGAAACGCACTATAGCTGCATTCGCGGCGCTGCTGGGCAGCTGATCCGCCAGCCAGCGCTGGCGCTCGCGGGGATTATCCTCGGGCACCAAGTGCGCGGTCCCGCAGTGCCATCGGGAGCGCAACCCATCGCGCAGCTTCAGCCGCACGCGCGGGTTGCTCCCAATATTTCGAATATATCCCGCGTTCATGCCGTGCTCGGCCACGATCCAGAACTCTTTGCCAATGCGTCCGTCGCCCACTGGAGTACGCCGCGGCTTTCCCGTCTTGCGGCCTACCGTTTCAAGCAGCGCATACCCCGGCCGCACCGTACCAAGAGCGAACAGCAGCTTGACCGGCGGATTGAGCAAGTATTTCTGAAGCAGGTGAATAATCCGATGTTTCATTTTCTCGCGCTCCTGAATTTCGCGCGCTATAGGCTTCGTTAGATCCGGAAGGAAGAATCCCGGACCAAGAGCATAGTATCCCGGCCTACCGACTCTGTTACCGAAAGCGGTTTACCTCGCTGGGGGCATCTTTGACGGAACCCTTTCGGCGGTTCGGATATGAATTCACTGTTGTGGTGGTTGGTAGTCGCTCTGTCCTTTGTCCTTCTTCTCGCCGTGTCGTTCTTTGGCTTCTTCCTTCATCTGAGCGAATTTCTGCTGCTGTTCGGGCGTAAGGATGGCCTGAACCTGCGGTCGCAAAGCGTCGTGGATTTGCTTCATTTTTTCTCCCTTTTGATCCTGAGTCAGTGATGCGTCTTCGCCCACCGCTCTCATTTCCCTGAACTCGCCAGCCAGAATTGGCCTCAATTGTTTCTTCTGCTCCTCCGTTAGGTTCAGTTGCTGACTGAGCCACCTTAGGCGTTCACCAACCCGGTCCCGATGCATATTTCCGGGGGAGTCCGTCTGGCTCTGATCTGGTGAGGCTTGTTTCTTGGACTCCGTACTTGATGTCTGCGCAGCAGTGGTTAAGCTGAACGCAAGTGCCAAGGTAAATGTGAACCCCGCGAACGTATAGACATTTCGCATTTCTCCTCCTTCAATGACAAGGCAACGAGCCTTGCCTTGGCCAAGGCCGACCATCCGTTCACTTTGTTCGTAGGCTGCCCTCCCCGAAGTTCCTATCACGGGCTCCTTAGGCGCAGCGCTTCATCAAGGTCGGACAACTCCCGTTTGATCCTCAATAGACGCTCATGATTCAAAGCATGAGCTGCTACCTCGGACTCGGTATGCGTGCTGCGGCTCCGGTACAAGGCGTTCTCAATTCTGATATCACTAAGTTCCTGCTTCAGGCTGTTGAGGCGCTGCGAAATGTAGTCAGCGTCTTGCACGAATGCGATCCTGTCTCAGCGACACGCTCCAGGATGTTGCTTTGCATCCACAACGTATGGATGATTGGCCTCTCGCAACAGACTGCTCAGTGAGTCCAGGCAGCAGCCCTACTGATGTCAGCTAAGCTGTACTCGTGCATTCGGTCGCAAGCCGGGCGCTTAATTCTTCCCTTGTGCTCGGCGGCTTCTCTGATGAATATCGAGAAGACGTTGCCACAGTTCTTACTGGGAAGCTCAACTCTCATCTCGCTCATGTTGCCTCCTCTGGGAAACCGCCTACTGAATCGAGCTGGCGACCGAGGAGAAGGCATTATTCGCGTTCGAGCCAACGAGACGAATAGTGCCAACTACTAATACCAAGATCACAGCCAGCATCACGGCGTATTCCGCAATATCTTGGGCTGTATCCTCTGTCCAGAATTTGAGAGCCAGGTTAGTCATGGGAAATTCCTTTCAAAACAGGAGAATCGTTTTCCTCCTCAACAAAATGCGCTTGCACGAAGCGGTGGCTTGAGCGGATGCTCTGACCACTCAAGCCAATGCCACACGTTCACCTGACGTATTTTAGGTTTGATGGTGCCCCCCCCAGGAGCAGAACGGTGCGCTTCGCGTCTTCGAGTTCCATCAGTTCCCGGCGGTCAGTACCACCGGAGCGTACTGCTAGGAGCCGATTTTCAATGGCCTTCTGTGCTGCTTCCACCTTTGGCGGAAGAAGTCTCGGGTCTGACTCAAACGGGGCGTCTTGGTAAACCTGCTTCCACATTGTTGGACTATTGGTGTGCGAAGTCTGCATAGAGGTCCTCCTTATTGCGATTGAGACTTTCGAGCGAATAGTAGGGAAATCTCGCGGAGCTAGGCTCTGCGGGTTTCGTGGCTCACGTTGGAGGTGCTGGTAAGTTCTCAGCAAAGGAGAACACAGGTGGAGAGAGATACGAGCGTAGGAGACATTGTCCTCGCTTCAGAACTCGGGGAACATGTGCTTTTACTTGAGGCG
>Ga0210384_10001740_pt1 | contig 28377 bp, 17 predicted proteins | sample IncBWH2MmetaG_FD_160574 | JGI IMG/M metagenome (GOLD analysis project Ga0210384, IMG submission 160574) | Forest soil microbial communities from Barre Woods Harvard Forest LTER site, Petersham, Massachusetts, United States - Inc-BW-H-2-M | ecosystem: Environmental > Terrestrial > Soil >...
ACCGAGATCATCGCCCCGGCAGCGGTCGCCAAGACCGTGACCACCGCCAAGGTCATCGGCAACGGCGAAAAGACCACCTGGGGCGCCTGGACAATCGAAGCCATCCCCATGTACAACACCACAGCCTCGCGCGGCCCCGGGCCCGGCAAGCTGTTTCACGATAAAGGGCGCGGCAACGGCTACGTGCTCACCTACGGCGGCAAGCGCTTCTACTTTTCGGGCGACACTGAAGGCATTCCCGAAATGCGCGCTCTCAAAAACATTGACGTCGCTTTCGTGTGCATGAATCTGCCCTACACCATGACGCCGGAAGAAGCCGCCGATGCCGTCAAGGCGTTTCATCCCAAGGTGGCCATCCCTTATCACTACAAAGGGCAGGACACCGCCGTGTTCAAGAAAGCGCTGGACGGCACAGGCATAGACGTGCGCTTGCTCGATTGGTACCCGAACACATAAGTAAGGTTTGGAATTAAGTGGCACAGGCTTCAGCCTGTGAGTTTTGGTCCAAGTAAGGACCAGCCCCCCACAAGCCGGAGCCTGCCCCACTTTTACTTCTTGACGGGAGGAGCCTCGGCCGGTTTCAATCCAGTCGCGGCCTTTTGAATATCCTCAACAGCCTTCGCGTCCAACACAAATAACGCCGGCCCATCCGCTCTCTTCGCCAGGTACCCGCTTCCGCTCTTGGCAATATCCACTTTTTCTACGAGCTTGCCGTCTTTGGAGGTCACCACCAGGGAAAGCGCCGGGCCGGAAAATCCGGTGGTCGCAAATTTCGTAGCCGTCAGAGTCCGAATCGAGCGCAGGAATTCCTGAGCGGCGACCGCATCCATCTTTTTCCCGTCGCCGGACCACCAGTCCTCGCCGTTGCGCGTCAGGAAATATCCCTTTGATCCGTCGTGCAGTTCGACCTTGTCCGGATCCTGTTCCGCGAAATCGAAGACTCTCTTCTCGCGAAAATCTTCCGCATCCTTGTTGACCGCGTCGCCGAGCTCGTTCGCCACTTTATACGCGCCCTCCATCGCGGTCGTTTTTGCATAGTAGCCGTCCGCGGCTTTGCGAATTTGCAGTTCCTGGGAGCCCGAAGCGTCCGTGGCCTTCAAGGTCGCGATCGGCGCGCCCGAAGCAAACAGGGATGCAGCCTTCTTCATGTCCGCGTCCGATGTGCTCGGGTCCATGGTTGCCGTGCGCAGTTTTTCGATGATCGTTTCCATCTTGGAAGTGTCGCCGCGCAAATTCGCGGGACTCCGAACGGTCCATTGCCCGTTGTCGGAACCAAAGCTCAGGCGCAATTTCGCGCCGTTGATTTCCACGCCGGACAGCTTGTCGAAATCCACGGGCATCAGGCGTTTGTCGCGCAGGTCTTTCAGGCCCTTATCCAGATTCGTTTTTGTGTTCTTGGGGACCGAATACACTTTGGATTCGCCGGAAACCATGACGTACGCGGAGTCACCCGTGGGAGTTCCGTCGCCGAGCAGGATGGTTTGCGTCTTCCCGTCTTTTTCGGTGGCCGATACCTGCGCCTCGGGCTCGGCCAGGCCGAATTGTTTCAGGTCGGATGGCTTTTCCACGATCAGCGTGGCGCCATCCATCGGCGACAAATTGTACAGAATCGTCGAAACCGATTCCTGATCGGCGACCAATGGTTTCGGCGAAGTGATTTTCCAAGCCGACGTACCGGCGCGACTCAGAACGACGTCGTCGCCGTCCTTTTTCTTTACTTCCAGTTTAGAAATGTCGTCCTGAGTCAGGGCAATAACCTTGGCGTTGGTCGTGCTCGGGCTGGCATTCACGCTATCGTTCGCGGGCTTGCGGTGATTGGACCAATAAAGCGTTCCGGAAAGCACAATCAAAACAAACGTCGCAACGATCAGCTGTCGCATCTTCCGCATATTTTTGTCTCACTATGAATTGTAAGAAATCGAAGTTGCCGCTATCTCCTCCGCCACCACACGGAGAGACCTGCCAGCAGGAGCGCTCCCGGCAAGAGGAATTGGCTGCTGATGCGAACCCAGTTGAATTGCGCGCCGGTCATGTTGACTTTGCGGTCTTCCGGAGGTTTTGGCCGGATGGAGATCAAGTCTTCATCCGAGGAAAGCCAGTTCATCGCGTTCAGCGCCAGATCGCTATTGCCGTTGAACGAGAGAAAGGAATTCGCAACCCAGGAAGAACTGCCCACGACGACGAAGCGTCCCTCCGAATTTTCCTTGCCGGTATTGTAGGTGCCGGCGGCGGCGATGGTCAGGGGGCCGTGGGCGTTCTTGGGATCATTTGGATTCACATTCGGCGTATCGAGTTTGGTCGTCGCCAGGCTCGAATCCGAGGATTCAAACAGCTTCTGCACCGTGGTCTTGTCCGTGTTCTTGATCGTCAAGGACCGGGACAATGGAAACCCGGTCGCCGTCCCTTTCATTTCGTTGACGATGGGGTGCGAATCGTACGTGGATACCAGTGCGACCGTCGGCCCCATCCCCAGCAGTTGGCCCACGGGGCTCAGATCCAGCAGCAGATTTTTTTCCACGCTGACGCCCCAGCCTTGCAGCACATTGTCCAGCGCTTCGTTGTCCGCGGTGGGCCGCCCGATCTTCAGTGGCGGGTCCAGCAGGAACATGGCGCGCCCGCCGGCTTCCACATATTTCTTGATGGCATCCACTTCGCTTTGCTGGTAGTCGCTCTTGGGGCCGCTCACCACCACCACTGTGCAGTCCGAGGGCACTTCCGCCTTTTCGAGCAGGCTGATGGACTTCGAGGTGTAATCGTCCTTGCTCAATAAATCCTTGAGATGCGAAAGTCCCGCGCGATCCGTGTCGTCAATCTGGCGCTCCCCGCCGCCCGTCACGAAGCAAATCGTGCGCGTGTTGCTCTTGAGGTCGCGGATGATCGCCCCGGTCACGTCTTCTTCCGTGGTGCTCTTGGCTTCTTCTTTTTTCGCGCCGATTTGCACCACGGTGGTGCCGTACTTGGTCACGCCCGCGGCCCGCGCCGCCTGCGGATTCTTATCGGGATCCACGTAATCGAGCCGCACTTTCGGGGACAGCGTCGCGTAGCGGTCCAGCAAATCCTTGCCCGTTTGGAAGCTTGTCGACTTGTCAAAGTAAGTGATCGCTATGGGTTGCGCCAACCCCTTCACGATCTTGGCGGTCTGGTCGGAGAGGCTGTAGCGCTTGTTGGACGTCGAGTCGTAGGACTTGTTATATCGGTTGGCGAGAACGTTGGCCACCGAAACGATGCATATAATCACGAGGATATACAAAGTGACGTAGGCCGCGTACTTGGTTTGTCTTGCTTCCATCCACTGGCGATTCACTTACGACCTCCACCGCATCGATTCCATCGATCGCGCCGTAAAAAACAATCCCAGAAATATTACCGTCACGTCGAAAATGGCGTCCTTGGTATCAAGAACGCCTTTAGCGAACGAGTCAAAGTGCGTAATCACGCACATGTACGAGAGCACCTGCGCCCAGGTGGCGTTTTCATACTGGCTCACCCAGCCCAGCACCCACAGCAGCAGGCAAACACCGAAGGTCACGGCGCCGGCAATGATTTGATTTTTGGTCATCGTGGAAATAAAAGTTCCGATGGCGATCAGGCCGCCGGCCTGCAACAAAAGTCCCAGGTACCCGACGGCCAGCGGCTTCCAATCGGGGTTGCCGTACCGGAACAGGAACAAAATATCCAGCACGGTCGCGAGCAACATCAATGCGTACATGATTACCGCGGCCCCCCATTTTCCGATGATCACCTCCACGTCCGTGATAGGCGATGTGGTGAGCAGTTCGATCGTGCCGCTGCGCTTCTCTTCGGCAAACAGGCGCATGGTGATCAATGGGATGAAAAACAATCCGATCACGTTGACGTTGGCGAGCAGCGGCCGCAAGACCTGCTCGTTTAGATTCATCGGAAATTGTTCGCCCTCGAGTGTCGCTTCCATGGCCATGTTCACGAAATAGCCCAGGGAGTTCCAGAAGAAGAACCCGAATATCACGGCGAACATCACCAGCAAAATGTAAGCGACCGGCGATACGAAATAGCTGCGCAGTTCCTTGCGGCAAATAATCCAGATGTTTCTCATGAATTCGTTCCTCCTGCGGCGACAGCTTCCATTTCCGCGGGCGCTTCCGATCCCGTCAGTTGGAGGAAGATTTCTTCCAAGCTCAGCGCGGTGGGCCTCAGCTCGTTCAAATCCCAGCCCGACTCGACGACGGCGCGAGCCACATCGCCTCGCACGGCCTTGGTCGCCTCGACTTCAAAAATCACGCGCTTCTGGCCGTCGGCCTTGGGGATCACGCGGCTCACTCCCGCGATTTGCTGGAGCTTGCGCTGCACCGACGAGGCATCCAGGCTGCCGTTGCGGCCCGCGACTTCGACCAGCACCGATTCTCCCGAACGCGCCCGTTGCTGAAGATTGCTCACCGAATCAGTGGCCACGATCTTGCCTTTGTTGATGATGATCACCTGCTCGCACGTCTGGCTCACTTCCGGAAGGATGTGTGTGCTGAGGATGATGGTGTGATCGCCCGCGAGACTCTTGATCAAGTCGCGCGTCTCATTGATCTGCTTGGGGTCGAGGCCTGCCGTCGGCTCGTCAAGGATCAAGACGTCCGGATTGTGGATGATCGCCTGGGCCAGGCCAACGCGCTGCCGGTACCCTTTCGAAAGCTTTCCGATGATCCTGCTTCGAACGTCGGCGATCGCGCAGCGCTCACAGGCATAGTCCACGCGGGCGCGCAAGTCCGATCCGGACAGCCCCTTGAGCTGGCCGACGAACGACAGGTATTCGCCGATCCGCATCTCCGGGTAAATCGGAGGCGTCTCGGGAAGGTAGCCGATGCGCTTCTTCACTTCCATAGGCTGTTCGAGGATGTCGTACCCGGCCACGGTAGCCGTGCCGCCCGTCGGCGTCAGGAAGCAGGTGAGCATGCGCATGGTCGTCGTTTTCCCGGCCCCGTTCGGCCCGAGGAATCCGACGATTTGGCCCTGCTTGACTTCAAACGAGATCTGGTCGACAGCGATGGTGCGTGCGTACCTTTTCGTTAGTCCATTTACTGTAATCATGAGGATTCTCTTTGAGACAGACGCATACGAGTTAACTATGGTTCCACAGTCGCAGATTTACTTTGCAAGACCTGATTCTAAGAACCTTGCCAGCCCCATGTCAATCCTCAACATTACCGAGCGGGTTTGGAGCAGAAGTATGAGCGTGTGGCCGAAAAGAGCGTCATACGATCCTACAAGAAGTGCGCGTAAATTTATTTACGGCTTGTGTAAGTCACAGCCGGACATGAATCACACCTCTACTCCGTTATTTCAGACGCAGGATTCCCCACAAAGGTAAGCAAGAAGATCGTGCGGATTCTCATATGGATCCATCGCTGGACCTTCTTCCGGTCAACCACAACTCTGCTCTGTTCATTGATTTGCGAGTTGAACCCCCTGACTGAACTTCTTTGAGAATTTCTCTTGTTCCGCATCGTCGATCTGCTTTAAAAGGTGCCAGTCCTCGCGCAATTCGTTTCTCGAAATTCTGGGAGCGCGGCTATGCGCCAGGGTTTGTCTTAAGCGGGAAACCAATAATTCCCTCTGCAGTTCCACAGGGGCGCTCCCGCCTTGGAGATCCCTTCGTGTAACTCCCAGTTCCACGGTTTCCTTCCCGTCCGGCCCTTCCAGTGCCTGCAAAACCGCCTGCCCATCCGCATCCAACTTTGGCTCTGATTTCTCAACGAATTTTCGCCAGGCGGTTTCGCTGGCGATCGCGTCACGGTCCGCGGCATGAGTGGTCATGGTCTGTAAATCCTTTAGGAATGCGCGCCTCTCCGCATCTGTCGGAGGGGCCAAAGGTTCGCTGGTCAGGCTAAAAACCCGCGCATTCCTCGCGGAATTGAACCGGTCACCGATCAGGTCGGCGGAGACCGCCCCTCCGGCCAGCAAAGGATGAAACACAGCGAGTGCCACCACATACTTCTTTGCCCGGAAGAGCGACTCGAGAACGCCGCGGACCGGCCTGCTGCGCTTCACGCTGCCGGGAACTTGAGGGATGACAAATTTCGTGAATTCCAAATCCGGATGGCGCTTTCCGTATCTTGCCAGCGACTTCGCCGCATGTTTCGGCGTGCTCACGAAAAGGTCGGGGAATGAGCCGCGCGCCACCGAATGCGGAAAATAGAAATCGAGCACTTCGCGCACGAAGTCGGCGCAGTTGCGCGACACGAAATTGTAAGACGCGCGATTCGGCCGGGAATTGAGCCACGCGATCAAGGCATTATCCTGTTCCGGAGTAGTTTCGATCTCGAAGCCGTAGTTCGTGCGGTCGTAAGACGAGCCAATGAGTTCGTACCAGTCTCCCTTTGGCATTTCGCCGCCCGGAGCATCCGGTACGATGTCTTCCAAATACGCGCGGCGGTATTGATCGCGCAGGAACGTTTCGAGCTTGGGGTCTGCGTACAGCGGAACATCTTCGGGATTTTCGACGGCGTACAGATAGGGGACGAGCGGAATCGCGATCCAGTCGTATCCTCCGATTCGCGCGTAGCGGCTGATGACCACGCCGTGTTCTCCGGGGTTGCAGCGGCGCAGGGTGGCTGGCGTCGCGGCGCAAACGCGCGTCAGGTAGACAGCCGTGTGGCCGGTTCCAGCAAGGGCTCCATCGTAGCTATACGGCTCTTCAAGCAGGACCGTTACATTTGCTCGCGCCTGCGGCGTGAGCCCGGCCAGCAGGAAAAACAGGAAAATCCCAACCCTCGACCATTTGATCTCTCTCCACACATCCAGCTCCTGGGGCTGGCTACTTATTTAGAACACAGCTGGGCGAAGTTTAGTTGCTCCTCCGTGATTCCGTTTAGAGCGGTATCCCGTGCGAATTTCGCCACATAGGCGAAGGCCGGACCGCATCGCCGGGTCCGGCCTTTCGTCCTTGTGCTGCATTGCTGGCATGCGTAATCAGGCAGCAAGCTTGATCGTCTTGCCGGCCAGCACATCCACGCGCTCCTGGAAAATCGTTTGACCGGAAGGATCGCGCAGTTCGAGGTTATGAGTCCCAGGGCGCAGTGGGAACGTTCCCAACTGCCGAACCGTCCCGGCGTACCCGCCGTCGACGTAGACGCTGGCATCTTTCATCTTGGTCTCAAATTTGACTCTGCCAGCGTACGGAGCCGGCTCGACCGCATAGGGGGCATAATAGCCCGGTCCGTACCAGCCATAATAAGCAGGCCCGTAAAAGGGGCCGCCAAAATAGCCGCCAATGAAGATGCGAGGGCGTGCCGAAGCAACCGGGACGAAGATCGCCAGCGCCAGCAGCACCATCGCGGAATATTTCATGTATCGAGTCATGTTACGTCTCCTTTGCCATCAGCTTCGCTCTTACATTGCATTCGACGATAGCTAATGCAGGGCCGATGCCAAATGGGGCCTCAGGGCCGGCAGTTAAGATAAGACATGTATTTTCAATAGGATAGATAGGATGTCAAAATCGCAAGGAGTCTGAAACGTGACCCCCAATTGGTGGTTTTCGCGCAACCGGTGGTGGATTTCAGCCGAGCGTTCCGGCCACGCCAGCAATTTTGTAACACAGGTAGGGGAAGTCCAACCCTCGCGATTTAAGGCACGAGTTTCGGAATGCAATCTTCATCAGGCGCCTGTAATTTTGGGCCCTGCAATTAAACGCTGATATAGCAGAAGCGCCGCCTGCAGGACTCTTGCATCTTGACCGAGGTCGGCAGTCAGCTGCAACCCCAGAGGCAGTCCATCGGCGATTGGCATAGGAATGGAAACCGCGGGCGTTCCGAGGGCCGTCCAGGGCGCGTTCATTCTGGGATCGCCGGTGTTGGATAGGCCCAGGGGCGCAGGCCCGGGGGCGGCGGGAGTGAGAATCACCGGCGTGGACTTGAAGATCTCCGCCATTCGAACCCTGCTCTCCGCGAGGTAATGCCTGGCTTCGGCGTAACGTGCCGCGGAAATCTTCAAGCCTTCGCGAACCAAATTGGCCAGCGGCAAGTCTAGGCGGTCGCCAAATTCCTTTAAGCGCGCCTCATGGAATCGAGCGCCTTCATAAAACATTTCCACGTCGTTCGCTTCGTCGAGTTTCTTGAGCGTGGCAGAAATATCGATCGTCTTGATGTTGACGCCCGACCGGCGCAACAGCGACAGCGACTGCCTGAAAGTATTGGCCATTTCCGGTTCGCAATCGGGGATCGGTTCCGGCGCTGCAAAAGAAAATTGCTCCGGGGTGCCGGTCGAGTGTCCCAGCGCCTTCCAGAGCGCAAGCATGTCCGCAGGCGTGTGTGTGAAAAGGCCGAGCGTGTCCAGGCTTTTGGACAGCGGCAGCATGCCCTCCGTCGGCAGAAGGTCGTAAGTGGGTTTGAATCCGGTAACGCCGCAAAAAGAGGCGGGCCGAATCATCGAACCTCGGGTCTGTTCTCCAATCGTGAAGGGCACCATGCCCGCGGCAACCGCCGCCGCGGATCCGCTCGAGCTGCCGCCCGGAGAATGCTCCAAATTGTGCGGGTTGCGCGTCGGCCCCGCTGTCCGGTAGGCGAAGGCGGTAGTAACGGTTTTGCCGAGCAGGATGGCGCCGCGGCTGCGCATTTCCCGAATGATCGCAGCGTCCGCAGAGCCCAGGCGGCCCTTGTAAAGCGGCGAGCCGTACTCGGTCGCCATGCCGTGCGTCTCGATGATGTCTTTTGCGCCAAACGGAATTTCGGAAAGCGGCCCGTCCGCGGTGGGTTTTTCGGGCTGCACTTGAACCCACGCGTGAATGGACGGTTCGAGTTCCCGGATGCGCTGCAGACAAATCTGCAACCCGCGTTTTCGAGTCTCAATATCCGCCTGCAACCAGTCGGTAAAGGTTTCCATGCGAGGGGATTCTACCGCGGCCGCGGCGCCCGGCGGCAAAGCGGCTAATTTCGAAATGGCGGCCGCCGCGCCAACAACCGCGCTCGTCCTGATGAAATCGCGTCTTGTGTAATTCATGGCCAGACAGGCCGCGGAAAATGCTCTTTTTTGTCGTCCCGAGCCAATCGAGGGATCTGTTTTTCTTCGCCAAGCTCACGAAAAAGCAGATTCCTCGGGCAAACCCAGCCCTTCGGAATGACTCGTTCCGAGATTTTCCGCAGCGACTGTAGTCGGGCCATCTTACGCCCTGCTTGCGGCCGGCACAAGATTTGCTTCCGCCTGCTTGAAATTGACCACGCGGGAAATGCGACTCGATGCGGAGGGAGATATCTAAGTGTGAGGCAACACTGGCTGGCGTGACATTTCGGCGGCTTCGTCCGTGGTTGGTTCGGGCGCATCGGGCCATCCGACGTAGCGTTTCGGATTTTCCATGATACGTTGAATGAGCAGCAAGACACTTGCGCCGTAATGACCATCGTTCGCGCGCTCATCAAAGCTCCAACCCACGTCCACGACTTCACTCACGTCCGCATGGCCAGCCCGGTCCACGATAACCGCCTTCTGTATGCCGCCGACGACGGCGTGCGCGCTGCACGTTCCGTGCTCGTAGAGATGGTGGTGCGCATTGCCGATTCCGACCGACCCGTCGTTGGTGAGAAACATGCTTGTGAACAGCGGGTCGGGCTCGATGAACGCCGCGGGAAGAATGTTGAAACGGTCCAGCCAGCGACCGGCGGCCAAAACCGACCGCAGAACAGGCCCAGGCAACCGGGTGAGCAAACGAAGCTCCCTGTCAATGGGCAGCTCGAGGCCGGAGCGCGCGTCGTTTACAGTTTTGCAAATTCTCTTCATACAATCAGGGAACGGTTCGTTGGCTGGAAACTTCAGCTTCACCGTCACCAGCGGCGAATCCTCCACCAGGCGTTTCTTGGCTGAGAATGAGATCCACGCATCCTTGCGCTGATAGATGCGCCCGCCGGACACAAAGCGATTTATGCCGGGCCGCTCATTCAACGACATGGCACAAGCATAGACGAACAGATAAAACAGGCTGGCGTGCTGCTGCTTTTCATGAGCTCGGTTGTATTCACGAAGCCAGGCTCGAGTTTCTGCAACCCTCAATCGCATGGTGTGAAAGACGACGGACTCATTGCGCTTGCGCATGACATACGGCATCATGCGCCGCGAATCGCTCAGGTTCGTCACCAGGTCTGCGTCACACCGGCGGAACAAGGGCATCGATCATGCTCCTGCGCGCGCTTCGTTACTTTGCGAAGACTCCTCCGAAGAGCGGAAGGCCAAATGTTTCGGGTCGATTTTTTCCAATTCTTCAGCCAAAGCGTCCGTGGCCTCTCTGATTTGCTGCTCGCTGTGTCGCGCCGTGATAAAGAAGCGCAATCGGGCCAGGTGTTCCTCGACCGCGGGATGAAGAATAGGCTGCACATTGACGCCGCGGCCCGACATGGCCCGGCTCAGGCGCACGCAATCCAACGAGTTGCCGACAATGCAGGGAATAACCGGCGTTCCTTCGCTCGAACCCGTGTTGATGCCGCGCTTGCGGCTGAGTTCGAGGAACATGCGGCTGCGCTCCCGAAGAGTTGTCACCAACTCGGGCGACGCTCGAAGCTTGCGCAGAGCCGCCAGTGCTGCCGCGGCATTGGGCGGAGATATGCCAACGCTGTAAACGAATCCGGGGTTGCAATATTTCAGGTAGCGCACCAGTTCTTTGGATCCGGCGATGTAGCCCCCGCAGGAAGCGAGGGACTTGGAAAGCGTGCCCATCCAGAATTCCACGTGGTCTCTGGCGATGCTGCAGTTTTCGCCGATTCCGCGGCCGGTCTGGCCCAGCACGCCCAAGGAATGGGCTTCGTCCACGAGCAGCAACGCGTTGTGCCGGCGCTTGATTTCGATAATCTTTGCGAGCGGCGCTATATCGCCATCCATACTGTAGACAGCCTCGACCGCGATCAGGACGCGCCGTGCGGTAGGGCGCGCTCGGCGAAGGATTTCGTCCAGCGAATCGGGATCGTTGTGCGCGAAGGCGTGTCGCTTGGCCCGCGACAGTTGAATCCCTTCGAGGATCGAGTTGTGCGCCAAACTGTCATGGATTACCAGATCCTCCGGGCCGAACAAATGTCCAATGACGCTCACGTTGGTGGCGTGCCCGCTGACCATGACGATGGCGTCCTGGCAACCCAGAAAATCGGCGATCTCGCGCTCCAACTCACCGTGCAAAGGTTTCTCCCCGGAGACGAGCCGGCTGGCGCTTACCGAGGTTCCGTAACGATTCAATGCTTCCACGGCTGCAGCCGTTACGTCCGGATCCCCCGATAGCCCAAGGTAGTTGTACGACGCGAAATTCACGTATTCGCGGCCGTCGATGAGCGAAGTCTCGTTGGTAACACGCTCATGAACCGAGAAGTACGGGCTCTGGATTCCAAAGCTACGTGCGGTGTCGATTAGCTCGTGAAGCGCCTTCACTTCCGGGAATTCCGCAATCTGCCAACTCGAGGAGTCGATTTTCTTGGCCTGTGCGCCATGGCCGTCATTGTCCCCGCTCGACCGGGGTTTGCGTTGGACCAACCTGCAGCGCAGGCCGCGAACCTGCAGAAGCGGGCGCTTCTCCGAGTCGAGGAGATCGAGGTCGCCAATCAAGGCGCCGTCCACTGATTCCCTGACAAGTCCGATGGCAGTTAATTCCGCCCCTGCCTGAGGACGCGCCAGGACGCGAACCTCGTCGGCTCCGACCGGCAAACCAGTGACGCCCAGATTGGCCAGGGCCCAGTAGGCGCAGAGCTGCATCATGCCGTCCAGGGCGAGCACGTCAAGCTTCGCTCCTTCGGGACCGCCCTGTTGGCCGGACGCTCGCACCTTTCCAACGGCGTGCGTCGGGCCTATTTCGATCATGGATGTGAGCGCGCGAAATCTGGGGCCGTGGAAATTGAGGCGCTCGTAGAAATCGGCAATTGACAATTCAGGGGTCGTGCCGCCCGGCGGGGGCACAAGCACCGGCAAGGAGTCTGAAGCGCTCGTAGCGCACAGTTGCAGGGAGGGCTGGCGCTTCTTATGGCCTGAGGAACCGACTCCAATTTCCACTGCCCTTCCGTTTCGTTCCGCGGTGATTTCGAGCCGGGTAGCACCCGTATCCGGGACGGTGATAGCTTCCGATGCAATGACGTTCGAAAGCACGAGCCCGGGTCCCAATCCTAAGCGCACCGCCGCGGCGGCCGCGTAGTCCAGAGTGACTGCCATCGGCACGAGGATCCGGCCATCAAATCTGTGATCATCCAGCCATGGCTGTTCCGCTCTAGAAACCGAGAGGACGGAACGGTCAATGGTTTGTTCCTCTTCAAGTCCGGCGCCAATGACAACCTCACCAGACGCCCCCTCAGCGCCCAATTCCGCAAGGACATGGGCGAGGCCTGTGTCATCATTCAGGAAGCGTACGCGGCTGCTGAGGACGCGCCTGACGGGCTCTGGCAGTTCGTTCACCATCCCGCTGCCTTCCCAGGGCGGCAGGTCCAGGGTGATTACACGAACCTCCGGACGGTCGGCGCCAAGCACCGATGCCAGCCTGCCGAGGAGATGGTTCGCTGCTGAATAATCGGACTGGTGCGCATTGCCGAAACGTCCGGCCCAGGACCCATACATGAGGAATGTGCCCAACGCGTCAGTCTTCGCTGCTTCCCACAGCGCCAGACCGCCGGCAACCTTGGTATCGAAAACGGCGCCAGCAAGGTCAAGGTCCTTGTTCTCCACGGACCCGTCCGCCAGAATCCCTGCGGCGTGGACGACGTGTTGAATGCTGCCGAAAGCCTCGCGGCCCCGCTGAAAAGCCGCGGTGACTTCGGAAGCGTTGCGGATATCGCATGGGACATAAAGGGCCTCGCCTCCGGCCTCGAGTACCGATCGAACCGTTTCCGCAGCGTCCGGAGAGCGACCGAGCAGCAGGAGTCGCGCCTTGTGGCGCCGCGCCAGTTCAATGGCGAGTTTTGCGCCAAGGCCTCGCCCGCCGCCGGAGATGGCCACCACGACGCCCTCGGGCAGTGGGCGATACCCGACCGCTTGCTTTTCCAAAGCCATCGCCCGCCTGGTTCCGGAGACATAGTTGACTTCCACAGGCTCCCTTGGCCCGTCCAATTCCCTGAGAACCCGTTCAGCGATCACGTCCGCTGCGGCGTCTGTTTCATTATCCACGGATCTAACAAAAGCTTTGGGCCATTCGTGTGCCAGCGCCTTGGTAAGCCCAGCTATCCCGGCATTCCGCATGCCTGTGAAAACCGTCAGGAACGCGGCCGGAGCTGTTTCACCTACGGCCATGGAGCCGGCCCGCCGGAGCGTCGCCATTACCGTTGATCGCATGGCTGAAGCTTCGTCGGCGCCCTGCGGCGTGTCCAAGCCCGAAAGGTCAACTAAACTCTGGGCTCCGTTCCGCACAAAGGGATCGGTCGGCAAAACTGTTCTCACTTCGCAACCAATTTCCTCCAGGCGTTGCGACAGAATCGGTGCCACGCCTCGCGAGTCTGCGACGATCAGGACCGGGCCGGCTAATGGCAGCGCTCTGGGCGGCTCCGATGTCAGCGGCTGATCCACCTGGACCACCACATATCTTTGGATTTCGCTTTTGACGGGTGCGCTTTCCGCCGCCTGCGCGGACCGGCTGGCCGCCGCAGTTACCTCACGTATCAAATCCCCGACGGTGGTATCCGCGCTGATCAGAGATTCAGGAAGATCTTGCGCCTCGGGGATTGCCGCTATCAGGCTGTCGTAAAGATCCATCCACATGAGAGAGTCGAAACCCAAGTCAGCGCCAAAGCGCGACTCGGGCTTTAGGCTCTCCACCGGAAACCCGGTCAATTGGAAGATCACATTGAGGACTCTATCCGAGGGGGTGCCGGCGGCTCCGCTGGCGGCCTGCGCGGCGCTGGGATCGTCGACGATGGTTTCGTCGTCCCTGGGTTCGGCTACTGCTTCCGCGGCGACTTCCGGGGCTACCACGGGTGAGCCGCCTTTGCGCTCGGACCGGCGTGACTTACTCACGACCCAATAGGAGCGCGAAGGATAGAGCGGGCCGGGAAGGCTGGTTAGCCGCGCATCACCAAAGAGCGAAGATAAATTCAAGGACATGCCTTGAACCACTAGTTCGCCAAGCGCTGCCAACAGACGTTCACAGGGTTCTCCTTCTCCGGCAAAGGGGTTGGTTACATGGGGAATTTCAGTAGACTTAGGTCCGGAAATCCGGCGCGCCAAATCCGCGGGCATGTGGTTGCCGCCAATTTGGACGAATAAGTTGGCGCCCGTGCGCCTAAGGGAGCGGATTTCTTTTTCCGGATCGAGGTCCTCGGTGCAGGCCTGCGCAAGAATCTTCGTGACGCCGGTGGGATCGCCCGGATACAAACCAGCCGTGGCGCTGGAAACGACGGGAATGCGCGGAGGAGAAACACGCAAAGTGGCCAGGCGAGCGCTGAGTGCGCCGTTAATTGCAGCCGAGGGAGAGGAGTGTAAGTCAGAGCTAAGTTGGGCCACGAAGCGCAAGGCTTCCTGCTCTTCCAGAATTCCACCGGTCGCTGCCGCGATTAATTCTCCCAGCCTTCGGCCAATCGCCACCTGAGGCCGGAGATCCAGACCCGAGAAAAAATCAACCAGGGCAAGCTGCGCTGCCGCAAACTGCGGTTGGCCATTGGCAGGCGCGGCGCCCACCGAATCGGATGAAGCGCGCATCGCGTCACCGTTGCTTGGAGGATGGAGATACGAGTGAGACGGAAATTCGAGGAATCCATCCATCTTCGCGGCGATTGCTTCCAGCCGCGCCCGGAACGCGGGAAAGCGCCGGGAAAAATGTGAATCGTAATGTGACCAGAGATCCCCGTGCTCAGGGAAAAGGAATGCGATTTTGCGCTGGCTGTCCGGGACGGGTTCGGGGGCGTAAAAAACGCCGTCGCTCGGAACCTTGGCCACGGCCGCAATCGACTTCTTCAGCATGTCGAGGAGTTGGGTGCGGCTGCGGGCCACGAACGCCACGCACGCGGATTCGCGGCGCCGCCCCACCGTCAGCGTATAAGCCAAATCCCGGATTAGTGAAGTCGAGTTGCTGACCACTTCGGCCAGATCGCAGAGGTGTTTTGTCAGAAGGTCGGGCGTGGCTGCCGAGATCACGAATAGCTGAGGCTCTTCAGGGGTGGAGACCGCTACTACCGTATTTCGTTTCAACGACTCAGGTGCTTCCTCGAGCACGACGTGGACATTCGTGCCTCCGAAGCCGAATGCACTGACGCCCGCGCGACGCGGCATTCCGCGGCGCGCTTCAAACGGCTGGGGCGACACAGGCACGTGGAATCCCGATCCATTCAGGCCGAGCTCGGCCCGGACAGACTGCAAGCCTGCTTGTGGGGGGATGACGCGGTGATTCACCGTCAGAACGGCCCTAATGAGGCCGGCGATGCCGGAGGCCGCCAGGGAATGGCCGATATTCCCCTTAACCGAAGACACAGCACAATGGACCGGGCCCTGTCCGTTGGCCTTGACGTTCTCTTTGAGCGCCGCGATTTCCGTCAAGTCGCCCACCGGAGTGGCGGTGCCGTGCGCCTCAATGTAGCCCACCGTGTCGGGCGAAATATCCGCGTCCTTGTAAGCGCACGCAAGAGCGTCCACTTGCCCGCTGAGCCGCGGAGTCATGGGCCCCTCGCCGCGACCGTCATTGTTGAGGCCTACGCCTTGCACCAGGGCCCAGATATGATCCCTGTCGCGCAAAGCGTCCTCCAGACGCTTGAGCACGACCACGCCGACGCCTTCTCCCAGCACAAAGCCATCCGCTTTTTGGTCAAAAGGCCTGCAAACGTCGTTCCCAGATAACGCACCGATACGGCTAAAGCCTATTAGCAAGTCGGGCGTGCAGATCGTGTACACGCCTCCAACGATCGCGGCGTCGCAGATGCCGGTTCGCAAGTGCAGGACGGCCCCGTGAACGGCCAACAACGCGGAGGAGCAGGCGGCGTCGGTAACGAGGGCGGGCCCGTGCAAATCTAACGCTCCGCTCACGTTGCAGGCGATCATATTCATCAGCAGCCCTACCATCGTGTATTTCTGGGGAGCGGCCACGTTTCGAACGGCTCCTGCGGCCGCTCCCGCCGGCATCGGCGGAACGCGGCCCCATTCGCCTCCCAGTAATTGTTTGGCGCGGAGGCGGCTGACCACCAGGTCCCTGTATTCCGCCGCGGAGGCGCCGACGTACACACCCGTCGCCTTGGGCAGGGCGCGGCCGCGATAGCCCGCGTCATTGAGAGCAACACGTGTTTGATCAAGGAACAAGCGCTGCTGAGGATCCATCGGGTAAGCGCGCCGTGGCGGCATGCCGTATTGCTCTGGGCCGAACGAGCGGATGTCGTCAAGGCAAGCGATTTTCCGGGCATACGTCATATCGGTGCTGCGCCGGTCAGGGCTATAAAATGCCGCATGGTTCCAGCGATCTTCGGGAACGTCGCGGAGATACGAACTCCCTGCCAGCATGCCTTGCCAGAACGAATCCAGGCGGGAGGAGCCGGGAAACAAGCAACTCATGCCTACAATAGCGATGGGGTCGCGCCGGGTCATGCGATGTGTCCCTCTTGTTTCAGCCAGGCGATAGTCGGCGCAAGAGTGGCACGGGCGTCACGAAACTTGACACCCAGGTCCCTTTGCGCTTTGGAGCCATCTACGAACCAGTAGCGCGTGGCGTAGGGAATCACGCCGGCATTGTAAGGTAAAGGCAACTGAAGCTTAGTCGCCACGCAAGTCAAGGCGCGAATCAAATAGTTCGGCAGCGTCACGACTTTTGGCCGCCGGCCCGCCAATTGAAGGCAGAGAGCGGCGAGTTGACGAATAGTCAGATTTTCTCCGGCCAGGATGTATCGTTCTCCCGGACGGCCTTTGGCAAGGGCCGCGACGATCCCCGCAGCAACGTCGTCCACGTGGGCAACACTGGTGCCGCCGGAACATACCAATACCGGTTTCGAACGAACGAAGTGAATCAGATTGCCCGCGGTGACGAACGCAGTGTCGGATGGTCCATAAACCTCGGCAGGATTCACTACGATCACGGGCACACCTTGGGCCAGAGCTTTCCGGCATTGCAACTCTGCGTTGCGCTTGGCCAGCGCATACTTGAGTTCGGGATCGTCGAGGGTGAACTCCGAAGACTCGTTGAAGACCTCAGGCTGATCGGAACCGTTCACCGCAGCCACGCTGGAAACAAAAATGACGCGGTGGGCCGGAAGATCCAGAGCGGCCTGAAGAACGTTCCTGGTGCCGTCTTCCACAACCTGCTTCAGAGCGGGCGAATCGATTTCACCCCAGGAAGAGAGGCCTGCAAGGTGGATGGTTGCCTGGCAGCCCATCATGCCATTTCGAAGCGAATCGGCATCGCGAACATCGCCTTGCACGCGCTCCACGGGTAAACCGTCGATGCGCTCCGTGCGGCTGCTGGGACGAAGCAGACAACGGACTTCATAACTCGCCTGGAGAAGCATCCGAACGACGACCGAACCGATAAACCCATTGCCTCCAGTGACAAATATCCTCAAGGGTGCCGGACCTCACGCAGTGGATGAATGTGTTCCCTCGCCAGTCGAAGCCCAAGATGCAACGCGACCCGGCGCAATGTACCACAAGTTAATACCCGCTGCACCCGTCTTGTAGAGACTCAACATTTTGTTCCCAGACGGCCGGGCTGCTCTGAATCTATACTGGACCTGCGGAACTCCAAATTATTCAGATTCGCACGGATTCGCCGCCCTCGACGGACGGGGCTGAATCCATGAACGTCAGCGTTTCGGACCCTCTGGGAAGGGAAGGTAATACTGCGGCGACAGCGGCAGAATGCACTTCGGAGGAAGGAGCGCGACCCGTGCCTTGCCGGAACGGCTCCCACCAGCGTTGGGCCGCGGACATTACTCCGATATACAGGAAACCCCAAACAAAAAGAAGCAGGAACGGTGCGGTTCTATAGTTCTTATCCTGGATCATAAAGCCAAACACATACAAGAAGTAAAGGCCGAAAGCAATTTCAAGATAAGCCATCCAGCCGCCGCGCTTCCTGTATTTCTTGCCATGCCAGGATCCGGACTGGCCATTAATATTGTATTTCGGCGTGCGCACAAAATCCGACTTGACCCCAAACAAGGCTTCCAGCACGGCTTTGGCGTTGGACAACGACAGACCAATGCCCAACGCAATCATGAGGGGCAAGCGCACCATCGATTTCTTCCAGCCCTGAGGATACAGCGCGCGCTGCGAAGCCATGTAGAAGGCCGCGATCGACACGCTCGATAGAATGCCCGGCAGGTCGGTCAGTATCGACTGAAACCATCCTTGATTGAGGCGCACAATCGAGGCGGGCAGAAGCAGCGCCGAAAAGACGACCATCAGGGGTGAGCTGATCCCCGCAGTAAGATGGAAAAAAGCTTCGGCCTTGACGCGCACGGGCACGTCCGAACGCAACACTTGTGGCAGGATTTTCTTCGCTGTCTGGATCAGCCCTTTGGACCAGCGCGCTTGCTGCGTCTTGAAGGCGGTCATCTCGACGGGCAACTCCGACGGGCACTCCACGTCCGGCAGATAGAGGAACTGCCAGCCGCGAAGCTGGGCGCGGTAAGAAAGGTCGGTATCTTCGGTCAGCGTGTCATTCTGCCATCCGCCGGCATCTTCAATGGCGGCGCGGCGCCAGACGCCGGCGGTGCCGTTGAAGTTGAAAAACACGCCGCTGCGCGAGCGCGCGCCCTGTTCGATGACAAAGTGGCCATCCTGCATGAGCGTCTCCACCTCAGTCAGGTCCGAGTAGCCGCGGTTCAGGTAGGTCCAGCGCGCCTGGACCACCGCGACTTTCGGATTACGGAAGTAAGGCGTCGTGCGCCGCAAAAAATCGGAAGTGGGCATAAAATCCGCGTCGAAGATGGCCACCAGTTCGCCGGTGGCCGAATGGAGGCCTTCCGCCAGCGCGCCCGCCTTGAAGCCGGTGCGATCGCTGCGATGCAGATAGCGAATGGGCAGGCCACGCGCCTGATACCGCTTGACGCAGGCATGCGCCACTTCCTGGGTCTCATCCGTCGAATCATCCAGTACCTGAATGTCCAGCAATCTGCGCGGATAGTTGATCCGCGACACGGCATTCAAGAGACGTTCGATCACATAGCGTTCGTTGTAGATGGGAAGCTGTATGGTTACCGCGGGCCACTCGAATGGGTCAGATTCCTTGGAGGGCACATTGTGGCGGCACTTCAGGTAGGTATAAACCAACCAGCAGCGATGGATTCCATAGAGACTCAGGATCAACAGGACAGTCAAGTACGGGATCAGGATGGCCAAGTCAAATGAATTGAACCTGTAAAGCCCTTCGAACGGACTCGGCGCTTGCCCAGCGAGAATCAAATGAATTTTAGCTAACATAAAGTGCAATCCCACTATTCGTACCGGAGTGATTCACATGGATCGACATTAGCGGCTCGACTGGCTGGCAAGTAACCGAAAAACAGACCAAACAAACAGGAAACGAACAAAGCCAAAAACGGCGAAATCCAGGACGACTGCAGCGTAATGGCCTGGTCCAGCATGGGCCTGATAATCACCGGTATCGCCAGCCCCAAGGCAATGCCGGCCAGCGCTCCGGTCAAACTGATGACCAGCGCCTCCAGGAGAAACTGGTGCAGGATCTGAATGCGCCGGGCGCCGAAGGCTCTCCGAATCCCGATTTCCTGCGTGCGCTCGATCACCGACGTGAGCATGATGTTCATAATCCCCACGCCGCTGCTGACCATGGCGATCAAGGCGATGACCAGCATGACCAACCTGAGCGCAAAGCCAATATGGTCGGCGAAGTTGAGCATCGGCTCCAAATTCTGCACGCGATAGACGGAAGGACCTGGATGCCGGCTCTTGAGAACGCGGGCCACACTTTGTGTTACGGAACCGACATCATTCGGCGTGCGCGCCTGCACGTACAGCAGCGCCACCTTATCTTCGCCGGTGAGGTACTTCATCAGTTCGAATGGGACCAAAACGGACTCGCGCTGGATCTCGGCCATGCCGAAGCTCGTGACGCGCTCCATGAAGACTCCGATGATGTCGAACCGCAGGTCGCCCAGACGGATGCTTTTGCCTACCGGGTCTTCGCTGGGCGAGATGCGCTTGGCGAGACTCGAAGTGATCAGGCATACCTTGCTGCGCGACTGGGTATCGCTCGGTTCGAAATAGCGCCCTTGCAGAATTACAAGTTTTCGAATCTCCTGGAATCCCCGGGTGACGCCAACCAGGTTGGCAGGGGCCTCATTTCCGTCCAACTCCGCTCCCACGGGCATCCAGCGGGTGCCTGCCGTCTCGGTCACTTCGGGAATGCTTTTTTCCACGGCGTCCACATCGTCCAGATTAATATCCTCGCTTCGAATAGGCGGATGGCGGGCGTCATAGTCGTAATTGGCGTAAATAATGTTCGAACCGATCCCTTCGATCTGCTCCATGACGTAGCGGCGCTCGGTCAAGGAAACCGTCACCACCAAAACGATGCAGGCGCTGCCGATCATCACGCCGAAAATGGCCAGGCACACGCGCAGCTTGTTGCTCCGCAGGGAATCGAAGGCGATAGAAAGCGCCTCGTTGCGCAAGATAGCGTTATCTTTGTAAGCCATTGCACACATACTTAAATTTCACAAACATGTTCCGTGAACGAATCCAATCGCGATGCGCAAGCCCCTCGTTGTCAGGCGAAAGTTTTGCGAACCTCTGGCTTCGTGACCAGAAACTAAGACGCCCCACCGACCGTAGGTGGCCTACGTCTGAGACTCTGCCTGCGGCAGTACCATTGTCAAGGCGGAACTTTCGCAAACGTGTCCTCCCATGGAATATTAAGACGAAGGAATTAGCCCTTGCGTTGTATGGCGAATCTCTTCCTTGGTGCGAAATTTCGATGGGTGCGAGCGGCTTCCTACAGTATTTTCTGGAGATTGCCGCGGCCCGAACAGCTAAACGAAGACCGGAGAATTCCCGATCGGCAAAAATGATCGGCGGCCTTCGGCGCGACGCCGCGCGAAGCGGCCGGATCGCAGACGCCGGCAAATTTGCACTGGCCGCAGGGGCGGAGATAAATTCGCAAACAAAAACGGCCGCGTGGCGCATGGCCACAGAAATGGTTTTGAAACGGGAGCAATCATTCTTCGGATGCCCGGCCCGAAGAGGTTTTTCGGAGGCAATCCTACAACGGGGCATGCTATCGTGAGGCCATGATATCCATTGTAATTCCCACCTATTACGAGGAAAAGATCATCGAGTTCACTTTGCGCGCGCTTCAATCGCAGCTCACCATCCCCCATGAAATCATTGTTTCCGATGGCGGCAGCAAAGACAGAACCGTCGCGGTGGCCGAAAAATACGCCGATAAAGTGGTGCTCTTCAGCGGGGCAGAGAGGCAGACCATCGCGCAGGGCAGGAATGAAGGAGCCCGGGCCGCACGAGGCGAGTTTCTTGTGTTTCTGGATGCCGACTGCGTGATTGGCAATCCCGATTCGTTCTTTACGGCCGCCCTTGCCGATTTTGAACGCATGGACAGCCTGGTGGCCCTCACCGCATTGCTCCGCGTTTTGCCGGAAAAGGAAACTTTAACTGACAGGATAGTTACATCTATAGTTAACACTGTCGTGGTGTTCAAGAACAACGTCCTGCACAAAGGGGAAGTCCCCGGGGGCGAGTTTCAGATGATTCGGAAGAAGGCCTTCGATCAAATCGGCGGCTTCAACGGGAAGCTGGTCACTCGCGAAGACCGCGATATATTTTTCCGCCTCTCAAAAATAGGGCGGACGTTGTGCGATCCGCGCCTGACCGTCTTTCATACCGGAAGACGCGCGCACATCGTCGGCTGGGCCCGTCTGATCGGTCTGTTCCTCGTCAATACCCTCTCGTTCCACGTGAGAGGAAAAATTCGGTCTAAAGAATGGACGCCCGTCCGGTAAGAAGCGCCCGCAAACGAATTTATTCAGATGCGCTGCAAATAGCGAGAGGGAGCGGCGGTCGATGGCGTGGTTTGGCGCCGCAGCATCAATTCCATTGGCGGCATCGGCGCTCGGCTATTTTGCGGGCTGCTCGCCGGCCAATTCCGGGCGGACATAAACTTCGATCCATTGACTGTGCCGCTGCCAGCGAGCGGCGCGAACCAAGCCAAGTCGTTCGCGGATTTCCATGGCACTGATTTCCGGCTCGTAATCATAGTACTTGCGTTGAATGGCCATCAGGGGCGGCCATTGTAGTACCGTCCAGGGGCGATCCCACGGGCGGGCATAGACCACCAAAACGTCGATCTTTCCCGGATCGATGGCCTGGACATGCGCCAAATGGAAATCCGGGATTTCGAGGGCAGGCAAAGGCTGGCGCACGTAGCCAAAGAACGGATCGGATACCTCTTCAGAGAATGGCCAAACGGAGGTTACGCGGTGTTGCGCCAGTCGCACTTCCAGGAAGTTGGCGGCATCCTGCTGCACGCGGACGAAATCCACCATGGCCAAATCGTCTTCGAGCGAATAGACGAACGGGGAAGGCGGAAAATTCCAGAACAGGCCGGCGACGAGGCCGGCGAGCCAGAGAATCAAGGATGCCGCGCGCCACGGCTGGGGGCACAAGGACCACGCGGCGGCCGCGGAGATGTAGACGAGGGGAAGGGCCGGCAGTAAGTAGCGGTCAAGCGTTGCGCCCCCAAAAAGGCTCATGAAGACCACATGAGCGGCGACGAACAGGGCGGCCAGCGCCCATTGCGGCGTGGCGAACAACCGCGACTTGCGCCACGCGAATAGGATCAAGAAAGTGCCGACCCAACGGAATTCGGCGACAAAAAGGTAATAAAATCGCCGCACAAGGGCGCTCCCGGCGCGCGCCGGCTCCAGCGAATAAATCAAGTTGTAGGTTGCGAATTCTTGATTACCAAGCCAGTGCCCTGTCGCGCGTCTCAGCAGGAATAACCATATTCCTAGCGCCGCGAACGGCGCCAGGAAGTAGCATGCCTGCCGTAGCCGGCGTTCGCGGATCAAAAGCCAAAGGAAAAACAGTCCCGCGGCGACAATGCCGGTTTCTTTTACCAGCACGAGTAGCGTGCACACGAACGCAGCGGCCGCATAGCGCCGCCGCAAGAATAGAAGCAATGCCAGCGCGGTCAGCACCATCGCAGGCATATCGAGCTGCGCCAGCATTGACTGGGTGTAAAACAATGGCGAGAACAGAAGCAAGGCCGGGGCGAGCAAAGCCGGCACTGCGGGCAGCGAACGGCACAATTCGATGCCTACCTGGAACACGAACAAAAGACCAAGCGCCGCGAGGAGCAGCATGGCCACGCGGGTGGCGAGAATGGAGCGGCCGGCCACGCTCCATACCAGGGCCACGTAGGCCATCACTCCGGGCGGATGAACATTGGGCGTCGCGGAATGAGGTATCCACGCGCCATCGCGTACAATATCCAGCGCGGCCGGCACGAATTGGCCCATTTCATCCCAGAAATAGGGCAGGCGCAAATAAGGCAAGTGCAGCGCGAGAATGATTCCCGCAAAGACCGTGAAGACGAACAGGCAGGTGATTGTAGAAACGGGGCGGCGCGTGTTGTTCCCGCGAGGGCCAGGTAAAACGACCTCATCTTCAACCGCAAAAATATCCAGATCGCGGAAGAAGAGCAGGGATCGAAGTAGACCGCGGGAAGAAGACGTGGGCATAATGACCGGCTCGAATCAGGGTCCGGGCGCGGCAGGCCCAGGTTAGATTCAGGACGAGACTTTGCTTGCGTTGCCACCCGTTGTCAAGACGCATCGCGGGCCGGACGTCCTATGGTCAAGGTTGACCTGTGTTTGATAAACTCGCGCCCTTTAACGAGAGATTCGCCGAGCGCGGGCAAGCTGAGGGCAATTGATGGCAAACACGAAGTGGACGGACCACTGGAGAATATGGGCGGGCGTATTCGTGGCGATCACCCTCTTCACCATGGCGTACGTTTTGTTGTCGAACCGCAGAGCGATTCCAACCGTGCAGATTGTGCGAGCGGCGCGCACAGGGCTCTCCGACTTCATCACCTGCAACGGCAAGATCGAGCCCGTCGACGCCCATATTTTCAGGGCGCAATTTGAAACCTTTGTTACCGGATCTTTTGCGAAGGAGGGACGGCCCGTCCGGCGCGGGGAAACGATTCTGACGCTCGATGCCAAGCAAATCCGCGCGGACCTGGCACAGGCCAGAGTTCAGCTTCTAGCGGCACAGGACAATCTCCGAAACGCTCGTGCCGGCGGGCCGCCGGACGAAAAGGCGCAATTAGCGGGCGATCTCAAGCGGGCGCAGGTGGATGTCGAGCGCCTGCAGCAGAGGCAGGAGGCATTAGAGAAACTGCTTGCGGCTCACGCCTCCACGCAAGACGAAGTCAGCCAAAATGCCGCGGCTCTAGCCCGTGCGCGCGCGCTGCTCGACGTGTTGCAGAAGAAGCAAAATGATTTCACCGACCGCGCGAGCCTGGATGAAAAAAGTGGTTCGTTGCGGGCGCAAGAGGCGGAAGAGGAAGTTCATCTCCTGGAGAACAAACTTCGGTCCGCGACGGTGACTTCGGACGTGGACGGAACGCTTTATTCGTTCCCATTGCGTGAGGGAGACTTCGTGCGCGTGGGAGACGTGCTCGCGGAAATTGCCGACTTGCGCAAGGTGCGCTTGCGGGCCTTTGTTGACGAGTCCGACCTCGGTCTATTGAAGCAGGACCAGGACGTGAAGATCACCTGGGATGCGATCCCGGACAGGCAATGGAACGGAAAGACCCAGCAAATTCCCCGGCAGGTCTTGACGCGGGGAACGCGCAGTGTGGGCGAAGTGCTTTGCTCGGTGAACAACGACAAGCTCGAGCTGCTACCTAACGTGAACGTGGACGTCCAGATTCTGGCGCAGGAAAGCCACAACGGCCTGGTGGTTCCGCGGGGAACTGTCCGTACGGAGCAGGGAGCGCATTACGTTTATGTGCTCGACGGCGATCGCCTTCGGCGGCGCGAAGTGTCCCTGGGAATCGCAAATTCCACGAGTTACGAAGTGGTTTCCGGTCTGAACGAGGGTGAGCTTGTGGCGGTGTCAAGCAACGCTGATCTCCGCGACGGCTCTCAGGTTCGCCTGTCCGAATTAAAATAAGAGTCAGACAGTTTTTTCCAGGAATTGGCAGAATGCCGCGGGTTTCGCAGGTGCAGCCGGACTTCGCAAGAAGATCTCAATGAACGGACATCCATCCTTATGAATACTACAAAGTTATTTATCACGGCGGGACTTGCCGGGGCCATAATGATTTGCGGTGCAATCACCGGCCGCGCGCAAGATTCGACGCCGCTTACCCTGACGCAGGCCGTATCGCTTGCCGTACAAAACAGCCGCGATCTGGCCGTGGCGCGGGTCAGGTACGATATCGCCAAAAACCAGGCGCGCGTTTTCCGCTCTCCATTCCTGCCCAATGTGGACACGGGCTCGAACCCGGCCTACAGCAACGGCTTTCCCGAGGCCATCAACGCCCAGCCGCCGGCCGTATTTCAGCTCACCTATTCGCAGGCCATTTTTGACAAGCCGCTTTGGGGCCAGTACCGCGCCCAGCAGGAGCGCGTGAAAAGCCTGGAGATTGAAGTGATGCGCGCGCGCGACGGGATCATCGTCCGCACGGCGACATCGTATTTGGAACTGGCGAAGGGGCGCCATTCCCTGGACCTGCTTCGCAATGAAAGCGCCAGCGCGCAGAAAATTCTTGAATTCACCCGGGAACGCACGGCTTCCGGCATGGAACTCCCGATCGAAGTCACTCGCAGCGAACTCACCGTGGCGAAAATTCAACAACACATCGTGCAGTTGGGGGGCCGAATTCAGGTGCTCACTGAGCAGCTCCACAATTTAACGGGGGTGGCGACGGATAGATTCCAGGAAATCTCGACGGAAGGACTGCCAGAGACCGGCCCGCCGGCGGAGGATGGCGCACAGCTGGCGGTTGACAACAGCTTGATTCTAAAGGAGATGAAATTCGAGCGAAGCGCGCGCCAGGACGTTCTGAAAGGGGCGCGCGGGGGCTACTGGCCCGCGGTGGATCTCGTCGGCCAGTACAATTTGCTGGGGAAATTCAATAACTACCAGCAGTTCTTCAGCACCTTTCAACGAAACAATGTGGAAGTGGGAGTCTTGATCCGGATTCCTGTGTTCAGCCCCAAAACGTCCGCGAACGTCGCTCTCGCTAGAAGCCAGTTGTCGGAAACTGATTTGAACCTCGAAAACCTGCGCGACGATGCAACCACTGCGGTGAAGCAAGGCATGATCAACGTGGCGGATCAAAAAGCCGGGCTGGATGTCGCCAGGCTGGAGCTCAAGCTGGCGCAGGAAAATCTCGCGCTGCTGCAGACGAGATTCGATCAAGGTCAAGCCACCGTGAAAGACCTCGAGCAGGCTCGCCTGGAGGAAGGCGAAAAGTGGCTGGCGTTTCTGGACGCGGATTTTACCCGCCAGCAAGCTGAATTGGCCCTGATGCAAATCACCGGTCAATTATCCCAAGTCTTCAAATAGTGGAAAGTAGTCGAGGAAGCCCGGGAGGGGACCGGAACGAAAGGCAGCCTGTGCGCACTGCGCGGACACTAAATCAATACGGAAACGAAGCTATATTACAAAGATGGCGGCTTCTCACGAAATGGGATCATCGGTGACTTACTTTCCCCGCCGGGTCGCCTGTGCTCCACCCTTGACACGGCTCGCTGTCTTGGTGATTATCATGCCGCATTTTTAACTGAAGGAGAGTGCCATGGCCGAAAAGGCAGGCATCGAGACGAATAACAACCTCTCGCGGCGCACTTTCCTGGCCACGGCCGTGACGGTGGGGCTCGGCAATATGGCGTTTGCGCAAAGCGCGTCCGCGCGGCCCGACATCGTGCACACTGATTTTTCGACGCTGACAGCTTACGGTAATGGCACGATCCCCGCCGGCATCCGCTCGCGCCAAATCGCAAACGTGAACGGCATGACCGTGCATATTTTGGAAGCAGGTTACGAAACGCCGGGACGGCCGGCAGTGTTGCTCTTGCATGGCTTCCCGGAACTCGCCTATAGCTGGCGCAAAGTGATGCCATCCCTGGCGGCCGCCGGCTATCACGTGATCGCCCCCGATCAGCGCGGCTACGGCCGCACCATCGGCTGGGACGATTCCTACGACGCCGACCAGGATCCGTTTCGCATACTCAACATGACGCGGGACGCCATCGGGCTCGTCTACGCGCTGGGCCACCGCTCGGTCGCGATGGTCGTCGGACACGACGCCGGCGCACCCATTGCCTGCTGGTCCGCGCTCATCCGGCCCGATATTTTCCGTTCGATCACGATCATGAGCTCGCCGTTCGAAGGCCCGCCCTCGTTGCCTTTTGACACAGCGAACGGCGCGCCCCTGCCGCGCCCGGCCATGACGGACGACGCGCTTGATGCCGAACTCGCGAAGCTCAACCCGCCGCGGAAATACTATCAGAACTATCAGCGCACCCGCGGCGCGAACGATGACATGCTTCATGCGCCGCAAGGCTTGCACGCCTTCTTCCGCGCCTATTACTTCTTTAAGAGCGCCGACTACAAAGGGAACAAACCCCATCCCCTGAAGGCGCGCACGGCCGAGGAGATGGCACAAATTCCGAACTACTACGTGATGGAAAAGGACAAAGGCATGGCGGCGACCGTTGCACCGTTCATGCCGCCGGCGGATTACATCGCGAATTGCAAATGGCTGACCGAAGCAGAGGTCGATGTGTACGCGACCGAATACGCCAGGACTGGTTTCACCGGCGCGCTGCAAGGGTATCGCGTGCGGCGAGGCTCCGATCCGAGGAGCCTCGCCGAGATGCAAATCTTTTCAGGCCGCAGCATTGACGTACCAGCTCAGTTCATCGCCGGGAAAAGCGACTGGGGCGTCTACCAAACGCCGGGAGCGGTCGACAGGATGAGGAATAGCGCGTGCACGCACATGTCCGGATTCCATCTTCTCGATGGCGCCGGACATTGGGTGCAGCAGGAGCAGCCGGAACAGGTGAGCGCATTGCTCGTTGAATTCTTGCGTGCTTACTCAGGAACCTAATCGCACGCGACTCGCGCAGCGGCAAACCAATCATAAATTCTCCGGGTTGGACCCCCTAAAGAGTGGCGCGCCCAAGGGGACGATTTTAGAACTTTTCTTGTTGATTTCGTGGCAAGTTTGCCGCAGTTGGAATATTGCGATGGGTTAAGCCTGTAGTAATGATTAGGAATTCGGAGGGAACATGCGAGTTGGTGCGGGATGAAGAATAAATTCAGATCACTAGACAAGAAATGAAGCTGTCCGCCCCTTCGGAAGCGGCCACCCGCGAAATCAAACCCACCTCAAAGGCTTTGCCACCCGCGTGTTGAAGTGCGCCCTCTAAACCAATTCATCAGAGGAGAATGGATTGCCCATCTCCTTTAGCTTATCGAGTACTGCCGCCCGAGGCGGGT
>Ga0210384_10001741_pt1 | contig 28370 bp, 34 predicted proteins | sample IncBWH2MmetaG_FD_160574 | JGI IMG/M metagenome (GOLD analysis project Ga0210384, IMG submission 160574) | Forest soil microbial communities from Barre Woods Harvard Forest LTER site, Petersham, Massachusetts, United States - Inc-BW-H-2-M | ecosystem: Environmental > Terrestrial > Soil >...
TTAATCTCCATTCCACCTTCGGAAGAATCCAGCGGATCACTGTCCGGCTTTCTAAACTCCAAGTAGCAGGAAAAAGGCCTTCCACCTCTCCAAACCAACGCCGTTCGAAAACCCCTGTTCCCGGCACTCGAAGCGTGTTCTTTGAACTCCGGGCAGCACCAATTCCGTTCCATGTTCGGGAATGGTACCAAAACGGCTTGCCTTGACGATTGGCGAAAAATCGCGGTTACACTCAAAACCGCTCAATGAGCGCTTCTAACGCCTGGTTACAACAGCTATTCTGAAGCGGCCATAGAAGCGCGAAGGTCAGCTAACCCTCGTGCGGCTGAGTGATCATCAAACCAGCTGATGAGTCGCCGCTCGAACTCCTGGCGCGAAGTAGAGATTGCGCCGCAGTGATCTGTATCGGGCACTTCCCACAGGCTCAGGGTTGGACTGTCGGCTGCAATCCGGCGGGAATGGCGAATCGGGATGTTGCTATCGTCCTGCCCGTGAATCAGCAAAACCGGAACCCCAGTTGCCGCCACTATTCGTTGCGGGGAAATCTCTTCAAAGTTCAGCTTGTACTTCCATCTGGCATAGCCAAATGCGAACTCGACAACGGGGCGTAGGACGGTTCTCCCAAGCCACGGGCCAGTGTGGAAGAACTGCCCGACGCGATCATAAGCAATCTCGCGGAAAGCCGAAAAAGACGATTCCGCCGCGACCGCACAAAAGCGCGGTTCGGTTTTGAGCGATTGCAGGAGCTGGGCCGCACCCATGGACTCCCCGAAACCGAAGATACAACCGGGATTTTGGTCTTGTTGGAGCCAATCAAACCAGCGGTGAATATCCTCCGACTCCAGTAGGCCATAGGTGGCGAGTTGGCCGCTACTAGCCCCATGCGCCCGAGCATCGGGCATGAGAACGTTGAAACCATGGCTCAGCAACAGTTCGGCATAACCGATCATACCCAGGCGGTTGTCACTCAGACCGTGCAACAGAATCACCGCTCTGCCATTGCTGTTGCGGGGGCGGAGGCTCCAGGCGCCCAGGCTTACTCCGTCACGTGCTGGGATACCAACGTTGACCAATTCGGCGTCATGGCGATTAGCCATTCCCTGCGCTTGCATCTCGTCGTTGGCAGACAGGGGACGCCGACCGGGATGGAGCGTTCCCTCGGCCACAAAGACTCCGGCCACGAATGAAAGGCCCAGGTATCCGAGGAAAAAGAAGACGCCGAGTCGCGATAATCTTCGAGGCCGCATCTACTAGGAATGTACGTGATTCTGCGCGGAGCAGTTCCAGGAGGCTCGATGTGCCCAGGCCCGAGAAAGGGTAGTCAGCTGGCGTAACATCGCCATTACGCTCATCAACTCCGAGCGCAGCCAGAATTACACCTGTCACTACAATGCCATCTGCCCGATCTCAAAACGGTGATCCATTCACGGAACAGCAGGGCTTCTTCCCTCAGTTTGGTAGCACCGGGTTCGGCTTCCCCCTTGGCCTTCTCCTCGCAGTCTGCTGCCTTCTTTTCAAGCTCCGCCATGGTTGCACCGGGAGGAATTAGGTTCATAGAGATAGAGCTATTCTGCACGAACCGCGCGCTCAGATGGCGAAAAATAGCACTCATCGACCACGGTCAAAACGTGTAATGGCCTGTTTACGTCAACAATCTCCGGTTGTATGGGAACAGTACCCAAAGTAGAATAGGAAACCTACGGGAGGCCGTATGTTGCCACGCCTTCTCGCTTTCCTCTGTTTGCTTTTTCTGTCGCCAGCTTCTCTTACCCAACAACCAGCCACAGCAAAGCCTGACGATGTACCTGATACCTGTCCGGTCACGAAGGCAACAGACCGACCTTTTGTCCCGCCGTGGCCGTATCCAGCTAAACCGTATGGGGGAGGCTTTTGGATCGGCACGGATGGTCTTTGGATCGCTCCACCAGCCGATGGAATATGGGGAGGGCAACATCTCTCGACCACTGACCCGGCGTCAGGTAACAAGATGGATTGGTGGCGAGAAGCCAAAGTGAGCTGGTGGCGACAGGGTTATGACTGGCGTGTAGACGGCCCGCCAAAGTTGAAGGTTACAGGAAGGCGCTTGGACTCTACTGCCCCACCTCTCGTCGCAGACGAAGCCAACGCCGTAGGTATCAGGTTCCCGAAAGCCTACATGATGGATAGTCTGTACTTTCCCACGCCTGGTTGTTGGGAGATTACCGGGCGTTACGAAGATGACGAACTGACTTTCGTTGTGTGGGTTGCGAAGTAGCCTCCCACCCATCGCGACAACTGATGAAACATCGCCATAGCGCTCAAAATCCGGGCGAACAGACGGCTTACTGCCTAGGGCATAATGTTGCTGAGGCAACGGCATGACCAAGTTTGAAGACTGGCCCATGTGGCTTCAGATCGTAGTGGGTGTGCCGAACGCTGTCGGCCTAGCCTGGGGATTCTTGTGGACTCCCAAAACGCAAACAGGCCTGATTTGTGTATACGCATTTCTTGCGTACATCTGGCTGTTCCAAGTCCTTTTTGTATGGCAATCCCCCATTGGATACTCGGTGGCGGCTGCGGTCGGCCTTGGGCTTGCAATAGCCGTCTTTCTCCGGGCACGCAATGCTGAGTACTGGCCTAACCGCTCAAAAAGTTGAATCATCTGGTTAACTGTTGAAACATCGCCATTGCACTCATTGACCCGATCCCGCCTTCCCTCCAGCCCGAAACTGTGACTGCAGACGGCACCGATACACAATTAACGGGGTCATTTCCCCCGTTTTGGGGATTGTCCCAAAGGTAACTGTACCAGGCTTGTCCCGAAGGTAACTGTACAGTTGTTACATTCGTGTGTATTCCAGAGATGTAATGGTATTCGTTCCCCAAGGAGCAACCATGTTGACGATCATCTGTGTCTACCTTGTTCTGCCCGCTGCCATCTGCGCGGCGGTCAGTGTGCGTAACATGATCTTTGGCGATGTTATCTAGGCTTTCACACCCTGCGTCTCGGGGCAAAACCCTGGTTACGCCAGTTAGACAGGCACAACTACCGCCTACTGCCCGACAGGCGTGGTCGGCTGCCCTTTCACCCAGCGGTAAAGGTTATTCCAATACCTGACGAGCTGCGCGTGCTCTTCATGGCTCACCCAGATAACATTCTCTCCCAAACTCGGATCACCCCCAAACACCACCGGCTTTGCGTACCACTTGATTTTGCCCTGAAAGCGCTCATCTGCCCTGAGTCCAGATCTCGCCCTCGGAAGAGAGAATGGCGAGAGGTGCTCAGGAACAATGGGGACGGTGGGGACAGAATAGGCTTCGCCAACAGAGTTTCGGACGATGAAATCGTCCCAGCCACGCAACCCGATGACTTCGTAACCTGGGAGACACTGTGCGATCGCATAGCGGTCTGATGCTGACGCGACCTCCGCCTCATCGAACAGCATCAGGTAATTTTCGCCGTGCCATCCCTCGATCATAGAATTCCGAATGCCTAAAGATTGAAGCTCATTCAGTATAGGCAATCAGAGGAATCGTCTGGTTACATCTATTTCCCGGTGAAGTCGTGTCCGAGTGGAATAAGCGTCACTTTTCCGTGTGGTGCATTATTCTGTTGCTGATGCCAGGAGAACTTTCGACATTATACCGACCTGTAGGACAAGCTGAATTCGAGCTTGTTCAGGCATCTGGATTTCGGAGATTCCCGCCCCGATTGCCACACCAACCGTTTTTCTACCCTGTGCTCAGTGAGCGGTACGCAACCCAGATTGCTCGTGACTGGAATCCAAAGGACGAAAGCTCAGGTTTCGTGGGGTATGTGTTGCGCTTTATAGTGCGGACCGAGTTCCTGAACCACTACGAGATTCATATCGTGGGTAGTACGGAGCATCGGGAATACTGGATACCTGCGGGAGATCTGCAAGAATTGAACGGAAACATCGTCGGACCTATCGAAGTCCTTTCTGAGTTTCGGCGCGAGGAATGAGCAAACATCGCTGCTTCCGTATGCGAAATGGAGGGAGATTTTGACGCGAAACAAGGCTGCTTTTGCGGCCCAGGCAAGTTGGAAATATTGGGACCCATTATTTTCCATTACACCAATGACCCATCGGTCAGCCCGAGCCGGGATGATTAGTGTAAATGCCTGACCTCAGACCCGCGCGGGTCTACTTCCTTCAGTTTCATGAGTACCTCATTAGCAGCCAAATCCCGACTGCTACAGCGATTATCAGAAGCCAATACGACACTCGATTCATGTAGTCAAAATACGCTTGGCAATCATGATTTGTTCCCATGAGGTCGATAAATCGACATTACAGTGCGCCGGGCTAAACCGGCATGAAGTAGTGGATGCAAGAGCCTATATCAGCAGTTAGCCTCGCGAACCGTGTTCGGCGCTATAATCCCACGTTATGTGGCTGTTCCACAGATGCGCACTGCTGACGTTGGCTTTGTGGATTCCTTCGGCTCTGATCATCTCGTCCGTCGCTGCCCAAGTGATCGAAATCCGCGATTATCGAGGTAAACAGATTTCTTGCGTTACAAGTGGGCTTCAAGGGTTTGGCAGATCGTGCGGAACAGGCGACGACTATGACTCCGTCTTCATCGGATCAGTGGTGTCCGCGACAGAGATAACGGATACTGAAAGGCGACTGCAGGTAATGCCTGAGGAAGTTTTCTCTGGGAATGCCGACGGTTTGTTAACTGTGACCACCAGCCAAGGAGCATGTTTTGGCGATTTCCAACCGGGTGATAAATGGCTCTTTTATCTCAAACGCGATACCAAGACCAAGGCGCTCCTCCTGTCATACGGAAGCCCAACCAGACTGATAGCGGATTCACAGGCGCAAATCGCTTTACTGCGGCGTTTGATACAGATGAATGATTCGGGCATCATCATGGGAAAAGTGATACAGCCTGTCTGGAATGACAATAAATGGGAGACATCGATCCCTGTTGCAAATCACAAGCTTATCGCGAAACAACAAGCGACCGGTCGTGAAGATGCAGCTTTCACAGACAGCGATGGGAATTATGAATTTGAGCCTCTAGCGCCCGGGTCATACCATTTAAATGCCAACACCGCCGAAGGACTGTGGGCTGAGGACGGCAATGTAGCAATTCTTCCGCGTAGTTGTAGCCAAGTGAGCTTTGGACTTGAACCGGATGGCAGGATGTCAGGACAGGTGATTGCTGCAGATGGAAAACCGGCGAAATATGTGCAAGTGGCAATAGTGCCCTTATCGACTGGAAACCTGCAATTCACCTCCGCTTTTGCTGATGAACTAGGGCGGTTCGAGGTTAAGAGCCTGCATCCCGGTCAATACCTTGTTGGGGTGGGTATACAAGGCCAGCCGACCAGTGCGGAGTGGCGGTCTCGCGTTTACTATCCCGGAGTGCGAGACCGAACTTTCGCCGTCATCATTGACCTTGGCAGGGCTGAAAAGCGGACAAATGTTGACTTCCAACTTCCCTATCTGACAGCGCGATAAGTCGTCCAAGAAAAAGTCCAAGTTGTCGAAAACGCATTATAAGAGGGCGTCCCTTTAGGAGTAGGTTATGAGCGCGAGCATCATCCCCTACGAAAGGAACACCCTCCATGAATAGCGAAAAGTATATTGGGCTCGACGTTCATCAAGCAACCATCTCGGTGGCAGTATTGGATTCCACTGGCAAGTTAGTCATGGAATCCATCCTGGAAACAAAAGCCGCGACCATTCTGGAGTTCTTTGCCGGGTTGCGCGGAACTTTGTCGGTCACCTTCGAAGAAGGAACTTGGGCCGCGTGGCTGTACGATTTACTGAAGCCGCATGTGGCCAAGCTGGTGGTGTGGAACCATCGGCAATTGAACGATGGTGAACGTACCATTCTTGCTGTGAAAGCAGCCGAGGGTAAGCGATTGATGTACAAGGACCCACTTGCGGAGCGAGAGTATATTAAAACTCGTGAACAGAAAAAAGGTGGCGAACAACTCGAACCATTCTAAGAAAAAAGCGACTCCCGGCCCCAAGGCGGACAGATTGAAACTCAAGGGCGATTGGAAAGCCCTTGTGAAGAAATCCCTGTCCAAGAAGAAACCAGCGGAAGGCTGGCCAAAGTGACAAAAGCAGCAAAGAGTGAAGTCTGCGAGCTGTGGCCGTTCCACGATCCTCAGTTCGCTGACCGTCATTACGCTGCATGGTTTGGAAAGTGTGCCGAGTGTAGCGCGAAGGTAATAGTCACGAATCGAGTCCACGGGCGCCTAAAGGCCGACCCGGACTCAGTGAAACTTATCTGCGTGCAATGTGCAGATCGGGAGGCCCTTGCGTAAAGTGCATACTTCCGTCGCCTGTTTACAATAACTACGCACTGGGAACTGGAAAACCCGACTACCACGCTATACACATCGGCCCGCCGAAGTGTCTAATTTGGTATGCGAATGCGGTGGAGACTTGTTCTGCCCCTGTGGGGCGTGATCCTGTTTGCACTCTTGACCTACCATGCAGTCCAGTGGAATCGCGAGACGCGTCAAGGTCATCCAAGTCGCTATTTCTGGTGGGGGGCCACCCGTCTAGATTCAGACCCGATGAACAAGCATCCGAGAAGACCACTACCGTGCGAGCAAGGCACAGACGATTGCATGAGCTTCGACCCCGAGTACATCTCGGTGGAACCGGGGTTAATGCAAAAAGCTCTGGTTCTCTCCGCACTGCCCGGTTTCCTTTCCAGTCTGGCTGTTGTGCGAGGGTTGGCCCGATCAGGCGTCAGCGAGTTGGTGAGTTTCATGCTCACGACCCCAATCTTCATCTTCGCGTGGTTCTATGCAGTTGGTTGGTTCCTTGATCGGTGGCGGTACAAGCGTTCTGTTCGCACGGCAGCGACCGACCCATAGCTGTTGTAACATCGCCGTTATACTTAAAACCCCTCAATGAGCGAAATGGCCTGTTTACAACATCTATCTGCCGGATTTGCCTTCGAAGCCAGAGCATCACGGGACAGGCTTGGGTCAGGCAATCATTTTGAGCTCGTACCCGTTGCTGCGGTCGGGCTGAATTGCGGACCTAGTTTGGCGATGGCGGCTCGGAGCTGGGGAATTTCATATCCTGATTCATAGAACGTGATCTTGCCAGCCGCGTCGATCAGAACACCTAGAGGAATGCCTTCCCGATGGAAAGCTTCGCCGAGCGAGCCATCTTCGTCGTGATAGTTGGCCCAGATAAGGTGTTCCTGCGACATGAATGTAGCGGCCGTGCTCGGATCTTCGTCGTTGTCGATGCTGATCCAAACCAGTCCTTTCTCCTGTGTCTCTGAGTACAGCTTGGCCAAGTCCGGCATCAAGTCCACGCAGGGTTCGCACCACGTGGCCCAGAATTCGATGAAGACCGGTTTCCCGCGAAGACTACTTAGTGTTGTGACACGCCCTTCGGAGGACTTGAGGCGAAGTTCGGGTGCTGGTTTTCCTACTAGATCCAGGGCTTCGACTGCGGGGGTTTTGGAGAAAGGGTTTGGAAACGCCGCAGTCAATTTGGCCCCGGGAGGCGCAGCGAAGCTGAATGAGCTCGCGGGTTCGTCTTGGTCGAGTTCTACGACCGGGTAGATTGTCGTCGTTTCCTGAGACATCGGAATTTGGGCATGTGAGCCGGGGAGAATCATGTAAGTTTGCGCTCGGCTGAGAGTCCTTCGCACCACCTTGCTTGCCTTGTCGATCCAGATTGTCTGTTCTTCCTTGACGTAGCGACGTTTGGTCTTGAAATCGTCATCGCCAACCCGAACCACATAACACTCAATGCTGCGGCTACCAAGGGAAACAGTTTCATCCGGGAGCAACGTTGCAGATTTCAGACGACCGGCAAAGTGACCTACTCGATCCACCAGTTCCTTAGCCGTTTCGGTCGCGAACTCCTCCTGGGAAATGATGCGATGTTTCTCAGAGTCGGTGGCGGACGCAGGCCTTTGTGTGTACAGGTTTTCGTCAATGTGATAGTCCCACTTGGTACTCCCGTCAGAGATAAGCAATGCCGAACCGAATCCTGAACGCCCGTCATAGCGGTATCGGCCTCCAGGCATCACAATTGCGGTCAGTAGCGTTTTCTCCCAATTGCGTTGCAAATCGTTGCTTGACGTGCGTTCTTCGACAGCCTCAACGTGGTAAGACTTGGCATTCGCATACCGCTGGCTGACTTCATTCAGAAGAGGGAGGGCGTCCGAGTCTTGAGACGCAGCTTGTGGGATGTTTGACGATAATGCCAGGAGCAGGACAATCGAAAAGCGCATGTTCCTCTAACCCGCACTGTGCGCATTTTACCCCAATTCTCAACGCGGTTTCCCGTTGGGGCACTCCTCAAATCCATGTTCAGTTGATAGTTGACGCAAGATCGCGGTTACACTCAAAACTCCCCTCAGTGAGCGCTATCGCCTGTTATCGCCAACTAGGATTGAATCGCCGCGATGACGGCCCGTCTGGATATTCCGACGCGCCACAGAATCTCACCGACTCCGCTGTTCGTTGTCGAGAGCATGGCGGCGACAAGATGTAACGGTTCCACCATATCGTGGTGTAGCTCCTTCGCAAGTCCGCTGGCGCTGGCGAATGTTTCATCCAGCGAGGGAGAGAATTCCATGTCGGCAGAGTCCGCTACAGGGTTAGCTTGCGGTGATAGGACATGTTCAAGCATCGACAGAATCTGCGATGCGACTTCCGCCGAAAAGAACGAATGCTCTGGCGGTTGCAGCGGCCCCGATCTAGTCACCGCGCCTTGGAACCTCGCTGCCATTTCGCCTTGGTCTTCTCGTACTACCGCATCGAGAAGATGGGCAGGGTCAAGGGCGGGTGCACCTCTTCGGCCAGCATCCATCCGAGCCAAGAAGACCACCAATCGTGATCTATCGGAAAACTCTTCAAACACTTCGCCCTCCATTTAGACCAGTGTTTCACCCAGTTTACGCTGTGCAAGAACTGAAACCGGCTACCTGTTGTAACATCGCCTTAGCACAAGTTTGCGCTTTTCCTTCGTCTGTCTAGCGAACAAAAGGCGCAAAGTTGTGATAAGGCCTGGTTTCGACAGTTACCCAAGAGCCCTATCCACAGAGGCGTCAAAACCGGTACCACTGGCGGGGGGATTAGCAGCGAGTAAGAGCAAAAGCAACTTGCACTCGATGCTAGCTATTCCGTGGATGTTGCTAATGGACGGGTCGACAAACAGAACGTGGACCCGTGCAGCCAGCAGTCGGGTTCTGGAGAATGCGGATCGCGACGAAGTGATTTCACCGACCTAAAGGTCCCCGACATGAACGGCTGGCTAAGAAGACTACCGAACTTGGAGTCTCGAACGCTGGAACATGAATAAATCATCACGGGAACGGGAAGGAAATGAGCAACATAACCCGAGCGGAGCTTTGACACGCACAGTACCATTCCTTTACCCACATGCGGCATCCCGACTTCAATCGTTAACGGTAGGACGAGAGTGCCCGCAGACTGAAGGTTGTCGATCCAACTTTCCCTCGGATGGGTCACGCCCGCATTGATCACGATAGCGTCTCTAGCGCCGGTATCTATCCCACCTCCATCCTCGTGGACTACCTCAACGTTAGAATAGGTCGACAGGTTTGCTCTAGCTTGGGCTGCTAGCGCCGGGTCTATCTCGACTGCTGTCACGCGGCCCTCTGACCCAACCAACTCGGCCATGATTGCGGTGTAATACCCCGTACCACATCCGAGATGAAAAACGGATTTCCCCATTGAGAGATTCAGGGCTTCGAGCCATGGTGCCAGTGTGCCGGGATTGCCGTTTGTGAGGGAGCGCGACGGGTCCAACACAATAGCCACGTCATGATACAGCTCCGCCGGGTCCGTGACCTCGTCCACTTGAGGTTGCATCTGTCCCGGCATTCGTGACAGCACCTTCCACGGGCCGGGGAGGACAAATTCCTCGCGTGGAACGGTTGCGAATGCTTTCAGCAAAGCGGGCGACGTAACGCTGGCATTGGCACGGATTTCTTCCGCGTATCGCTGGCGTACATCGGTCGGAACCATAGAGATAGTTTGACACGGTCTTTCCGCCGAGGCTACTGTTTCGGAGAAACGTCGAGGGACAACTGTTGACATATCGCCATTTCACTCAAAGTGACGCGATTTTAGGCGAAGAGATGACGCAAGCTTGTGAGAACGCCTGTTTGCGACAATTGTCCCCGCTCAAGGTGTCTAATGACACATGCGAATGCGCTGGAAAGTGGTTCTGCCACTGGTGGGGTTACTTCTTTTCGCGGGCGTCACCTACTACTCCACGCGATTGCACCACGCTTCTAGCCGCTACTTTTGGTGGTCATCCATCCCACTCGATTCGACTCCCCTTAGCAAGTCAGAATCAGCGTGCAAGGAAGGAGTCGAGAACTGCCAAGAGTGGGGGCCACAGTCAATAGTGGTTCATTCTGGCCTGTTACCGAAAGCTTTGATTCTCTCTGCTATCCCTGCATTCTTTCTTGGTTCCCTTATCACGGCGGAGTTTGGGCGGCTTGGAGTCAGTGAAGTCTTAACCTTCATGGTATCAATGCCTTTGCTAATTGGGACTTGGTTTTTCTTGCTTGGTTGGCTGATTGACAGTTGGGGACGCAGGCGGCGAGCAGGTTCGCCGTGAACTGTTCGTCGGATTACTGTTGCAAAATCGCCTCATTGACCGCATTCCTCCAGCGTTTGCCGCAACCCGACCCGGCGGGACGGCGCCGCTATGAGGCGCCGCCGCACGAGCGGGGACGCTCGCGCCTACATTAACTAACGAGCAATTATATGGGACTTGCCACAATCGGAATCTGGTGGTTGTTTGCGAAGCGACGATCTGGGCTACCGTCTTTGTTCGCCTTCAACCAAGTCTGCCCTAGGAGACCTTTTGAAGGTATTTGCGACCCGAGTCGACGAGGTTCGCGAACTACAGCGCAAGGCGAAAGGAGCACGTCCAGGTCAAGAGCTTTACCGGGACTACCTGCTGACCGTTTCGCAGATGACGGATGATGTTGCCCAAAGACGTAAACGCGAACAGATTCTGCGAGGGATACTTGGAAGCCTGTTTGCGAAGAAAGACTCACAACGCGGTTTCACGAGCGAACAGCGCCGGATCCTGTGGAATACAGCCGCTAATCGAGTGTGCACCAAGTGTTCCTGCAAACTGAGCTGGGACGATTTCACGATCGACCACATCAACCCTCACAGCAAAGGTGGGCGGAGCCGACTGGAGAACGCAGCGCTGATGTGTCGCAAGCATAACTCTCAGAAAGGAAATCGGCGGAGGAGATAAACCGGTGAACTTGCTCCGCGAATAGGATACAGAAACATAGCACCTATGGCTTCCTCCAGTCAAAATCTCCGATTGCTGGATCATTCGCTGCATCCCATGAGCTCCCAAGTGCCGGTGGTGGATGAACGTGAGGTTCTGGGCGTGTTCTCGTACCGCTCCTTCGCGAAGAAAGCTGCACACTCGACCTTGGACGAGTTAAACAAAGAAAAGTGTGCGCCAGGGGATCTTACCTTCTTCGCTACGGCGCGTATCTCACTCTTTTCGCAGGTAGGTCCAAGCTGCTCATGCTAGAACATCGGCCCTGAGCGAAGCACGGTAAGAGCTTTCGCGATGGTTGTCAAACCGCTGTCATTCGAGTAGGGCAATAGCGGCGTCTGCGGGATGTGTTGAAGAGCCGTTTGGCTCGGGCCGCTGTCATTTGCTGGTCCGCGAATACGAGCGGAGGAAGTCTTCGGCGATTTTGTTCTGCTCGTCTTTTTCCGAGCGGCCTTCCGCGATCTTGGCACGGACGCGAACGCAAAAGTCGCAGGGGCAGTCGGGCCGGCTCGTACATTTGGATTTCGCACCGGTCATCGTTTTCCCTCTAGTAGCCTCATGCCGTTCTGCAAAGCCGGCAACGAAACCTGCTTCTTGTAGATGCCGGTGGTAGTCGCCATGTCCTTGTGGCCGAGTAGGGCTTGCGCCAGGGCGGCGTTCCCGTTCGACCGCTCAATAACTTCTGTACAAGCACCTGTGCGGCCGGCCTTCAAGGGCTTCCAGGTAAGTTTCTTCTTTCTCAATACCGGCATGATTACTCGGCTGATCACATTGTGTAGATCCAGCGGCGAAAAACCACCGGCGAGATACTTCAGTTCGGGCGCTATGATCCGGCTTTCCGGCAATGTGCCTTCACTTGGGAATAACCAACCCTCCGCGGGACTCCTAGACTTCTGCCGCCAGAGCTCTAGCGGCACTCGTACACGGTCAACCAAAGGGACCGACCGCACCGACTCTCGGGTTTTCGGCACGTCCAGCTTCCCGCGCACGTAGCCGCGTCGGATGTGCAGCCATTCCTCATCGAAATCTTCCCAACGTAACGGCGCAATCTCGTTCGGCCGCAAGCCTAGGAAACACGCGAGTGCCATGATGAGCTGGCAGTCTACCCGGTCCACCAGCGCGGAGATGATGTTTTCTGCTTCCTCCCAGGTATAGTGCTGGGTCCGTTCTGGCTCTATGGCGTCATCCGGCATCGCAACGTCGTGCCACGGACTGACCTTGAGTCGCCGCTCAATGACGGCCCGTTTGAAGATGGTTCCGCCCAAGGCCTTGATGTGCTTTAGAGTGGCTTTGCCCTGGGTGCCGGTGAGGCTCTGAAGGAATTGGGTGCCCATGTGAGCCTCGTACTCTTGCAGAGTGATATTGCCAAAGTGAGACTTGAGATGCTGGCGCCAGATTTGCTCGTAGCCCCGAATGGTGGACGGCTTCTTTCGCGGGCGGCCGGTCAACTGCAAAGTCTCTTTGCAGTAGGGCAGGTATCGCTGCTGCCAAAAAGCGGCAATGGTCATGTCCTCGGCGACGGCGTGGGTGTGCCGAGTGTTGACCGTTAGCATGAAGGCATCACGAAGGAGTTTCACTTCTCGGGCTTTGTTAGAATAGTATTTGTCGTTCTTTTCGCAGAGGCGGTGGGACTTCTGGATCGGGCGCGGTTTGCCGTTCCTGCTGACCGTCATCCCTACGGAGTACCGCACATAAAATGAACCCGAAGATTCGTAGATCGTGCCTGTTGCCATGCTGCCCTCCATCTCAAGGACAGCGTAGCAGTTTTGCAGTAAGTTTGCAGCAAATCTTCGGTAACCTAGAAGAAGTCTTTTATTTGCAATGTGGCGGCGTAGCTCAGGTGGCTAGAGCGACGGTCTCATAATCCGTAGGTCCGTGGTTCGAGTCCACGCGCCGCCACCAGATTTCCCTGACGTTTTCAATTCATAGCATCGGGGACCGATAGGATCGGGGTTACGCATCCGGCTTGGCTACCGGCTTCGGTACGATGTTTTGCGCGACTACCCATGCGGCCGACGCGATCGCCCATGAGATGAAGAACGCTGTCCACGGAAGCCGCGTCTTCGGAGCGGCCACAATTGCAGGACCCCAAACGAGAAGTGTAAACACGCTTATCATGCCCGCCTCTGCCCATGCGGCCACACGCGGCAAGATCGAGAACAGCACGCCGAGACCGCAGGCGATCTGTCCGGCGCCGGTCAGGTAGGCCCAGCCAACACGATAAGGAAGCCACGCCGGCACCAGTTCAACCGTCTGCTTCACATACACAAGATGGGAGAGTCCGATCGGTATGAGAGAAACCGCGAAGAGCATCCCTGCCAGGCGGATGCCGTTCGCTCCCGTGGCGAATGTCAGCGGCGATCCCTCTCGCAGCCCGGCCAGCGTGGCAAACAAGACCCATCCTCCGGTCATAAGCACAGCAATCTCGCCAAAGCCGAGCCAGACAGCTTCCATCTGCGGCGCCACCAGCAGAGCGGGCACCTTCAGCAGGAGCCAGATAATGAGATATGGGAACAGGATGCGCACCGACCATGTGACCCTGGATCTTAAAAGCAGTCCAACACCACCCAATAGCATGATGAGACCCGAACCATAGGCGAGAACCGTGCGGCCTGGGATCCATGGGGCGACGGGTTGCCACACCAGTGCGAAATCGCCATAGACTAGAGCGAGTATGCCGAGACCGATCATCCCTACGGCAAAGAGGGTCAACGCGGGCTGTTGGCTTCGGGTCATCGGGTTCCAACTCTATTAAAACGCCGAAATCAGGTCAATCAATGGATGGCCTCAATTCCCGTCTCGTTCAGTACAGGCCGGGAGGCTATTTTGAACTATCTCGCGTGATTCAGTTGGGAGCTGAGGGTTTCCACGATGAGGCCCACCAGAGCATAAGTAGCAGCGTTCGCAAAAAGAGCCCAGGAAAGGCTTATCGGATACTGACTAAGAAGCGCAATTGGGCAAGTTAACCGGACGAGAATCATGATCTCGGGTTTGGCAAAGAGCATCGTTGGCATGGTTGCGAGGGCATAAAGTGCCCAGAAGCCCGCAACGAGAGGGCCCGCACTCGCCCACATAGCAATTCGGTATTTCATGCCACCGCTCCTACTGTTCTCTGGCCCAAATAGTCTCACCGATTCATCCAAACTTCAAACCCGGTCTCGTAAAGTTCGGAGCCAAAATCACGGGCACGCGCGCCTTAGCGGACGGTATTGTATTCGGCGCGGCTTAATTTGGGAGTACATTTGGGACGATATGTGGGGTGTCCGGAGCAGCCACTGTCGGGGCGATTTCTGCCTTTCATGGTTTCGATGGTCAACCTTGGCGTTGATCCTCGCGCTCATGACAATGTGGGCTACCGGCCTGCTCGGACAGGCGACGCGTGGTTCGGCCACTAAAGCGCCAGGTTCCCTCATCCACAGTCCACTTCCGCCTATTCCTGACAACCGGGTTACAGGTCCAGATACAGCCGCAGCTTTTTCCCCCGCCGACGATGAGTCATGTTTCATGTGGCCGCTGACCGGCGTTCGTGCTCCCACCGACGGGTTCGCGTCGTTGAAGGTATCGGGGCAGGCGCGAAAGGATTTTCAGCGTGCCTGCAAAGCGGCAAACGAGAAGCGACTGTCCAAAGCTGAAGAACAACTGCGCCGGGCCCTGCAGGCAGATGCACAATACCCAGCGGCTTGGCTATTGCTCGGCCAGGTCTTGAAGGCGCAACAGAAGCCGGAAGATGCCCGCGCGGCCTGCGGACAGGCGCTAAAAGTCGATCCGAATTATCTTCCCGCCGACCTCTGCCTGGCCGATCTGTCCGCACTCGAGCAGAAGTGGGAAGAGATGCTTCACTTCGCCAGCACGAGTATCGCGCTCGATCCGGTCAACAATTTTCGCGCCTACTTTTACGCGGCTGGGGCATACTTCGGACAGCGTCGGCTGCCCGAAGCAGAAAAGAATGCTTTGAAGGCGGCTGAACTCGACAAAGCCCAACGTGAACCCAGAACCCACTTTTTGCTGGCTCAAATCTATGAAATGCAGCACGAGCCGGAAGCGGAAGCGTCGGAGCTTCGGGAATATCTGAAATCTGCCACAGACCCGCAAGATGTCGCGATGGTGAAGAAGTATCTTGCGGATCTCGCCGGGAATCCCAGGAAATAGCCGGCAACGGCGCGGTGGTTATGTATTTCGCCAACGTTGCGAATGACGCGGACGGCGCGCCGCTGACACACCGGCTGGAATCCCGCGCTTCTATTCATTGCCCCTTGCTCTCGCTGGGCGATGGGCCAAAGCCGCAACCTCCGCGCATGCCTTGCCGAAATCGTTCCCGCTCTTCGGGGGTCATGTGCTCCCAGCGTTCGGCCATGCGACGGCGGAACTTGGAACGGCCGGAACCGTGACGTCCAAATCCGCCGAAGAGAATCCGGCATAGCGCCAGAATTCCAACCGCTTGCCAGAAGGTAACCAGCCGCCAGCCGAAGAGCGGCGGCAGCAGCCAATTCCACAAATGCATGACTAATTCGCCGCCGATCGCGATAAACGCCGCAATCCCGAGGATCGCCAGCGGAGCAATAAAAATCCATCGCTTTCTCATATCTAGTTCCTATCCTTTCGTGAATTCGTCGTAAATGTTTTGCAAGCGCTGGCGCAGATGCAGCACCGCGTAGTGTTTGCGCGAGAGCAGCGTATTCACGGTCACGCCGGTCTCCGCGGCAATCTCCTTGAAGCTGCGCCCTTCCAGTTCGTGCGCAACAAACACTTTGCGCTGCTCCTCCGGCAGTTCGTCGAGCGCCAACTCGAGTTCGTGGAGAAGCAGGTTGCGGGCGTACAGCGCCTCCGGTCCGGCATCGGGCGAAGGCAGCAGGTCTTCCAACGCCGGTAGTTCGTCATCGGCATCGTCGTTGCGCGCGACGGCGGTATCACTGAAGCTCTCCGGCTTCTTCTTGCGGAAGAGATCAATGATGCGATTACGCGCCACGCGAAACAGCCAGCCGGTGACGTGCTCGATCGGCATCAGCAGGCGATTCGCTTCCACCAGTTCGTAGAAGACGTCCTGCAGGATGTCCTCAGCGTCGCGCGGGTCAGGCACGCGCCGGCGAATAAAGTTGCGCAGCCGGGACTGCTCCCGCTCGACCACTTCGGAGATCCGCTGGTCCGGTTCGAGTGCCATCCGCTCCAGGCTCGCTGCACCGCTCATCTCTGTCTATACCTATGGTTGTAGACGAATGAGGGGTGCGGATATTGTAGGGCGGCTAAGTGGCTGAGGACGATAGCCCTGACACGGCTCCTCCTGTGCTTGCGAAGAGACTGCCCTGAGCGAAGTCAAAGTATTAAGGCACATAATACGACATCATTTGATGCTATAATCGGTGCCTGGAGTTCTCATGAGAACAACCCTTGCCCTTGATGACGACCTCGTACGCATCGCGCAGGAGTTCACCGGGGCAGCAGAGAAAACGGCCTTGATTCGTGAAGCTCTCAAGGCCCTGATTGAGCGGGAGAGCGCTCGGAGACTGGCGTCCCTGGGAGGCACAAGGCCGGAATTGAAGAATATTCCACGCCGCCGGCCGGGCAAAGCTAAGGTGCAGCCGAATTGATTCTCGCGGATACGTCCGTCTGGATCGACCATTTCCGTTGGGGAAACCAGGAAATGCGTCAGCAGCTTAACCAGGGAAACATTTTGATCCATCCGTTCATCATCGCGGAACTCGCCCTGGGCTCCCTGCGAGAGCACACCAGAACGCTCGCACTCCTGGATCTCTTGCCCCAAGTGAAAGTGGCGCACCTGAGCGAGGTACGGCTAACCATCGAGGCTCGTCGTTTGTACAGCCTCGGCATTGGTCTGATCGACGCACACCTGATAGCCGCGGTCTTCATCAATTCGCCTACGTTTCTGTGGACAAGAGATAAGCGACTCCGGAAGGCCGCCGAAGGTCTGGGCATTCACGCTGGTCTGACTTAAGAAACCGGAATTAACTCTGGTGCCTACATACCCGTCAGGTATGTGGAGTGAAACACTCGCTAAAAGTGCGAAAGAATGGGTTACGCAGCAATTCGTGACCCACTTATGTCCAACTGTAGAAAGAGGCGCACACGTTATCTCGCGAACCGCCGAACACTGAAGGAAATCGGCAGCCCGATCACGACCATGTGCACAACCAGCCCCAGGATCAGGTCATGAAGTTTGTAAGGTCCGCGGGCGTGAAGCGCGGAGAGCGGCAGGACGACCAGATTCATTACCTCTTGCACCGCGCCGCCAAAGAACAAACCGCACACCAGCGGGTGTTCCGTCAAAAAGGCCAGCCTGCGGCTTGCGCCGTAATAGACAGCCGCGGCTGAGAAGGCGATAAAAAAGTGCAGGAAGACGCCCAGAATATAGGTGCCTGCGCCCCCATGGAACGCCTGCCGCCCTAGCAGGCCGGCGGCAATCGCGAGGGGAATGTCCCATCCGAACAGGATGCAAGCTTGGGTAAGATCCGCGGCCCCGGCAATCAGGCCGCCCACTCCGATTGCCAATAACGCGCTCCTCTTCCCCGATGGCCGAGATGCGGAATCTCCAGTCATGCCATACCTCGCACTAGTCTTTCTAGAAAAAGTTGGACTATGGAGGTGGCACAGTGGTTAGCGGATCGCTTGAAGAGAGTTAGAACTTTCTTGAACAGAACGGAGAGCCTAGTTATCGTCCGCCAGCCTTTTGCTGTGCGTTATATGCCTTCCACGATCCATCGATCACATAGGCATGGATGGCGTCGTCTTCTTCCACGGTCAACTTCTTTATGTTGGGAAAGTGCATTTCACTCCCAAAGCCGAGCATACCGGCGTCCCGGTGAGTACCGGCCAAGACAATCGCGTGCCATTCTTTGTGGACTCGCGGGGGAGCATATCGCAGGTCGGGAATCGCCCCGTTCTCCGTCCAGGCTCCGCTTCCGTCGAGGCCGGGAGAGTGGCACCCGCTGCATAGGTGGGTTTCGTAGAGAACTTTTCCCTGCTCGATGACTTCCTTGCTGAAAGTTTGCTCAGGCGGCTTTGGAACATGCGGGACGATGTTCAGTGGATATGGAAACGGAGCTGTCCCTCCCAACTTGAAAGCCAGCAGTCTTGACGGCCCCCTTTTCGACTCAGGAGTCGCCATCATGCTGGCCGGACCGAAAATTCGCGAAGCCGAACCCCATCCGACCGGAACCACAATGAACTGCTGGCCGCCCGCGCTGAAGGTCACAGGAGTAGCGTCGATCGCTGAGCCGGTCTTGCTCGACCAAAGTTTCTTTCCGCTGTCGGCCGCATAGGCGCCGAATTCACCGGTGCCTTCGCCTTGAAAAACCAGGTTGCCGGCGGTAGAAAGTGTGCTGCTGTTGACCGCTATCGGCTGCTCCACCGACCAACGTACGGACCCACTGACTGGGTCCAACGCCACCAGTCTTCCATCGAACGCGGCGGCCCACGCGCCCTCTCCCCGAGTCTGCCCCTCCTCACCATCGGCAGGCGCTTGAATGGTGGCCCGGCGATCAGTCGTCGGGACATACACCAGCCCCGTCAGCGGGCTGTAGCTCATGTGCCACCAGTTGTGTACTGTCCAACCTCGGTTCGCGCCGGCCATTTCCAAAGGCCGCCCGGTCTTGGGATCGAGAGCCTCAGCCCACGGAACCTTCACTATGGGATTCCCCGCGATGAACTCACCCGTCTTGGCATCGAGCACATAGAAGAAGCCATTTTTCGGAGCGGTCATCGCCACGTGCCGTCTTTGTCCATTGATTACGAGGTCGGCAATAATAATGTGGAAGTTTTCGGTGTCGAAGCGCTGCGTGCTGGTCTGGAAGTGCCAGACATATTCTCCGGTGTCCGGATTGACTGCGACGATGCATCCGGAAAAGAGTTTGTCGCCTCCCGGAGTGTCGTCGTGCGAGTCGGTGCCCTCGCCCACTCCGGCCCTCGAGCTGCCGAAGAGCAAAAGACCGGTTACGGGATCGTAAGTGATCGGGTCCCAGACATCTCCACCGCCGAATCTCCACCACTCTTTGCCAGTCCAGGTCTTGGCAGCCATTTCAAGCGCCTTCGATTCGAACCCTTTCGCAGGATTATCTGGAACCGTCCAAAACCGCCAAGCTTCTTTTCCCGTCTCTGCATCGAAAGCTACCAGCGATCCACGGATGTCGTCGTCCGATCCGTTGTAACCAATAAATACCTTTCCACGGGCGACGTGCGGCGCGCCGGTGGTTCCGGTTACCGCCGGATCGCAGATCGGCGACACCCACATCTGTTTTCCCGAGCTGGCATCGATCGCAAACAGGCGGCAATCTCCCGTGCCCACGTACACCTTGCCATTCCAAACCGCCGCGCCTCGATTGACCCGGGCCGAATATGAATTCTGGGTGCTCAGGCCACGAGCTATCTTCGGATCGAACCTCCATAACAGATGCCCCGACAAGGCATCAACCGCGTACACGCGCGAGAGCGAGTCCGTGACGTAAATTCTGCCGTCCACCACCATCGGCTCTGCCGTCATACCCATCGGACTGTCAATATCCAACCACCACGACAGACCCAGGTCATTGACGTTTTTGTCGGTAATTTCCTTCAAGGCGCTAAAATGCCTCTCGCCAAAATCTCCGCCATCTACCATCCAATTGGCCCCGTGCGCAGCGTCCGCCAGGACCCTCGCTTCATTAACATCTCCAGCTTGGGCGGGAACGTCGGTGGAAGATCGGGCGATGAGAGTAAGGCCGGCCAGAATAACTGCTGCGATCAAGATAAGAATTTGCGATGCCTTCAGAAGGGCCCCTTTTTCGATGTGCCTCGGAGAATCTCCGCTTCACTCAGCCGCCGAGTCAGGATAACGCACGTTCTCAAAGTTGCGCCTGCAGTCTTAGTTTTAGGCTGCAATCACAGTGTGGCATTGTAGTGCTCCCATTGCTGCTTCAGATTCGCCATGAACGAAATAAAACGTGGATCCTTTCTCAGGTTGTCCAAGTTAGTGTCGCCCTCAAAAAGCGGATAGCAAGGGAAGCCTTCATCGGCGGTTACTTGCAACCATTTAAGTGCGGGGTCCGGCTGATTCATAAGCGCGTACGCAGAGGCGATGCTGTAAGACGTGTGATGAAAGTGAGCGTAACCTCGACCGATTTCGATGGCGCGCTGGATCGCGGCTTCAGCTTCGCGTTCCTTGCCGGCCTTGGCCAGCATCATGGCTTTCACGCTGGTAACCAGCCCGCCCTCGTCATTCGGATAACTCTTGAGGAATTGCTCAATCACTGCGGAAGCTTCCGCGTTCCGTCCCAGGCGGAATAGAGCGGTGGATGTATAAAATGCCAGGAGCGAAGGGCTCTTTTCGAGCGGAGTGCTGTTGAAGATCTGAAAAGCTTCTTCGTATTTTCCCCGGCACATATCAATGACGCCCAGTCGGTATCGCGCCAGGCTGTTGCCCGGATTGATAGCCAATGCTTTTTCAATCTCCTGCCATCCCTTGTCGAGCAAGCCAATGTGGAGGTAGACAAATCCCAGTTGGTGATGGGCCTCATCGAGATTAGGATTCAATTCCAGCGCGCGTTTGTACGATTGCACCGCTTGTTCGTGAGGAAAGCGCTTGTAGGGCGTCCACAGAATCAGACCCTTGGAAAAATAACCCTCCGCCAGATTGGGGTCCAGTGCGAGCGCTTTCTCCACATCGACTTCGGCTTCCTCATTTAACTTTTTCTTCTCCGGTACGGGTGCGAAGAAACGTGCCTTAATGCTGTAAGCGCGGGCCAGTTCGGCATAGGCGGCGGCGAAGGTTGGATCAGCCGCTACGGCCTGCTCGAACAGTTTGATGGCAGCTTCATTGTCGTCCGGATTTTCGCTGCTGACGTTAACCTTGCCGCGCATGTAGGCATCGTACGCAGTGGCGTTGGCGGATTTGGCGCCCGATACCACATGCTGTGGCCGAAATGACAATGTGTACACGACCGCTGCCACCGCAAGGACGGCGGCTGTCATGACCAGCTCAAACTTTCGTCGTCTGCTCCATCTCCTCGCAGTGCCCCCGGTTGCGGCCTCCGCTTTTAGAGGTGTCGCCTCGGACGCGGGCCTCGTAGGGGGTCTGACTTGCCCGCTCTCGTACTCGCGGCGGATCTGCTCCAGGTCAGAAATCAAATCGGCCATTGTCTGATAGCGTCGACCCGCATCCTTCTCCAGGCATTTTCGAATCAGCCGGTCCTCGCCCCTGCCGATAGGGCTAACGCCGGAGCGACTGATCGGCGCTGGTTCCACAGTCAGGATCGCGGAGATCACCTCCGCCGTACTCCTCGCCTCGAAGGGACAACGTCCGCTGAGCATTTCGTAGAACAAAGTGCCGAAGCTGAAGATGTCGCTACGGCCATCCAACTCGTCACCACGCACTTGCTCGGGCGACATGTAGGGCACCGTGCCCATCACTACTCCCGGGATGCTCAACATGCTCCCCGTCTGCGCGTCACTTTCGAGAACGCCGGGATCGCGCAGCGTCTTGGCCAGACCGAAATCGAGCACCTTAACCTGCCCGCGCGTGGTGAGCATGATGTTTTCCGGCTTGATGTCGCGATGAATGATGCCGCGTGCGTGCGCTTCGCTGAGAGCATCGGCGACCTGTGCCGCAATTGCAAGCGCCTCGCGCAAGTCAGGCAGCTGGTGCTTTAGCCTCGCGGCCAGAGTCTCCCCTTCGATGTACTGAAGCACGATGAAGCTGTGGCTGTCGTCCTGTCCGACCTCGTAGATGGCGCATATATTCGGGTGATCGAGAGTGGCTGCGGTCTTCGCCTCTTTTAGCAGACGTTGTCGGGCGCGCTCGTCGGTGGCAACATCCGCCGGCAGGAACTTGATAGCGACCTTTCGGCTGAGCTTCTGGTCCTCAGCCAGGTAGACCTCGCCCATGCCGCCGCTCCCGAGCTTCCCGATGATCAGGTAGTGCGAGATGGTCTGGCCAAGCATGGTCTGGCTGATCATGGTCGGGCTGATCGATGAAAGAGTATCGACCTGTGCGCCACCATGGTAGTAACCAACCGGCGGCGAGTCAACGCGGTTCGGAATTGAGGGACTCTGGCCCGCTCCGCTACTTCACTGATTTCACCGACTTGGCTCGACGAAGAAGATCAGGAGACTTCAAGCGAACACAGAATTCCTCAAAGCTTGATCGCGGCCCCTGCCATCGTAGATCTTCGACCGTCTCGAACACCGGCACATCCAGGCGCAAGGTTGCGAGCGTGCGAAATAACAGGGCATCGTTCCATGCGTTGAACAATGATTCGGAAAGCGGCCGAGCCTTGCGGATCGAAGGATCCCACTCTCGCCAATTTTTCGGAATGTCTTCCAGGTGCGGGTACTGGGACAAAGTAAGCGCTGCCGCCTTTGCGCCCCAACCCGGCAAGCCCGGAAAGCCATCTGCGTTGTCGCCGACTACAGCCAAGTAGTCGGGAATTGATCGTGGCTGCACGCCAAATTTGGTCACGACACCGGCTTCATCACGTAAAATCTCGCGCCGACGATCCAGTTGTACGACTCGCGTGCCCACAACACACTGACCCAGATCCTTGTCAGGCGTGCAAATGAGTACCTGCTTCACGCGGTCATCCTGCGCTGCCTTGTATGCGGCAGAAGCCAGCGCATCATCCGCCTCAAAGTAGACCATGGGCCACACCATCACTCCCATGGCCACCAGCGCATCTTCGAGAATCGGGAACTGCGAGAGCAATTGCGGATCCACGCCTTCGCTGGTTTTGTATCCGGCATACAGATCGTTTCGAAAGGACTCTACGACATGATCGGTGGCAACTCCGACGTGGGTCGCACCGCGCTCGATCATAGACAAGATCGAACCCACTACTCCACGCACTGCGCCGACTTCCTGACCGTTCACATCCGCCCCAGCCGGCACAGCGTAGAAGTACCGAAACAATTCATACGTCCCGTCAATCAGGTGCACATCCATAGGATTCAAGTCATTCTACCGCCAGCTGACGAGACGCGAGAAAGCTCGAGCCGTTTCGACAATTCTCTACAAGGGCGTCATCCTGAGAGACTCTGGTCTCGAAGGCGCCCAGCCCGACCTCTCCGGCGGCGTTCACTGCAGCCTTTGTAACAATGCCGGGGGCACCAACTACATCATGTGGATTGTGGAGGACATGCGTTTTCGCTTTCTGCTCCGCCCCTGAGGCACACTGGGCCTGCCCGGTGGTAAACTGCGCGTATGGCTACCAAGAAAAAGGCGGAGTCGAAAACGAAGAAAAAGGCGTCGACGAAAAAAGCGCTGAAGAAGCTGGCCAAGAAAAGCCCAACCCTCAAGAAGAAATCAGCGAAAAAAAAGAAGACTGCTCCGAAGAGGGCGGCCGCGAAAACGAGGCTCGCAAGCAAGAAGAAAACCGCCCGGAAAAAGCCCCACGCACCCAGGAAGCAGGCGGCCAAGGGCCCGATCCTGGGCACGGCGGCCTTCACTCGCGAAAGCCTGAGAGCTCGGTCCGGCGGCCAATCGGGAGACTTGCAGGGATTGTCTAACCGTGAAGGCGCAGATTCGGAAAGTGTGGACGAGCTCCTCGAGGAAGGAAATGCGTTCGAGGCAGATGTCGTGAAGGGAGTGGAAGACGCCGGAGACGAAGGCGAAGTCCACACCCAAGAGGTACCGGAGGATGACGTCCCCGGCGAGTATCTGGACAAAGACTAATCGGCCCTGGGCTGACTGCCGACGACTGACGACTAGCGGTACAGCCCTTCCTTCTTTATATATTCTTCCACCGCAGCGTCGACAAACTTGCGCAGCGGCTTTTTTGCTACCACTGCTTCCCGGATGGCCGTGGCCGAGATTGGCTGATGCACATTCTCCAGCAAATGTATGGTTGCGCCACTCAGCACCAGGTCTCCCGTTGCGGGTTGCTTGGCGAAGGGCTGGCTCACTGACTGCGGAGGGCGAATCTTTTCCGGTAGGGCGTTGGCCACATCCGCCAGCGAATACCCGGGACGGCTCGCCACGATGAACTCGCATTCCCGAAACAACGCCTCGGCCTGGTGCCAGTGCGCGATCTCAGAGAAGGCGTCCATACCGATCAGGAAAAATAGCCGGTCGCTTTTCTTCAAGGATTCTTTCAGACGCTTTACCGTGTCAATACTGTAATTCGCGCCTGACCCGCCGTCCTTCGCGGCCCGGCCTTTGCCCCCGGGGGCGGCAGTCGCGGCCTCTCCGGGCGCTTCCAATACAGACGGAACGAAAGCCTTCTCGCCCATGGTCGCCAGCACCACCATGGCGTAGCGATGGAAATAAAGAGTCACCGCCCGGCCCTGTTTGTGCGGAGGCACGTTAGCGGGCACAAAGTGGATACGTCCCAGGTCGAAGCGCTCCTTCGCCGCTCGTGCCAGGGCCAGATGCCCGTGATGAATCGGATCGAACGTCCCGCCCAGGAGGCCGATGTTCATAATAGTTCCGTTCTCAGACCTAAACACAAGGTCAAGTCTTACTTTGCGTCCTGAGCGGAGTCCTTTGCGTCCTTTGCGGTTTAAGATTTTAAAGACGTTTAGCGCAAAGTTTGCGAAGGACTTCGCTCAGGACGTAAAGAAATTCCTAACCCAAAAAGCGGTTGCTCACGCCCGCGTACAGGTTGCCTGGACGCCTGGAATCTCCCGGTCAGCTGCCGTTTGGCCCGTCTCAGCATGCACTCCCGTAACTCGCGCCGTTCCAATCCAGGAATTAAATTCTACTCATGCGAGCGAAGCTCCCCCTTCTACTTCGCAACCGCAGCATCACTCCGGCTCGGGCCCCAGTCCTCCGATACGGCGTCGCGGTTCTCAGCATTATTCTTGCCCTGATCCCGGCCTTCCTGCTTTCCGACGTGGTCGAAAGCCGCCTGGTCGTGTTCGCGGTGGCCATCATGGTCAGTGCCTGGTATGGAGGCTGGAAACCGGGCCTGGTCGCGACTTCGTTTGCCCTGACGGTAAGCGCATATTTCTCGTTCGCCGGGGCGCGTAGTCCCGCAGACTACCGCCGGGCCATCATACATCTCGCCCTGTTCGTGTTCGTAGCCGGACTGATTTGCTGGTTCAATGCCGCGCTGCGTTATGCCCAGGAGGGCTTACGCCGCTCCGAGATCAACTTTCGCTCTCTGGTCACCCACGCTCCATACGGCGTGTGCCGTTGCGATTCGGCCGGCATTCTCCTCGACGTGAACCCGGCCCTGGTTGCCATGCTGGGTTACGCTTCCGGAGCGGACCTGGTTGGCCGCAATCTGGCTAATCTCTATTCCGACTCGCAACAGTGGTTCAGCCTGGCCGACTACCTGCGCCTGCTGGAGAAATTTCAGGGCTTGCCTGCCGACTGGCTGCGCAACGACCGCACGATTGTCAGCGTGCGCCTCTCCGGACGCGCTTTCCGCGACGAACGAAACACCATCTTCTTCGAGCTCTTCGCCGAGGACATCACCGAACGCCGCGCCCTGGAGCAGCAACTGCGCCAGGCCCAGAAGATGGAAGCGGTCGGCCGGCTCGCCGGTGGCATCGCCCACGACTTCAACAACCTGCTCATGGTGATCTCGGGATACTCCGAATTCCTGCTGGAGCGCATCGGCAGCGATCCGGAAGTGAAAGCGCACGCGCAGGAGATCGCCAACGCCGCCGGGCGCGCCACCTCCCTCACCCGCCAGTTGCTGGCTTTCAGCCGCAAACAAATGCTTGCTCCCAAAATTGTGGACTTGAACAGCGTGGTCACGGAAAACGTCAAAATGCTCACCCGCCTGATCGGCGAAGACATCGATCTGGTCATGGTCCCGGGCACGGATATCGGAGCGGTCAAAGCCGATCCCGGACAGATCGAGCAGGTGATCATGAACCTGGCGGTCAACGCCCGCGATGCCATGCCGCACGGCGGAAAGCTGATCATCGAAACCGCCAATGTAACGCTCGACGCCAACTACGCTCGCTTCCACGCTCCGGTGAAGCCGGGCGACTACGTCATGCTCGCCATCAGCGACACCGGGGTCGGAATGGACGCCGATACCCAGGCCCACATCTTCGAGCCCTTCTACACCACCAAGGGGCTGAAGGGCACAGGCCTCGGCCTCTCCACGGTCTACGGCATCGTCAAGCAAAGCGAAGGCTACATCTGGCTGTACAGCGAAGCCGGCAAAGGCACTTCATTCAAGATCTACCTGCCGCGCTTCAGCGCCACCGGAGAAGCTCTGGCCACGCAGCCTGCACTTGCCGCGGAGGCAGATCAACCCAGCCCAGGTCACGAAACCATTCTTCTCGTGGAAGACGAAGAAAATCTACGCCGTCTGGCACGCCAGTATCTCGAAAACCAGGGATACAACATGATCGACGCTCCCGACGGCTCGATTGCTATTCAGATTTCCCAGGCTCACAAAGGCCCCATTCACCTGCTGTTGACGGATGTCATCATGCCGGGAATGAACGGGCGTGAATTGGCCAACAAAGTTTCTCCCACTCGCCCCGAGATGAGAGTGCTCTACATGTCGGGCTATACGGAGAACCACATTGGCCACAACGGCACGCTGGACGAGGGCATCACCCTGCTCCAGAAGCCCTTTACTCTTCCCGCACTGAAGGCGAAGGTGCGGGAGATGCTGGATACTCCACTCCCTCAGGAGATACAAATGTCTGCTCGCTTAGCTCAATCTGCTCCAATTGCCCGAACTCGTAACAAGATATCCTCCCCCTTCCGCGCGACCCGCTTCGATCTTCACCTGCCGCTGAAATACCGGCAAGTTGGAGAGAGCGGATGGCGCGAAGGCACAACCGAAAACATCAGCCGCTCGGGAATGCTCTTCCAGGCGGAAGAACCGATCGCTCCCAACGCGCAGCTCGAGATCAACCTCGTGCTGCCGGCAGAAATCGCGGGACTGGCCGCGGCAGAAGTAGTTTGCCGGGGCGAGGTCGTGCGCACGATCAACCCGGAATCAGGTACCGTGAGCGCGACTCTGGCCGCGAAAATCCTGCAATACCACTTCCAGCACGGTTCCCTCCTCTCCGAGGCGTGAGTCGGCGCCTGGAAACCAAACGGCGCTGGGCTTAGTGTGGAACGGCAAGAACCACGTAGGCCCAGACGTCCCGTCTGGGCAGGCGAGCGCAGCTCGCCCCAGAACATCTGGGAGCCCCGGAATCCGTCATTCTGAGCGCAGTCTTTGGTCCCGCAAAGCGGGACGAAAGCAAGCGAAGGACCTCTGTACTCAAGGTACACCTATTCCAGACGACGTGGGGACAGCCGCCCTCGGCTGTCCAGGTCGAGCGACGCTCGACAGGCCCTTGCTGGCAACAAAATAGCGAAGCTTCGCTCCGCCGGACAGCGGAGGGCGTCTGTCCCCACGTGGTCTGGAATAGCTGTGCGCCGAATGCGCAGATCCATCGTTCGGAAGCCCTTCGCACAGCGAAGGGCTCCGTTTCCTCAGGATGACAGATTTCCTCAGACTGCGTCGACTCCTTAGCGCATACCGCCGCTTGCCACCAACTGCTCGCCGGTGAGCCACCCTGAATCGTCCGACGCGAGAAAAACCGCGACGGGGGCAATGTCGCCGACTTGTCCACTGCGGGCAAATGGCACCTGCGAGACGATCGACTTCTCGAAGTCAGAACCGATGAAGCCGGCGCTGACCGTACCTTCGGTCTCGACGATGCCAGGATTCAACGTGTTGACCCGGATCTTCTTCGGTCCGAGTTCCCTGGAAAGCACTCCCGTAATCGCATCGACCGCGCCCTTTGTACCTGTATACACCGAGCTGTTCGCAGGCGTGATACGACTGACAGCGGAGCCGATGTTGATGATGCTCGAGCCTTCTCCCAGGTGCTTGACAGCCGCCTGTGTAGTCAAGAGCAGGCCCAGCACGTTGATGTTGAACAGTTTGTGGAATGAGTCTTCAGTGAAAGACTCGATGGGAGAGAACTCGTAGACGCCCGAGTTGTTGACCAGAATATCAAGCCGGCCGTAGTTCTTGATGGCAGCGGCGATGAGTCCCCGCGCGTCGGCGGCTTTAGAAACGTCCCCACCCACGGCGACAGCCTTGCCACCGGCTGCGGTGATGGCGGCGACAACCTTGTCTGCGCCCGCCTTGCTGGAGGCGTAGTTGACGACAACCGATGCGCCCTCAGCCGCGAGTG
>Ga0210384_10001745_pt1 | contig 28327 bp, 26 predicted proteins | sample IncBWH2MmetaG_FD_160574 | JGI IMG/M metagenome (GOLD analysis project Ga0210384, IMG submission 160574) | Forest soil microbial communities from Barre Woods Harvard Forest LTER site, Petersham, Massachusetts, United States - Inc-BW-H-2-M | ecosystem: Environmental > Terrestrial > Soil >...
GAGACTCGAGGCCTATTGCTTTATCGGGTTGTCCGAAGGGGCATACGGTCGTTCGTGAGACTCAAGGCCTGAAACCCGCCTAGGATACTCACCCTCGAACCCTCGCACTCCGTGACCGACGGACCGCATATCGTGCTGGTTGCGTTCCGATGGCGCGGGGCGCTCAAGCTGCTTGTGGCTTTACGTGTTCGGCGTTAAACGTTTCTCCTTCCTTCCAGATCTTCAGAGTGATGGCAGCGATCTTGCGCGCCAGCGTCAGCCGTGCCATCTCCGGCTTCATGCCCTTGCTTAAAAGCCCAAGATAGAACTCACGAAAGATCCCCGCGCGGACACTGGCCATCGTTGCGGTGCTCTTGAACAGATTCTTCAGGTCGTGGTTGTGGTTCCAGTTCAGGCCACGAATGAGTACCGGTTTTGACCTGCGTTGCACTTGGCCATGAACCACGCGGTACTCGGCGCTGTCCCGAGTCTCCAAAGCCAGTCCGCAATAGGCCCAGAACTGACGCTTCGTCCGGAAGCGGTGCGGCGTCTGCACCCAGCCGATCAGCACCGCGGTCCGGATTTTCCCCAGGAATGGGACCGATTGCAGCCACTTCGTGGCCGGGTGTTTGCGGCATTCCGCAACCATTCGCGAGCTGCGGATTCCCGCGACAGTGCATTCCGTACCCCCCGAGGGAATATTCGCTCGATATTTCAGAAAACCCCGGACAACCGAGCCTCAGCTGGATGCAAAGAGCTTGGCTTCTCTCGGCATAAGACGCCTCTTCAAAAATGCCCCGCAGGTTGCCAATGGGGGCAGGTAATGAAGGACACCCGCCAGCGCCAATCGGACAAGTGCGCGGCCCCAGATTAGGTACGTGGGGTAGAGGCTCCGCACGTCAAGCGTGTACAGCTAAACGAGCGGCGTGAGTGGAATGTAATCAATTAGAACTGGTCTGCTACGACGAAAGTGTTTAAGACGCTCTGCCGATCTGGCATAATCCCGTTCATGTGCGGACGCTGTCGACTTTCGCGGAGAAAGCAAATTGTGGAGGGGTACTTCGATAGCGTTTCGGGGAAGAACAGTGTGGAGCCAACGCGATAATATCGCCCCGACCCAATTTGTCCCAATCATTCGACAGAACCCCAAGGAGCCGCGTCCGGGAACTATCGCTGGTCCGCTGGGGGTTGATTCTCTACGTGGGCGGAAGACCACTTTGCCGCCGCGATGAGGAGGCGGCTATGAGTATTCGTCGCAGGACCGAGCTTATTCTAGTGGGCATGGCCTGCGTGGTGTTCGTTGTGCTGATTTTTCTTCTGCCCATCCTACTCAACGCGGATAGCTACCGGACGAAGGTGATCTCCTATCTGGAAGACCGGGAAGAACGTGGAGATCGGGCGGCTGGCGGTGACGTTTTCCCCCGGTCTAGTGATTCAGGTGGACGATTTCGGGGTGAAGAGTCCACCGTTGTTTCCCCCGAGTTACATCGTAAAGGTGGCGCGGATCGATGCCCAGCTTGACCTGGGGGCGCTTCTGCATCGCCAGGTGGTGATCAAGTCGCTGGTGCTCGAACAGCCCACCATCAATCTGGTTTCGGACCCGGACGGACCATGGAACTTCGAGAACCCGGGGGCCCAAAATACGCCCAGCACGTTTCTTTTCGGAGTGGTCTCGCGGGTGGAAATCAAACGGGGGCACGTGACTGTGTCAAATCTTCTGCCTTCCGACGCGGCAGGCCCGGTCTTTTTCGAGGCGCACGACGTCTCCAGTGAACTGGAGAACGTGAATCTGGACGCCATTGCCAATCCCGCTTCCACCACACTCGATGGAGAGGGGACATTGAAGGCGGGGCTGCTGCGGTTCGGCTCAATCGAGGCGAAAAATCTGAACTCCAATATCCGGCTGCAAGCGAGACAGGTTTTATTCACGGACGTGAAAGCGGAAGCGTATGCGGGAAACGCAACGGGAGAACTCTCGATTAAATTGTCGGGAAAGAACGCCAGCTTTAAGACTGACGCACGAATGAAAGGGATTGATGTGGCACATCTCCTGACGGCATTCCCGAATGCTCGCGGGAAAATGACGGGAAAGATGGAGGGTGAGTTGACGATCGCCGGGGAAATCGAGCACTCGCGCCATCCGTTGGAGGGATTACACGGCAGCGGACATTTGACGGTGCGCAACGGTGATGTGCCGAGCTTGAGGCTCAATGCGAACCTGATGAAGCTGGCACATTACAACGATCTCGGGCCCGCTAAGAACGATCCTTCCTCTTTCAATTTTGTTTCGACCGACCTTGAGCTGGATCACGAGCGGATTACGAGTAAGGTGATCGATATCGACGGCTACGGAGTCGATCTTGATGGCTCAGGCACCGTAAGCCTATCCGGCTCCGACGAACTGAATTATCAGGGTGTGGCGGAACTTGTCTCCCAGCAGGGTTTTGTGACGAATCTGATTGCACGACTGGCGGGGGGTACGCTGAAAGATGGCAAGCTGTCGTTTCCGTTTCATATCGGCGGGACCATCGACGACCCGGTATTTGCCAAGGGCTCCAAGGGAAAGAAGGTCAATTAGAAAAAGGGACCTAGAGTCCACCACCCTCACACCCCAAATGGGCACGGGTGGCATCGCGGCTTGGCGACGCCGATATTAACATCAACTACGCCTGCTGCGGAGTGGATCCAAGCACCAGTGCGCCTGTGATTATTTTCGGCGTTGCAGAAGCTGGACAGGATGCTGTGATTCTAGACCGGACTGCAGCCGCGCATAGCCTGAACGGTACCTTTGTCCTTAGTGACCCTTCGGTATCGACATCTGCTCATGGCAGACTGAGACGAGCAGATCAGAATGTTTCGCTCGAAATACGCTTCACTTGTCTGATACATCCGGCATGGCAATTCTCTGGGAAGAGATCGGCGTGGCAGTTCTCAGCGTCTGGCGCTCTCGCCAAATGGATATCCGCCGCTGCGCGTCCTCAATCTGGGCTGCTGTCATTCGTGACGCTATAACCTTCAATCGGTCGTTGTCGTTTCCGCGCAATCCGGTAGCGATGCTGGCCCACGTATAAGCACGTACGTAGTCTTTTGGAACGCCTCGACCGTTCAAGTAAAGGTCACTGAGAGCAGTCTGGGCTCGGATATCGCCGTGGTTTGCGGCTTGTTTGAACCACACTGCTGCTTTGCGCTCATCATGCGGTACTCCGATTCCTTTGAGATAGCCTAGCCCGAGCTTCCACTGCGCGTTGTCATTACCATTTGCCGCCGCTTTCGCGAACCATGCCATTGCCTCCCGGTAATTCTGCGGCACGCCTTCACTATCAGCGTATCGCAAAGCCATTTCGTATTGAGCACTGGAATCACCCGCGTCGGCTCGGTTGAGTGCGCGATTCACGTCCGTGCCCTGAACTGCTTCCTGGATTGCTAGAATAAGTTCTTGCCTGGTGGCTGTCAGTACACTGTCTGGCGCTTTCGGTTGCCCATTGGCCTTCCTGTCTTGTTCCGACAACATATGCTGCTGGTCCTTGATAGCCGGCGTGTGGCTCGCGGCCGCAATCGGAAGTATTGGGACGTTTGTCGCTACTTTTGGATGACTGAGGTGATACCAGTAGCCGCAGATTACCAAAGCGACGGCAGTGGCCAGTCCTGTCGTTAACCAGCGAGCCCCACTCGGGTGAGCCTGAATCGTCGCCGGCTGATCAGCTAATTGTGGTCCGGTGCAGTGCCGGTTCCATTCGGGTACCTCAGCCGCATCCGTGGTCGGTGGGCGGTTGTTACGCTCCTTGAGAACATCGCCATTGGCCAAGAGTTTTTGAAGATCCTTTATCGCCTCAATATCCTTCGTCGGGAGCTGTTCAAGGAATCGATCCGGTATTGTTGCGGACTCCGGAGGCAGGGGCAACACCCGATCGGCTAACTTACTCATCGCGCTCGCGTCATGCTGGCTGAACGCATTCGGCTTGATCGACAGCACTTCGAGCACTCCCACCACCTTGGCGTTCTGCTTAATTGGCAGTATCAGCACGGACCGGACGCCGATTTCTTTGCATAATTGCGGGTCAACCCGCCGATCGGTATTAGTGTCGTTGCAGAGCAGGATTTCGCCGGTTCTGAGACAAAGCCAGGTCAGGCTGATGCCCGCCTGCAAACGCGTCCCCACTTCTGGAACGGAGGCACCAATGGAGGCTCGGCAGCACAAAGCGTCTTCTGTGCTGAGCGCAATAACCGCTCCGGTTGCCCCAGTTCCCTCCATTGCCTGGTCCAAAATTGCCTGAAGTTCGGGTTCGGAGCCTACCGGTTCCTTGCCTCGAGAAGCCGTGATTGCACTGAATTGGGGGGTGCTGGGCTCAACGTTTCGTCGTAGCTTCTCGGGAGAGCTGGTAATACTTGAGTTATCAGGCAAGGGAAAGCTTGACATACTCACGCCTTCACGATGGTTTAGTATACAGCTGTTGCTGGCCTACTACCCGAGTCAAGGCAGCTCCGTAAGCCGTTACCTGTGGTAGTCCCTGCGCCCGAGCTTTGGCTGACGCCCGTGGCGAGCCTGGCGGGTTAATCTCGCGCGAACCGAAGCTGCAAAAGGATGGCCAAACGCCCTTGTCATGCTGCGCCAAGGTCAAGAAAGTCGTGCTTCTGTCCTTGGTTGCTACCTCAATCGGGCGTGTCTACCCAGCCGAACATGTAAAATCCGCAGCATTGCTAAGTATAGGCGCCGCCCGTGTGCTGGACGAAATTTCCAAGAAATCTCAGAATGCTGTCCCCGATGCAGTCCTCAACAGCACGAAGTGCGTTGTGGTGATCCCAACGGGAACTGTGAATGTCAGCGCTGGCGGAGTGGCTAGCTGCCGTGAAGCAGCGGATAACTGGAGCGCTCCTACATTCGTCAAATTCCAGGGGCATGGTATTCGGGCTCAGCGTACTGCTTTGCTGATTTTTGTGTTGAGTGACGGAGGAGTCCGGGCATTGCGGTCTGGCGAATTGCAGATCGGAGGACAGAAACGGGCAGCCGCACCTCTGGTGAGTACAACTCCGGTTACCACCCAAGTTGAACTGACCGTCGAGTTGCTTACCTATGAAGGCGTGGCGGGTGTGCTCTCTAGCAGCGAAGCCAGCGGCATCATTCAGCGCGACGCGGACACCTCGGATGCGGCCACCAACGCAGTACCGAGAAAAACGATTGAGAAATATCTATCATCGGTCGTTTCTTTCTTCAACACGATCACACCGACCGGGATCGTGATTCACCACACAGGTGTGATTCCGGGCGAAGATACAGTGCCGCGGAGCGAGCGCGATATCGACAAATATCATCAGGCGCGCGGCTTCGAAATCTTGTGTTTCGGTCGCATTTACCATGTGGCCTATCACTTCCTCATTATGCCCAACGGCAGTGTGAAAGCGGGCAGACCCGAAAGGTGTGAGGGAGCGCATGCGCTAGGGTACAACTCATATCTGGGAATTTCGGTCGTGGGTGATTTCAGCAGCGAAGATAACCCGACCGGAACAAAAGGGCCGACGAGTCCGAGTGCGAAGCAGATTGCCTCCTTAATTCAACTCTCTCGCCGCCTGAAAGACCGGTACCGCATTCCCTTGCAACACGTCGTCCGCCATAGCGACATTTCCAGCACCAGATGTCCCGGCGACCGGTTTCCCTTTAGGTCTGTTCTGGATCAACTTCAATGGAAACCGGGAGGCGTAAAGCCGAAACATCGATGATGGACTCGAAGTGTCTGATGTCATGGCTTACGGTGGCGGCTTTATCGACGACTTTGGTCGCTGCACCGAAACGCATTCCGCACAGTCCGAAAGCCTCTAACGAGGAACCATTCCGCAGCTTTCGCATGCTGGACGCTAAGCTGACTCTCCTTGCGCACCAGCAGGAGGCTTTGAACGCGGCTTTCAATCCAGCGCAGATGGGTTCTCGAAGCGAAGCGGCGAATTCAGGGCGTCGGACGACGCTTCCCAGCAATATGAACTCCACAGCTGCCGGAATCGTTCGCGTAGCGGGTGAGCTGGAGCGTTTGTACCAGAGGCGCCACCAGCCCTTCGGGGTCCAAATGTTTAGAGCCCTGCGCATCAGGGCGGAAGAAGTTCAGCGAGGGGTCAGTGCTGTGGCCAAAGCGCAAACGCGAAGCGCCGGAGAGTCCGCGGGGAAGAGACTGGATGAAGGGATAGTCTCCCTTGTTGTTCAGTTCCAAGCTGCGTCGGGGGGATACGGAGCGGCCCGTTGTTCCCCGGGCGCATGGACATGTTGCGAACCAAAGCGATCCAAAGATTTGCTTCAAAGTGAACCGGTCGCATGCATGTGGGGGTGTGTGGGCACGTCGCAAATGTGTACAGGCTTCCTAGGTCCGCGTATCCGACAGCCCTGAAGTTGCTACCGATACAACAGAACATCGATGGCCCCGAAGAAATTGCACTATAAAGTATGCCAGAGTTCAAGGAACTGGGTCACGGTGTGGAGCGTGCTGGAGTAGCGGCGCAACTACTTCCATTAGCCCTGCAGCGCGCCATCGTTTCGCCTTGCATCAGGCGGGCAAAGCTGTGTCTTACCTCAGCCTCTGAGCGCTCCCGCACGATCACAAAAAAAGGGCTGGTAGGGTCCGAATACAGAATTTTCGATCCACAGCATCGAAAAGTAGCAATCTTGACTTCCATCTTCGCCCCCGTAGATTATCTCCACGCCCAGAACATCTCTGTTGAAGCGGACGGAGTTCCGCATACTAGCCACCGTAAGCGTCACCGCAGAAATCCGCTCAACCCTCATCTCTGCCTCCAAGAGAAATGTGTAGTGCGTCCCGGTTTGGCGGCAAACTCGAGCTGCGTGGCGTCTCGCAATCAGACCTGGGGAGCGCCTTGGTTGAGTCGCTTTTGCTCATTGGCCAGGAACAACGCACCTGTCACTTCGTTGTTGTGGTTTCGACCGAAATCAGGTGGTGCACCTTCGGTTCTGACTTGACATATCGCAACACTCGCTCTTCTGTCTCGCGATCCGCGCGCGTGAACCGTTCGTGTTGGCGGAGATGCTCTGCCCAGGACCCAACGATGAAGGTTTCGACGTACCTATGTGCATTTTCTATATCGCGGAAGATGCCCCATCTTTGCGCGCCGTCGCGGCGTCGAATCCGTCGATATTGACGAACCGCTCTGAGAAAGTCGGCAGCCTCCTGCGGAGCGACTTCATATTCGACCGTTACCAACACTGGGCCAAAGTCATCGCCTGTCGGCATGGCAACGTTCTGCACAGCGGGCAATCGCCAATGGTTCCAGGAAGTTAAATCGACAGTTGCGTCCGGTAGCGGCAAGAAGAATGCCAACGCAGTCATGCTGACGGTTCCCGCGCCGGCATACAGCAGTGTAGTACCGATGCCAAGCCGCGCAGCAACTGCGCCCCAAGCGGCGCTTCCCGCGGCAATCGCCCCCTGGAAGACCAACGTGGAAATCGCCAGCACGCGGGCACGAACCCACCCCGGCGCGTGATTCAAAACCAGTACATTGAAAACGGACAGAAAAACGATCCATGCTGAACCTGCTACCAGCATCGCTGCACTCAGGGCGGGCAGAGAGCGCAACACGCTTGCTGCCAGCGTAGAGGCTCCGAAGACAGCAACCCCAGCGGCAACCACAGCTTCGGTTGACCAGCGCGCACGCACCCGTTGCATCATGAGGGCCCCTAAAACCGCCCCCAATCCAAAGCATCCGAGTAACAGTCCGTACGCCGTTGGACTGCTCTTCACGAGATGAGCAACGGAGGGCAGGAGGGCGAGCAGTCCGCTCACAAAGAACATCACCAATCCCGTGCGAGTCAGCAACGTGCGGATGGCGGGTGAGTAGCGGACGTAACGGATTACCGCTACCGTTGCACCCACCACTGTTTCCGGCGGGGTCGTCCGCTTGTGAGTTGCTCGCTTCCAGCGCGCGATGACTAAGATGACGCCGGCGAAAGACACCGCGTTTAGCAAAAACGCACTGCCAACGCCTGCAGCAGCAATCACAAGGCCTGCAAGACCGGGTCCGATCGCGCGTGCAAAATTGAATTCGATGCCGTTGAGTGCTGACGCCGCCGGAAGGTCCTCCTTTGAAACGAGCTCTGGCAGGACAGCGCGCCAAGTGGGCGTCTCGAATGCGTCTCCCGCAGACAATGCGAAGGTCAGAATCAGGAGCGACAGCGGGGCGATGAACCCACCGATGGTTAATATGGCAAGCACGAGGGCAACCCCTACCATCCAAGTCTCGGTGTAGAGGATCAGTTTTCGGCGATCGACAATGTCGCCGATTGCTCCCGCCGGAAGAGCGAACATGAAAAACGGCAAAGCAGAGGCAGTCTGCGTGAGCGCCACATACATCGGGCCGGCGTTAAGCGAAACCATGAGCCATGCGGCACCCGTGCTCTGCATAAAGGCGCCGATGTCGGACACAACGTCCGCGATAATCAGGTTGCGAAAGGTCGGTGTATGCAGTGGCCGCCAAAGACTCGGGATTTCCAGCGATTTAGGCATGTCCTAGGTTTGTTGGCTGCGCTGTTCCACGATGCCACGCATGCCTCTTGAGCTCAAGACCCGGCATCGCATCAGTGGCAGCGTTGCGGCGTCTACCGCGGAATCGCGCAGACAGCCGAACATTGAGGGCCAGCATACGCTTGGTAGAGCAGTTTCTCGATCATCCGTTGCAAAATAAGCTGTGAAACTCGAATACGGGTCAATGGCTTGCAATATCCCTTCGCACATCGCCTTACGCCCCAAAATAGCTGCCGCTGCGTCGTCGGGCGTCGCTTGTAAATCTCCGGCAGATGGAAGAGGACTTGCTGAAGACGATCTAGAGAGAGATCAAGTGGGAAGATCTGAAATGCCCGTGCTTTTGAATGGGCTCGACAATTCGAAAACCGAGTTGCGTTGGCCGAGCTGGCACGCGGCGCTCGAAACTGTTGAAATCCCGACAGGCGACAAATCACCAGCGCCAGCTGCCTCTGACTAATCCGCCGCCATCTCCTGCGGCTGTGGTTCGAACTGCACGCCTGGTTGGGAGACTTGGCCGCGAAGCTGGGCCTCCAAGGCAGCCAATTGCGCCTCGATGTCCTCCGCCGCTTTGCGCTTGCGGATGACTTCTTCACGGTAGCGTCGCAGGAAGTAGTCGATTGTCTCCACCCGAATCCTGATCGATCCGGATGGTTTGTTTTCGTCCAGATCCTTGAAGCAGAAGTATGGCGTGCCTGACTGCTCGATGATGCCTTCAACCACTCCGTAAATTGGAGCGTCATGGCCGCACTTGAAGCTGGAGATTTCAAGCGCAACCAGATTCGGGTGCCGGGCAGTGAATTTTGCCGCCCATACTTTGTGATTCGTGCTGCAGGAATAAGAGTTCTTCCAGGCATCGCTGATGTCGAGCGGATGACTGATCACTCCCGCGCGAACCTCGTCTCCAAAAAGGCGTTCCAGCATGTCCTCGTCGAGCGGCAGAGTGTTCTGCGAAAAGATGGGATAGCCCAGCTTCTGGAACTCTTCCATGATTTCGTGATTGAGACCAGGATCGTGATGATACGGCCGCCCCAGCATCACAATGCCGATGCGGTCTTCGCGTTCCAATTGGTCGAGAACCTGGCGGGCGCGCTTGCGGATGCTGGCTTCATAGTCTGCCAGCGCTTTGTAGCCCACCTCGACGGCGCGGTCGTTCTCTTCCAGGCTCAATCCCAGGATCGGCTGCCAGGCTTGCAGCATCTGGTGCGCGAATAACTTCCGATCAGCGAAGTTAAGCACGGGATCAAGGTACTTGACGTTGTGCTCGGCGAATACATCATTTTCCTTGGTGAAAGCAGCCTTTACCGTCTCAGGCGTCGCGGTTACGGTCGGGCAGGCATTGGCACCAACAATTTTGACCAGCGGAGAAGTCAGCACGTCATACATGGGGAAGAAGATGACGTTCAACGGCTTCTTGCGGTGCTTTTCCTGGATCAGGTTATAGACATGCGAAATCCCGATTTTCGCAGGAAAGCAGGGATCGATAGCGCCACGGCTTGCGCCCGCGCGGTAGAGTTCGGAACTGGTGTAATCCGAATAGATGATGTTTTCCGGCTGCACGCCAAGACTTTCGAGGTATCCATTGAAGAGCGGTGCGTAAGTGTAAATGTTTAATACCCGCGGAATACCGACTCGCAGCTTCTTGCGATTTTCCAGGAGCGGGATGCGCTCTTTGACTGCCTTATTCCACAAGCGGGCAACCGGAATGGGATCGGCAACACTCGCGGGATTGACCGGACGGAAGACTTCGCGGGATGCCATGTCCACGAAATTTGGATGCTTTTCCTTGATCTGGTCAAGGCCCGCCTTGATGTCCTTCATGTCGTTGACATCTTCGACGAGACCTTTTTCGCAGGTGGCGATGATGAGCCGCTGCTCGCCGTGCATCAGCGGGACCTTTGTGACCTTCTGCACGGCCACGACACTCAGGTCATCTTTGGGAGCGGTGCGAATGTCAATGAAAGTGCGCAGGCAATTGTTCTTGCAGAAATTGCAGCGCGTTGACTCGTTGCGCGTGGTGCGGTACTCGATCTTACGCACGGCCTCCAGGCCAACGAAAGTGGTTTGCTGGCCATTGCGCCACAAGCGCAGCGACTCCGCCGCAGCGCCGATTGCGCCGGACTCGCCGCAGAATTCGTGAACGATAATTTCTGGCTTCTTGCCGGCGGCCCGGAAACTGTTGTTGATGAAATCCACCTCGGCCTTTACCACGGCCAGGTTGTTCTGGGTTCCACCTTGCAGAACGAAGCGGGAGCCGAGCGCCGCAAGATTCGGAATGCTAGCGACGTACAGGAAGACATTTTTGGGGAGGACGGCGGCCAGCCCAGCGAGAATTTCCTCCGCCCGCCAGCCCTGGCGCTGGAAGTTCACAATGTCGGATTGCATGAACACGGCGCAGCCATAGCCGAAGACGGGCATGGATTGAGCCGCGAACGCCAGGTCCGCATATTGGTCAACCCCCATTCCGAAGCCTTCGGCGGTCGACTGCAGGAAGTATCCGTTGCCTGCCGAGCATTGGGTGTTGAGTTTGAAGTCTTTTACCCGGCCATTGTGCAGAATGATGATCTTGATGTCCTGCCCACCGACATCGACGATCACGTGAGGATCTTCGTAGAACTTCAGTGCTGATTCAGTGTGTGCTACGGTCTCAACCAGCGCGACATCGGCGTGGAGAACATCCTTCAGAATGTCTTTGGCGTATCCGGTTGTGGCGACACCCAGCACTTCGAGCTTTGCTTTTTGCGCTTCCACTTGCCCGCGCAGATTCTCGAACATCTCAATCGTGTCCTGGATCGGATTGCCATTCGAGAGCTGATAGGACGTGCAGAGGATGTCGCCGTTTTCGTTGAGCAGCACCGCCTTGGTGGAAGTTGAGCCGCCGTCAATACCGATAAATCCCCCAACCGTTTGGTTGGTGTTGAACGTTGCCGGAATGAACTTCTTGCGGCGATAGGCGGCCTTGAAATCCTTCAACTCCTTCTCGCCCGCAGTCAGACCTTTAGCGCCCGACTTGGCCTTTTCTTCCTGACGTCCGAATTCGATGTAGTGCACCAGCTTCTCGTATCCCTGATAGCAGCCGACACCGTCGTCCTCGCTCTTGCCGAACTCTATCGCGCCCAAGGCAGCAAAGTATTGGGCATTCTGCGGGACCTTGATCAGATCATCAGACTTCGCGCCATCCGGGATCACGACCTTGCGCTCTTGCCACATGCGCGGAATGTTGGCCTGCCACGCTTCCCGCATGCCGCGAATAAAGCTATTGGGCCCACCCAGCAGCAGAACATGCGGACGAAGAGTGTGACCCCGTGTCAACACGCTGAGGTTCTGCAGAACGATGGCCTCGAAGAGTGATGCCATCAGTTCATCAGGCGGAGTGCCAACCTTCTGCAAGCTGTTGATGTCGGTCTCAGCAAATACGCCGCACTTGCCCGCGACCTTGTGCAGTTTGATGCCCTTGTATCCCTGTTCGCAGAGCTCAAGGGGAGGAATCTTCAGCTTGGCATTGATCTTGTCGATGACCGCGCCCGTTCCGCCGGCGCACTTGTCGTTCATGGATGGGATTTTCTTCTTGCGGCCGGTTTCGTCGTCATCCTTGAAGACGATGATTTTGGCGTCCTGGCCGCCGAGCTCGATAACCGAATAAACTTCGGGATGGAGTTTTTCCACGGCCAGGGAAACCGCGGTGACTTCCTGGACGAACTTGGCGCCGATCTGGTCGGCAATGGCTCCTCCGCCCGAACCAGTCATAAACATTCGGGTGTTGCGGGAGTTGATGCCGACCTCGGCTTCCATGCGGCGCAGGAATTCCAGGGATTTTTCCGGTTGCTTAGTTTCGTGGCGCTGGTAGTCCTGCCAAAGCACCTTGTCAGTTGCCGCTTCGACGACCGTGGCCTTCACCGTGGTCGATCCCACGTCGAGTCCCACCAGGAATTGAGTGTGGTGGTCCTGCGGCTTCTGCATCGGAGCCGGACCTATTTGGAGTAGCTGTACTGGCTTCTGTTCGTGTCCCAGATGGTCGTGCATCGTTTCTCCGCTTAGCGACGAAAACGTCTCAAGTGATGAAGATCGGCCAATCTCAAGCGGCCTTTGGAATGGTGATCCCAGGAACGCGCGAGCGCTTCCACAGTCGTGTGCTCTTGTCCATCCGCTCACTCACGTGCAGGATGAATTGGGCTGCAGTTCCGGCAACGCCTTCGCGATGGGGCACATGATAGAAAGGCCGCCTCAGTTCCGGGTGCTCGGCAATATATTCGCGTATTTCGTTCATGCTCTTGCCGGTTTGCTTCAGGCACTGCTCGAATTCGGTTTTGGCTTTGACCTTGGCCTCACCCAGCGCCATCTGTACCCGGCTGTGGGCATTGACTTCGCCTTCGCCTGAGGTTTCGATGGGCAGGAAGATCATGTCTTTGAATTTGTTGACCACCGCCGACTGAACCCCGTCGGACTGTGACGAAGGCATGCAGCCGAACGGCTTCAGCGCCAGTACCATGTGGCAAAGGTGATGCACCGTGTAGTAAACGTTCTTGCCCACTTCCAGGTGGCCTTCCCCGCCGCGCGCGAACTGGTTGTAGAACGGATGCGCCAATTCGGCGAGTTCGGTCTGGGGAACCAGGTGGTGCGTGATCCCACCCAGGTGCTTGATGGTGCGGTGGTAGAAGAAATTCCACGCCTTTTCGCCGAAGCCGATGCCCCACAGCTTCTTGTGCAAGCCCAGATAGTTAGCCAACTGCTTTTTTACTTCATACCACTCGGGAGTGCGGTGCGGGCGGTTCACCGGCCATTTCGCGATGGCGTGCGCCTTCGCTTGATACATGAGGTAGGCCACCCAGGTGGCGATGGGTTCCACCACCACTTGCGCGCCTTCACGTTCGAGAAAATCGAACATGTGGAAGTTGCCGTCGCCTTCGGTGATCTGTGCCCAGAACTCGCCCGTGATCTTCACCACCGGCTTCACTTTGGTGCGGTCCAACTCGATCGTGTCCATCTTTTTCCGGGCGTTATCGAGCGCGTTCAGATAGTCCTTGCCCCACATGTGCTCATGCCATTTGCCAAACACATTGGCGGTATTGCGCAGGATCTTATTATTCTTGAACTTGGGCTTCAGCCAGGCCGGGGCGCGTTCTTCGATCTCGAAGCTTTTACGATTTCGCAGATCCTCGCACAAGCCATCGACGGCCTCGCGGAATATGCGGTCCGTATCGCCCTTATTCACTTCGAAGGGGCGGACCTGGTAGATCAAGTCGTTGAAAACATCGCCCAGGTGCATCGCGTTTAGCATGCCGAAGCCAAAGTCGATAGTGAATTTCAAGCCCGGTTCGCCCGATGCGGCTTTGATCCCGTCACTATCTTTAAACAGCAGTACCCGGAAGCCGTCGAAACCGGCATTCTTCAGCGCGAAACGATACTCAGCTTCATACATGCCGAAGCGGCAGGGGCCGCAAGAGCCGGCGGTGAAGAAGACATAGTTGTCCAGGATCTTCTGCCGAGGAATCCCTTCTTTCTCCATGAACTGGAGGTACTGCACCAGATTGCCGACGGTGAAGTACGTGGGATTGCATTGCCCATTGTTGCCGAATTCTTTACCCGTCTGAAAGGCGGCCACGTTAGGCACCGGCAATTTTTCGCAGCGGTAGCCGCAACCCTGGAAGACAGCGCGGATCAGGTCTTCGTGTTTCCAGGTGAAGCCTCCAAAGAGAATTGTGACTTGGCTGCGCTCCTCGGCGGTAAAAGCGCGCTCCACCGGCCGATGAAAATGGTCCTGCGCGTCCAGACCAGCGATTTTGCGCAGGCGCGCGCGTTCCGCAACCAGCCGCTGCTTGATTTCTACGTCGTCTTCAATTCGAACGAGATGGGTCGCCATTATCTTCCTCCGGCGTATGCAGTGTTTTGATTTGTGGGTGTGAGGCGGACGATAACCCAGGCGTCCGTGAGCAACAGCACGCGCACCGATGCGGGACTACAGGACTTGCTTTCAGCGAGTGGTTGGAACTCGCTATGGCAACGCATCTGAAACTCCTTACAGCTTGCGAAAAGGAGGTTCGATGTTAACGCCACAGGGGTCGTTGCACGACGAAAACCCGCGGGCGCCGAATATTCAACAAACCACAACTAGGTGAAGCTGCCGGTCACGCCTTGGAATCCATGAGCTGCCTGGCTCAGGACCCAGTTAATGACCCTGGTGTCGTTGTAACAGAAACCGAGGTTGTGATTCAAGGTCGAGAAGCAATGAGTTTGACAAGATTTCTTCATCTCGTCTAATTGTGAGACATCGAACTTGTGATTTTCAATGACACCCCAATCACGGGTGGCAGAATACATAGGAAAACACGGGGCTAGAGTGCCGTCGACGCGAATAATGATCGAATTCTGGCCGGCGCGGCAATTCCAGGGTTCCACCTTTCCACGCAGGAATTCCTTCATGTCTTGCAGGCGCTTCACCGAGTTCACCATCTTATAGCCTGATTTGTTCTTCTCGATCAGCCAGTCCACCAACTCATCCACCTTCGGCCAGTCCTCCGGATGGATGAACGTGTCGTTGGCATCATAGTGCTTGAAATGGGACTGTTCAATCATGGGAGATTCATTGATGTGGTAGTCGGTTGCGATACCGTGATCACGAGCGATTTCTGTCAACTGCTTCACGTCCTCGTGGTTATTGCGGCAGATGTTGATATTGAAGAAGACGGCGTATCCGTACTTGTATTGTTTGCGCAGCAGATAGTCGAAATATTTGCGCACCGGGGTCAAGGCCTTGGCAAGCCCCGGCTTCTCGTCCACCACGTCGACGGCAAAATTGAAGATCGCCACACCTGCGTCCGCCAACCGATCGATTACGTCCGGGCGTAACAAGCGCGCGTTGGTAGGCATGTAGATCCAGAAGCCCTTCTTGGCCGCATAATAACTCGCCTTATGCACCAACTGTGGGCGGAGGAGCGGTTCGCCGCCCATGAACGCAAGTACACGACAGGTGGTGGAGTGCAGCCAGTCAATCGAGCGCTTTGCGGTCTCTTCACTCATGCCTTTTACGCTGTTGTCGAACGCCCAGCAGTAATGACAGTCGAGATTGCACTTCCACTCAGTAAAAAGATAGGCAATGATCGGATGAAATGGCCCAGGCAAAACTCGGGACTTGATATAGGGGAAAAGCCAACCGTTCATCGCTCTCAGAACAAGGGGGGCAGTCCAGCGCCGCTTGCCGGCGCGAGCCAGGGCAAGATTCTGTTCGTAGTTGTCCTCTTGCGCCAGCAGTTTCGGATGCTGGGGAAAAACCGGCTCGGGGAATTTGTCATTGCCATTCCCGGGTAACAATACCGGCCTGGGAGCCGGTGACTTGGTCAGCAAATCGTGAAGTTGGACATCCAGACGAAAAGTGGAAGGGGCTTCTCTGCCATCGTGCTGCTGTTCCTGAAGGGCGGGCATACTTTCTCCGTATAATCAGGGTTTAACGCTCTGGTTTTAACTTGGATGATCGACGTTTGGATCGGTTGCATAAAAATTCCTATTCTGGGATTTCGTGCAACCTGCCTGTTTGCATAAGGTTGCGAGTAAAAGCGCTGGCACCCGGTTTATTCGAACTTTTTGTGTGTGCCTCTGTGCCCGTAGTTTTCTTAGTCAACTCGCCGGCCTAAGCGTCTACTCTTTCCAAGAAACGACATCTAAGTGTCTGCGCGCCTTCGCGAAATCATAATCACCAACCGGAAGGAGACTGTTTCTATGAAAACGCTTTTGACTGGAGTCTTTGCAGGAGTGGTCCTTTGCGGAATCTCCCTGGCACAGGATGCGACGCCACCTCCACCCAACGGCACAACACCACAAGATCAACGGAGTTCTCCGACGACGCAGAGTCCGGGGACATCTCAACCCGCCTCGCAGCCGGCGAGCGGGACTCCGCGGATTGCTCCGGGTAGCGTCATCCCGGTTCAACTGACAAAAAGCGTGGACGCCAAGAAAGCGAGGACCGGTGACGAAATCGAGGCTAAGGTTACACAAGACCTGAAGGCTGGGAATGGCGAAGTGATTGTGCCCAAGGATACCAAGGTGGTGGGACACGTCACCGAAGCTCAGGCGCGTACCAAGGAGCAGAAAAGTTCACAAGTAAGCATCGCCTTCGACCACGCGGTAATGAAGAACGGTGGCGACGTCGCATTGCCAATGTCGATTCAGGCCATCATTGCGCCCCCGGGTTCGAACAGCGAGAACAATAACGCTGGCGGCGAGCAACCAACCTCTGGGCCTTATGGGGGCCGAGCGGCGTCAGGCAACAGCGGCGGACGGTCGACCGGGGCGGGAGCACCCTCACAGGCGCCGAATCCTGCAGCCGGCGGCGACTATCCCAGCAGTGGCCAAGCCGGAACAAACGCCCGTCAGCCCATCACGGGCAATACCCAAGGAGTGGTTGGAATCGCGGATCTGAAGTTGTCAGCCGCAGCGAATACGGCGCAAGGGTCGGTGATCAGCTCGGAAAAGAACAACGTGAAGCTGGAAAGTGGCACGCTAATGCTTTTGCGAGTAAATCAGTAACCATTTTCCTCGGGGCAGAGAGAAGAAAAAAGCCCAGCCGTGAGGCTGGGCTCATGAGGCCGTCGAATCAGTGCGATGTGCCTGCGCTCTGGCAAGTCTTAGTCATGTGTTTAACGGAGCTTACCTCGATCGCTTTTTGGGAAGAGCCGCTGCTTTGACCCATCGCGCCGCTGCTTCCGCCGGACGACGTGGTTGCTGTTGTTGCCGTGCCGGAGACTTTGATCTCGTGGCCGACGTGCTCGCTGAGCTTCGCGGTGTCTCCGGTCAGCTGGTAGGTATTGCCGCTCTTGTCGGTCAATGTATAGTTGCCCTCTGACCCGCTCAAACAGCCTTGAACAGTCATTTGGCTGCCTGTATTTGCGGACTTTTCTTGACCCGCCGAACTTGAACCGGTTTGGCTCCGATCGCCTTGATCGCTCTGTGCCGCCACTCAGGAAACGCTAAGTAGCAGCACCGATAGTAGAAGTAATAAATGTCGCATACAAACCTCCTAGTTCATTTTGGTTATGGGCGTACATACAACCTGAAGTTGGATATGCACCGGTATAGCAAAACGAAGTAGCTGCTCTAGCAGGCTGAAAAACCCTGCTCGGGCAAATTCGTGGTTGAAAATATGGGGACGCCCGGTTTCTCCAGCCGATACATCACACCTAGAGGACACAGTCTGCAGCCGGGAAAGCGCTGCCCTTCGAGGCATATTGTGTGCTCAATCAATGCGTGCGGTGTCGAATGCCAGGTTGCGTAGACACCGGAGGTCGGAACCAGATCACCAGGCTTGAACATGTTGAACAATCCCATCGACAGATTGATCTCCACGGTAATTGTCCTTCTTCCCTCCGGAAGCATCAATACAGCTTTTTCCGGATATTGAGGTATGTTTTCACTCGCTACTACCCTACGTTCCAAGTAACCTGGCGGATGATTGGCGGCATCTGTTCGTCAGCAGGCCGCGAAGACTAGACAACGAGACGGAAAAAGGAATAGGGGATTTGTCCCATGCATAAGAATGCACCTGCGGCTTGGGCAATGGCGCTGCTGGTCTTATGCTTGTGGTCTGTGTGTGCCGAGGCGCAAGGCTTGGAGCATGGGCCGGTTGGAAGCCGAAAACTGGATGGGATCCTTGCATACATCTCTTCTAGCTGGACCGCTCTGACTCGTTCGACCACTACTTGCGAGGGCATTGTCGATCCCAAGCTGGTTGAAACTGCGGTGCTCTACGTGCCCGCCGATTTGCCGATTCCACCAGCAGTCGGTGGACTTTCACGGGAATGCAATGTTCGGGTGGAACATCTTCCCCTGATTATCCGAGGACCAGGAGAAGTAACGCGCCATCAGAGTGCTGCTCCGGGGCTGCTTTTCCTCGAGAATCCCTATGTCGTTCCTGGCGGACGATTCAACGAGATGTACGGCTGGGACAGTTATTTCATCATTCGTGGCTTGCTGCGCGCCAGCAAGATCGACTTGGCTCGGGGCATGGTGGAAAACTTTTTCTTTGAAATCGAACATTACGGCGGTGTCCTCAACGCGAATCGCACGTACTACCTTACCCGTTCGCAGCCGCCGTTTCTGAGTTCTATGATTATGGCGGTCTATGAGGCGGACAAGGCGCGGGGTCAGGCGAGCCGCGAATGGCTGGCAAAGGCATATCACTATGCCGACCAGGACTACAAAATGTGGGTCCGCGAGCCGCATTTGGCGGGGACAACCGGCCTGTCGCGCTACTACGACTTTGGCGAGGGGCCAGTTCCCGAAGGATTGCACGACGAGGTGGGTTACTACCATGACGTGCTGGCGTATTTCCTAAAGCAAAACCAGCCGAGTCCAGACTTGGTTGAATCAAGTACCGTTGACTCGCTGCCGCACCCCGAGTATTCGCTGCAGCTTTGCGGGGACAAGAGCTCCCCTACAACGGATTCGAAATGTGATCTGGTGAAGTACGTTGCCCTCAGTCCCGAATACTACAGAGGTGATCGCAGTATGCGTGAATCAGGCTTCGACATCACTTTTCGTTTCGGACCTTATGGCGCAACAACCCACCACTACGCACCCGTGTGCCTGAACAGCCTCCTCTATAAAACCGAAATGGACATGGAGAAGATGAGTGGGTGGCTGGGAGACAAATCAGCCAGCATTCAATGGCACAAGCGAGCGCAGAAAAGGCGTAAGATTATTCAGACTCTCCTGTGGAACCAACAGCGTGGGATGTTCTTCGATTATGACTTTCAAAGGAACAAACTGTCCTCGTATGAATACGCGTCTACGTTTTATCCGCTGTGGGTTGGGGTTGCGACGGTCGCGCAGGCGCGTGCCGTGGTTAAGAACCTCCACCTCTTCGAACAGGAAGGCGGCTTGGCCATGGGAACCAAAGAGACCGGTGTGCAGTGGGACTATCCTTATGGCTGGGCTCCTATCCAATTGATTGCGGCCGAAGGTCTGCGGCGCTACGGGTACGACAGGGACGCCGATCGCGTCTCCTACAAATTTCTCGCCATGGTGCTAGCCAACTTCGAGCGGGACGCAAACATCCGCGAGAAATACAACGTAGTAACGGATTCCTCGAATATAGAGCTGGCGGAAGGCTACCGCGGCAACATCATAGGGTTCGGGTGGACGAACGCTGTCTTTCTGGAGTTCTTGAATGCGCTGCCGCAAAAATGGGTAAACCGATTGGCCGGTCCGCCGACGCCGGATCCGCGGAAGTGATTTCGCAGCGAGCCGTTATCTTGATCCTGCAAATTGTCTCGAGCGCTATCCTCTGGCTTTTCTGCCTCTTCCATCGGCTACAACCGTAAGTGGGTAAGTGAACATCCAAGCACCGCATGCGCGAGCAACCGTTGCAGAATTCGCCCACTAGTGTCCCCGAAACTTCATCGGACCCGGCGCGAATTCCGGAGGAGCAGCGTATTCTCTTCCGCGAAGTTCTTACCTTATTTGAGACCAAGGCTGTTTCTTATGCCGTAGCCGGGGCGTTTGCCCTTCAACAACACACCGGCATTTTCCGTGACACAAAGGATCTGGACGTATTTCTAACTCCCGAGAGCGCTGCTTTAGCTCTTAAGTGGCTTCGAGAGGAAGGGTTCGAGTGCGAGGTCTGTGATCCGGTCTGGCTTTATAAGGCGCATCGGAATGCGTTCTACGTGGATCTCATCACCGGCATGAGCAACGCTGCTATCGTAGTGGAGGACTCCTGGATCTCCCGAGCCAGACCGGCGGTCGTACATGGCGTACGAACCCATGTGTTGAGCCCCGAAGAACTCTTGGTTTCCAAGCTCTTTGTCACCCGACGAGAGCGCTTTGACGGGGCAGACATTGCGCATGTGATTTATCGAACACAAGGGAAACTCGATTGGCAGCGGGTGTTGCTGCTGATAGGGGAGCACTGGGAGATTCTGTTTTGGGCGCTGGTGTTGTACCGCTATGTCTATCCGGGCCAAACGCACTACGTGCCTAAAAATGTCTGGCAGGATTTAGTCGCCCGTTTCCAGGACGTTATCTTGCATCCCGCTCCTGCCGCAAAGTTTCGAGGTAGCTTGATTGACGACAAGATGTTTGCCATCGACGTAAAGGAGTGGGGCCTCGAAAATCTGATACAAGAGTATCGCGGCCGCCGACTGCAACGCATTTGGACGGTGCGCTAAGTCGTCGGACAGCGTACAGGCGACTGACGATATGAGAATCGCGGCCACTGCAGACTTGCATTTCACGGCGGCGCGTCACAGCGCATTGCTTGATCAATTCAATCATGTACGCGACGTAGCCGACGTTCTGGTGCTGGCGGGAGACCTTACGAACGGCGGCCAGCCCGACGAGATGGAACCTTTGTTGAATGTCGTGGTCCGCTCCCGGGTTCCCACAGTTGTGGTGCTGGGAAATCATGACTATGAGAGCGGCAAACAGGCGGAGTTGACGCGAATGATGGCCAGCGCAGGCATCAAAGTGCTGGATGGGACAGCCTACGAACGGGATGGGATAGGATTCGCCGGCACCAAGGGTTTCGTTGGAGGCTTTGGACGGGGCGTACTAACCGCGTTCGGTGAACCTGAGATCAAGCAATTTGTGCAGGCTTCCATCGATGAGGCTCTGAAACTGGAACGCGCCATGGCGCAGTTGCGGGCACAGAAACGTATCGTCGTGCTTCACTATTCACCCGTGGCTGCGACCGTTCAGGGTGAGCCGCCGGAGATCTTTCCCTTTCTTGGCACATCACGTTTGGCGGAGGTCGTAGACCGCCATGGTGCAGACATGGTGTTGCACGGCCACGCCCATCACGGACAGATGGAAGGACGAACGACAGCAGGCATCCCCGTTCACAACGTGGCGATCACTTTGCTGCAAGCACAGCAACCAGCATCTGCGTATCGAGTCTTCGATATATAGCTCTTCACCTAGACTGTTCTCCACCGAGGCAGCAGCGATGCACTCCATCTTCGGGAAGTTCATTGAGCGGATCTTCATCGAAGCGGACTCGCTCAAGCAAGCGGCTGCGTCATAGTTCTTCGGAACTACTGCGAAGCCTCACGGCCTCTGCGCGCCTATCTGCCTCATTCTACGCAAGGTTAGTGAAAACTCTCGGATTGGAGACCGAAGCTACAGGTTTTGGCGGAGGAGCCATACCATCGCGCGCCGTTTGCTCCCAATGATCAAGGGACTTTTTTACTTCCGCGAGCAGGAGTTGCTTTATGGCGGGGTTCGATTCCGCGAATGCAGCTCGGTAAAGGTCGCTGAAGCTGGAAAAAGAGTTGTCTTTCATTGTCTACACCTCTGTGAGCCTGTTTCGGTCGTCTACGCAGTATGGCCGAAGGTTTGCGCGGGTCGGGGCCGCAAATCATCGACGTTAGGTCGTTGCAATTCATTGATCGTGTTCAGGGCAGCCAGCGGCATTTGCCGCTCCGAGAGCGAAGCTTTCTCGAAGGAATCCTCGATTCGATCCATGATGGCGTCCTTTGCACTTTGCAGTCGCCGTTCAATCATGGCAGGCTCGGGCTCCAGCAGCGCTGCCTCAAACAAATACTCCCAGTTATTCTGCGAAGCGGCTGGCAGGTCTGGATTTATTTTCTCTCGCATGGCATCCCTTCGACGGCGAACGCTAGATCACACCCCCACGCATCCTCGGCCCAAGATACCTGGAGCCTCAAGCTGGCTGTCGACTGGTTTCAGTGATCAAAAATCCGCAGGAACTAACGAGATGGTTATAACCCAGGGCCATATGCGGAGAGCAATACGGTCTTCACTGTAGTACACATTCGGGGATGAAGATACGGCAGACTTTAGGGTACGCGCCAGCTTGTCGCCCCCAAAAATGACTTCTTTCTGGATGGTAGGCCGAGCCGGTCAGGCGGGACTTATCCATCTTCTGCCCTGTCCGGTGCAACTAATAGATGGTAGGGAACTTGGTCGAAAGTCCACGGGGGACACGGGGCCCAGCGCTTTTGATTATGGCAACTATCAGCGAATATCCGTCCGGGACAGGTCACACCCGAAGGGATGCGATCGACGCAAACGTCATCCTTGAACATCGGGGTTGCGCCGCGTGGCCAGCCCGAGTTCGATCCGCCCTTAGAAAACTGGGTCCCGGACTTGTAACCGGCGCGTCCGACGATGACCCAAGTGGTATCGCCACTTACTCTCAGGTCGGCGCACAGTTCGGATATGGAATGCTCTGGACCATGCTGGTTTCCTATCCCCTGATGGGAGCCATTCAGGAGATATGCGCCCGCGTAGGTCGCGTGACCGGTTCTGGCATCGCAGCGAACCTCCGAAAATGTTATCCGGTTTGGCTGCTTTATCTTGTCGTGGCCCTGATGCTGGTGGCCAACATCTTCAATCTTGGCGCGGACATCGGAGCCATGGGCGCAGCGGCACAACTTTTGGTTCCTGGCAGAACATGGCTTTACGTTCTCCTCTTTGGTGTGGCGTCCTTGCTGTTGCAGATGTTCGTACCATATTCAAGCTATGTTAAGTACTTAAAGTGGCTGACTCTTTCGCTCTTCGCTTACGTCGCAGCAGCTTTCTATGTCCAACTATCGTGGCGACAGGTGCTCCACGCGACGATCTTCCCCCATCTGACGTGGAGCATAGAGTACTTGACAGGTCTGGTCGCAGTACTCGGAACTACCATCAGCCCATACCTCTTCTTTTGGCAGGCCTCTCAGGAGGTTGAAGAAGTTAAGAACCACCACGGAGAGAAGGCCCTAAGAAGGGCACCACGTCAAGCTACTAGTCAACTTGGTCGGATTCGCTGGGACACATATTTCGGTATGGCCTTATCTAACATCGTGGCCTTTTTCATTATCTTGACGACAGCAGCCACACTTCACGCGCACGGAGAGACACAAGTAGGCACGGCCGCGCAGGCGGCACAGGCGCTAGCACCCCTGGCTGGACACTGGGCTGCGGGACTATTCGCATGCGGAATAATTGGCACAGGCATGCTGGCGATTCCAGTGTTGGCTGGCTCCGCAGCGTATGCCGTGGGCGAAGCCTGCAACTGGCGAACCAGCCTGGAAAACAGGCCCGAACAGGCGCCTGGATTTTATGGGACAATTGCCCTCGCAACACTGGTCGGAGTTTTCTTTAACTTCTGGCACGTGGATCCGGTGCGGGCTCTATTTTGGGCGGCTGTGCTAAATGGCGTGATTGCTGCGCCCATGATGGCAGTCATTGTGCATTTGGCTACAAGTCGAAAAGTGATGGGAAAGTTTGCGATTCCTCTTTATTTGAGAGTGGTGGGTTGGATCGCCACCTTGGCTATGTTTGCCGTGTCGGTCGGAGTTTTTCTGGCGCGAAAATAGTGCGGGCTGCGCTTTCTCGCCGAGCTGAATGAACAAAAAGCGCTCAGCCGCGTTTGAAGTATTGAACCGCCCGCTCGTGGGCCTGTGCGGCTTTTCTTGTATTGAAGGTGCCGAGATTGCGTCGGCGTCCAGTTTTGGGGTTCTTTTTGCGAGAGTACAGCCGGTATTGACCGGACTTTAATTTTCGAATCATGGGACACCTCGGGACTTTTGATGCGGTGCTCTCGAAGGGAGATTGGCGTGAAGTCTCTTCTTTTCAGCTATAACGAACATCCCGCGCGATTTCAGAATACATTCGATTTCCTTTCATTCAACTAGCACCTTGCGCTAGAAGCACCGGTGCATCCCAAAAACGAAATGCACAATCGAATATAGGCGGCTGCAGCTCGCGCCCCATCGGATATGTGGTGCGTGGCTTTTAACACCGCCATCTGGAGACCGCTGTTCGTGCGCCAAAAGCTCATCTCGGATTGGCCAACTCGCATTGCGATCCTTGCGGCCCTCATGGTGTTCTGCGGTCGGGCTTGGCCGACGGACACACCGAGTAACGATAAATTGCCGGCAAGCGAGCTTCTGCGTAAAGTCGTCGACAGCGAATTGAAAGCCGAGGCCAACGATCACAGCCACTGGATGTATCAGGTCCGCGAACAGCATCATGGAAAAGAAGAAGTGCGACTGGTTGTTCAAACCAATCAAGGCGAACTCGACCGGTTGCGCTCCGTAGACGGGCGGCCGATCACATTCGAACAAGAAAAGCGAGAAGACAACCGTATCGAGAGCCTGTTGCACAATAGAGGGCAGCAAGAAAAGCGTCAGCTCGCCCAACACGAGGACGCCCAGCGAACTGAACGTTTGTTCAAGCTGCTTCCGGACGCGGTGATTGCGAAATACGGAGAAGAACAAGGCGAACTGGTAGAGATCCTCTTCGCGCCGAATCCTGATTTCCACCCCTCGTCACATGAAGCTTCGGTCTTTCACGGCATGGAAGGCAATATCTGGATTAATACGAGAGCAAGCAGATTGGTGGAAATCCAGGGCCATCTTTTCAAGACGGTGAAGTTCGGTGGCGGTTTGTTTGGGCATTTAGACAAAGGCGGCGAATTTCAAGTCAAACAGTCTGAGGTCACGCCAGGGCATTGGGAAATCACACTCATGCAGATCAACATGCGTGGCAAGGCTCTGTTCTTCAAGACCATCGGAGTCGAAGAGAACGAGGTCCGAACGAATTTCCAGCGAGTGGCAGACAATTTAACCTTGGCTGAAGCCGCGGCAAAGCTGCAAAAGGAAGGCGATGCAGCAGCCTCAGGTCAGACGCATTCCGGCCTTGACAGTGAATACCGATACGAGCAGAACCTATCTTCCTTGAGTTTCGTGTGCCTCGTCACGGCCATGTTGGAAAATCTGCGAGACGTGGGTCGGTAAGCGCAGTTGAATAGGAGAATGGGGATAACGCTATGGTGACTGAAATCGACCGTCAAGACCTCAAACAAAAAATGGACCACCCGAAGAAGCTCATTCTGTTGGAAGCTCTGCCGCCAGAAAGCTACCATCGTGCACACCTCCCCGGCGCGATCAATTTACCGCCAGACCGGGTCCGCGCGTTAGCGACCGAATTGATGCCCAACAAGGACTTTGAGGTCATCGTCTATTGTGCTGGTCCTGCGTGTCATGCTTCCGAAGACGTTGCACTTGAATTGTCGGAGATGGGCTATGCCAACGTCCGCCGCTATATTGGCGGTAAGGAAGATTGGAAGAAGGCAGGGCTCCCGTTAGAGAGCGACGAGGACAAGCACGCGGCATGAGGAACAGAGTCGAAATGGCGGGTTGCCGCGGACCCCTCGCGCTGACTGCGAAACTTTCCTTCAAAAGTTATCCTCGGTTCCGCCTTTCTTGCGGTCTATAACCCGGAATTTCACCTTCCGCACCAATCGCGACACTTTCCCCGAATCCTCTGATAAGACAATCTGACATGGGCGGCCCGGTAGGGAAGGGCCCCTCGGCCGGCTGCTAGCCAAGCTTGGGGTTGCCGGCTACGGTGCAGACGACTGCCACGCTGGCAGGAGAAAGCTTGATGATTCCAGAGCGCCGTAACTGCTTGCGGCACAAGTTGCAGGGGCTTGCCTTCGCGAGCTTCGACGGGGTCACCGGCGGTATGATCCTGGATCTAAGCGAGGCGGGTTTGTCGATGCAGACTGCGTTGCCTCCGGAAGCCTCCAGCCGCCTTGAACTCCACCTGAGTTTGCCCGATCCAGCGACCCACCTGGAGACCACGGGGTATATCGCCTGGGTGGACGCTCTGGGCCGCGCCGGAGTCCGTTTCTCCGAACTGCCCGAACAGTCGCGACAACGGCTTGAGCAATGGCTCGCACTCCATGCCGCCGCCCCCAGCCGCAATGCGCCTACGGTTACTCTCGTCGAACCAGTGTTGTTTCCGCGCGTCGCCAATTCCTTTGAAAAAAGGACCACTCAGCTGCGGGCCATCACTTTGGAGATGGGAACCGCTGCGTTGGACAAAGCGGAAAGGAGCCAACCTCGTGCTTCGAGCACGGTCCAGTACGAGTTCAATTCGCTTGGGTCAGACCTGAACGTGGCGCTGCGGCTGGTTGGCGCCCGCGCCCGCACGCTCACTCGTGGCACGGCTGCTGCCATCGCCCTTCCCCACAAAGGCTCGATGATCTGCCGGGCGAGCGTCGGAGCCAACGCGCCGACGCTGGGTACGCGGCTGGACATCAACTCGGGCTTATCAGGGGAATGTGTACGCAGCGGAGAATCCCAACGCTGCGATGATGCACAAATCGATCCTCGCGTGGACCGGGAGAGCTGCCTTCGACTCGGTATTCGATCCATCCTCGCGGCACCCATCCGGTATGACCGACAAATCGTCGGTCTGCTGGAAGTCTTCTCCAATCAAACTTTCGCTTTTGACGAGGGCGATGTCGCCGTGCTCGAACGTCTGGCGCAGACCGTCCTTCTTGCTGTAAATCAAATGAGTATTCTTAAGCCCGGCTAATCGTCGGTGTTTTCTTGCCGCCGCAACTGCCCCGCGCTTGTTGATGCTTCCACCTTCTTTCGAACACAAGTACGGTAACTGATGTGCCCTTGTACGTTCGTAATTTGCCGGTGCACCCCAGCATCATTACTATGGGTTGAAGCCCCGCTTCGCGCTGATCACAAGCAGATCTGGCCGAATAGACATACTCCAATCATGCCTCGTCAAAAAGCAACGATCCTCTGCATTGACGACCACCTGAACGGACTTATCGGCCGTAAGATGCTGCTGGAAGAAAACGGCTATGAAGTCCTAGAAGCGACTGGCGGCCCGGAAGGGCTCAAGTTGTTCCTTTCCCACGCGGTGGACGCCGTAGTCCTTGACTATCAAATGCCCGGCATGAACGGAGATGTCGTGGCTGCCAAGATGAAGCGCATCAATTCCCAGGTGCCCATCATGCTCCTCTCCGCGTATGGACCATTGCCAGAAAGCAAGCTGAAATCAGTGGACACTTTCCTATCCAAGTCACAGGGTTCTACAACGCTCTTGTCGACTCTGCACGAACTGCTGGACAGCCGGCCCAGACCATTTTTTTATCGTTGGCTCGATGGCTGGAAGATTCGCAACCTCGGACAGCACAGGGATTAGGCCTGCGTCGGGCACGACGAAAGACTCAAGACTTCCGCATTTCCCACTCCTTGCAGAGCAATTGACCCTATCCCTGACAGGCTGGCCGTCCTCCATCTACAATGGCAGGGCGCAATACAAATCACCAATCTGAGGAGAGAGAACGAAATGCAACGCAAAGCAAGCGCGGTGTGGAAGGGCGGTCTCAAGGACGGCAAAGGCGTGGTTTCCAGCGCCAGCGGGGTGCTGTCCAATACTCCATATTCGTTTAGCACCCGTTTTGAAAATACCCCCGGTACGAATCCCGAAGAGCTGATCGCAGCGGCGCACGCCGCGTGTTTCTCCATGGCCCTCTCCGCACAATTGGGGGAGGCAAAGCTGACGGCTTCGAGCATCGAGACTGCAGCGACGCTAACGATGGAAAAGCTCGACTCTGGTTGGACGATTACAGCCGTCCATCTTGATGTGGTAGGCCGGGTGCCAGGCGCCGACCAGGCTGCTTTCCAGAAGGCAGCAGACAACGCCAAGAGTGGCTGCCCGGTCTCCAAAGTGCTGAAAGCCAATATCACGATGAGCGCGAAGCTGGAAGGCTAGGGCACGGTCAGACATCAGACATCGGACCTCCGCCCTCGTAGTCCTGAGGACGAGGTCTGTAGTCCAAGGTGCAAGTTTTTAGTCCTGCGACCGCAAAGTTTCCCGGATCTCATGGTTGATGCGTGCGGCATCATCCGCCGCCTTCTCTATCAACTGTGTCCATTTCTTGGTGTCCGCGTCCAGATTAGCCTCTTGCAACAGATAAGCAGCTTGCAAGATGATTTCGACAGTATTGCTCAGATCATGGGTCAGGGCGCGCAGACGCCCGCGGACATTGTCCGGCAGCTTGGGAGAATCTGTCATCGTGTCCGGCC